>Ga0209343_10000210_pt1 | contig 80924 bp, 70 predicted proteins | sample RifCSPlowO2_02_FD_184026 | JGI IMG/M metagenome (GOLD analysis project Ga0209343, IMG submission 184026) | Groundwater microbial communities from Rifle, Colorado - Rifle CSP2_plank lowO2_0.2 (SPAdes) (version 2) | ecosystem: Environmental > Aquatic > Deep subsurface > Groundwater | place...
AAGACCCGCCCGATCGGCCTGCCCGAGATGCGCGCCACGCCGGCACTGGCCGACATGGTGGTGCTGCAGCGCGGCAGCCGCTTGTCCATCACGCCGGTGAGCGAAGCGCACTGGCGCTGGATCACGCAGAAGATGCTGGGCGGCTGAACACTGCGGTTTCGTTCAGTTGCGCGGTGCGGCGAAGCGTTGTGCCGACCGCTCGCGCGCCTTGATCGCCTCCACCTCGCGGTTCTTCGGCTCGGCGTTCGTCACCATCGAGCGGATGAGCCGCCGCGCCGAGTCCGCCACCTCGGCCACCGCGCGCTCGAATGCCTCTTCGTTCGCCTTCGATGGCACGCTGAATCCGCTGAGCTTGCGCACGAACTGCAGCGAAGCATCGCGAATCTCCAGCTCGCTGGCGGGCGGCTCGAAGTTGAACAGCGTCTTGATGTTGCGGCACATGGGGCGCTCCTGCGTTGGGGGATGCGCCATGGTACGAAGCCGGCGGCGGGGTTTCAAGCCGGCGGGAAGCGGTGAGATCAGGCGACGTTCGGGGCCTGTCGGTCGATCAAGGCTGTCTGAGCGCAGGCGCCGTTTTCGCGATGCGCTCCCAGTCCCGCAGCGTCTGCTGCAGGCGGTTTCTGGCGTCGGGGTGGCCCGTGCTGAACGCGGCGTTCAGGCGCTTTTTCAGCGCCTCGTCGGGCGACGGCGCGGCCGTGGCCTTGAGCCGGTCGATCAGCAGCATCACCGTCTGAAAGCTCCGCGATTTGAGCGCCAGCTCCAGCATGCCCTGGCCATCGTCGGTGTGGTCGTGCACGTTCGCGCCGTGCTCGATCATGTACTTGAGCAGGCCGGCCTTGCCTTCCCGGCAGGCCCAATGCAGGGGCACCAGCCCCCCATCGAGCCGGGCCGTGAAGTCGGCATCGGGGGCCAGCAGCTCGGCGGCCAGCGGCCAGGCCGAGGCCTTGATCATTTGCTGGTGTTTCCAGTCGGACATGGGATGGGTTTGGGTGGATGCGCTGTGGGTTCAGGGGTGGGGCAGTCTCTCACACAAGTGGATGCAGACAGGCTGCGCGAGCACGCAAACAACCACCTCCCGATCTGCTTCAGATCTCAGTCATGTCACCAGCCAAAATGTTCCAATAATCCGTCAAATATATACAATCGACGTACAAATGGAACATGTATGCGACCCCATGCCACTCGCCGCTGAAGGCCCCACCCACACCCAACGCGTCCACGACCTGGTGGCGCACAAGGGGTTGCTGCGCCCGAGAGACCTCGATGCCATGGGCGTGCCCCGGGTGACCCTGACGCGCATGACCGCTGCCGGTGTGCTGGAAAAGGTGGGTCGCGGCCTCTATCGGCTGCCCGACCATTCGCCGACGGAAAACGAAAGCCTGCTGACTGTGGCCCGGCGTGTACCGCAGGCGGTGTTTTGCCTGCTGACCGCGCTGCAGTTCCACGAGCTCACCACCCAACTGCCGCGCCAGGTGTGGATTGCCATGCCGCGAGGCAGCCATGTGCCCCGGCTCGATTACCCGCCCATCAAGATGGTGCAGTTCACGGGCGAGGCCTATTCGGCCGGCATCGAGGTGGTTGAGCGCGACGGTGTGGCGCTGCGGGTGTACAGCGTCGCCAAGACCGTGGCCGATTGCTTCAAGCACCGCAACAAGATCGGCCTGGATGTGGCGCTGGAGGCCCTGAAGGAAGCGAGGGCTCAGCGCAAGGCCACTGCGGACGATCTGTGGCACTGCGCCAAGGTGTGCCGCGTGGCCCAGGTGATGCGCCCTTATCTGGAGGCCATTGAATGACCCAGGATGTGGCGCAGTCGGTGCGGGCGCGTCTGCTGAATCTGGCCAAGGCCGAGGGCGTGGACTTCAACCAGGTGCTGGTGCGTTTTGCGCTCCAGCGATCTGGCCTCGGTGGTGCAGACCTTCCGCGACGTTTCCAGCATCGTGGTGGACGATGGCATCCGCTTCGATCCGGCGTCGGTGAGCGCCGAAGACATCCGCAAGGGGGCCGGCTATGCCGGAGCGCGGGTCCTGATCAGTGCGGACATCGCCAAGGCGCGTTGCAAGACGCAGATCGACATCGGCTTTGGCGATGCGGTCACGCCCGCGCCAGTGGAGGCGGTCTACCCGGTGTTGATCGCCGACCTGCCCGCCCCTCGCTTGCGCACCTACCCGGTGTACACGGTGATCGCGGAGAAGCTGCATGCGGTGGCCCTGCTCGGCATGACCAACAGCCGCTTGAAGGACTATCTGGATGTGTCGGTCTTGCTGGAGCGCGAAACGCTGGATGCCGGCACGCTGGCGCAGGCCATTGCCGCCACGTTTGAACGGCGTGGCATGGCGGTGCCCGTGGCACTGCCGGTGGGGTTGACCGACGAGTTCGCGAACGACCCCACCCGCCAGGCGCTCTGGCAGGCGTTTCTGAAAAAGAACGGGCTGAGCTTGCAGCCGCTGCCCGCCACGGTGGCGGCGCTGCGCGCAGTGTTGGGCCCGGCGCTGCTGGCCGCCCACGCCCGCACCGCTCAATGAAAATCCCGGCTCTCCGTGGCCAGCCGGCCCAGCAGCGGCGTGAGGTCTTCCAGGTGGCCGGCGATGAGGTTGCAGACTTCGCCTTCGCGCTGCCACACGCCGTGCACGGCCATCAGGCGTGAGCGGGTGAGGGCGCTGCGCTGGCGCTCGCGCAGGGCTTTCCAGACGATGACCTGCACCACGCCGGTTTCGTCTTCCAGCGTCACGAACACCACGCCTTTGGAGGTTTCGGGTTGCTGGCGGCCGGTGACGATGCCGCAGGCGCGCACGAGGCGTCCGTCGGGTGCGTCTTTCAGCGCTGCGGCGGTCATGAAGCGGCGCGCCTGCAAGCGCTCGCGCAGCAGGGCCAGCGGGTGGCGGCGCAGGGTGAGGCCGAGTGACGCGTAGTCCCAGACGATGGCTTCGCCTTCGGGGGCTTCGGGCAGGGCCAGTGTGTCTTCGTCCACCGGCGCTTCTTTCAGCAGCTCAGGCGGGGTTTTGAGGGCGGCGGCGTCCCAGACCTGCTGTCTTCTGTGGCCACTGAGGGACTGCAGCGCATCGGCAGCGGCGAGTTGTTGCATGGTTGGTTGATCGAGCGCGGCGCGGCGGGCGAGGTCTTCGGAGTCCGTGAACGCCGCTTCTTTGCGCGCAGACATGAGGCGCTTCGCTTCGTCGTGCGACAAGCCGCTGATCAGCCGCAGGCCCAGGCGCACGGACGGCATGGTGGGCTGGGGGGTGGCCCTCACCCCTGCCCTCTCCCAGGGGGAGAGGGGGTCAGGCGTCTCACAGGGTGGCGCCACTTCTTCCAGCGTGCAGTCCCAGTCGCTCACCATCACGTCCACCGGCCGCACGTCCACGCCGTGGCGTTTCGCGTCCTGCACGAGCTGGCTCGGTGTGTAGAAGCCCAGCGGCTGGCTGTTGAGCAGGCCGGCCAGGAATTCGGCCGGGTGGTGGCGTTTGATCCAGCTGCTGTCGTAGACCAGCAGGGCGAAGCTGACCGCGTGGCTTTCGGGGAAGCCGTAGCTGGAAAACCCTTTCACCTGCTCGACCACGCGCTGCGCAAACGCCAGCTCGTAGCCGCGCTCGGTCATGCCATCGACCAGGCGGCGCTCGTACTGGCCCAGGCCGCCCGTGCGCCGCCACGCGCCCATGGCGCGGCGCAGGCCGTCGGCTTCGCCGGGGGTGAAACCGGCCGCGATGATGGCGATCTGCATGCACTGTTCCTGGAACACGGGCACGCCCAGCGTGCGCTCCAGCGCGGCCTCCAGGCCCTTGGGGTAGTCCACGGGCTCCTTGCCCTGGCGGCGGTTCAGGTAGGGGTGCACCGCGCCGCCCTGGATGGGGCCGGGCCGCACCAGCGCCACCTCGACCACCAGGTCGTAGAACGCGCGCGGCCGCAGGCGCGGCAGCATGCTCATCTGCGCGCGGCTCTCGATCTGGAACACGCCCACGGTGTCGGCGGCGCAGATCATGTCGTAGGTGGCTTCGTCTTTGTCGGGGATGTCCTGCAGGCGGAATGCAAAGCCCTTGCGCTGACTGATGAAGTCGAACGACTTGCGGATGGCCGTGAGCATGCCCAGCGCGAGCACGTCCACTTTGAGCAGGCCCATGGCGTCGAGGTCGTCCTTGTCCCATTCGATGACGGTGCGGTCGGCCATGGTGGCGTTTTCGATCGGCACCAGGCGCGAGAGCGGGCCGCGCGTGAGCACGAAACCGCCGGTGTGCTGTGAGAGGTGGCGTGGGAACCCCATGAGCTGGCCGGTGAGTGCGACCAGCTGGCGCACCTTCAGGCTGTCCGGGTCCAGCCCGGCTTCGCGGATGCGCTCGGGCGCGAGGCCGTCCTCGCCCCACCAGCGGTGGCCGCTGCCCAGCGCGTCGAGCGCGGCTTCGTCGAACCCCAGAGCCTTGCCCACGTCGCGCAGGGCGCTGCGCGGGCGGTAGCTGATGACGGTGGCGGTGAGCGCGGCGCGCTCGCGCCCGTATTTGCGGTACAGGTACTGGATGACTTCTTCGCGCCGCTCGTGCTCGAAATCGACGTCGATGTCGGGCGGCTCGTTGCGTTCGCGCGAGATGAAGCGCTCGAACAGCACCGAGGCGCGCGCCGGGTCCACCTCGGTGATGCCCAGGCAGTAGCAGACCGCGCTGTTCGCCGCCGAGCCGCGGCCCTGGCAGAGGATGTGCTGCGAGCGCGCGAAGGCGACGATGTCGTACACGGTGAGGAAGTAGTGTTCGTAGCGCAGTTCGGTGATGAGCGCGAGTTCGTGCTCCACCTGCTGCCGCACTTTGTCGGAGGTGCCCGCGGGCCAGCGCTTGCCCATGCCCTCGTCAGTCAGACGGCGCAGGTAGCTGGCCGGCGTTTCGCCGGGCGGCACCACTTCGCTGGGGTACTGGTAACACAGCTCGTCGAGCGAGAAAGCGCAGCGCTCGGCGATCTTCAGCGTCTCGGCCAGCAGTGCTTCGGGGTAACACTGCGCCAGTTCCAGGCGCGAGCGCAGGCGCTGTTCGGCGTTGGGCGCGAGGGCGTGGCCGCATGCGGTCAAGGGCTTGCCGATGCGCGTGGCGGTGAGCACGTCCTGCAAGGCCTTGCGCGAGCGCAGGTGCATGTGCACATCGCCCACGGCCACCAGCGGCACGGCGGTGAGCTCGCTGCTCTGGCGCAGCCGGTGCAGGCGCATCTCGTCGTCCATCAGGCGCAACTGCTCCACGCCGAGCCAGCAGCGGCCCAGGAAGTGCAGCAGCAACCAGCGCGCCACGCTGTCCGTCTGCGCCTGCGCGCTGCCGCGCTGCGGCACGGCGATCACGAGGCAGTCGGCCAGCGCGTCGGCGCTGATGTGCTTCAGTGTGAGGCGGTACGTGCCCTTGGGCGCCGTGCGGCGCAGCCGGGTGATGAACTCGCAGAGGTTGCCGTAGCCGTTGAGGTTGGTGGCGAGCACGACGAGGGTGAAGGGCGCGTCGCTCTGCACCTGGAACTGGCTGCCCACCAGCAGTTTCAGGCCCTGCTTTTTCGCGGCCACATGGGCGCGCACGATGCCGGCGAGTGAACATTCGTCGGTGAGCGCGAGCGCGGTGTAGCCCAGCGCTTGCGCGCGCTCCACCAGCTCTTCGGGCTTGCTGGCGCCGCGCAGGAAGCTGAAGTTGGAGAGGCAGCGCAGCTCGGCGTAGGAGGGGATGCCAGCGGGTTGTGGCGTCATGGTGACCCCTCCGAAGCGAAATGCCCGAATCCAGGATGCGGTGGAATCGGCTTTGCCGGGCCACTCGCATCGCCCCCTGGAAGGGGGTCGCGCGCAGCGCGGCGGGGGTCAGGCATAAACACCATGCAGGTACCACGCAGGCGCCTCGTCCAGCCGCGTCTGGAACACCCACAACACGCCCGCCTGCTGCGACTGCGCGACCCAGTAGTCGCGCACCACGTGGCGCATCTGCCCGGCGGCCTCATCGCGGTCCCACCAGCCGCCATCCACCCGCTGCGGGCCGGCGAGCATTTGCAGCTCGCCCTGGTAATACGGCCGGTTGCCGCGCACCAGCAGCTTGAGCGGCGCGCTCAGGATGAAGCCGGGCTGCGGCAGCTCGCTGGCCATGGCGGGCTTTCGGGGCAAGGGTTCGGCGGCCGGCTGCCAGCGGCACATCCACTCGGGCCGATGGTCTTCGCACAGCACCGGGCGCAGCACACGCTGCGGCCCCAGGCGGGCGGCCAGGCGCTCCAGCACCAGGTGCAGCGTCTCGCCCTGGCGCACGGTGTCGGGCAGCAGCGAGGCGCTGGTTTCTTCCAGCGGCATCACGGTGTCGGCCGTCAGCACCAGATCGCCCACCGGGGCCAACAGCTCCACCCGGGCCAGGTGCTCGCCGAGCAGGCGGCACAGGTGCTCGATGTCGCGCGTGGGTTCGGCCGTGCGGATGGTGATCTCGCCGCCCTCGCCCGCGGCCTTCGAGCGCATCGCGTCGTGCGCCCAGCGCAGGGTGAACGCGGTGGTGCCGCTGTGGCGCGCGGCGAGCCAGCCGCACAGCGAGAGCAGCAGGCGGCGTGCGCCGAACAGCAGGGCCGGGGCATCGTCCACGCGGAACATGAGCTCCAGCCGCTGCGCGAAGCGCTCGGGCAGCGCGATCCAGCGGTGCACCTCGGGTGCGCGGCCGTAGGCCTGGTCGAGCGCGGCGAGCAGCTGTTTGTCGAAGCGCCGACCGATGCCCCCGCGCGGCAGCCGCCGCACGTCGCCCAGGGTCCGACAACCGATGTGCGCCAGCGTGAGGCGGTGCGGCCGCACGGCGCTGAGCGTTTCCATGGGCAGGGCGTCGAGCGACACATCCAGCGGCTGGCGAAAACCGTCGTCCACACCGGCACGCGCCAGCGCCAGCGCGGCCAGGCTGTTGGGCGCCCAGGCGACCTGGCGCACCCCCAGCTCGGCGCCTTCCGACGCCACACGCTCGCGCAGCGCGCGCCAGCCGCCAAACAGGCGCACGCTGGCCGCCAGCTCCATGACCACGGCTTCGTCGGCGACAGCAACCCGGGGCGTGAATTGAAGGGCCCAGATCGCCAGCGCCTGCAGCGCCGCGTCAGTGGGCGAGGCGGTGTCGTCGGGTGCCGGCAGCAGGAGCGCTGACCAGAGCATGGCCGGCCTCACGGGAAAAAGGCGACGGGGCGGTCTGCGGCGCTGGGTCGCGCGGCAGCAGGGTGCTGGGCTTGTGCAGCCGCGGCGTCAGGATGGCCTGCAGGCCGCCGGGCACCGAGGGCAGGTGCAGCGTGGTCTCCAGCGGCGGGCCTTTGCGTTTGAACACGTCGACCAGCAGCTCCCAGTCCACCCCCACGCGGGCGAGCAGGCGCAGCGGCGCGGCCGACGATTCGTGGGCCGCGGTGGCGGGCCGGCACAGAAACACCGGCCCCTCGCAGCTGGACGCGAGCACCTGCAGACGGCGCACCTGCTCGGGGCGCGCCTGGGGCAGCCAGGCGATCAGGGCCCCGCAGGCGTTGGCCTTGACCAGCTGTTCGGCCGACCACAGGCGCTCGGACGCGGTGTCGGCCTGCACCCAGACCAGGTGGCGCTCGGTGACGCCCTCGAACCGCAGGCCCGGCAGATGCGGCTGCCGGGGCGGGCCGACCACCACCACGCTGCGCCCGGCGGCGCAGACCTGGCGCAGCAACGGGCCGAGCAGGCGCCATTCCAGGGTACCGCTCTGGGCGCTCAGGATCTCGGTCACCGCGTGGCCGGGCCAGCCGCCGCCGGGCAGTTGGGCGTCCAGCGCGGCAAAGCCGCTGGGCGACACGGCCGACACCGGGCTGCCCAGCTGGTCGCCGCGCCAGAGCGCCGCCGCCACGGCCGCCGGCAGCTCGCCGGGCTGGCGCGCCGGGCGAGAGGGGCTGGGGGTGGTGGCCAACGGGTCGTCGGCCTGCCAAGCGGGGGCGGCTTGCATGGGGTGGGGTGCTGGGGTGGTTCAAATACTGGTTATGCGTACAGTATATGAAAGCCCGGAGGCTGTCCAGCGGCGGCACCCCATGCCCGGGCCAGCACCACGGGCGCCGGGCGCGCGCCATCAGAACACCTTGGCGCCCCTCCCCCCGCAGTGGCCAGACAGCTACTGGATCTCGGGCACCGTGGCCGAATGGGAGAGTGCGTAGAGCGCGTTGACCTGGCCCGGGCGGGCGCCGAGCTTGGTCAGGTTGTCTTCGGAAAACAGCGTCTGCGCCAGCTCGCCCAGCATCGTGGCGTCGTACCCGCAGGCCACCAGCACCCAGTCTGCGGTCTGGTCGGCGCCGCGGATCTTCTGCTCCGTGGTCGTGGCGATGGGCGGTGCCTCGTGCCGCAGCAGATGCACGCCGGCCAGGCCCGGCAGCCCCATCCACTGGGCCATGCGCGGTTTCAGCGCCGCCAGCAGCTCGGCCCCGCGCCCGCTCGCGGGCGACAGCCGCACCGTGAGCGCCTGGCGGGCCACGCCCGCGCCCCGGCTCGCCAGCACGCGGCACTGGCTGCGCACCATGTTGCGGTGGTGCGGCATCATCTTGGCCGACCAGGGCGACGGCGCGTTCAGCGAGGCCAGGTAGGGCGGCGACGACAGGATCTCGTGCGACGCCAGTTCGTACATCACAAAAATGCCCTCGCCCCCGTCCGCGCTGATCCAGCGGGAGGCGCGGTGAAAGCCGGGAAGGCCCAGGCGCTCGGGAAAGTGTTCGTGCGAGTGCCAGTGCTCGAATTCCGCCCGCATGTCGGCGGCCATGTCCCACCACATCGCGAGGCAGGCTTTTCCGAGAAGAGACATACCGGTCCTCCGGTTGTGAAGTGGCGGTGAAGGAAGCCCTTCGCACACGGCATCCGTCGCGTCCCGCACAAGGTTGAAAGGGGGTTGGATGCCCATCATGCCATCGCCCACCGCGGCGGGAGACCCCGCGCTGGGACCGCCGGACCTCCCGATGGGCGGTCGCCTCACCCTCGCGGGCTTGATCTGGCGCAGCACATCGGACGGGCAAAGGCCTATGCTGTTTGTTCAGGCACAGCCTCATTGGTTTTTCAACAGGAGATGTCCATGAACCCGCTCAAGACCCTGCTCACCGTTTCAACCCTGGTGCTGCTCACCGCCTGCGCCGGCCCCGGCCCCGGCAGGCCCGGCTACGGCCCGAGACACGCCGCCATGGCCACGCCAGGAACCCCGGCCGCCCCGATGGCGGCGATGCAGGACCGCATGAAAACCATGCAGGCCATGCGCGACAAGATGATGAACGCCAAGACCCCGGAAGAGCGGCAAGCGCTGATGGCCGAACACATGAAGACCATGCACGAAGGCATGGAGACGATGAAGGGCATGCAAGGGATGAAGGGCATGGGAGGCATGCCCGGCATGGGCATGGGCGGCATGGGCCAGGGCATGCCCGCCGATCCGGCGCAGCGCCAGCAGATGATGGAAATGCGCATGGACATGATGCAGACCATGATGGAAATGATGATGCAGCGCATGCCCGCTGCACCGGCGCCGGCCAAATGAAGCCGTCATGAAGCCGTCATGAAGCCGTGATGGCCTTGGTCATGGGCAAGGCCTTGCGGCGGCGCGGCGCCACCCGCCGCGCAGACTGAGGGGCGGGGCACCCCGCCCCACAAGCTGGCAGAATCCCCCGTCCTCACGGGCTCGCCACCGCGGCGGCCCGCTGGCCCGGCCGCGCGCCGCGTGCCCGCCCTTCTGCCCCCCTTCCCCGCTTCCCATGACCCCTTCGCCCCAAGGCACCCTCGGCATCGATTTCGGCACCTCCAACTCCGCCATGGCCTGGGCCGACGCCCGGGGCACGGCGCGCCTGATACCGCTGGAGGGCGAGGCGGTGTCCATGCCCACGGCGGTGTTCTACAACGCCGAAGACCACCAGACGCACTTCGGGCGCGACGCGGTGGCGCAGTACCTGGCCGGCACCGACGGGCGGCTGATGCGCTCGCTCAAGAGCCTGCTGGGCAGCCCGCTGCTGATGGAGAAAACCGAAGTCAACCACCAGCAGATCAGCTTCCAGGAGATCGTGGCCACCTTTCTCGCGGCGCTGCGCGAGCGCGCCGCGCAGGCGCTGGGCGGCGTGGCACCCACCCGGGTGGTGATGGGGCGGCCGGTGCACTTCGTGGACGACGACCCCGAGCGCGACGCGCTGGCCCAGCGCTCGCTGCTGGAGGCGGCGCAGTCGGTGGGGTTCGAGCAGGTGTCGTTCCAGCTGGAGCCGATCGCCGCCGCGCTGGACTACGAGCGGCGCCTGGTGCGCGAGAGCCTGGTGCTGGTGGTGGACCTGGGCGGCGGCACCTCGGACTTCACCGTGGTGCGCCTGGGGCCGCAGCGCATGGCGCTGGCCGAGCGCGGTGCCGACGTGCTGGCCACCACGGGCGTGCACATCGGTGGCACCGACTTTGACCACCGGCTCAGCCTGGAGCAGGTGATGCCGCTGCTGGGCTACCGGCACCTGGGGCCGCAGCGGCGCGAGGTGCCCAGCCGCGTGTTCTTCGACCTCTCCACCTGGCACCTGATCCAGTGGCTGTACCTGCCGCGCGCGCTGAGCCAGGCGCAGGCGCTGCGTGTGAACTACAGCGACACGCGCCTGCACGAGCGGCTGATGAAGGTGCTGCGCCACCGCGAGGGCCACCGCATCGCCCACGAGGTGGAGCAGGCCAAGATCCGCTGCTCGCAGCAGGGCGAGCGCACGGTGGTGGACCTGTCGGAGGTGGAGCCGGCCTTGAGCGCCCCCATGGGCCCGGCCGACATGCAGGAGCACCTGGCGGCCCTGCTGGCACGCACCGTGGCCTGCGCGCGCGAATGCGTGCAGCGCGCGGGCCTGAGCGACGGTGCGCTCGATGCGATCTACCTCACCGGCGGTTCCTCGGCGCTGCGGCCGTTCCAGCAGGCGCTGCAGGCCGAGTTCCCCGGCGTGGCCCTGGTCGAAGGCGACCTGTTCGGCGGCGTGGCCTCGGGCCTGGCGTACAGCCCGTGATCAGCGCGCGGCGGCGGGCGCCTCGGCCGGCAGGGCGCCCCAGCGCCACTGCACGTTGAGCGCAAACGCCTCGCCCTGCGCCAGCACACGCAGGCCCGGCTGGCCGGGCAGGTGGAAGGCGTCGATGGGCTGGGTGATGGGTTCGAAGCAGAACGCCGGGCCCTGCGGCGGCCGGTAGATCAGGCAGTAGTGCTGCGAGGCGCCGCCGTCGCGCTCGAAGTCGGGCATGGCGGCGGTGAGCTGCAGGCCGCGCTCGGGCCACTCAATGCGGGCGCTGCCGCCCCAGCCGGTGTAGCCGTTGTCGATCAGGCTGCCGTGGGCCGACACGCCCTCGTTCAGGTTCCAGCCGGGCGGGAACTGCGTGGTGTGGGCCACGGGCATCGGGTCGTCGCCACACAGCCAGACACCTTGCACCGGCGCGCTGATGCGCGTGGCGGGCGTGCGCGGGAACCAGGGATGCACGCCGATGCCGTAGGGCAGCGGCTGCGCGCCCAGGTGGCGCACCTGCACGTGCTGGTCCAACCCGCCGTCCACCAGCCGGAAGGTCTGCACGGCTTCGTAGTCATAGGGGTTGCCCTGGAAACCCTGCGAGCGCAGCGTCATCACCAGGGTGTCGTCGGCCGGCTGCGTGAGCGCCCAGGGCTGGAGCCAGCCGTCGCCGTGGATCGGGTAGGGCTCGCCTGCGCGGTTGTTCTGCATGGGGTGGAAACGCCCGTCGTGCGTGAAGCCACCGCCGCTGATGCGGTTGGACCAGGGCACCATGGGGAAGGAAGCCAGCTGGTACAGGTCGGGGGTGACACCGTCCCAGGGCCGCCAGAGGTCCAGCGGGCCTTCCGGGCGATCCAGCTGCCAGGCGGCCACGCTGCCGCCCAGCGAAGGCACCAGCCCCAGGCGCTGCCCCGCGTGGTGCAGCCAGACGATGGGGTGATGGGTGGTCTCGGTCATCGGTGCGCTTTCAAAAACAGGTATTGGTGTTACTCGGTGCCGGAGCATCACAAGCAGACGCATGAAGCAGCCCAACCCAGGGCACCGCCGGGCCGGCTTTGCCGGACGGCCAGTGCCGCCCCCTTGAGGGGGTCGCGCGCAGCGCGGCGGGGGGGAGTCATCTACCCACCAAAGAGGTTGGCGGGCAGGCCCGGGGCATCCACCGAAACGGCGAACAGGCCTCCGGCCAAGGGCTCGGCGGCGAGTTGTTCGGGCGTGAGGCCGGTGCGCGCGGTGGAGATGAACAGCGTGCGCAGGTCGGGCCCGCCAAACGCGCAGTTGGTGACGTGGCTGGTGGGCAGCATCACGCGGCCGAGCTCCTGGGCGGTCACCGGGTCGTGGCAGCTCACACAGGCGCTGCCCCAGTGCGCGATCCAGACCCGGCCCAGCGCGTCGGTGGCCATGCCGTCGGGAAAGCCGTCGTCGGGCTCGAAGCGGTTCCAGAGCTGTTTGTTGGTCAGGGTGCCGGTGGTGGGATCGCAGTCGTAGCGGTAGGTGCTGCCGTTGAGCGTGTCGTTGAAATACAGACACAGGCGCCCCTCGTCCAGCGCCCAGGTGGGGCCGTTGGTCACCACGAAGCCCTCGTCGTGGCGCGTGCATTGGCCGTCGGGGTCGTAGCGGTAGAGCGAGCCGGTGGGGGCTTCGCAGGCGAAGTCCATGCTGCCGGCCCAGAAGCGGCCTTGCGCGTCGCACTTGCCGTCGTTGAAGCGGTTGCCGGGCAGCTCGGGCTCGGGCTGGCACAGGTAGCGGGGCTCGTGGTCGGTGGCGGGGTCGAACAGGGCAAAGCCCCGGCGCAGGGTCACGATCAGGCCCGGCGCGTTGGCGCGCTCGGCCAGCGCCGAAATCTCCTCGGCAAAGGTCCAGCCGGTGTGGTCGCCGCTGACCGGGTCCAGCCGGTGCAGCTGGCAGGCCAGGATGTCCACCCAGTACAGCGCCTGTTCGCGCACCGACCAGAGCAGGCCTTCACCCAGCTCGGCGCCCGCTGCCTGCAGGCAGCGCAAGGGCCCGACCACGGGCGCAACAAAGGCGCTCGCCGGGTTGTCCACGCCGCCACTCACGGAAATACCTTCGCCCTGCTGGCTGGCTTGGGAAAGGTCGGGTGCTGCGCTCATCGTTGTCTCCGGTTGTTGTTTCTGCACATGTCCGATGAATGCCTCTTGACGGGCCGCATCTTATCAACGCAAAGTGATGCTTGGAACCGACATTTTTCTCATCGACTGATACACATATTGCTATGACAGATTTTTCAAGCACGCCCACCCCAAGCCCTGAAGCGGGTGGACTCTCCCGGTTTCCCAGCCTGCAGAACCGCTCGGTCTTCGTCACCGGTGGTGGCAGCGGCATCGGAGCTGCCATTGTGGCGGCGTTTGCCGAACAAGGTGCACGCGTCGCTTTCGTGGACGTGGCGCGCGAAGCCAGCGAAAGCCTGGCGCAGCAACTCGTTGACGCCGGCCACCCGCGCCCCTGGTGGCGCGTGTGCGACGTGCGCGACGTGGCGGCCCTGCAGGCGGCCATCAGCGACGCGGCGGGCGAGTTGGGCGACTTCTCGGTGCTGGTGAACAACGTGGCCAGCGACGACCGCCACACGCTGGAGTCGGTGACGCCGGACTATTACGACCAGCGCATGGCGATCAACGAACGCCCCGCCTTCTTCGCGATCCAGGCCGTGGTGCCGGGCATGCGCCGGCTCGGCGCGGGCTCGGTGATCAACCTAGGCTCCACCGGCTGGCAGACCAAGGGCGCGGCCTACCCCTGCTACGCGATCGCCAAGTCGTCGGTGAACGGCCTCACGCGCGGCCTGGCCAAGACCCTGGGCCGCGACCGCATCCGCATCAACACGGTGTCGCCCGGCTGGGTCATGACCGAGCGCCAGATCAAGCTCTGGCTCGACGCCGAGGGCGAGCAGGACATCCAGCGCAACCAGTGCCTGCCCGACAAGCTGCGCCCGCAGGACATCGCACGCATGGTGCTGTTCCTGGGCTCGGACGACGCGGCGATGTGCACGGCACAGGAGTTCAAAGTGGACGCTGGCTGGGCTTAGGCCGCAAGCCCGCCATAGGCGGGAACCCAGGGCACCGCCGGGCCGGCTTTGCCGGACGGCCAGTGCCGCCCCCTCGAGGGGGTCGCGCGCAGCGCGGCGGGGGTGTCACTCCAGTTGTCGCCCGTACTGCGCCATGCTGGTCTGCTTGAGCGCCTTCATCATCACCTTGGCCGCGGGCGAGAGCAGGCGGTCGGTGCGGGTGATGATGCCGAAGGCGTCCATGTGGCAGGGCATGTCCAGCGGCAGCACGGTGACGAGGCCGTGTGAGGCGTAGTAATGCGCCACGTCGGCCGCCAGCACGGCCACCATGTCGCTCTGCTGCAGCATGCGCGTGATAAACAGCAGGGCCGAGCTCTCGATGGTGTTGATCGGCGGGGCCAGACCGTCCTGTTGGAACATCAGGTCGAAGCGGTGGCGCAGCACGCTGCCCGCGGGCGGCACGATCCAGCCGGCCGCGAGCACGTCGCGCAGGGTCAGCCCGCTCATGCCCGAGAGCGGATGGCCGGGGCGGGCGATGGCGCAGATCAGTTCCTCGGTGAGCGGTTCGTAGCGCAGGTGGGTCTTGTCGTGCTCGGCGAACAGCCGGCCCACCACGATGTCGAGCGCGCCCTGCTCCAGCCGGTCCAGCAGCACCGGGCTGGTCTCGATGTCCAGCGAGATGCGCAGGCTGGGGTGCTCCTGCTTGACCAGGGCCACCGCCGCCGGCAGCAGGGTGAGGCCCGGCGAGGTGATGGCGCCGATGCCGACCTGCCCGTAGTGGCCGGTCTTGAGCGCGTTGAGCTCGTCGTGCGCCTGGTTCAGGCTGGCCAGCGCCATGCGCGCGTGGCGGATCATGGTCTCGCCGTACCAGGTGGGCCGCATGCCCCGGGGCAGGCGATCGAACAGCGACACCTCCAGCACGTCCTCCAGGTCCTTGAGCAGCTTGGACGCCGCCGGCTGCGTCATGCTGAGCACCTGGGCCGCGCGGTGGATGTTGCCTTCTTCGGCCAGCGCCACCAGCAGCAGCAGCTGGCGGGTCTTGAGGCGGGCGCGGATGAACCAGTGGTTGTAGGTGCTCATGGCGTAAAGGATCGGGGTTTTCCAGAATGTTCGGATAGATATGTATTTTGTCCAAAAAACGATTGGATTGATATAAAAACCCAACATAGACTGCAGCCCGAGACAAAAACGGCAAGGGCACCCATGAAACTCGGCGACATGCAGCAGAACCCCCGGCACTTCATCAACGGGCGCTGGGAGATCGGCACCACCACAGGGGTGAGCACCAACCCGTCCGACACCCGGGAAGTGGTGGCCGAATACGCCCGCGCCGACCGCAACCAGACCGAGCTGGCGATCCGCGCCGCCGCCGACGCCCTGCCCCACTGGAGCCACAGCAGCCCCCAGCGCCGCGCCGACGTGCTCGACCAGATCGGCAGCGAGCTGCTGGCGCGCAAGGACGAGCTGGGCGCGCTGCTGGCGCGCGAGGAAGGCAAGACCCTGCCCGAGAGCGTGGGCGAGGTGGCGCGCGCCGGCCAGATCTTCAAGTTCTTCGCCGGCGAGGCGCTGCGGGTGCCGGGCGAGGTCATGGCCTCGGTGCGCCCGGGCGTGCGGGTGGACGTGACGCGCGAACCCGTGGGCGTGGTGGGCATCATCGCGCCCTGGAACTTCCCCTTCGCCATTCCCGCCTGGAAGATCGCGCCGGCCCTGGCCTACGGCAACACCGTGGTGTTCAAGCCGGCCGAGCTGGTGCCGGCCTGCGGCTGGGCGCTGGCCGAGATCATCAGCCGCTGCGGCCTGCCCGCGGGCGTGTTCAACCTGGTCATGGGCAGCGGCCGCGAGGTCGGGCAGACGCTGGTGGACCACCCGCTGGTCAACGCGCTGAGCTTCACCGGCTCGGTCTCCACCGGTGAGCGCATCCTCAAGTCGGCCACGGCGCGGCGCGCCAAGGTGCAGCTGGAGATGGGCGGCAAGAACCCGCTGGTGGTGCTGGCCGACGCCGACCTCGACCAGGCCGTGGACTGCGCGCTGCAGGGCTCCTATTTCTCCACCGGCCAGCGCTGCACGGCGTCGAGCCGCCTGATCGTGCAGGCCCCCGTGCACGACGCCTTCGTGGCCAAGCTGCGCCAGCGCCTGAGCACGCTCAAGGTGGGCCACGCGCTGGAGCGTGGCATCGAAATGGGGCCGGTGGTGGACCGCACCCAGCTGGAACAGAACCTGGCCTACATCGAGATCGCGCGCAACGAAGGGGCCGAACACGTCTGGGGCGGCGACCTTCTGCAGCGGCCCACGCCGGGGCACTACATGAGCCCGGCGCTGTTCCTGGCCAGGCCCGAACACCGCGTCGCCCGCGAAGAAATCTTTGGCCCTGTGGCCTGCGTGCTGCGCGCCGACGACTACGAACACGCGCTGGCGCTGGCCAACGACACGCCCTTCGGCCTGTGCGCGGGCATCTGCACCACTTCGCTCAAGCACGCGATGCACTTCAAACGCCACGCCGAGGTCGGGATGACCATGGTCAACCTGCCCACGGCGGGCGTGGACTTCCATGTGCCTTTCGGTGGGCGCAAGGAATCGAGCCATGGCTCGCGCGAACAAGGCCGCTACGCGGTCGAGTTCTACACCACCGTCAAGACCGGCTACATGCTGGCCTGAACCCGTTCCCCGCAAGCGCCTTTCTCAATCAACCAGGAGACAACATGATGAAACTGAACCGCAGAACCCTCGCCGTCGCCATCGCCTGCGCCCCGCTCGCCGGGCTGCTCCCCGCCGCCGCCTGGGCCCAGAAGCCCATCGTGCTGGGTTTCAGCCAGGTCGGCGCCGAAAGCGAATGGCGCACCGCCAACACCGAGTCGATCAAGTCGGCCGCCAAGGAAGCCGGCATCGAGCTGAAGTTCTCCGACGCCCAGCAGAAGCAGGAAAACCAGATCAAGGCGATCCGCTCCTTCATCGCACAGAAGGTCGACGTGATCGCGTTCTCGCCGGTGGTCGAGTCGGGCTGGGAAACCGTGCTGCGTGAAGCCAAGGCCGCCAAGATCCCGGTGGTGCTGACCGACCGCGCGGTCAACGTGAAAGACACCTCGCTCTACGTGTCCTTCATGGGTTCGGACTTCGTCGAAGAAGGCCGCAAGGCCGGCCGCTGGCTGGTGGAGAAGATGAAAGACCAGAAGGGCGAGGTCAACATCGTCGAGCTGCAGGGCACCGTTGGCTCAGCCCCGGCCATCGACCGCAAGAAGGGCTTCGAGGAAATCATCAAGGCCGACGCCAAGTTCAAGATCATCCGCTCGCAGACCGGTGACTTCACCCGCGCCAAGGGCAAGGAAGTGATGGAAGCCTTCCTGAAAGCCGAGGGCAAGAAGATCAACGTGCTGTACGCGCACAACGACGACATGGCCATCGGCGCGATCCAGGCCATCGAAGAGGCCGGCATGAAGCCCGCCAAGGACATCACCATCATCTCGGTGGACGCCGTCAAGGGCGCCTTCGAAGCCATGATCGCCGGCAAGCTCAACGTGTCGGTGGAATGCAGCCCGCTGCTGGGCCCGCAGCTGATGGCCGCCGTGAAAGACATCAAGGCCGGCAAGCCGGTGCAAAAACGCATCGTGACCGAAGAGGGCATCTTCCCGATGGAAGTCGCCGCCCAGGAGTTCCCCAAGCGCAAGTACTGATCCGGCCCCCGGATCGCCCCCAACCCCGCACGCCGCGCAAGGCGTGCGGTTCCTCGAAAGACTGGAGACACATACATGAAACGTGCAACCCTCAAGGCCGCGCTGGCCGCTCTGGCACTGGGCGCCGTCGGCGTCTCGCCACTGGCGATGGCACAGGACAAAGGCAGCATCGGCATTTCGATGCCCACCAAGTCCTCGGCCCGCTGGATCGCCGACGGCGACAACATGGTCAAGGTGCTCAAGGAGCGCGGCTACAAGACCGACCTGCAATACGCCGACGACGACATCCCGAACCAACTGGCACAGATCGAGAACATGATCACCAAGGGCGCCAAGGTGCTGGTGATCGCCTCCATCGACGGCACCACGCTCTCGCGCGTGCTGCAGAGCGCGGCCGACAAGGGCGTGAAGGTCATCGCCTACGACCGCCTGATCAAGGGTTCGAAGAACGTGGACTACTACGCCACCTTCGACAACTTCCAGGTCGGCGTGCTGCAGGCCGGCTCCATCGTGGACAAGCTCGGCCTGAAAGAGGGCAAGGGCCCGTTCAACATCGAACTCTTCGGCGGCTCGCCCGACGACAACAACGCCTTCTTCTTCTACGACGGCGCCATGAGCGTGCTGCAGCCGTACATCGACAGCGGCAAGCTGGTGGTGCGCAGCAAGCAGCTGGGCATGAACAAGGTGGGCACGCTGCGCTGGGACGGCGCGGTGGCACAAGCCCGCATGGACAACCTGCTCTCGGCCTTCTACGGCAAAGACAAAGTGCACGCCGTGCTGTCGCCCTACGACGGCCTGTCGATCGGCATCCTGTCCTCGCTCAAGGGCGTGGGCTACTGCACGGCGCAACAGCCCTGCCCGGTGGTCAGCGGCCAGGACGCGGAAATCCCCTCGGTCAAGTCGATCCTGAAAGGCGAGCAGTACTCCACCGTGTTCAAGGACACGCGTGAACTGGCCAAGGTCGCGGCCAACATGGTGGACGCCACGCTCTCGGGCAAGCAGCCCGAGATCAACGACACCAAGACCTACAACAACGGCGTGAAGGTCGTGCCCTCCTACCTGCTCAAGCCGGTGGCCGTGGACGGCTCCAACTGGAAACCGGTGCTGGTCGGCAGCGGCTACTACAAGGAATCGCAAATCAAGTAAGCCCTCGCCGGTGAACTCCCGCCGCTCGCGTGCCCACACGGCCACGCGGGCGGCGGGCCTTTCCGGGTGCGAACCCCAGGCCTCTACAGACAAGCCCAGACCATGTTGCTCGAAATGCGGGATATCCGCAAAACCTTCCCCGGGGTGGTGGCGCTCAACCAGGTGAACCTGCGCGTGCGCGCGGGCGAAATCCACGCCATCGTGGGTGAAAACGGCGCCGGCAAATCAACCCTGATGAAGGTGCTCTCCGGGGTCTACCCCCACGGCAGCTACAACGGCGAGATCGTCTTCGAAGGGCAGGAACGCCGCTTCGACGACATCCGCGACAGCGAACACCTGGGGGTGATCATCATCCACCAGGAGCTCGCGCTGGTGCCGTTGTTGTCGATCGCGGAGAACATCTTCCTGGGCAACGAAACGGCGCGCCACGGCGTGATCGACTGGATGGCCGCGCACAGCAAGACGCAGGCGCTGCTGCGCAAGGTCGGCCTCAAGGAGTCACCCGAAACCCTGATCACCCACCTGGGCGTGGGCAAGCAGCAGCTGGTGGAGATCGCCAAGGCGCTGTCGCGCCAGGTCAAGCTGCTGATCCTGGACGAGCCCACCGCCAGCCTGAACGAAACCGACAGCCAGGCGCTGCTCGACCTGCTGCTCGAGCTCAAGGAGCAGGGCATCACCTGCATCCTGATCTCGCACAAGCTCAACGAAATTTCCCGCGTGGCCGACTCCATCACCATCCTGCGCGACGGCAGCACGGTGGAGACGCTCGACTGCCGCGCCGGCGCCATCAGCGAAGACCGCGTGATCCAGGCCATGGTGGGCCGCGAGATGGCCGACCGTTACCCACGGCGCCAACCCAACATCGGCGAAACCGTGTTCGAGGTGCGCAACTGGCGCGCCTACCACCCGCACCACAGCGACCGCGAATTCATCAAGGGCATCGACCTGCAGGTGCGCCGCGGCGAGATCGTGGGCATCGCCGGGCTCATGGGCGCGGGCCGCACCGAGCTGGCCATGAGCATCTTTGGCCGCTCCTGGGGCCACCGCATCAGCGGCGAGGTGCTGCTGCACGGCCAGCCCATCGACGTGAGCACGGTGGAAAAGGCCGTGCGCCACGGCCTGGCCTACGTCACCGAAGACCGCAAGGGCAACGGCTTGGTGCTCAGCGAAGACATCCAGTTCAACGTGTCGCTGGCCAACCTCGACGGTGTGTCCTCGGCCACCGTGATCGACAACGGGCGCGAGCACCGGGTGGCCGAAGGCTACCGCGAGAAGCTGCGCATCCGCTGCTCGGGCGTGGACCAGAAGACCGTGAACCTCTCGGGCGGCAACCAGCAGAAGGTGGTGCTGAGCAAGTGGCTCTTCACCAACCCCGAGGTGCTCATCCTCGACGAGCCCACGCGCGGCATCGACGTGGGCGCCAAGTACGAGATCTACACCCTCATCGCCCAAATGGCGGCCGAGGGCAAGTGCGTGATCGTGATCTCGTCGGAGATGCCCGAGCTGCTCGGCATCTCGGACCGCATCTACGTGATGAACGAAGGCCGTTTCGTGGCCGAAATGCCCACGGCCGAAGCCTCCCAGGAAAAGATCATGCGAGCGATCGTGAAAGCCAGTTGATATGAGCCAGATGACACCCACCCCCACCGCACCCGCCACCGCCGTGGCCCCCGCCGACGCCGTGCCCCACCACGGCAAATCGCCGCTGGACCACCTGAAGCACAACTTCCGCGAATACGGCATGTTGATCACGCTGGTGGCCATCATGGGCTTCTTCCAGTACATGACCGACGGCACGCTGATGCAGCCGCTGAACCTGACCAACCTGGTGCTGCAGAACAGCTACATCGTCATCATGGCGCTGGGCATGCTGCTGGTGATCGTGGCCGGCCACATCGACCTCTCGGTGGGCTCGGTCTGCGGTTTCATCGGCGCGCTGGCCGCGGTGCTGATGGTGGAATACGAATGGCATTTCGTGCCGGCCTCGATCGTGTGCCTGCTGTGTGGCGGCCTGATCGGCGCGGCGCAGGGCTGGTTCGTCGCCTTCTCGCGCATCCCCTCCTTCATCGTCACGCTCGCGGGCATGCTGGTGTTCAAGGGCCTGGCGCTGGCGCTGCTGGCCGGTCAGTCGGTGGGCCCCTTCCCCGACGCCTTCCAGATGCTCAGCTCGGGCTTCATCCCCGACCTGTTCGATGCCGAAGGCCTGCGCGTGACCTCGCTGCTGCTGGGCGTGGCCGTGGCCGCGGCGCTGACCGTGGCCGGCGTGCGCTCGCGCGCCAACCGGCTCAAGCACGGTGTGCACGCCGAACCCACCGCCTTCTTCCTGATCAAGACCGCCGCCTTCGCCGCGCTGCTCATCTACTTCGCCTACCTCATGGCGTCGTACAAGGGCCTGCCCAACGTGTTGATCGTGATGGCGCTGCTGATCGTGCTGTTCGACTTCGTCACCAGCCGCACCACCATCGGCCGGCGCATCTACGCCATGGGCGGCAACGAGAAAGCGGCCAAGCTCTCGGGCATCAAGACCGAGCGCCTGTCGTTCTACGCCTTCGTCAACATGGGCGTGCTCGCCGCACTGGCCGGCCTGGTGTTCGCCGCGCGGCTGAACACCGCCACGCCGAAAGCCGGCCTGGGTTTCGAGCTCGACGTGATCGCCGCCTGCTTCATCGGCGGGGCCTCGGCCTCGGGTGGTGTCGGCAAGGTGATGGGCGCGGTCATCGGCGCTTTCATCATGGGCGTGATGAACAACGGCATGTCCATCCTGGGCATCGGCATCGACTACCAGCAGGTCATCAAGGGCGTGGTGCTGCTCGCAGCCGTTCTGGTCGATGTCTACAACAAAAACAAAGCATAAGGTGGCGAGAGGCCCATCCAACGCAAGCCATGAGCACATCCAACCCCACCCCCGTCCTGGAGCTCACGGGCGTCCACAAGCATTTCTCGGGCATCCCCGTGCTGCGCGACGTGCAGCTGCGCCTGTACCCGGGTGAGATCCATGCGCTGATGGGGCAGAACGGTGCGGGCAAGTCCACACTGATCAAAGTGCTCACCGGCGTGCTCGAAGCCAGCAGCGGGCAGATGCGGCTGGGCGGCGGAGCGCAGGGGCAGACCACGGCCTGGCCCGACTCGCCGCGGGCGGCCCAGCGCCTGGGCATCAGCACGGTGTACCAGGAGGTCAACCTCTGCCCCAACCTCTCGGTGGCCGAGAACATCTTCGCCGGGCGCTACCCGCGCCTGGGCCTTGCGCAGGGTTTCCGCATCGACTGGGCCACACTGAACCGGCGCGCCCGCGAACTGGTGGCGCGCATCGGGCTGGACATCGACGTGACGCGGCTGCTGTCGGACCACCCCGTGGCCGTGCAGCAGCTGGTGGCGATAGCGCGCGCGCTCAGCATCGAGTCGCGCGTGCTGATCCTGGACGAACCCACCTCCAGCCTGGACGATGACGAGGTGCAGAAACTGTTCGAGGTGCTGCGCCGCCTGCGCAGCGAGGGTCTGGCCATCGTCTTCGTGACGCACTTCCTGAACCAGGTCTATGCCATCTCCGACCGCATCACCGTGCTGCGCAACGGCAGCTGGGTGGGCGAGTGGCCGGTGGGTGAGCTCCCTGCGCAGGCGCTGATCGCGGCCATGCTGGGCCGCGAGCTGGCCGCGCAGTCCACCGAGGCGCCCGTGTCGCCCGTGTTCGACGACGTGACGCCAGCCCTGCTGCAGGCCGAGGGCCTGGGCCAGAGCGGCCAGCTGCAGGCGGTGGACCTGCGGGTGCGCGCGGGCGAGGTGGTGGGCCTGGCCGGCCTGCTGGGCGCGGGCCGCACCGAGCTGGCGCGGCTGCTGTTTGGCCTGGAGTCGCCCGACCGCGGCGTGCTGCGCATCGACGGGAAGACGGTGGCGTTTTCCAACCCCATGGACGCGATCCGCCACGGCCTGGCGCTGTGCCCCGAAGAACGCAAGACCGACGGCATCGTGGCCGAACTCTCGGTGCGCGAGAACATCGCGCTGGCGCTGCAGGCACGCATGGGCGTGGGCAAGTTCCTCTCGCGCGCCGAACAGACCGCGCTGGCCGAGCGCTACGTGAAGCTGCTGGGCATCAAGACCGAGAGCGTGGACAAGCCTATCGGCCTGCTCTCGGGTGGCAACCAGCAAAAGGCCATCCTGGCGCGCTGGCTCGCCATCGAGCCGCGTCTGCTGATCCTGGACGAGCCCACGCGCGGTATCGACGTGGCCGCCAAGCAGGAAATCATGGAACAGATCCTGCGCCTGGCGCAGGCCGGCATGGCCGTGCTGTTCATCTCCTCCGAAATGAGCGAGGTGGTGCGCGTGGCGCACCGCATCGTGGTGTTGCGCGACCGCCGCAAGGTGGGCGAGCTGCCCGCGGGCAGCACGGAAGACGCCGTCTACGAACTGATTGCCGCCGAACATGTCTGAAACCCATCCCTTGAGCGCCGCGCTGCGCCACCGCCTGGCCTGGCCGCTGATCACGCTGGCGCTGCTGCTGGTCGTGAACACGGTGTTCAACGACAGCTTCCTGCACATCGAGTGGCGCGACGGCCACCTCTACGGCAGCCTGATCGACATCCTCAACCGCGCCGCGCCGTTGGTGCTGGTGTCGCTGGGCATGACGATGGTGATCGCCACGCGCGGCATCGACATCTCGGTGGGCGCGGTGGTGGCCATCGCGGCGGCGGTGGCGGCCTGGATGATCGGTGGCTCGGTGGCGGGCACGGAAAGCCGCTTCCCCATGCCGCTGGCCATCGTGGGTGCGCTCGGCGTGGCGGCGCTGTGCGGCCTGTGGAACGGCGTGCTGGTGGCCAAGGTGGGCATGCAGCCCATCATCGCCACGCTGATCCTGATGGTGGCGGGCCGGGGCATCGCCCAGCTGATCACCGACGGCCAGATCATCACCATCTACTACAAGCCCTTCTTCTTCCTGGGCGGGGGCTACCTGCTCGGTCTGCCGTTCTCGCTCTTCATCGTGGCGGCCGTGTTCGCCGCGCTGTACCTGGCGGTCACGCGCACGGCGCTGGGCCTGTTCGTGCAGGCTGTGGGCATCAACCCGACGGCGGCGCGTGTGGCCGGCGTGCAGTCGCGCCGCCTGATCGTGGCCGCATACACCTTCTGTGGCGTGTGCGCGGGCATCGCCGGCCTGCTGATCAGCTCCAACGTGAAGAGCGCCGACGGCAACAACGCCGGCCAGTTGCTGGAGCTCGACGCCATCCTGGCCGTGACCCTGGGCGGCACGGCGCTGACCGGCGGGCGCTTCAGCCTGGTGGGCAGCGTGATCGGTGCGCTCATCATCCAGACCCTGACCTACGCCATCTACTCGCTGGGCGTGCCGCCCGAGATCAACCTGGTGGTCAAGGCCGTGGTGGTGTTCGTCGTGATGCTGCTGCAGTCGCCCGAGTTCCGCGCCCAGGTGGGCGTGCTGGTGCGCCGACCCGGCGTGCGGGGAGTGCAGCCATGAGCGCGGTGCCGAATTCTTCGTTCAACGCCGCCGCGACGCCCGCCATGCCGCAGACCGTGACCACGCGCTCGCGCCTGAACCCCAAGTTCCTGCCGCTGATCGCCACCATCTCGCTGTTCGTGGCCATGGCCACCATGGGCTCGGTGCTCTACACCGGCTTCTTCTCGGCCCAGGTGTTCCTCAACCTGCTGATCGACAACTCTTTTCTGATCATCGTCGCGGTGGGCATGACCTTCGTGATCCTCTCGGGCGGCATCGACCTCTCGGTGGGTTCGGTGGTGGCGCTGAGCACCATGGTGCTCGCCGCGCTGGTGGAGCACCACGGCTGGAGCGCGTGGCAGGCGATTCCGCTGGTGCTGCTCATGGGCACGGCCTTCGGCGCCTTCATGGGTTTCCTGATCGAGCGCTTCCGGCTGCAGCCCTTCATCGTCACGCTGGCGGGCATGTTCCTCGCACGCGGCCTGTGTTACCTCATCAGCATCGACTCGATCAGCATCACCAGCGAGCCCTATTCGGAGCTGGCGCAGTGGCGCCTGCCGCTGTGGGAAGACGCCTCGCTCTCGCTGGGCGCGGTGATCGCCATCGCCGTGCTGCTGGCCGCGGTGTTCATCGCCCACAACACGCCGTTTGGCCGCGCGGTCTACGCCGTGGGCGGCAACGAACACTCCGCTGCGCTGATGGGCCTGCCGGTGCGCCGCACGCTGGTGGGTGTGTACACGCTCTCGGGCTTTTGCTCGGCGCTGGCCGGCGTGGTGTTCACCTTCTACATGCTCTCGGGCTACGGCCTGCACGCCGTTGGCATGGAGCTCGACGCCATCGCCGCCGTGGTGATCGGCGGCACCCTGCTCACCGGTGGCGTGGGTTACATAGCCGGCACGCTGTTTGGCGTGCTGATGCTCGGGATCATCCAGACCCTGATCTCGTTTGACGGCACGCTGAGTTCCTGGTGGACGCGCATCGTCGTCGGCGTCCTGCTGTTCGTTTTCTGCCTGCTGCAACGCCTGCTGACGCACCGCGCGTCCAAGCGGTCCTGATTCCCTGCTTCCCCCCCATTCCCCACATACCATGACCACCCCCAAGCGCAAACTCCGCTCCACCGAATGGTTCGGCACCGCCGACAAAAACGGCTTCATGTACCGCAGCTGGATGAAGAACCAGGGCATCCCCGACCACGAGTTCGACGGCCGCCCCATCATCGGCATCTGCAACACCTGGAGCGAGCTCACACCGTGCAACGCGCACTTCCGCAAGATCGCCGAGCACGTCAAACGCGGCATCTACGAGGCGGGTGGCTTTCCGGTCGAGTTCCCGGTGTTCTCCAACGGCGAGTCCAACCTGCGCCCCACCGCCATGCTCACGCGCAACCTGGCCAGCATGGACGTGGAAGAAGCGATTCGCGGCAACCCCATCGACGCCGTGGTGCTGCTGGTGGGCTGCGACAAGACCACGCCCGCGCTGCTGATGGGCGCGGCCAGTTGCGACGTGCCGGCCATCGTCGTCACCGGCGGGCCCATGCTCAACGGCAAGCTGGAGGGCAAGGACATCGGCTCGGGCACGGCCGTTTGGCGGTTGCACGAATCGCTGAAGGCGGGCGAGATCAACGAGCACCAGTTCTTCGCGGCCGAAGCCGGCATGTCGCGCTCAGCCGGCACCTGCAACACCATGGGAACGGCCAGCACCATGGCCTGCATGGCCGAGGCGCTGGGCACTTCGCTGCCGCACAACGCGGCCATTCCGGCCGTGGACGCGCGCCGCTACGTGCTGGCCCACATGTCGGGCCGGCGCATCGTGGAGATGGCGCACGAAGGGCTCACGCTGTCCAAGATCCTCACGCGCGAAGCGTTCGAAAACGCTATCCGCACCAACGCCGCCATCGGCGGCTCGACCAACGCGGTGATCCACCTGAAAGCGATTGCGGGCCGCATCGGCGTGCAGCTCGACCTGGAAGACTGGACGCGCATCGGCCAGGGCACGCCCACCCTGGTGGACCTGCAGCCTTCGGGCCGTTTCCTGATGGAAGAGTTCTATTACGCCGGTGGCCTGCCCGCCGTGCTGCGCCGCCTGGGCGAAAACAACTTGCTGCCGCACCCCGACGCGCTCACCGTCAACGGCAAGAGCATGTGGGACAACGTGCGCGAGGCCCCGCAGTACAACGACGAGGTGATCCGCACGCTCGACAACCCGCTCATCGCCGACGGCGGCATCTGCATCCTGCGCGGCAACCTGGCACCGCGCGGCGCCGTGCTCAAGCCCTCGGCCGCCTCGCCCGAGCTGCTCAAGCACCGGGGCCGCGCCGTGGTATTCGAAAATCTGGAGCACTATAAGGAACGCATCGTCGATGAGAGCCTGGACATCGACGCCAGCTGCGTGATGGTGATGAAGAACTGCGGACCACGCGGCTACCCCGGCATGGCCGAGGTGGGCAACATGGGCCTGCCGCCCAAGCTGCTGCGCCAGGGTGTGAAGGACATGGTGCGCATTTCCGACGCCCGCATGAGCGGCACCGCCTACGGCACTGTGGTGCTGCACGTGGCGCCCGAGGCCGCCGCCGGTGGCCCGCTGGCCGCCGTGCGCGACGGCGACTTCATCGAACTCGACTGCGCCGAGGGCCGCCTGCATCTGGACATCAGCGACGCCGAGCTGGCCGAACGTCTGGCCGCGCTGGACAACACCGACATGGGCGGGCGCGGCGGCTATCAGCGCCTGTACGTGGACCATGTGCTGCAGGCCGACGAAGGTTGCGATTTCGACTTTCTGGTGGGCTGCCGCGGCTCAGCAGTTCCGCGCCACTCACATTGATGCCCCCAAATTCACCCGAACCCGAGAACACCATGACAGCATCCGCTGCCCGCACGCCGCGCTACCGCGGCATCTTCCCCGTCGTGCCCACCACCTTCCACGAGGACGGCACGCTCGACCTGGAAAGCCAGAAGCGCTGCCTCGATTTCATGATCGACGCCGGCGTGGACGGCCTGTGCATCCTGGCCAATTTCTCCGAGCAGTTTTCCCTGTCCGACGACGAGCGCGAGACCCTGACCCGTTTGTCGCTCGAGCACGTGGCCGGGCGCGTGCCGGTGATCGTGACCACCACGCACTACGGCACCGCCGTCTGCGCGGCACGCAGCAAGCGCGCGCAGGACATGGGCGCGGCCATGGTGATGGTGATGCCGCCCTACCACGGCGCCACCTTCCGCGTGCCCGAGCCGCAGATCTTCGAGTTCTATGCCCGCGTGTCCGACGCCATCTCCATCCCGATCATGGTGCAGGACGCGCCGGCCAGCGGCACCGTGCTCTCGGCACCGTTCCTCGCGCGCATGGCGCAGGAGATCGAGCAGCTGGCCTACTTCAAGATCGAGACGCCCGGCGCGGCCAGCAAGCTGCGCGAGCTGATCCGCCTGGGCGGTGACGCCATCGAAGGCCCGTGGGACGGCGAAGAAGCCATCACCCTGCTGGCCGACCTGGACGCCGGCGCCACCGGCGCCATGACCGGCGGCGCCTTCCCCGACGGCATCCGCCCCATCATCGAAGCGCACCGCCTGGGCAACCACGATCTGGCCTTCGCCCTCTACCAGCGCTGGCTGCCGCTGATCAACCACGAAAACCGCCAGGGCGGCATCCTCACCGCCAAGGCCCTGATGAAGGCCGGAGGCGTGATCGCCTGCGAAGCCGGCCGCCACCCTTTCCCAGCGATGCACCCCGAAGTGCGCCGCGGGTTGTTGGACATCGCGCGGCGACTTGACCCGCTCGTGCTCCGCTGGGGACGCTGAGAGGTATGAGCCCCCCCCTGCGCCGCTTCGCGTCTTCCCAAAAAAGGGGGGGGGACGCACCTGGTGGCCCGGCGAAGCCGGTTCCACGGGTGCACTGGGCGGAGTCGCTGTGCTCCGGCCAGTTCTTTGAGAAAGTGATATGAACCCATCCGAACTGCTCGAAACACCCGTGCTGATCGCTCTCGACTGGGGCACCAGTTCGCTGCGTGCCTATGCCATGGGGGCGCACGGCGCGGTGCTGGCCGCGCGGCGCAGCGAGCACGGCGTGATGCACCTGCCCGCCGGCCCCGGTGTCGACTCACCGGCCGCCGCCTTCGAGCAGGCGCTGCAGGCGCTGTGCGGCGACTGGCTGGCCGACCACCCGTCCGCCCCGCTGATCGCCTGCGGCATGGTCGGCAGCGCACAGGGCTGGCGCGAAGCACCCTACCAGCCGCTGCCCAGCCGCGAGGCCGATCTGGCGGAAGCGGTGACCCGGATCGAACGCCCCGGTGGCCAGCCGCTGCACGTGGTGCCGGGGCTGCTGCAGGACGGCGAGCTGCCCAATGTGATGCGCGGCGAAGAGACCCAGATCATGGGCGTGCTGCAAAGCCGGGCGAACGGGCGCCACACGCCGTCGCGGCTGCTGATCGGCCTGCCGGGCACGCACACCAAATGGGCCTGGGTCGAGGACGGCGCCGTCACCCGCTTCGAGACCTTCATGACCGGCGAGGTGTACGCCGCGCTCTCCCAACACACCATCCTGGGCCGCACCATGGAGCTGGGCGGGCCGCAGGACGAACCGGCCTTCGCGCGCGGCCTGCGCGTGGCGTGCTCCAAGCTGGGCGCTTTGGGCGTGCTCTCCACCGTCTTCAGCGTGCGCACCCTGGGGCTCACCCGCCAGCTCCCCGGCAGCGCCCAGCCCGACTACCTGTCGGGGCTGCTGATCGGGCACGAGGTGGCGGCGCTGGCGTCCACCCTGCGGGACGGTCCGGCGGTGGTGCTGTGCGGCGAGCCGGAGCTGTGCCTGCGCTACGCGACCGCGCTGGAAGCGCAGGGCCTGCCGACGCCCGAGATCCGTTCCGGCGTGACGCCCCTGGGCCTGTGGCGCATCGCCCAGGCCGCTGAACTGGTATGAAGCGCCCCCCGCGCCGCCGCTCTGGAACACCGACATGAACATCCCCCGCTCCTTTCACCAGGCCCTGTCCGAGTGCGGCCTGATCGCCATCCTGCGTGGCCTGCGGCCCGAAGAGGCCGTCGCCATCGGCCGCGCCTTGTACGACGCAGGCTTTCGCATCATCGAAGTCCCGCTGAACTCGCCCGATCCGCTGGCCAGCATCCGCGCCCTGCGCAACGCCTTGCCGGCCGATGCCCTGGTGGGCGCCGGCACGGTCATCTCGGCGCAGGCCTGTGCCGACGTGGCCGCCGCGGGCGGGCAGATCGTGGTCATGCCGCACAGCGACCCGGCGGTGATCCGCGCGGCCAAGGCCGCCGGCATGGCCTGCGCGCCCGGCGTGGCCACCCTGACCGAGGCCTACGCCGCGCTGGCCGCGGGCGCGGACATCCTCAAACTGTTTCCCGCCGAAGCCCTGAGCCCCGCCGTGCTGAAAGCGTGGCGCGCCGTGCTCAGGCCCCCGGTAGCCCTGGTGCCCGTGGGCGGCATCACGCCCGAGAGCATCGCGCCCTATGCCGCCGCCGGCGCCAGCGGTTTCGGCCTGGGCTCGGCCCTGTACCGCCCCGGCGACAGCGCCGCCGACGTGGCCCGCCACGCCGCCGCCTTCATGCAGGCCTGGCGCCTGGCCTGCCCCGCTGCCTGACGTCCCAACACCCCTCACCCCATTCCCGACGAGCACGTTTCCATGAAGATCACCCGACTGACCACGTTCCTGGTGCCACCGCGCTGGTGTTTCCTGAAAATCGAGACCGACGAAGGCATCACCGGCTGGGGTGAGCCCGTGCTCGAAGGCCGCGCCCACACCGTGGCCGCGATGGTCGAAGAGCTCGCCGACTACCTGGTCGGCAAGGACCCGCGCCACATCGAAGACCACTGGACCGTGATGTACCGCGCCGGCTTCTACCGCGGCGGCGGCATCCACATGAGCGCGCTGGCCGGCATCGACCAGGCGCTGTGGGACATCAAGGGCAAGGCGCTGGGCGTGCCGGTGTCCGAGCTGCTGGGTGGCAGCGTGCGCGACCGCATCCGCGTCTACAGCTGGATCGGCGGCGACCGCCCCAGCGACACCGCCGCCGCCGCGAAAGCGGCCGTGGCCCGGGGTTTCACCGCCGTCAAGATGAACGGCACCGAAGAACTGCAGTTCATCGACACCCACGACAAGATCGAGCGCTGCCTGGCCAACGTGGCCGCCGTGCGCGAGGCCGTGGGGCCCAACGTCGGCATCGGCGTGGACTTCCACGGCCGCGTGCACAAGCCCATGGCCAAGGTGCTGGTGCGCGAGCTGGAGCCCTACAAGCTGATGTTCGTGGAAGAACCGGTGCTGAGCGAACACCACGAGGCGCTCAAGGAGCTGGCCCATGTGGCGACCATGCCGATCGCGCTGGGCGAGCGGCTGTACTCGCGCTGGGACTTCAAGCGCATCCTGTCCGAAGGCTACGTGGACATCATCCAGCCCGACCCGTCACACGCCGGCGGCATCACCGAGACCCGCAAGATCGCGGCCATGGCCGAGGCCTACGACGTGGCCCTGGCCCTGCACTGCCCGCTCGGCCCCATCGCGCTGGCGGCCAACCTGCAGATCGACGCCGGCTGCTACAACGCCTTCATCCAGGAGCAGAGCCTGGGCATCCACTACAACGCGGCCAACGACCTGCTGGACTACGTCACCAACCCCGAGGTGTTCGCCTACCAGGACGGCATGGTCACCATCCCCACCGGCCCGGGCCTGGGCATCGAGGTCAACGAGGCCTACGTGCAGGAGCGCGCCACCGAAGGCCACCGCTGGCGCAATCCGGTGTGGCGCCACAAGGACGGCAGCTTCGCGGAGTGGTGAGCGCGTCCAACAGCGAATTTCTCATGAAAAATCAACCACTTAATAAACTATCGAGTTGATTCGACGGTGACCGGAGGCCGAGGAGACTCGGCAACCGCCCCAGGCAAAACCCCTCCTCACCCCGGCCATGGAACTTCTGCCTTAGCACTCGCTCACAGAGAGTGCTAACATGAAAGGCAAGTCAACCTGAGGAGGGTTTTCACGATGTCTGCATCCCTTGTCCCCGCCGCCCTGCCGTCCGCCACACTGGCCACGGTCAGCCCCTGGGCGAGCCGTTCGCTGACCCTGCCCGCGCTGGGCAATCTGGACGCCTATATTTCGGCCGTCAATCGCATGCCGCTGCTGACGCTGGAAGAAGAACAAAGCGCCGCGCGCCGCCTGCGCGATGGCAACGACATTGACGCCGCCGGGCAACTGGTGCTCTCGCACCTGCGGCTGGTGGTGTCCATCGCGCGCCAGTACCTGGGCTACGGTCTGCCACACGGCGACCTGATCCAGGAGGGCAATGTGGGCCTGATGAAGGCCGTCAAGCGCTTCGACCCGGATCAGGGCGTGCGTCTGGTGAGCTACGCCATGCACTGGATCAAGGCCGAGATCCACGAATACATCCTGAAGAACTGGCGCATGGTCAAGGTGGCGACCACCAAGGCCCAGCGCAAGCTGTTTTTCAACCTGCGCTCGATGAAGCAGGGCTTCCGCTCGGAAGCGCTGGACGGCGACACCCACCGCGAGGCGTTTTCCGACGGCGAGGTGGACGTGGTGGCGCGCGACCTGAACGTCAAGCCCGCCGAAGTGCGCGAAATGGAAACCCGGCTCTCGGGGGGTGACGTGGTGCTGGACCCGACCCCGGGTGACGATGGCGAAGACAGTTTCGGCCCCATCGCCTACCTGGCCGACGCCACCCACGAGCCGACCGCCGTGCTCGAATCGGCCGAACGCGACGCGCTGGCCACCGAAGGCGTGGCACGCGCCATGGGCGAGCTCGACGAGCGCTCGCGCCGCATCGTGACGGAGCGCTGGCTCAAGGTGAACGACGACGGCTCGGGCGGCATGACGCTGCACGAGCTGGCGGCCGAGTACGGCGTGAGCGCCGAGCGGGTGCGCCAGATCGAGGTGGCGGCCATGAAGAAGATGCGCAAGGCACTCTCTGCTTTCGCCTGAACCGGCCCGGCTCGCCCTCAAGGCCCCAGATGGCAACTTGCCGGCTGGGGCTTTTTCACGTGGGTGGGTGTCGCGAACAGGCCGCAACCATGCAGGCCATGGCACCGGGCGCCAGCGATGAGCACGCGGCCCTCGGCCGGTGGCGACACAATCGGGAGATGCTTCACACGAACCCGGCGGCCCGGGCTCCCGCCCCGCCCGCCCACCCCCTTTTGCAGGCCTCCCTCCGCCGATTCATGGCGTGGCTGCTCGGGTTGGCGCTGTCGCTGTGCGCCAGCGCATTCGCCGCACCGGCCACCACCCCCTCCAGCCTGCCCCCAGTGCTGCTCGACGGTTCCCTGAAAAGCGTGCATCTGGCCCAGCGCAGCGCCTGGTGGGTGGACCCCGACGGCCAGCTCACGGTGCAGGACGTGGAGCAGCGCCAGGCCGACCTGCCGTTCGATTTGCGCGCAGGGCAACACCGCCTGCGGCTGGAAGGCAAGGCCGCGCTCTGGATCGGCTTCACCGCCTGGGCCCAGGACAACAACGCGCACTGGGAACTGGAGCTGGCGCGCTCGGGCACCGACAGCGTGAGCCTGTACCACCGTGGCGCCAACGGCAGCTGGATCGAGCAGCATGCGGGCGACCGCCTGCCCGTGAACGCCTGGGCGTCGCCCGACCGCTACCCCGTGTTCAAGCTGGCCCCGCGCAGCGATGCGCCGGTGGCCTACTGGGTGCGCATCCAACACGCGCGCGTCCCGTTCTCGGGCGAGCTGTTCATCCACAGCCACGACCAGTTGCGCGAGCAGCGCATCCACCAGCAGTTCCTGCTGGGCGCCTATTTCGGCATGACCTTGTTGCTCGTGGTGGTGGCGGTGGCCAACGCGCTGGTGTTCCGCGACAGCAGCTTTGCCGCCTACGCGATCTACATCACGCTGCTGGGGCTGTCGCTGGCGGCTTCGCTGGGGGTGGGAGGGCAGTTCCTGTGGCCCGATTCCGCGCGCTGGAACGGCGCGGCCGAGTTCGTGCTGATGCCACTGGCGGCGGTGGCCGGGCTGCTGTTCGTGCGCCATCTGGTGCAACCGCGGCGCACCGGGCGCTGGCTGGACCGCCTCGCGCTCAGCCTGGCCGCGGTGATGCTCGGCCTGGTGGTCTTGGACCAGGTGGCCCCGTCCCAATGGAGTTTCGAGGCCATCACCGCCACGGGCGCGCTGGCCATGCTGCTGGTCTACGCCCTGCTCTGGACCGCCTGGCGCAGCCGCGAGGGCTGGGCGCGCTGGATCGCCCTGGGCATCCTGCCGGTGCTGCTGGCCGGCACGCTGCCGGTGATGCGCAATTTCGGGCTCATCTCCTCGGGCTTTCTCTCGCAGTACGGCATGGTGATCGCTGCGGCCATCGAAGCGCCGTTGCTGATCTACGGCCTGCTGCAGCGCTCGTCCATGCAGCACGAGTCGCAGACCCGCGCCAAGGCACTGGCGGTCACCGAGCCGCTCACCGGTCTGACCAACCGGCACAACTTTATGCTGCGGCTGCACGACAGCCTGATCCGCGCCCAGCGCTACAACCACCACAACGCCCTGCTCCTGATCGACCTGAACAACCACGAGACGTTCGAGCGCGAGCACGGCCGCGAAACCGCCGACCGGGCCCTGGTGCTCACCGGCTCGCGCCTGCGCTCGGTGGCGCGCGACGTGGACACCGCCGCGCGGGTGGGCGACAACAGCTTTGCCCTGCTGATGGAGGGCCCCGTGCGCACGGCCCAGGCCGTGGCCGCGGCCACCAGCATCGTGGCCAGTGGCCTGCGACCCTCGGATCTGCTGCCGGTGGGCACCTCGCTGCGCTTCAAGGTGGTGGTGGCGCTGCTGCCCGACGGCGGACACGAGCTTCAGGCCGACGCCCAGGCCCACCTCGCCTGGCTGCGCATCGCGCTGGACGAGTTGCTCGCCGACAAGCGCAAACACATCCTCACGCTGAACTGCTGACTCCCCCTCCCAGGCAAGCGTCAACACGTCTCAGCGTTCCACGGCGCCGAAGCGCCCCCCGCAACGCATGAAGCGGTCCAGCCCAGGGCACCGCCGGGCCGGCTCTGCCGGACGGCCAGTGCCGCCCCCTCGAGGGGGTCGCGCGCAGCGCGGCGGGGGTGGTTCGTCCTAGCGCCGCAGCTCCACCACATCGATGGTCGGCACCACCGCCAGACGCGCCGGCGGGCCGATGGTGCCAATGCCGGGTGTGACCAGCAGAGGCCCCGCCGGTGTGGTGTACAGGCCGTTCCACCACGGTTGCTCGGTGTTGGTGTGGCGCAGGAACCAGGGCGTGAGCCCCGGAATCCAGATCTGTCCCCCATGGGTGTGCCCGGCCACCGAGAGAAACGCGGCCGACGGCGGCAGCAGCGCCACGGTGTCGGGCTGGTGCGTGACCACCAGGCGGGCGGGCACCTGGGCGGTCCCCGATGGCCACAGCGCGCGGATCTGCGCCTGGGGTTGGCCGCCCCAGAGATCGTCCAGCCCCACCAGTTCCCAGCCGCGCCAGGCCAGGGTCTGGCCGTCAAGCAGGCGCACGCCATGGGCCTGGAGCGCCGCGCGAAGCGGCTCGGTGAGGTCCGGCCCCGGGGCCTGCACGTCGTGGTTGCCCATCACCCCGAACAGCGGCGCCCGGACCTGGGCCAAGGGCGCCAGGCCAGCGTGCAGATCGCGCGGTGGCTCGTGCACCCAGTCGCCCGCCACCAGCACGGCGTCCACCTCCAGCGCGTTGAGCCGCTCAACCAGCCGCTGCAACTGGTGGTCCCGCAGAAACAGGCCCCAGTGGATGTCGGCGATCACCGCCAGGCGCACCGGCTGGGCGCCCGCCGGGATGCCGGTGAGCGTGGTGGTGCGCACCCGGATGAGCTCGGGCTCCACCAGCGAGGCCCACAGACCAACGGAAACAAACAGCGCCCCCAGCAGCGGGCGCCAGCGCCGCGACCAGGGCAACGCAACGGCCTGCGCGATCAGCCCCCACAGCAGGAACGGCCCGGCCAGGCGGGCGCCCCAGAAGAGGCCGAGCATGATGAAGTTGCGCAGCTCCAGCCGCGGGGTGTACCAGCGCCCGGCGTAGTCCCACAGACTGATGCCCACAGACAGCAGCGCCGCCAGCGCGAACAGCCGCCACGCCCACCGGCCGCTTCGCTGGATCGACGCCCCGATCATGAACCGAAGGTCAAGCCTCGCGGCGCAGGGCCGGGAACAGGATCACGTCGCGGATGCTCGGGCTGTCGGTCAGCAGCATCATCAGGCGGTCAATACCGATGCCGCAGCCGCCCGCCGGGGGCATGCCGTATTCCAGCGCGCGGATGAAATCGGCGTCGTAGTACATGGCCTCTTCGTCGCCACCGTCCTTGGCCGAGACCTGGGCGTGGAAACGCGCGGCCTGGTCTTCGGCGTCGTTCAGCTCGGAGAAGGCGTTGCCGAACTCGCGGCCGGTGATGTAGAGCTCGAAGCGCTCGGTCACTTCCGGGCGGTCGTCGTTGGCGCGGGCCAGCGGCGAAATCTCGGTCGGGTGGTCCATGATGAAGGTCGGGTTCCAGAGCTTCTCTTCCACCGTCTCTTCAAAGTACAGCACCTGCAGGCTGGCCAGGCTGCGCGTGCTGAGCTGGTGCTTGGCTTCGGACAGGCCGAGCTTCTTCAGCGCCTCCAGCAGCCAGGCCGCGTCGTCCACGCCGGCACCGGCCTCGGTGTACTTCAGGATCGCTTCGCGGATGGTCAGGCGCTCAAAGGGCGAGACCACGTCCACCGGTTTGCCGTTGTAGCTCAGCGGCGCATCGCCATGCACCTGGCGCACCACGTGGCGGATCAGCTGTTCGTTGAAGTCCATCAGGTCGCGGTAGTTCCAGTACGCCGCGTAGAACTCCATCATGGTGAACTCGGGGTTGTGGCGGACGCTGATGCCTTCGTTGCGGAAGTTGCGGTTGATCTCGAACACGCGGTCAAACCCGCCCACCAGCAGGCGCTTGAGGTACAGCTCGGGCGCGATGCGCAGGAACATCTCCTGGTCGAGCGCGTTGTGGTGCGTCTTGAAGGGTTTGGCATTGGCGCCACCGGGAATCGGGTGCAGCATCGGCGTTTCCACTTCGAGGAAGCCGTGACTGACCATGAAGTCGCGGATGCTGGAGAGCGCCTGGCTGCGGGTGACGAAGCGCTTGCGCGCGCTTTCGTCGGTCATCAGGTCCACATAGCGCTGGCGGTACTTGATTTCCTGGTCGTGGATGCCGTGGAATTTGTCGGGCAGCGGACGCAGGCTCTTGGTGAGCAGGCGCACGCGGTCGGCGTGGATGGTGAGTTCGCCGGTGCGGGTGCGCATCAACACGCCTTCGGCGGCCACGATGTCGCCCAGATCCCAGTGTTTGAAGGCCGCCAGCGCCGCCTCGCCCACGCTGTCGGTGTTCAGGTAGATCTGGATGCGGCCACCCGAGGGACCCAACGACGCATCCTGCAGCGTGGCAAAACTGGCCTTGCCCATCACGCGCTTGAGCATCATGCGGCCCGACACGCTGGCGCGCACCGGCGTGGCCTCCAGCGCCTCCTTGCTCACCTCGCCATACGCCGCGAACAAGGCCGCGGCCTTGTCGGCCGGCTTGAAGTCGTTCGGGAAGGCCATACCCTTGCCCTCTTGCTGGGCCACACGCAAGGCCTTGAGCTTCTCGCGGCGCTCCGCAATCAGCTGGTTGTCGTCGGAAGCGGGGGCGGCTTGGGCGTGGTCGGTGGTCATGGTGTTGGGCAATGAAAAACGGGTTGCGCCTCTTGAGGCGCAACCCGTCATTGTAAGTTCCGGGGAAAGAGGCCCCCAAACCAGAAGGCGGTGCAACTGCACCATCTCCGGAGCACAGTGCCCGAACCCAGAACGCGGCGGAACCGGCTCCGCCGGGCCGCACGCGTTGCCCCCTGGGGGGTGACGCCGCAGGCGGCGCGGGGGGAGGAGGGGCTGGCTCAATGCCCGAGGTAAGCCTCGCGAACCTTCGGGTCGGTCAACAGATCCTTGCCGCTGCCCGTCATGGTGATTTCACCCGAGTCCATCACGTAGCCGCGATCGGCGATCTGCAGGGCGCGCTGGGCGTTCTGCTCCACCAGCAGGATGGTCACACCCTGGGCCGACACGTCGCGCACCACCTCGAAGATCTTGTCGACCATGATGGGCGACAGGCCCATGGACGGCTCGTCGAGCAGCAGCACCTTGGGCTGGCTCATCAGCGCACGCGCCATGGCCAGCATCTGCTGCTCGCCCCCCGACATGGTGCCGGCCAGCTGGTCCTTGCGCTCTTTCAGACGCGGGAAGATGCCGAACATGCGCTCGATGTCGTTGGCGATGCCCGCCTTGTCGGAGCGGATGTAGGCGCCCATCTGCAGGTTTTCCGTGATGGTCATGCGGGTGAACACGCCCCGGCCTTCCGGCACCATGGCCAGGCCCTGCTTGACCAGGTCCCAGGCGCCTTTGCCGGCGATGCTTTGACCCAGGTACTCGATGTCACCGCCCTCGAAGGCCAGCGAACCGGTGACAGCCTTCATGGTGGTGGTCTTGCCCGCGCCGTTGGAGCCGATCAGCGAAATCAGCTCGCCTTCGCGCACTTCCAGATTGATGCCCTTGACGGCCTTGATGCCGCCGTATGCGACCTTCAGGCCGCTGACTTTGAGTAGTGTGTTTGCCATGTTCTTGTGTCCTCAGGCGCCGCCGGTGCCCAGATAGGCTTCGATCACTTTCGGGTCGCTCTGCACCTCGGCCGGCGTACCGGACGAGAGCTGCTTGCCGTAGTCCAGCACCGTGACACGGTCGCACAGACCCATGACCAGCTTCACATCGTGTTCGATCAGCAAGATGGTGCGGTTGTCCTTGCGGATGCGGTCGATCAGCTCGCGCAACAACACCTTTTCCGTGGCGTTCATGCCCGCGGCGGGTTCGTCCAGCGCGATCAGTTGCGGATCGGTGGCCAGCGCACGCGCGATCTCAAGCCGGCGCTGATCGCCGTAGCTCAGGGTGCGCGACTTGAAGTCGGCGAATTTGGCAATGCCCACGTACTCCAGCAGTTCGCGCGCCCGTTCCGTGATCTCGGCCTCCTCGCGCTTGAAGCCCGGGGTGCGCAGCACCGCGCCAACCAGGCCGGAGTGCGTGCGCACATGGCGCCCGACCATCACGTTTTCCAGTGCCGTCATTTCGGCGAACAGGCGGATGTTCTGGAAGGTGCGGGCAATGCCCGCCTTGGCCACTTCGTGCACCGCGGTGGGCGTGTAGGGCTTGCCCGCCAGTTCAAACGAACCGCTGTCGGGTGTGTACAGGCCCGTCAGCACGTTGAAGAAGGTGGTCTTGCCCGCGCCGTTGGGACCGATCAGGCCATAGACCTGACCGCGCTGGATTTCGATGCCCACATCGCTCAGGGCCTGCAGGCCACCGAAACGCTTGGAGACATTGGCGACTTTGAGAATCGTATCGGTCATCTGGTTGCTCCGCTCACTTGCTCAGGGATTTGCCGTGCTCGGGCGCGGGCCACAAGCCTTTGGGGCGGATCAGCATGACCACCACCATGGCAAGCGCGATCAACAACTGGCGCAGGATTTCCGGAGCGAGACGACCGTCGGTCATGGCGGTCAGCGGGTGCGCCACATGGCGCAGCAGTTCGGGCAGGCCGGCGAGCAGCAGAGCCCCCAGGATCACGCCCGGGATGTGCCCGATGCCACCCAGCACCACCATGGCCACCACCATCACCGACTCCATCAGCGAGAAGGACTCGGGCGACACGAAGCGCTGGAACGAGGCGAACAGCACACCCGACACGCCGCCGAAGGTGGCGCCCATGCCGAAGGCCAGCAGCTTGAGGTTGCGTGTGTTCAGGCCCATGGCCTTGGCGGCGATTTCGTCTTCACGGATGGCCATCCAGGCGCGACCGATGCGCGAGTCCTGCAGCCGGTAGGACAGGATCACCGCTCCGACCACGAAGAACAGGAACAGGTAGTAGTACAGCGTGACCGGCTGGAAGGTGTAGTCGCCAATGGTCAGGCGCTGGCCCAGGTCGAGGCCGAACACCGAGATGGTGTCGATCTGGCTGATGCCCTTGGGACCGTTGGTGATGTTCACCGGGCGGTCCATGTTGAGCAGGAAGATGCGGATGATCTCGCCAAAACCGAGGGTGATGATGGCCAGGTAGTCGCCACGCAGTTTGAGCGTGGGCGCGCCCAGGATCATGCCGACGACGCCCGCGACCACCGCGGCCACGATCATCACGATCCAGATGCTGTAGTGCAGGCCGTTGGGAAACATCGCCTTGATGGCCGGAAAGGTATCGGCCAGGTGCGGCGACCCCAACAGCGCAAAGACATAGGCACCCACCGCGAAGAACGCGATGTAGCCCAGGTCCAGCAGGCCGGCGTAGCCGACCACGATGTTCAGGCCCAGGGCCAGCAACACGTAGAGCAGGGCGATGTCAAGAATACGCACCCAGGAGTTGCTGCCGGTGGACTGCAACAGGACGGGCAGGAGCAGCAGGGCTGCGCCCGCGAGCAGGAAAACGATCAGTTTGCCGGATTTGGTGTTCATCATGATGGTCAGCTCCTCAGGCACGGTCCGCCACGCGTTCGCCCAGCAGGCCCGAGGGGCGCAGCGTCAGCACGATGGCCAGCACGATGAAGGCAAAGATGTCGGTGTACTGGCTGCCCAGTATTCCCCCCGTGAGCTTGCCGAGATAACCGGCGCCCAGCGATTCGATCAGGCCCAGCGCAATGCCGCCGACCACCGCACCGGCCAGGTTGCCGATGCCGCCCATGACGGCAGCCACGAAGGCCTTCAGGCCGGGCATGAAACCCATGGCGTGCTGCACCGTGCCGTAGTTGGACGCCCACATGATGCCGGCGATGGCGGCCAGCATGGCGCCGATGATGAAGGTGGCGGAAATCACCACATCGGGCTTGATGCCCATGAGCGCGGCCACGCGCGGGTTTTCGGCCGTGGCCCGCATCGCCCGCCCCAGGTTGGTGCGGTTGACCAGCCACATCAGGAACGCCAGCGTGACGGCCGTGGTCGCCAGAATGGTGATCTGCGTGATCGAGATCACCGCGCCCCCGAGGTGCACCGGATCGGTGGAGAGCATGTTCGGGTACGACTTGGGGTTGGGCTTCCAGATGATCATGGCAAAGGTCTGCAACAGCAGCGACATGCCGATGGCCGTGATCAAAGGGGCCAGACGCGAGGAATTGCGCAGCGGCCGGTAGGCCAGTTTTTCGATCGTGTAGTTGAGCGCGGCGCAGACCACCATCGCGATCAACGTAGCAAGCAGCAGGATCAGCCACAGCGGCATGCCGGGCGATGCCTCCCGCATGACGCCGATGATGGTCCAGCTGGTGAGCGCGCCCACCATCAGCACATCACCGTGCGCGAAATTGATCAGTCCGATGATGCCGTACACCATGGTGTAGCCCAAGGCGACCAGCGCATACATGCTGCCCAGAACCAGACCGTTGATGATCTGCTGTAGCAAGGTTTCCATGAAAAAGTTCTCCGTGTTTTTATCGGGCCCAGGCGGATTGCCCAATCTGGCCCGATTCAACTTAGCAAAAAACCCGCCAGGCTCGACCTTGAACAGGACAGACTGCGGGTTGGTGGCGGCATTGTATCGAGGCGGTTTGGGTGTTCTTATGCGTGTAAGCCCTTAGATATCGCGGGTTTACCCGTATTTCTGAACGCACCCGGCCGCTGCATCAGCGCGATTGGCATTGCATTAGTTTTTTTGATTGTTCAGTTTCTTGAACTCGCGCAGCTTATCGGCGATGCGGATCTCCAGCCCCCGCTCGACCGGGCGGTAAAACCCCGGCTCGGCCATGCCCTCGGGCAGGTAGCGCTCCCCGGCGGCGAAGCCGTCGGCTTCGTCGTGCGCGTAGCGGTAACCCTTGCCGTAGTCGAGCTCCTTCATGAGCTTGGTCGGCGCGTTGCGCAGGTGCATGGGCACCGGACGGGTGCCGTCCTTCTTCACGAAGGCCTTTGCCTCGTTGAAGGCCTTGTAGACCGCATTCGACTTGGGCGCCACCGCCAGGTACACCACGCACTCGGCCAGGGCCAGCTCGCCCTCGGGCGTGCCCAGGCGCTCATAGACCTCGGCCGCGTCCAGCGCCAGGCGCAGCGCGCGCGGGTCGGCCAGCCCGATGTCCTCGCTGGCCATGCGGATGAAACGCCGCGCCATGTAGCGCGGATCCGCACCACCGTCGAGCATGCGCACGAACCAGTACAGGGCCGCGTCCGGGTCGGAGCCGCGCACGCTTTTGTGCAGCGCACTGATGGTGTCGTAGAACTGCTCGCCCCCCTTGTCGTAGCGGCGCATGCGCTCGCCCAGCACACGCATCAACCAGTCGTCGCTGACTTCCGGCAGCTTTTCGCGTGCGGCCGCCACCGCCAGGGTCTCCAGGGTGTTGAGCAGGCGGCGCGCATCGCCATCGGCGTAGGCGATGAGGCGGTCGGCCGCGGCAGCCTGCACCGGTGGTACGGCGTCGATGGCCTGTGCCTTGCTGATGATGCTGCGCAGATCGTCTTCGGCCAGCGGCTGCAGCACATAGACGGCCGCGCGCGAGAGCAGCGCTGAATTGACCTCGAACGAGGGGTTCTCGGTGGTCGCACCAATGAAGGTGAACAGGCCCGACTCCACGTGCGGCAAAAAGGCGTCCTGCTGGCTCTTGTTGAAGCGGTGCACCTCGTCCACGAACACGATGGTGCGCTGCTGGTGCAGGCCGTCGCGCGCCGCCTGGGCCTGCTCCACCGCTTCGCGGATGTCTTTCACGCCCCCCAGCACGGCGCTGATGGTGATGAACTGGGCATCGAAGGCATCGGCCATGAGCCGGGCGATGGTGGTCTTGCCCACGCCCGGAGGCCCCCAGAGGATGCAGCTGTGCGGCTGGCCCGACTCGAAGGCCAGGCGCAGCGCCATGCCTTCGCCCAGCAGGTGCTGCTGTCCGATCACCTCGGCCAGCGTGCGCGGCCGCAGGCGCTCGGCCAGCGGCGTGTGCGGCGATGCGCGGGAAGCGGCGGGCGAACTCACGGCGCGAAAGTGCTCGCTCAGGGTCGGATCACGTCGGCCCCGGCGGGCGGCGTGAAACGGAAACGCTCGGCTTTCAGCGCCACGTTGTCCTGCCACTGGCCAAACGTCAGCACCGATCGCTGGCCCAGGCTGTCCGCGATCTCCAGCACCGCGAGCTGCCCTTCGCGAAACCCAACACGCACGCTCTGCAACTGGCCGTCCTTGTTGCGCGGGCGCGCTTCCAGCCATTCGAGCCCGTCCTGCGCGGGCGCCGCCTGCAGCTCGAACACCTCGGACAGCGCGCGCATGTCGGTGCCCGCCGCGATCAGCGCTGCCGGCGTGCTGCCCAGCACCTCTTGCTGCTTGCGCGCGGTCACCTGGTTGAGATCGACGTCGTAAAGCCAGAGCGTCTGGCCATCGGCCACGATGGTCTGCTCAAACGGTTTGGTGTATTCGAAACGGAAGCGGTTGGGCCGCAGGAACTCGAAGCGTCCGCTGGAGGTCTTGCTGCGCGCCACGGTTTCGCCCGTGCGTTTGGGCGAGGTCACGACCTGGGTGAAGCTGGCCTGCGCACTGTTGACGTCGCGCAGGAACTGCTCCAGGTCTTTCAGGCCATCGGCATGGGCGGCGAAGGTGGTCAGCGCAAACGCTGCGGTGGTGATGAGTTTTTTGATCATGTCGGGTCGGACCCGTTTGCTGTCACAAGGTTGCACCGTGGGCTCATTCGCCACGCGACGGCACCAGAATGTCGCGCTGCCCGCTCGATGTGAGCGCACTGACCAGGCCCGCGTTTTCCATGTCTTCCAGCAGGCGGGCCGCGCGGTTGTAGCCGATCTTGAGCTTGCGCTGCACGTAGGAAATGCTGGCCTTGCGGTCCTTGAGCACGATTTCCACCGCCTGGTCGTACAGCGCGTCCTTTTCGCCGTTGCCGCCACCACCGTCCCCGAACATGTCGGCGCCCTCGCCATCGCCCGCGGCGCTTTCCAGCACACCGTCGATGTAATTGGGCTCACCGCCCTGCTCTTTCAGATAGGCCACCACACGGTGCACCTCGTCGTCGCTGACGAAAGCGCCATGCACGCGGATCGGGAAACCGGTGCCGGACGGCATGTACAGCATGTCGCCCATGCCGAGCAGGCTCTCGGCCCCCATCTGGTCGAGGATGGTGCGGCTGTCGATCTTGCTGCTCACCTGGAACGACAGCCGGGTGGGAATGTTGGCCTTGATCAGGCCGGTGATCACGTCCACGCTGGGGCGCTGGGTCGCCAGTATCAGGTGGATGCCGGCCGCGCGCGCCTTCTGCGCCAGGCGCGCGATCAGTTCCTCGATCTTCTTGCCCACCACCATCATCAGGTCGGCCAGCTCGTCGATCACCACCACGATGTACGGCAGGCGTTCCAGCGGCTCGGGTTGCTCAGGCGTCAGACTGAAGGGGTTGCCGATGATGTCGCCACGCGCCCTGGCCTCGTCGATCTTCTGGTTGAAACCCGCGAGGTTGCGCACGCCCATCTTGCTCATGAGTTTGTAGCGCTTCTCCATCTCGCCCACGCACCAGTTCAGGCCGTTGGCCGCGTGCTTCATGTCGGTCACCACCGGCGCGAGCAGGTGCGGAATGCCCTCGTAGACGCTCATCTCCAGCATCTTCGGGTCGATCAGCAGCAGGCGCACGTCCTTCGCATCGGCCTTGTACAGCAGCGATAGGATCATGGCGTTGATGCCGACCGACTTGCCCGAACCGGTGGTGCCGGCCACCAGGCAGTGCGGCATCTTGGCCAGATCGGCCACGACGGGCTGGCCGCCGATGTCCTTGCCCAGACCCATGGTCAACAGCGACTTGGCGTCGTTGTAGACCTGCGAGCCCAGGATCTCGCTGAGCTTGATCATCTGCCGCTTGGCGTTGGGCAGCTCCAGCGCCATCAGGTTCTTGCCGGGAATGGTCTCGATCACCCGGATCGACACCAGCGAGAGCGACCGCGCCAGATCGCGGCCCAGGTTGACGATCTGCGAACCCTTCACGCCGGTGGCGGGTTCGATCTCATAGCGCGTGATCACCGGGCCTGGCGCGGCCGCCACCACCCGCACCTCCACGCCAAAGTCCTTGAGCTTCTTCTCGATCAGGCGGCTGGTCATCTCCAGCGTCTGGCTGTCCACGCCCGCCTGGTGCAGCGGCGCGCCGTCCAGCAGGTCCACCTGCGGCAGTTTGCTGTCGGGCATCTCGGTGAACAGCGGCTTCTGCCGCTCCTTGGCCACACGCTCGCTCTTGGGCACATCGATCAGGGTGGGTTCGATCACCACCGGCATGGGATGGTGCTCTTCAATCTCCACCCGCTCGACCTTGACCACTTCCTCACGCTCACGAGCCGCCTGCTCACCGATGCGCTGGTCTTCCACCGCTTCGCGCTTCTCGCGCCGGGCTTCGAACCAGCCGTCCAGCGTGAAACCCAGACTTTCGGCCCAGTGCCCCCAGGAAAAGCGGAACACGCGCGGCAAGCACAACACCAGCAGCGCGAGCATGGCCAGCGCCGAACCCGTGAACCCCAGCCAGCGCATGGCCAGCGTTCCCACGGCATGACCCAGCACGCCCCCCGCATGCCCAGGCAACAGCCCCTCCAGGCGGTACAGCCGGCTCCACTCCAGCGTGGTGCTGGCCACCAGCAACAAGCCCAGCGCGAGCCAGAAAACGGCGCGCCGACCCCGGATGCGTTGCCACACGGTGGCTGTGTCCCGAGTCTGCGCCTCGTCGTCCACGTCCAGCCCCTGATAACCCCGAATCCAGCGCGCCAGCACCGACAGCCAGGCCCGCACACCGGCGAAAAAGCACCACCAGACCGAAAAGCCCAGCAGGAAATAGCTCCAGTCGGCCAACAGGGCGCCGAACCGGCCGCCCCAGTTGCCCGCCTCAAGCCGGGTGCCGGTGGTGCTCCACGCCGGATCGGCCAGCGAGTGGCTCAGCAAGGCCAGCAACCAGAACGCCAGCGCCGCGGCGCCCAGCACGAGCCCGATCTCCTGGGCAAAACGGGTCACCCCCGCCGGTGCCTGGTTGGCACGGTCGGCGTTGAGCGTGTTGAGTGAATAGGTCATAGTCTTCGCAATATTCCGAGGGCAAGCTTACCCCATGGAGATGCGTGTTCACGCCCCGCGCAAGGGCATCCAAGCGCAGGCGGCTGAGCCGCACGAAGGCCACCCCGCGAGACGGCCAACGTCGGTCAGCCCAATGAATTGAGGCGTTCCTTGATGACGGTGCTGCCGTCCTCCCCCAGCTCGATGAAACCCCGATCTTCCAGGTCCTTCATCACCCGGCTGACCATTTCGCGCGAGGCGCCGATCATTTTCGCGACATCCTGGCGCGAGACCCGGTCGCGGATGACGAGCTGGCCATCTTTGTCGGGTTGCGCAAACTCCAGCAGCGCGCGGGCCACCCGGCCATAGACGTCCATCAGGGCGAGCGATTCGATCTTGCGGTCGGCATGGCGCAGGCGCTGCACCAAGCCCTTCATCACGGCATAGGCCATGGAGGTGTTTTCCGGCAGGCAGCGCGCGAACTCCACCCGCCCCAGAATCAACACGTCGGTCTGCACCTCGGCACGCACGGTGGCCGAATGCGGCTGGTTGTCGATCAGACTCATCTCCCCCACGTAGTCGCCCGGGTTCATGGTGGCCAGGATCACCTCTCGGCCACGGGAGTCGGCGGTCACCACGCGGGCCCGCCCCGTCAGCACGATGGCCAGGCAGTTGGACTTCTTCCCCTGCTCGACGATGCATTCGCCGCGCTTGAAGCGCCGCTTGACGACCGCATCGGCCACCGATTCGGCCTGCGCCTGCGTCAGCGTGGAAAACAGCGGTACCCGGCGAATCAAATCCAGATTGGACAGGATGGACATGTGTTTATTCCTATGCTTGGACTGCGGACGCAGCGCTCTTTCATACAATGACTTCGATCATCTGCCCACCCTCCCAGGTTGAGCACAAGGCCGCGGAAGCCGCGAATCAACGTCAACTCTAAACCACTTGCCCCAAAGTTCGATGGGGCCTTGCAACATGAAGCACTCCAAAGTTCTCATTCTGGGATCGGGCCCCGCCGGCTACACGGCCGCGGTCTATGCCGCCCGCGCCAACCTCAACCCCGTGCTCGTCACCGGCATCGCCCAGGGTGGTCAACTCATGACCACTACCGACGTGGACAACTGGCCCGCCGATGTGGATGGCGTGCAGGGCCCCGAACTCATGCAGCGCTTCCTGGCCCATGCCGAGCGCTTCAAGACCGAGATCGTGTTCGATCACATCAATGCGGTGGATTTCTCCAAGCGCCCGTTTGTGCTCAAGGGCGACAGCGGTGAATACAGTTGCGACGCCCTGATCATCGCCACCGGCGCCTCGGCCAAATACCTGGGCCTGCCGTCGGAGGATGCTTTCATGGGCAAGGGCGTGTCGGGCTGCGCCACCTGCGATGGCTTTTTCTACCGCGAGCAGGACGTGGCCGTGGTGGGCGGCGGCAACACCGCCGTCGAAGAAGCCCTGTATCTGTCCAATATTGCCCGCAAGGTCACCCTGGTGCACCGTCGCGACACCTTCAAAGCCGAACCCATCCTGGTCGACAAGCTGATGGAAAAGGTCGCTGCGGGCAAGATCGAACTCAAGACCCATTTCACGCTCGACGAGGTGCTGGGCGACCAGAGCGGCGTGACCGGTGTGCGACTGAAAAGTGCGAAGACCGGCGAGACCGAAGACCTCACGCTCAAGGGCTGCTTCATCGCCATCGGCCACAGCCCCAACACCGACATCTTCAAAGGCCAGCTCGAGATGAAGGACGGTTACATCGTCACCCAGTCCGGGCTGAAGGGCATGGCCACCATGACCAGCGTGCCGGGCGTGTTCGCGGCCGGCGATGTGCAGGACCACGTGTACCGTCAGGCCATCACCAGCGCCGGCACCGGCTGCATGGCGGCGCTCGACGCCCAACGCTTCCTGGAACAAAACGAGTCCTGACGAGCGGCTGCCGAATGGCACTGAAGCGTGATTTCCCTTCGCGCTATAATTCAAGGCTTTGCTGCGTTTGACCGACTCCGGTTGTGCGTGACGAATTCGGGTTACCGCCACCCTTTCCTGGCGAGGTGAGGCTGGAACGCCAGATGCAGAACGGGCACATGTCCCGCAGCATCCTGGGCCAACAGCTGTATATAAGTATCGGAGTGTCCTCATGGCACGCGTCTGCGACGTCACGGGCAAGAAGCCCATGGTCGGGAACAACGTTTCCCACGCCAACAACAAAACCAAGCGCCGGTTCCTGCCGAACCTGCAATACCGCCGTTTCTGGGTCGAGAGCGAAAACCGCTGGGTTCGCCTGCGCGTGTCGGGCGCTGCCCTGCGCCTGATCGACAAGAACGGCATCGACGCCGTGCTCGCTGACCTGCGCGCACGCGGCCAGGCATAAGGAGCACACACCATGGCAACCAAAGGCGGACGCGAAAAGATCAAGCTGGAATCCACTGCGGGTACCGGCCACTTCTACACCACGACCAAAAACAAGAAGACCACGCCCGAGAAGATGCTGATCAAGAAATTTGATCCCAAGGCTCGCAAGCACGTGGACTACAAGGAAATCAAGCTGAAGTAATTCAGCCGGTTCCTCCAACAAAAAAGCCGCTGTGAAAACAGCGGCTTTTTTGTTGCCCGGGAAACAAGTGGATCGGCAGTGTCCGGAGCGCAGTGCCAAACCCAGAACGCCGCGGAACCGGCTCCGCCGGGCCGCCAGCGTTGCCCCCTTGAGGGGTCGCGCGCAGCGCGGCGGGGTGGGCCAAGCTCAAGCGTGCGCGGAGCGCAGGCGAATCGAGAAGTCGCGCAGCGCGGCAATACCGCTTTCTTCGGCCCGACGGCACCAGGCCTGCAGATCGCTGGCGAGCTGTTCGCGCGTGACGTTCGTGCTGGACCACAGGGCACGCAGCTCTTCGCGCATGGTCACCATCTTGTCGAGCACCGGATGCTCGGCTCGGGCCAATGCCAACTGGGGTTTGACATCGGCCGGCACCTTGTCGTCATCGCGGTGCAGCCAGCGGCGGGCCGCGTCCAGAACCGACACATCGGCGCTGCGGGACCTCAGACCCTCGATCTCGCGCTTGCAGGCGGTGCGCAGTTCACGCGCAAATCCGGCCATGACTTCATACCGGTTGGCAATGATGGCCTCCAGCGTCTTCTCATCCGCCACCGGCTTGACATCCCCAAAGGCCATCTTCGGTGGCAACTTTTTCACGTGCGCCAGGCCCAACGACTTGAGCACACGGATATAGAGCCAGCCAATATCAAACTCGTAGGGTTTGACCGACAGTTTGGCGGATGTGGGGTACGTGTGGTGGTTGTTGTGCAGCTCCTCGCCGCCAATCAGAATGCCCCATGGCGAGACGTTGGTGCTGGCATCGGTGGCTTCAAAGTTGCGGTATCCCCACCAGTGGCCAATGCCGTTGATGATGCCGGCGGCGGTGATCGGAATCCAGATCATCTGGATCGCCCACACCGTCAGGCCCAGCACGCCAAACAGGGCGACATTGATGATCAGCATCAGGCTCACACCCAGGCGCGAACGCCCGGTGTACACGTGACGCTCGACCCAGTCGTCCGGGGTGTTGTGCCCGTAGCGCGCCCGGGTTTCCTGGTTCTTGGCCTCGGCCCGGTACAACTCGCTGCCTTCCCAGAACACCTTCTTGATGCCAAACACCACCGGGCTGTGGGGATCACCTTCGTGTTCACACTTGGCGTGGTGCTTGCGGTGAATGGCCGTCCATTCCTTGGTGACCATGCCGGTGGTCATCCAGAGCCAGAACCGGAAAAAATGCGAGGCCACCGGGTGCAGATCCAGTGCACGGTGCGCTGAGTGGCGGTGGAGGTAGATGGTGACGCTGGCAATGGTCACATGGGTCAACACCAGCGCCACAACCATGGCTTGCCACCAGGCAGCGCCGGTCAGACCGTGGGCCAGGAACTGGATCAGGCCATCCCACAGAAGGGGAAAAGCCCCCGAATCGGAAGAGAACATTGATTTCCTAAAAGAACGCCTGAAAGCGTTCGGATCAAACAGACCTGGCCCGCGAACGAAGCGGGCCGAAGGGACTGCTCAATTTTAATGGCGGGGGTGCAAAACACCTAGCCAGAGCAGCCGAACGGAGAAAGTCCAGCCGAAAATCGGGGTTTTTACCGGGTTTTCAAGGCTTTTTCCGCCAGACGGCGGCAAAGAAGCCGTCTGTTGCATGCCGATGAGGCCACAGGCGCATCCAGCGCCCCTGCTCACCCGAGCACAGAGACGCGGCCTGCGGCACGTGCAGGCCCTCCAGCAAGGAGGACACGGGCACCACTTCAAACTCGGGATGGGCCAGGGCGAAGGCCTCGCAGACCACCTCGTTTTCCGCCCGCAGCAGACTGCAGGTGGCGTACACCAGCCGCCCACCGGGTTTGAGCAGGCGCGCAGCGCTGTGCAGGATGGCCAGTTGCAGTTCCGCCTGCGCTGCCACGGTCTGCGGCGTCTGCCGCCATTTCAGGTCGGGGCTGCGGCGCAGGGTGCCCAAGCCAGAACACGGCGCATCGACCAGCACACGGTCGATCTTGCCCGCCAGACGCTTGATGCGGTCGTCGCGCTCGTGGGCGATGGCCACGGGGTGCACATTGGACAGTCCGCTGCGTGCCAGTCGGGGCTTGAGGGCATCGAGCCGATGGCCAGAGGTGTCAAACGCATACAGACGACCGCTGTTGCGCATGGCCGCACCAATGGCCAGCGTTTTGCCACCAGCACCCGCGCAAAAGTCCACCACCATTTCACCCCGCTTGGCGTCCAGCAGCAGTGCCAGCAGCTGTGACCCCTCGTCCTGCACTTCCACGACGCCTTGCGTGAAGGCCGGCAGTTTGGCCAGCGAAGGCTTGCCTTGCAATCGGATGCCGAGCGGTGAATACGGCGTGGCTTCGCAGACCAGCCCCGCCTGATGCAACTCGGCCAAGGCCATTTCGCGCTTCTTCTTCAGCACATTCACGCGCAGATCCAACGCGGCCGGCTGGCTCAGACTGGCCACCAGCGCATCGAACTCATCACCCACCTGCTCGCGCAATGCGGTCGCCAGCCACTCGGGCAAGTTGTGGCGGTGCTGTGCCATCAAGTCGGCGTCGTTCACGGCCAGGCAGTGGTCCCACCAGGTCTTTTCCGCATCGGTCAGCGCGCTCTTGAGAAAGTCGCGATCGCCCGGAAAACCCAGGATGGCGAGCCGGCGCCACTTGGAACCCGTGCCGGAACGGGCCAGCCATTCAAACTTCAGCCGCTCACGCAGGATGGCATAGACCGAGTCGGAAAGCGTGGCACGCTCGCGTGGCCCCAACGATCGGTTTTCGCGGAAATGGCGGGCCACCACGGCGTCGGCGGGGTGGTCAAATTTGAAAACCTGTTCGATCAGGGTGGCACATTCGTCGAGAAGGGCTTTGGGGTGCATAACCCCGTATTGTCCCCTCTGAATGAGCCCACTGCGCGGCTTCCCACCAGGGGACGCGATGCCTGTGGCCGGGCAGAGCCCGTTCCACGGCATCCCTGGGATTGGGGATGCCTCGCGCCGGAAGTGCCTTTGTCAGCAAGCGCCATGCAACCGGCTTTGCCGAGCCACTGGTGCCCTCCCCCCTGGGGGAAAGCCGCGCAGCGGCGCAGGGGGAACGATAATCATGGGCTATGTCCGAAATTGCCCAACAGGTGAAGCGTCGCCGCACCTTCGCCATCATCTCGCACCCCGACGCGGGTAAAACGACCCTGACCGAGAAGCTGCTACTGTTCTCGGGCGCGATCAACATCGCCGGTTCGGTGAAGGCGCGCAAAGCCGCGCGTCACGCCACGTCCGACTGGATGGAGATTGAAAAGCAACGTGGTATCTCGGTGGCCAGCTCGGTCATGCAGATGGAATACCGCGACTGCGTGATCAACCTGCTCGACACACCCGGTCACCAGGACTTCAGCGAAGACACCTACCGCGTGCTCACCGCCGTGGACGCCGCGCTGATGGTGATCGACGCCGGCAATGGTGTGGAGCCGCAGACCCGGCGCCTGCTGCAGGTCTGCCGCGCGCGCAACACACCCATCCTCACCTTCGTCAACAAGATGGACCGAGAGGTGCAGGCCCCGCTGGACCTGATGGACGAGATCGAGCGCGAGCTGGGCATGACGGTCGTACCGTTCACTTGGCCCGTGGGCATGGGCAAAACGTTTCGCGGCGTGTACGACCGGCGGACCGACCAGATGCGTGTGTTCGCCGCGGGCGAAGACCGCCGGGGCGGCGAAGAGGAGGTGCTGGCTGGACTGGACAATGCCGAGAGCCTGAAACGCTTTGGTGCCGAGTTCGAACAGGCGCGTGACGAGCTCGAACTCGTGGCCGGTGCGTCACCGGCCTTCGACGAGGCTCAGTTTCTGGAAGGCAAGCAGACGCCCATGCTGTTCGGCTCGGCGGTGAACAACTTCGGCGTTCGCGAAGTCCTGGACGCTTTGGTTGATCTGGCGCCACCTCCCGGCGCGCGTGCCGCGATCCAGCGCATCGTGCAACCAGACGAACCCAAGTTCACCGGCGTGGTCTTCAAGATTCAGGCCAATATGGACCCGTCCCACCGGGACCGGATCGCCTTCGTGCGTCTGGCCAGTGGCCACTTTGAACGCGGAATGAAGCTCAGGGTGGTGCGCTCCGGCAAGGACCTGCGCCCCAACACCGTGGTGAGCTTCCTGTCTCAGCGCCGCGAGCTGCTGGACGAGGCTTTTGCGGGTGACATCATCGGCATCCCGAACCACGGCGTGCTGCAACTCGGCGACACACTCACCGAAGGTGAGAACCTCCAGTTCACCGGCCTGCCCTTCTTCGCACCGGAAATCATCCGCAGCGTGGAAGTGGCCGACCCTCTGCGCAGCAAGCAACTGCGCGCCGGTCTGACCCAGCTCGGTGAAGAGGGTGCGATCCAGGTCTTCCGTCCGGTGGCGGGTTCGGTCCTGCTGCTGGGCGCTGTGGGTCAGCTGCAATTCGAAGTGGTCGCGCACCGCCTGGAGCACGAATACGGTGTCAAGGCACGCATCATGGGAAGCCCCTACCAGGTGGCCCGCTGGGTGACCTGTGCGCCGGAAGATGGCGGCGAGATCGAACTGAAAAAGTTCATCGACGCCAACAGCCACCGTGTGGCGCTGGACGCGGTGGATGCGCCCACGCTCTTGGTCGACCACCAGGCGACGCTGCGCGCCGTGGAAGCCAACTGGCCGAAGATCAAGTTCCACGCGATGCGCGAGCACGCGGGTCTGGTGTTCCACAAAGGCGTGTAGACGCCGCACCTGCACCCCGCTGCAAGGGAAGCAATCAAATAAAAAAAGCCGCTGGGTTGCCCCAGCGGCTTTTTTTCAACTGAATCAAGCAGCCTTGCGGCCGCCCACATCAGAAGGTGTGCTTGACGCCAGCGGCGAACATGCTGGTGTCGCCAGCAGCCGTGTTTTCCTTGCGGAAGCCGGTGTACAGTGTGGTGCGCTTGGACATGGAGTAAGCCACGCCCAGGCCAACGCTGTTCATGTTCTCGCCTCCGTCAACCTTCGACGAGGCCAGGCCGGTCGACAGGGTCAGAGCGGATCCCAGGGGAACGTCGACACCGAAAGAGTACTCGTTGGTCTTGGCGCCCACTTCAGGCTTGACTTGACCGTAGCCAGCCAGCAGCTTGACAACGCCGAGGTCGTAGGAACCGTTCACGCGGGTGAACTTGGCAGCCACATCATCCGGCGACACGGAAGCCACAGCGTAGTCCACTTGGTCTTGGTAGCCAAAGCCAACATAGATCGGGCCGTTTTCATACTTGGCGTGGAAGGACACCACTTCGTTCTTGGAACCGTCCAGCGAGAAACTCGCTGCGCCACTGAAACCCCCAAACGAAGGCGTAGCGTAATAGATGTTGGAGCCAGGGTTGCTGATGTAACCGGTCGAAGCCCACACGACGGTAGGAGCCAGCACGGAATCGAACACGGGGTTGGTGGCGCCGGAGATGTCGTCGTAAGCGGTGTACACGTTGCCCAGCTTCACTTCGCCGAAGCCGCCGGACAGACCGACGTAGGCTTGACGGGCAAAGCCGTTGCCCTTCAGGGCGCCAGAGGTCAGGTCGATGCCTTCTTCCAACAGGAAGTTGGCTTTCAGGCCACCACCGAGGTCTTCGGTGCCCTTGAAGCCAAGGCGGCTGGAGCTCACGCCACCAGAGGTGAGCTGAGCGCTCGTGCCCTTCTCTTTTGTCAAGGCGATATCAGCGATACCGTACAAGGTCACGGAAGATTGGGCAAAAGCGGCGCCGGAGGCTGCCAGAACGGCCAAAGCAATCAGAGTTTTCTTCATGACAGGATTCCTTCTTAAGTGATGTCCGGTCTCGCAATCAAGACCAGCTGTGAGGTTGATTCACGAAGTGATGGTAATGGCCCCGCGGTCAGCGCCAAGGGTTTTCCCTGCAAATTTCGGCTTACATACATCAGATGTCGGTTTTTTGAAACACTTGATCAACCAGCAACGCCGACAGTCTGACATATCGGTTTTGGGTCTCTGCTGAAGTCGCCTCGAAAACCTGACCCCGATCGAGCTCGTCAACAGCAGGTCAGTTCAACCCAACGAAGCATCCAACCTGTAGTTCAGAACTGTCCGGTTTCCGGGGGAACGTCAAACACTAGACATCATGGTCGCTCGTGAATGCAGGGGCGGCCATGCTGTCTAGCAGCGGAACTTGCATCCGCAGGTTGCGAAAAGCGTGCTGGACACACATGAAAAAAACCCGCCGTGCGAACACGGCGGGTTTTCAGGCTTTGAATCGTGTGCTGAACTGGTCAGCCGAAGCAATTAGAAGGTGTGGCGGATACCGATGTCGTAGCCGCCTTTCTCGACCGTACGTGCATTGTCATTGCCGTAAGAAGCATAGATCTTCGTACGCTTGCTCAGCATGTAATCCACACCCAAGCCCAGCTTCTTCGTGACCTTGGCACCGGAGACATCAGCCTCGCTTACACCATAGCCACCCTTGATGGCAAAGGCACCCATCGGAACGACTGCCATGATGTTCCAAGCCTTGCGGTCGAAGGCCGTCGCTGTGTCAGCAGCGCTGAGGTCGATGGTGGAGTAGCCTGCGCCAACAATCATGAAGCCGACGTTGTAAGTGGCCAGCAACGCAGTGATCTGGTCGTCCTGGCGGTTCTGCTCCATACCAATGCCCACGTACAGCGGACCGTTGGCATAGCTGCCCCACAGGCTGGTGAGGTTCTTCGGCAGCGGCGTAGCCGAACCGGTGTGCTGCTTGAGCCCCAAGCTGACTGCGGCGGAGAAACCGCCGAATTTGGGCGAACTGTAGTGGATGGCTTCGGTACGGCCCAAGCCAGCAGCGTCGGCATTATTTTCCTTGTCGGTCACATAGCCCGACGTCAAAACAGCAAGGGAGCCCTGCTGCAGCGTGCCCCAGGGGTCGGTCATGTTGACCGGACCTTGAAAGGCGGTCAGCGAACGACCCAACTTGAGAGCACCGAAGCCACCGGACAGACCAACGGTCGACTCGCCCTGGAAGGTCGGACGTGAGAAGGTGGTGCCATCGTTGCCACCCGACTCAGGGCTAAAGCGCTGTGCCAGGGTGAAGTGGGCCTTGAGGCCGCCGCCCAGATCTTCGGTACCCAGGAAACGGATCTGGCTGGCACCGTTGGTCGCGTCCAAACGGGCGTCCTCGGCGCCAATCGGCTTGACGTAGCCGAGGTCCACGGCACCGTCGATGGTCACGGAAGACTGGGCAAGGGCTGCGGTGGATGCCACTGCGGCCAGAGCGATCAAGGTCTTTTTCATTGAAGATTTCTCCAAGGGTTGAATGTGAGGCTGCGGGTCTTGTTCGCCCGAGCCAACCTCCGTTCTGGAAGCTGTAGCCATTGCACCAGAATGCACCGGCGGTCGCCACGCAATGAGCGGCTTTCGTGGGTAAACCCTGAGCCATCGGGTCTCGTTTTGTTGCTCATGAACGACATTCCGAGCGCGCACCAAGATGGCTTGCGCATGTCGCAGCGGGTCTTCCGCCATTTGGCGCACCTTTGAGTGAGAGACATCTTGAGGGCGTCCCGGTAACAATCCCGCGCGCACCCCCTATATGGCTGCCCCCAGCCGGCATACTCGTGTGCACATGATTCAAAGATGAGAGTTCTCGCCATGCCTGTGGATGCCCTGTTGATCGCCGCCGACTCGACCCTGCGCACGCTGTTTGTCGCGCCCAGGGCATCGCGCGCCTGCCCCAACCTGTCGGAACATGATGAGGACCACTTGAGTGAAGTTGATCGCGCACAGTCCGGCGCATTGATGCGGGTGAACCACGTGGGCGAGGTCTGCGCGCAGGCGCTGTACACCGCCCAGGCGCTGGCCGCCCGCAGCACTGGGGCTGCGCGGCAACCCGATCACGCGTTGGCTGCGCAGTTGGAGACCGCCGGTCGGGAAGAGACCGACCATCTGGCCTGGACCCAGACCCGGCTGGACGAACTGGGCGCGCGGCCTTCGCTGCTGAATCCGCTGTGGTATGCAGGGGCCTTTGGCCTGGGCCTGCTGGCGGGTCGTTTCGGGCCTGGCGTCAGCCTGGGTTTCGTGGTGGAAACCGAGCGTCAGGTTGAGGCCCACCTGGCCAGCCACATGGAGCGGCTGCCGGCGCAGGACCACGCCTCACGCGCCATCGTGGCGCAGATGAAAGAGGATGAGGCCCGCCACGCCCGGCAGGCCCAACAGGCGGGCGCATCCGAACTGCCCCTGCCGGTCAAGCGCCTGATGAGGCTGGCAGCCAGGGTCATGACCACCGTGGCGCATCGAATCTGACGCGCCACCCGATCAGGCCTCCAGCACCTCGAAACCCGTGGTGATCTCGGCCGTCTTGCCCAGCATGATGCTGGCCGAACAGTATTTGTCGTGGCTCATGGCGATGGCGCGCTCCACCGCGGCGTGCGGGATGGCCTTGCCGGTCACCGTGAAGTGCATGTGAATCCTGGTGAACACCTTGGGATCGGTTTCAGCGCGCTCCGTGGTGAGTTTGACGCTGCAGCCACGGACATCGTGGCGTCCGCGCTTGAGAATCAGCACCACGTCGTAGGCGGTGCACCCTCCGGTGCCCGCCAGCACGGTTTCCATCGGGCGCGGCGCCAGGTTGGCGCCACCGTTTTCCGGTTTGGCCGCGTCGGGCGCGCCGTCCATGGTCAGCACGTGACCGCTTCCGGTTTCGGCGACAAAGCCCATGTGGGAGCGGGTGCCGGCTGCGCCGGTCCAGGTGACAGTGCATTCCATAGGGGGTCCTGGCGTGACAAAAATGACGAACTTCGGGGAGGCTCTCTAAAAAACAGAGCAAAAACCCCCGCTGCCATGTTGCGCCGCAGCATGGCAGCGCTATACTGGCGTCATTGTATTTAAGGTTGTCTCCTCTACCCTCCACGGGTGGATTTAAGCCCGGACCGGTTCGCCAGTCCGGGTTTTTTTTGCCCGAATGGCTGCTCGATATGATGGCGACCGAGGAACCAACATGCCCGCCCGCCCACAAAAACCCGCCCCGAGCCCTGTTTTGCCCAGTCCATCCCCCGTCACCACACTCGGACCTGCCGACTACCTGAAGAAGATCCTGACCGCCCGTGTCTATGACGTGGCCGTGGAATCGGCACTTGAACCGGCGAAAAACCTGAGCCGCCGCCTGCACAACACGGTGCTGCTCAAGAGGGAGGACCAGCAGCCGGTGTTCAGTTTCAAGCTGCGTGGGGCCTACAACAAGATGGCCCACCTGTCGGTGGATCAGCTCCAGAAAGGTGTGATCTGCGCCTCGGCCGGCAACCATGCCCAGGGCGTGGCGCTGGGCGCACACAAGCTCGGTACCCGGGCCGTCATCGTCATGCCCACCACCACGCCACAGGTCAAGGTGGACGCGGTGCGTGCACTGGGTGGTGAGGTCGTGCTGTACGGAGACAGCTACTCCGACGCCTACACCCATGCGGTGGCTCTGCAAAAGAAGCAGGGACTCACTTTCGTGCATCCTTTCGACGATCCGGACGTGATCGCGGGACAGGGCACGATTGCGATGGAGATCCTGCGCCAGCTGCAGAGCCTGGGGTCGGACCACCTGGACGCCGTGTTCGTCGCCATTGGTGGTGGCGGCCTGATTTCCGGCGTGGCCAACTACATCAAGGCGGTGCGCCCGGAGATCAAGGTGATCGGGGTGCAGACCGTCGACTCGGACGCGATGTTGCAGTCGGTGAACGCGGGTGGGCGCGTGACGCTGCAGGATGTGGGCCTGTTCGCCGACGGCACGGCGGTCAAGCTGGTGGGTGAAGAAACCTTCCGGATCGCCAGCGGGCTGGTGGATGAGTTCGTGGTGGTGGACACCGACGCGGTGTGCGCCGCCATCAAGGACATCTTTGTCGACACGCGCAGCATCGTCGAACCCTCGGGGGCGCTGGCGGTGGCCGCCATCAAGCAGTACGTGTCCACGCACAAGAAAAAGGGCGAAACCTACGCCGCCATCCTGTGTGGCGCCAACATGAACTTTGACCGGCTGCGTTTCGTGGCCGAGCGGGCCGAGGTGGGCGAAGAACGCGAGGCGCTGCTGGCGGTCACCATCCCCGAGGAACGCGGCAGCTTCCGGCGCTTCTGCGAGCTGATCGGCGACCTGCCGGCGTTTGGCGGCAGCAAGGGTGCGCGCAACGTGACCGAGTTCAACTACCGCATCCACGACGACCGGCTGGCGCACGTGTTCGTGGGCCTGAGCACCCATGGCAAGGGCGAGTCCGGAAAAATCGCCCAGACGCTGGGCAAGCACGGCTTTGAAACGCTGGACCTCACCCACGACGACCTGGCCAAGGAACACATCCGCCACATGGTGGGCGGGCATTCCCCGCTGGCACACGATGAACGGCTGTTGCGTTTCGTGTTTCCCGAGCGCCCGGGGGCCCTGCTGAAGTTTTTGAGCCTGATGCGTCCGGGTTGGAACATCAGCCTGTTTCATTACCGCAACCAGGGCGCCGACTACGGCCGCATCCTGGTGGGCCTGCAGGTTCCGACCAAGGACGACAAGGCCTTTGCCAAGTTCCTGGAGACCCTGGGTTATCCGTATGTGGAGGAAACCCAGAATCCGGTGTACCGTCTGTTCCTCAAGAGCTGACCCCCCACCCGTCCAAGAACCTATGAACACCGCGACCCTTCCCGTCCCAGCGGATTTGAGCGCCCGGGAAGAGACGCATGGTTTGCGGCTTCCCCCGGTGTCGCCCGCCGCCGACACCGGGCTGGAGGACGAACTGCGCGGACGCCTCTCAGGAAAAGAGTCGCCTGAACATGCCCTGGGGCGCATCGAAACCCTGGCGCTGCAACTGGCGCGCATCCAGCATGCCGATCCGGCACCGTTCGACCCACTCGCCTTCCTGGCCCCCCAGATCGTTGTGTTCGCGGGCGACCACGGCATCGCCGACGAAGGGGTTTCCGTCTTCCCCCAGGACACGACCCGCCTGCGCGTGTTGCAGATGCTCCAGGGAACCGCAGTGGTGAACAGCCTGGCGCAACTGCATGGGTTCAACCTGACGGTGGTCGATGCGGGCCTGGCATCCCACATCAGCCTGCCCGGCGATACCGTGCCCAGCGCCACCCTACTGCCGCGCAAGATCGGATACGGCACGCGCAACATGGTGCTGAGCCCGGCGATGTCGATCCCCCAGGCCGTGGCCGCCTTGCACGCCGGCATGGATGTGGTGCGCCACCTGCCGGGCAATGTCCTCGCGCTGGGCGACGTCGGCGTCGCGGCCACGTCTTGCGCGACACTGATGCTGTCCAGGCTGTGCGGCGTGCCGCTGGCCGATGCCTGTGGACGCGGCAGTGGGCTCGATGAAACCCAGCTGCAGCACAAACTGCAAAAACTCTTCGCCGCTGCCCGCCGGCACCGCAAGGCCACCGCGCCGCTGGAGGTGCTGGCGGCCATGGGGGGCTTCGAGATCGCGATGCTGACCGGTGCGATGCTGCAGGCCGCCAGCGAGCGGCGGGTGGTGCTGGTGGACGGTTTCGTGGCCAGTGCGGCGGCCCTGGTGGCCCGTGCGCTGGTGCCGGCCTGCGCGGACTACCTGGTTTTTGCCCACCGCTCGGCAGAGCCGGGCCACCGCCTGCTGCTGATCCACCTGCAGGCGCAACCCCTGCTGGACATGGAACTTCGCATGGGGCAAGGCGTGGGCACCCTGCTCGCGTGGCCGCTGCTGCTGGCGGCGCAACGCCTGCTGGAACCACACGGCCGTTGACCGCCGAAGGGACGAGGTATCTCAGTCCCTCAACCACCGCCGGTGACCGGCCAGGCGGACCACATCGTCCCAGCCACGGCATTGCCGGGACAAGGCGGGCCAGATGCGCAGCAGCAACTCGCTCTCGGCCAAAGCGTCGGCGGCTGCCTGGTGGCGCTGCGCACATTCAATGCCGAAATGATCAAGCCAGTCATCGAGTGATCGGGCCGGCACGCTCCCCTGCGTCAAGACGCACAGGTGTTCCATGTCCAGCCAGGGGTTGGCCAGCCGGCGGCCCAGGTGCTGCTGGCAATGGCGCCCGATCAGGCTTTCATCGAACCCGCTGCGAAACGCCAGCAGGGGAGACGACTGCACGAAGTCGGCAAAGGCCTGCAGCGCCAGAGCGGGCTCCAGCCCGGCGCGCTGGCGTTGTCCGGTCATGTCGTGCCGCAATTGCACCTCGAAGCTGTCGCCCAGCGTGATGTCCAGGCGCCCTCGCGCCCAGTCCACCCGCAGAGCAACCGCGGCGATCGCCAGCAACTTGTCCTGAGCGGTGTCCAGCCCGCTGGTTTCCACATCAAGCACCACCCAGCGCTCCAGCCCGGGGCGCCCGGCCATGCCCGCACGCGACCCGGACAGGATGCGCTGCCACCACGCGCGGGCCCGCTGCGGCAGAGCGCTCATCGTTCGTAGTCGAGTTTCACCCGCTGCTGCAGGGTGCGCGCCACGCGCAGCGTTTCCTTGAGGATGCGGCGGTCGATGTCGTTGAGCCCGCCCACGGCGATGCGGTTGGCGCTGTCGCCCACCGTGGTGCCATCGAGCTGGGCGCGCAGCCGCAGCATCTGCAGGAACTCGAACCCGCCGACCCAGGCCTGGTGTTCGTGCGGTGGCACGCCCAGCAAGGGGCCCAATGCCTCGAAACGCTCGCGCGTGCCGGTGGCCGCGACACCGCGGGCCAGCGCATACAGGCGCGCCACGTCCACGAAGATCGCCGTGCCCTGCAGCTTGAGGTCGAGCGTGGCCACGCCGTCCACCGGGGTGGTGTCGATCTGGCCCAGCCAGTTCAGCGGCGCGCCATGCGCCAGGCCATTGACCGCGAGCTGGCGCAGGAAACGCGGGTTGGCCGCGGCGCGCCGGGTGACGAAGGCGCGCAGGTCGGCGGCCAAGGCCGGTCGGCCCGCGAGGGCGCGGAAGTCGAAATAGATGCTGGCGTTGAGCAGGTCGTTGGGGGAGCCCTGGTCGATCCACTGGGCAAACCGCTGCCGCCATTCGCTCTCGGTGAGGCAGCAGTCCGGGTTGCTGGCCATGATGTTGCCTCGGCACAGCGGGTAGCCGCAGGCGTCCAGCGCTTCGTTGACCTCGCGCGCAAAGGCCAGCAGGCGCGCCTTGTCGTGGGGCGGCCCGTCGGCCGGGTCGGCGAGGATGAGGGCGTTGTCCTGATCGGTGGCGATGGTCTGTTCGCCGCGCCCCTCGGAGCCCAGCGCGACCCAGCAGAACCGCTGCGGATCGAGCCCGTGCTCCACCGTCTTGATCTCCAGCAGGCGGGCGGTCAACACGTCGTTGAGGTGGCTGATGAGCGCGGTGAGCTGCTTGGCCTGCACGCCCTGCCCGAGCAGGCTGCGGGCGAAACGCCGGATGTCGTGCGCCACCAGCTTGAGCGTGGGCACGTCGGCGGCGTTGCGGATGCTGCCGCTGACGTGCTTGAGGCTCAGGCGCTGCAGGGCAAACAGGTCGCGCTCGGAGACAATGCCCACGGCACGCCCCTCGCGGGTGATGGGCACATGGCGGATGCCGTGCTGGGACATCAGCAGGGCCGCGTCCTGCGCGGTGTGCGCGGTGGTGAGGCTGTGCACGGGCTGCACCATGACCTGCGCGATGGGCGTGGCCATGGGCAGTTGCGCCAGCGCCACGCGGCCGAGGATGTCGTACCGGGTCAGGATGCCCACCGGCTCGCCGGCGGGGTTGACCACCAGCATGGAGCCGATGCGCAGGCGGTGCATCTGCGACAGCACGTCCTGCAGCGGTGTGTCGGGCGAGCAGGTCACGGGCGCCTTGTGGCACAGCTGGGCCAGCGGGGTCTCCAGCGACTGTTCGGCCAGCGCCTGCGAGGCATAGACCACCTGCAACGCGGCGCGCGACAGGTCCAGGAACTTCAGGATGCGGCGGTTGAGGAAGTCGCCGAACACGGGGCTGGTTTCGGCCAGCGCCTGCATCTCGTCGACGGGCAGGCCCAGCACGAACGTGTCTTCGGTGGCGCTGTAGGTGGTGGTGGGTGCGCGCCGGGCCAGCACGGCGCTGATGGGAAACAGGTCACCGGCCTCGTACTGGAAGGCGCCACCGGCCACGTCCGACAGACCGCGCTTGCCGGTGATGGCCCCTCGGCGGATGAAGAACAGCTCGCGCACCGGCCCGTCCTCCGGGCGGACCACCGCTTCGCCCGGCGCGAAATAGGCTTGGCGCGAAGCGGCCACGAAGGCCTTCACATGGGCCGGCTCCATTTCGTTGAACGGCGGATGCCGCTGCAACTCCAGGCAGAGGTTGTTCAACAGGCTGCCCGAGGGCCTCAGCAGCGGGTTCGCAGCAGCAGCGCCGCCAGGGTCCGCCTGCGCGCCATGCGGTTGTTCCGGGGGCGCAGCGGGGTTCAAGCGGCGCGCTCCATCAGTCGGCGACCGGCGCCAGTTCCAGTTCCACGCTGCTCGGCCCGTTGAGGGTCGGGCCCAGCCGCGCCACGCGCCGATTCACCGACTGCAGCACCAGCTCGCCTTCCAGCACCGCACCCACGGTGTAGGGGCGCGGCGGCTGGTCGTTCACCGCGATCAGCGCCGCACCGCTCTGGTTGCGCCTGGACACCACACCGACCAGCCGGTAGCGCGTGGCGGGCGTCTGGGGTTGCGCGGTTTCGGCCGCGGCCTGGGGCAAGGACCCCAGCGCACGGGCCACCAGGGCCACGTCGGTCTGGGGCAGGCTGGCGGCCGCGGCGCTCACCGGGACCATCGGACCACGCCCCCAGGCCAGCAGCACCCAGTAGCCGGCGCTCAGCCCCACCAGCAGCCACAGCAGCCCGGCCATCCAGGCCGGCCAGCCCCGCGCGGCGAAGCCCCCGCCCGACAGGCCCGTGAGGGGAAGTCTCAAACGACCAGAGAGTGCCGCCTTGTTCATGGCCGCATTATGATCGACCGTTTGTCACGCCCACGGGCGGGCGACCACGAGACGAGCCCCGTCTCCAGCCCACGCCACCTGCCCGCCTGAGGCCCGATTCGGGAGATCGATTTGAAACGCCTTTGCCCCTCCATACCCGGCATCCACCCCGCTCACGGTGCTGCTCGCCGGGTCCTGCAGCGTGGATTCACGCTGATCGAACTCATGGTGGTGCTGGTCATCATCGGCGTGCTGGCCGCGCTGATCGTGCCCAACGTGCTCGACCGCGCCGATGACGCGCGCGTGACCGCCGCCCGCACCGACGTGAACAACCTGATGCAGGCGCTCAAGCTCTACCGCCTGGACAACCAGCGCTACCCCAGCACCGAACAGGGCCTGAACGCCCTGGTGATCCGGCCCACCACCGCGCCGGTGCCGCCGAACTGGCGCCCTTACCTCGACAAGCTGCCGGCCGACCCCTGGAACCGTCCCTACCAGTACCTGAGCCCCGGCGTGCACGGCGAAGTCGACGTGCTGTCGCTGGGGGCCGACGGTCAGCCGGGCGGCGAGGCCCGGGACGCCGACGTCGGCAGCTGGCAATGAACACGCCCGCCCGGCGTCACGGCGCGGCGTCCCTCAGGGGGACGGTGTCCTTTGACCCGTCCTGAGCCTGTCGAAGGGCGGATCGTCGGCAACGGCGGGATGCGGACAACTCGCGTGCAAGGCCTGGGGCATTCGATGATGTGCATGAGGCCCCCACACGCCCACGGAAGCCGGGGCTTCACCCTGCTGGAGCTGATGGTGGTGGTGTCCATCGTGGCGCTGGCCACGGCCGGTGTGAGCTTCGCCCTGCGCGACAACGACGCCACCTTGCTGGAGCGCGAGGGCCTGCGCCTGTCGGCCCTGCTGGAGTCGGCCCGGGCGCAGTCGCGCACCAGCGGCGTGGCGGTGCTCTGGCGCGGTTCGGACCAGGGTTTCGAGTTCATCGGCAACGCCGTCCGGGAGGGCAGCCCCCTGGCCGGCGCCCGCAGCTGGCTGCAGCCCGACACCCACCCGCAGATCACACAACCCGTGGGCGCTGACACGCTGACCCTGGGCCCCGAGCCGCTGATCGCGGCCCAGCGCCTGGTGCTCCAGCAGGGCGAGCGCCGCCTCACGCTGGCCACCGACGGGCTGGCGCCTTTCAAGGTGGTGCCCGAGGAGCCCGTGCCATGAGACAGCCTGTGTCATCCCCCCGCCAGCACGGACGCCGCGCGGGCGGCTTCACCCTGATCGAAATCCTGGTGGCGCTGGCGGTGGTGGCCATCACCCTGGCCGCGGGGGTGCAGGCCACCGGTGCGCTCACGCGCGCCGCCACCCGCCAGAGCGACCAGTGGCTGGCCCAGCTCTGCGCCGAGAACGAATTCGCGCGGCTGCGCCTGACGCGCCAGCTGCCCAGCGTGGGGGAGAGCACCGTGGCCTGCGAGCAGGCGGGCCAGATGCTGCAGGTGCGGCTGGCGGTCCAGCCCACCCCCAACCCGAACTTCCGGCGCGTGGACGCGGTGGTCGAAGCGCCGGTGGACGGCGTGGTCGCGCGCCTGCTCAGCCTGTCCACGGTGATGGGACGGTATTGAATGAAGCCCCCCCGCAGCGCTTCGCGCTACCCCCTCAAGGGGGCGACACCAGCGGCCCGTCCTGAGCTTGTCGAAGGGCGGTTCCTCGGTGTCTCTGGGCAGGGACACTGCGCTCCGGAAGGTGCTTACCGCCTCGATTCCCATCGGCTGGACGGTTGCATGCATCGCAACAGTCCTCTACGACGCAGATCGCTGGGCTTCACCCTGATCGAACTGCTGGTGGCCATCGCGGTGATGTCCATGCTGGCGCTGCTGAGCTGGCGCTCGATCGACGGCATGACCCGCACGCAGACCCTCACCCAGCAACGCTCCGACGAGCTGATGCGCATGCAGGCGGCGCTGGGCCAGTGGGCCGCCGACCTCGACGCGGTGGTGGAAACCGGCGAGGTGAGCATGCTCGATTTCGACGGCCGGGTGCTGCGCCTGACGCGCCGCGACAGCGCCGAAACCGGCCTCGACAGCCCGGGCCTGCGGGTGGTCGCCTGGACCCACACCAGTGGCGTGGCCCAGACCGCCGGCAGCACCGCCGCCATGCTGGAGGCCGGGCAATGGGCGCGCTGGCAGTCGCCCCCGCTGCGCCGACGCGACGAACTGGCCCGCGCCTGGCAACGGGCGGCGGAGTGGGCGCAAAGCGGCGGCACCGTGCCGGAGAACACCAGTGCCGACAGCGCCATCGCTCTGTTCGGCGTCCGTCAGTGGCAGTTGTTCTACCACCGGGGTGACACCTGGAGCAACCCGCTCTCGGCGGTCGGCACCGAGGCGGCCGATAGCTCTCCCGCCAACCTGGCCGCCATGCCCAACGGCGTGCGCCTGGTGCTCACCCTCTCGGGTGGACAAAGTCTCTCGGGCACCCTGGTGCGCGACTGGGTGCGCCCGACGCTGGAGGCCGGAAGATGAAAATAATCATGCCCCCACGCTCCGCCGCTGCGCGGGTCGCTGCCCCCCGAGGGGGCTGGGCCTGCCTTGGGGCGGCCCGGCGGCTGGCCCTTCGGCCCCCACCCTCCACCGTTGCGCGGCAGCGCGGGGCGGCGCTGCTGTTGGCCATGCTGACGGTCGCGCTGGTGGCCACGTTGGCGGCGGCGGCGCTGTGGCAGCAGTGGCGCGCCATCGAGGTGGAGACGGCCGAGCGCCAGCGCCTGCAGGCCGGCTGGATACTGACCGGCGCGCTGGACTGGTCGCGTCTGATCCTGCGCGAAGACGCCCGTGGCGGTCGCAGCCGCGGCAACGTGGACCACCTGGGCGAACCCTGGGCCGTGCCCCTGGAGGAGGCCCGCCTCAGCAGTTTTCTGGCGGTCGACAAGAACAACACCGACAACGACGCCCTCCAGGCCTTTCTGTCGGGCGAGGTGATCGACCAGCAGTCGCGCCTGAATTTCATGAACGTCGTGCGGACGACCCGCACCAGAACCGGCACCGGCACCGGCACCGGCTCGGGCTCGGGCTCGGGCTCGGGCTCGGGCACCGGCCCGGGAACCGGCCCCGGCACTGGCCCGAGCACCGGGAGCACGGTCGAACTTTCAGAGGACGACGTGGCGAGCTTTCTGCGTCTCTACCAGTTGCTGGACCTGCCGGCGGCCGAGCTCAACGCGGCGGTCGCGGCGCTGCTCAACACCTCCCGGCTCGCGGTCGACGACCCCATGCCGTCGCGCTCGGCGCTGATCCCCAAGCGGCTGTCGCAGCTCAGCTGGCTCGGCCTGAGCCACGCCAGCCTGGTGGCGCTGGAGCCGCACGTGACGGTGCTGCCCGAGCGCACGCAGCTCAACATCAACACCGCCAGCGCCCAGGCCCTGAGCGCCAGCGTGCCCGGGCTGGACCTGGCCATGGCGCAACAAATGGTGGCCCAGCGGGAGCGCGACCCGTTCACCAGCGTGCGCGACGCCGGGCGCCTGGTGCCGGGCGTTGCGGCCGAGCTCAAGGACGAGACCCACGGCGTGCGAAGCCGCTTCTTCGAAGTGCGGGGCCGCCTGCGGCTGGACGACACCGTGATCGAAGAGCGTTCGCTGGTGGTGCGCAATGCCCTGAACGTGCGGGTGCTCTGGCGCGAGCGCATGGCGCGCCCATGAGCGCCGCGCTGGGCCGCTCCCAAGCAAGCTCGCACCGCAGCCCGCAGGGCGAAGGTACTCCAGTGAGCACGCGCCCCCCACCGGCCGGGGCGTCACACCGCTTCTCTAGAATGGAGCGCCTCATGCCCCTGCACCGCTCCGCCTGTCGGCCACTCCTCCCGTGTTGATCCTCACCCCTGCCCACTTTTCGGTGGCGACCGAACCCGGACCGACGGCCCTGCTGGACTGGGTCGGCTCGGCCCTGGGCCAGCAGGTGGCGGAACACGGCCAGTGCGCGGTCTCGCTGCTGCCGCGCGACGACGACGTGGTGCTGGTGCTGCCTCCTCGGGCCGTGTCCTGGCACCAGCTCGCCCTGCCCAAGGTGGCCGCGGGCAAGCTGCGCGCTGTGCTCGACGGCATGCTCGAAGAACGCCTGCTCGGCGACACCGAGCAACTGCACTTTGCCCTGGAACCGGGTGGCCGCCCGGGCCGCACGGTGTGGGTGGCCGCCTGCCACAAGGCCTGGCTGCAAGGCTGGCTGCGGACGCTGGAGGCGGCGGGGCGACCGGTGTCGCGCATCGTCCCGGCCCTGGCGCCCCTGGGCCAGGGGACGCCACCGGACGCCGGCCCCACCGACGCGCCCCCGGACGTGATCCACTGGGCCCATGTGGGCGCCGACCGGTGCTGGCTGGCCAGTGCCAGCGCACGCGGCGTGAGCTGCATCCCCTTGCGCGAGCCCACCACCGGCGGGCTCAACGAACACGGCCCGGGCGCCGCGGGGCTGGACGCGGCCACCCCGGCGCCAGGCGTGCCCGGTCTGCACCCCGAGACCCCGCCCGCCCAGGCCCGCTGGATGGCCGACCCCGCCGCGGTGGCCCTGGCCGAACAGACCCTGGGGCAACGTTTCGAGCTGGTGCCCCTGTCGTCGTGGCTGCTGCGCAGCAGCCAGACCGGCTGGAACCTGGCCCAGTTCGACCTGAGCCTGTCGTCGAGCTCGCGCCGCCAGCAGCGCTGGCTGCAAAGCCTGCGCCAGTGGCGCAGCGCGCCGGCTTGGCGGCCCGCCCGCTGGGGGCTGGCCGCGCTGGTGGCCATGCAACTGATCGGGCTCAACGCCACGGCCTGGTACGAACGCCGCAGCCTCGACCGCAAGGAACAGGCGGTGCGCCAGACCCTGCAGCAGGCCTTCCCCAAAGTAACGCTGGTGCTCGACGCGCCCCTGCAGATGCAGCGCGAACTCGCCGCGCTGCTGCAGGCCCACGGCGCGCTCTCGGGTGCCGACCTGGAAGCCCAGCTCGCTGCGCTGGCCCAGTCGTCCACCGGGGCGCCGATCGCCCCCCGCTCCATCGAATTCACCCCCGGCGAGGCCCGTTTCGGCGCCTGGTCGGCCCCCGAAGAACCACTGCGCCAGCTGCAGCAGACGCTGGAGCGCAACGGCTGGCGCGCCACGCTGGAAGGCGACGTGCTCACCCTGCGCGCGGAAACCCGGTGAACCGCATGCCCGAACCCTCCCGCTTTTCCGCGCTGGCCGCCATCGGCCAGCGGCTGCACACCACGCTGGCCCGCCTCTCGCCCCGCGAACGGCGCGCCGTGACCCTCGCCGCCTGGGTGCTGGGCCTGGGCCTGCTCTGGTGGCTGGCCCTGTCGCCCGCGCTGAACACGCTGCGCCAGGCGCCCGAACAACACGCCAGGCTCGACCAGCAGTTGGCCCGCATGCGCGGCCTGGCCGCCACCGCCGAGGCCCTGCGCGCACAGAACACCGGCCAGCCGCCGGGCCGTGCGGCCGTGCTGCGCGCGCTGCAAGAAGCCAATGCCGCGGCGGCGGGCACGGTCGAGTTCTCGGTGATGGGCGACCGCGCCACCGTGACCTTCAAGGGCACGGCCCCCGAGGCGCTGGCCCAGTGGCTGGCCCAGGTGCGGGTCAACGCCCGGCTCCTGCCGGTGCAGGCCCAGCTCAACCGCACGGACAACCCCGCCGGCTGGAGCGGCCAGATGGTGCTGACCAGCCCGGGGCTGGGGTTGGCCAACTGATGCAGCACCGCTCCACCACCCGCATGGCATGGCTGGGCGCCGCGCTCGGCCTGGCCCTGGCGCTGCTGCTGTTCGCGCCGGCGCGTTGGCTGGGGCAGGCGCTGCAGTCGGCCACCCAGGGCCAGTTGCAACTGGTCAACGCGCGCGGCACCGTCTGGCGCGGTCAGGCCGACCTGCTGTTCACCGGTGGCGAGGGCAGCCGGGGCCAGACCGCCCTGCCCCAGGGCGTGGTCTGGCGCCTGGCCCCCACCCTGGCCGGCGCCCGGCCCGCCCTGGCCGTGCAACTGAGCGCGCCGTGCTGCACGCCCGAGCCCCTGTCCCTCACCGCCGTGCTCGGCCTCAATGGCGCCGAGCTGCGCGTGGCGGCGTTCAGCAGCCAGTGGCCGGCGGACCTGCTCGTGGGCCTGGGAACCCCCTGGAACACCCTGCGCCTGGAAGGCCAGTTGGCGCTGCGCTCGCCCGGCCTGAGCGTGCGGTGGTCCAGCCGCGGCACCCGCTTTCAAGGCACGCTCACGGTGGACGCGCTGGACGTGGCCTCGCGCGTGTCCACGCTGCGCCCGCTGGGCAGCTACCGGCTGGCGCTGCAATCGGCCGACGAAGGGCGCGGCGCCACCCTGGCGCTCAACACCTTGCGCGGCGAGTTGCGGCTCAAGGGCAACGGCCAGTGGATCGCGGGCCGCCTGCGCTTCCAGGGCGAAGCCCGGGCCGCGCCCGGCCGCGAAGCGGCGCTGACCAACCTGCTCAACATCCTGGGGCGCCGCGACGGCCCGCGCTCGCTCCTCAACATTGGCTAGGCCAGGGACCGCCCGCGCCCCGGACTTCGCGATAGGATCAAATCATGACTCTGCACTCTCACCACGCCCCCACCGGCACGCCCCGGGCGCCGGTCGCGGGCCGCACGCTGACGGCGCTCGCCCTGCTCGTTGGCCTGGCCTGGAGCCCCCTGCCCTGGCCGGCGGCCCACGCCCAGGGCCGCGCCAGCGAACCGGTGACACTCAATTTCGTGCAGGCCGAGATCGAAGCGGTGGCGCGCACCATGGCCACCATCACCGGCCGCAACGTGGTGGTCGACCCACGCGTCAAGGGCACGATCAACCTCTCGACCGACCGGCCCGTGCCGCCCGCCGTCGCGCTCAACCAGTTCGGTGCCGCGCTGCGTCTGCAGGGTTTTTCGCTGGTGGACACGGACGGCCTGTACAAGGTCGTGCCCGAGGCCGACGCCAAGCTGCTGGGCAACCCGGTGAACGCGGGGCCGGTGGCCTCACTCTCGTCGTCCAACCAGATCGTCACCCAGATCTTCCGCCTCAACCACGAGGCGGCGAACAACCTGGTGCCGGTGCTGCGCCCGCTGATCGGGCCGAACAACACCATCAACGTCAACCCCGGCAACAACTCGCTGATCATCACGGACTACGCCGACAACCTGCGGCGCATCGGCCGCATCATCAACGCGCTGGACGTCTCGGGCGCGACCGACGTGGAGATCATCCCGCTGCGCCACGCCATCGCCGCGGACCTGGCGCCGTTGGTGCAGCGCCTGATCGACTCGGGCACGACCGGCGCGCCCGCCGGCGCCGCGCAGGCCGACCAGTCGTACAAGACCACCCTGGTGGCCGAACCGCGCAGCAACAGCCTGGTGCTGCGCGCGGCCAACCCGGCCCGCCTGGCGCTGGTGCGCTCCCTGGTGGACAAGCTGGACCAGCCCACCGCCGAGAACGCGGCGGGCAACATCCACGTGGTCTACCTGAAGAACGCCGACGCCACCGCGCTGGCCACCACGCTGCGCGCGGCCATGGCCGCCGGCTCGGGTGGCGCAACGGCCAGCGTCGCGTCGTCCAGCCCGTCGGCCCCCATCGCGCGCGCCGCCACCACCACGGCCGGCACCGGCGCCAGCGCCGCGACCACCCCCGTGGCCGCCAGCGCGGCCCCGTCCACCGGCGGCCAGATCCAGGCCGACCCGGCCACCAACGCGCTCATCATCACCGCGCCCGAGCCCCAGTACCGGCAGCTGCGCGCCGTGATCGACCAGCTCGACGGGCGCCGGGCCCAGGTCTATGTGGAGAGCCTGATCGCCGAGGTCAACGCCGACAAGGCGGCCGAGTTCGGCATCCAGTGGCAAGGCCCGCTGGGCCAGGTGGGCAACAGCCTGATCGGCCTGATGGGCACCAACTTCGGCACCAACGGCAACAACATCCTGACCAACACCCTGGCCATCGCCGAGGGCGACTACGGCAGTGTGAAAGCGCCCGGCGCGGGCTTGAACATTGGCGCGGCCCAGCGCAAGGACGGGGTCTACATCCTGGGTTTCCTGGCGCGCTTCCTGCAGCAGAACGGCGACGGCAACATCCTCTCCACCCCCAACCTGCTCACGCTCGACAATGAGGAAGCCAAGATCGTGATCGGCCAGAACGTGCCCTTCGTGACCGGCCAGTTCACCAACACCGGCAGCAACGAGGGCTCGGTCAACCCGTTCCAGACCATCGAACGCAAGGACGTGGGCCTGACCCTGCGCGTCAAACCGCAGATCAGCGAGAACGGCACCATCAAGATGACCATCTACCAGGAGGTCAGCAGCGTGCAGGCGTCCTCGATCAACTCCACCACCGGGCTGATCACCAACAAGCGCACCATCGAGTCCACGGTGCTGGTCGACGACGGCGCCATCGTGGTGCTCGGCGGCCTGCTGCAGGACGAGTACGCCGGCAACCAGGACAAGGTGCCCGGCCTGGGCGACGTGCCCTTCTTCGGCAACCTGTTCAAGAGCGAGACCCGCAGCCGCAAGAAGACCAACCTGATGGTCTTCCTGCGCCCGGTGGTGCTGCGCGACGCGCGTCAGACCAGCAGCCTCTCGCTGGACCGCTACGAACTCATGCGCTCGGTGCAGAAAGACGTGCAACCCGCGCCCAGCAGCGTGCTGCAGATCAACGAGGCGCCGGTGATGGCGCCGCAGCGGGCCCCCGCGGCCCAGCCCGCGACCACCGCACCCGCCACGCCAGAGCCGTCGGGCACGCCCGCGCAGTGAGCGCCGCACCATGAAGTACCCCTTGCCCTATGCCTTCGCGCGCGAGCACCTCTGGCTGCTGGAAGACAGCGGCGAGGGCCTGACCCTGCTGGGCAGCCACAGCGCCGTGAGCGACCCCGCCGTGCAGACGCGGCGCCTGTCGGCGCTGTCCGAGATCCTGCGCTGCCACGACGTGCGCGAACTGCACTGGGAAGCGGGCGACACCCTGGCCCAGCGCATCAGCGCGGCCTATGCCCAGGGCGAATCGAGCGCGGCGGCGGTGGTCAGCGAAGTGCAGAGCGACGCCGATCTGAGCCGCATGATGCAGGAGCTGCCCGCCATCGAGGATCTGCTGGAAACCGCCGACGACGCGCCCATCATCCGCATGCTCAACGCCTTGCTCACGCAGGCCGCGCGCGACGGCGCGAGCGACATCCACATCGAGCCCTACGAGCGCCATTCCAGCGTGCGCTTCCGGGTCGACGGCACGCTGCGCGAGGTGGTGCGGCCCAACCGCGCCCTGCACGCCGCGCTGATCTCGCGCCTGAAGATCATGGCCGAGCTCGACATCTCCGAAAAACGCCTGCCGCAGGACGGCCGCATCTCGCTGCGCATCGGCACGCGCGCGGTGGACGTGCGCGTGTCCACCCTGCCCAGCGCGCACGGTGAGCGCGCGGTGCTGCGCCTGCTCGACAAGAGCGAGAGCAAGCTCAACCTCGAAGCCGTGGGCATGCAGGGCGACGTGCTCACCCGCTTCAAGCACCTGCTGACGCAGCCGCACGGCATCATCCTGGTGACCGGCCCCACCGGCTCGGGCAAGACCACCACGCTCTACGCCGGCCTGCAGCGGCTGGACGCGAGCACGCTCAACATTATGACGGTGGAAGACCCGATCGAATACGAGCTGGCCGGCGTGGGGCAGACCCAGGTCAACCCCAAGATCGACCTCGACTTCGCCAAGGCGCTGCGCGCCATCCTGCGGCAAGACCCCGACGTGATCATGATCGGCGAGATCCGCGACTTCGAGACCGCGCAGATCGCCATCCAGGCCTCGCTCACCGGCCACCTGGTGCTCGCCACTCTGCACACCAACGACGCGGCCAGCGCCGTCACACGCCTGACCGACATGGGCGTGGAGCCCTTCCTGCTCAGCAGCTCGCTGCTGGGCGTGCTGGCCCAGCGCCTGGTGCGCAAGCTGTGCGTACACTGCCGCGAGCGGGACGAGCAGGGCCACTGGCGGGCCGTGGGCTGCGAGCGCTGCAACCACGTGGGCTACAAGGGCCGCACCGGCATTTACGAGCTGCTGGTCTGCGACGACCCGATGCGCAGCCTGATCCACAACCGCGCCGCCGAAAGCGAGCTCATCGCCACGGCGCAAGCGGCCGGCCTGCGCTCCATGCGCGAGGACGGCCAGCACCTGGTCGAGGCGGGCATCACCTCGGCGGCCGAGGTGATCAGCGTGACGAGAGACTGATGCTCCCCCCGCGCCGCTTCGCGTCACCCCCCCAGGGGGCAACACCTACGGCCCGGCGAAGCCGGTTCCGTGGTGTTTCTGGGCTCAGGCATAGCGCGCCGGTGCGGTGTCTGGTTTTGGGATGGGTGCTCGGTGCAACACGTCCCATGATCTGCTGAACCTCCTCCATGCCCGCCTATTCCTTCGAAGCCCTGGACGCCCAGGGCGCCACCCAAAAAGGTCTGATCGACGCGGACACGGCGCGGGCGGCGCGGGGCATGCTGCGCGCGCGGGCGCTGGTGCCGATCCTGGTTGAACCCGCCACCGGCGCGGGCAGCCGCGCGCGCGCGGGTGGCCTCAACATCACGCTCTGGGGCGGCCGGGTTTTCAACGCCACCGCGCTGGCGGTCTGGACCCGGCAGATCGCCGGGCTGGTGGCCGCGGGCCTGCCGCTGGAGCGCGCGCTGGCCGCCTTGACCGAAGAGGCCGAGAACGACGCCCAGCGCAACCTCATGGCCTCCCTGCGCTCCGAGGTCAACGCCGGCTCGCCGTTCGCGCGCGCCCTGAGCGCGCACCCGCGCGAGTTCTCCGACATCTACACCGCCGTGATCGCCGCGGGCGAACAGAGCGGCCAGCTCGGCACCGTGCTGGAGCGCCTGGCCGACGATCTGGAGGAGCGCGAGGCGCTCAAGAACAAGCTCATCGCCGCCTCGCTCTACCCGGCCATCGTCACGCTGGTGGCGATCGTCATCGTGGTGTTCCTGGTCAGCTACGTGGTGCCCCAGGTGGCGGGCGTGTTCGCCGGCAGCAAGCGCGCCCTGCCCGTCCTGACCGTGATGATGCTGGCCATCAGCGATTTCGTGCGCAGCTACGGCTGGTTCCTGCTGGGCCTGCTGATCGCCGCCGCGGGCGCGCTGGTGATGGCGCGGCGCCAGCCCGCGCTGCGCCTGCGCATGGACGCCGCCTGGCTGCGCCTGCCTCTGGTGGGCAAGCTCGCGCGGGGCTACAACGCGGCGCGTTTCGCCGCCACGCTGGCCATGCTGGCGGCCGCGGGCGTGCCCATCCTGCGCGCGCTGCAGACCGCGGCCGAAACCCTGAGCAACCAGGCCATGCGCGCCGACGCGCTGGACGCGCTGGTGCTGGTGCGCGAGGGCGCGCCACTGGCCTCAGCCATCGCCAGCAAGAAGCGCTTCCCGCCCCTGGTGGCCATGTTCGCCCGCCTGGGCGAGCAGACCGGCCAGTTGCCCACCATGCTCGGGCGCGCCGCCAAACAGCTCGGCGCCGAGGTGCAGCGCCGCGCCATGCACCTGGCCACCATCCTGGAGCCGCTGCTTATCGTGGGCATGGGCGCGGTGGTGATGCTGATCGTGCTGGCGGTACTGATGCCGATCATTCAGCTGAATCAACTCGTGAAGTAGGCCCACCCCCGTCGCTGCGCTCCGCCCCTCAAGGGGCAATGCGAGCGGCCCGGCGGAGCCGGTTCCGCCGCATTCCCGGCGGGGCTTCCCCTCTCTTGTCGCGCCTCTTCGCTGTTCGGCTACGCTTCGCCATTCCTGTTCGTCTTCTACTCCGGGACCCTGACCCATGGCCGCAACACTCGATGGTCAATTGGTGGTCGCGATTTCTTCGCGGGCGCTGTTCGACTTTGAAGAAGAAAACCGCCTGTTCGAAACTGGCGACGACCGGGCTTACATGCAGCTGCAGCTGGACCGGCTGGAGCAACCGGCTCAGCCCGGGGTGGCGTTTTCGCTGGTGCACAAGCTGCTGGCCTTCAACGACGCCACGGCCCAGCGCGTCGAGGTGGTGATCCTTTCGCGCAACGACCCGGTCTCGGGCATGCGCGTGTTCCGCTCGGCCCAGCACTACGGCCTGCCGATTCAGCGCGGCAGCTTCACGCGCGGACAGCCGCCCTGGCGCTACCTGCGCCCGCTGCGCGCCAACCTGTTCCTCTCCACCCACCTTGCCGACGTGCGCGCCGCGCTCGACGCCGGCGTACCCGCCGCGCAGGTGTATCCGCTGTCGGTGCACGCCAGCGACGCCCACCCGCACGAGGTGCGCATTGCCTTCGACGGCGACGCGGTGCTGTTCTCCGACGAAGCCGAGCGCGTGTTCCAGGCCGAGGGCCTGTCGGCCTTCCAGGCGCACGAGGCCAGCAAGGCCGGGCAACCCTTGGCGGGCGGCCCGTTCAAGCCCCTGCTCGAAGCCCTGCACCGGCTGCAGGCCGAAGGCACGAGCGCCATGCGCATCCGCACCGCGCTGGTCACCGCGCGCAGCGCCCCGGCGCACGAGCGCGCCATCCGCACGCTGATGAACTGGAACATCGAGGTGGACGAGGCCATGTTCCTCGGCGGCCTGCCCAAGGGCGAGTTCCTGCGCGAGTTCGAACCCGACTTCTTCTTCGACGACCAGACCGGCCACATCGAGTCGGCCGCGCTGCACGTGCCCTCAGGCCATGTTGCGTCGGGTGTGTCGAACTTGTGACCCGACCCCGAACAATGCCCCCCGCGCCGCGCTGCGAGTGGCCCGGCAAAGCCGGTTCCACCGCAGCCTGCGTGAAAGCCCGCGAGCTCCACTGTTGAGAGATCACCCATGACAGAACCGTTGTCCAAGTTCAAGAGCTTCCGCCAGTTCGCCGGCAAGGTGAGCCGCCTGGCCCTGCCCTATTTCAGTTCCGAAGAAAAATGGAAGGCGCGCGCCCTGCTGGCGGCCATCGTTGCGCTCAATCTGGCCGCGGTCTACATGCTGGTGCTGCTCAACGAGTGGAACCGCGGCTTCTACGACGCGCTGCAGAACAAGGACCAGCCGGTCTTCTGGCGCGAGCTGGGTCGCTTCACCTACCTCGCCTTCGCGTTCATCGTCATCGCGGTCTACCGCTTCTACCTGACGCAGTTGCTCCAGCTGCGCTGGCGCAACTGGATGACCGCACACTACCTGGACCGCTGGCTCGCCAACAAGGCCTTCTACCAACTGGAGCTGGCGCGCTTTTCCAAACAGGCCGACGCGCCGCCCGACAACCCGGACCAGCGCATCGCCGAAGACCTGAACCTGTTCACCGGCGACACCGTCGGGTTGACCATGGGGCTGATGAACGCCGTGGTCACCCTGGTGAGTTTTGTCGGCATCCTCTGGGGCCTCTCCGGCAGCTTCGCCTTCGACTTCAACGGTGGCTCGTACGTGATCCCCGGCTTCATGGTCTGGATGGCGGTGGCCTACGCGCTGGCCGGCAGCGTACTCACGCACTACATCGGCCGCCCGCAGATCGCGCTGAACTTCAAACAGCAGCGCTTCGAGGCCGACTTCCGCCACCACCTTATGCGCGTGCGCGAATACAGCGAGTCCATCGCGCTGGACCGGGGCGAACCGGTGGAGCGCACGCAGCTGGGCGGGCGCTTCACCACCCTGCTCGGCAACTACCTGAACCTGATCAAGGCGCAGAAGCGGCTGATCTGGTTCAACACCTTCTACGGCCAGGCCGCCATGGTGTTCCCCTTCATCGTGGCCGCGCCGCGCTTCTTCAGCGGCGCCATCCAGCTCGGCCAGCTGATGCAGATTTCGTCGGCCTTCGGCCGCGTGCAGGACTCGCTCTCCTGGTTCGTCGACAACTACAGCAGCCTGGCCGCCTGGCGTGCCACCACCGACCGGATCATCAGCTTCGAAGAGAGCTTCCAGGCGCTACAACAGGCCGAGCTGGCCCACACCCAGGACGCCACCCAGAGCAACCACCTCAGCGTGGACGATCTGCAGATCGCGCTGCCGGGCCAGGTGGCGCTGCTGAGTGGCAGCGGCCTCACGCTGTCGGCCGGCGACACCCTGCTGGTGAAAGGCCCTTCGGGCAGCGGCAAGTCCACACTGTTCCGCGCGCTGGCCGGCATCTGGCCCTGGGCCAAGGGGCGCCTGCACCTACCGGCGGACTTTGACGCGCGCGTGATGTTCCTGCCGCAAAAACCCTACTTCCCCAACGGCCCGCTGCGCACCGCGCTGGCCTACCCCGCCACGCCTGAGCGCTACACCGACGCCGAACTGCAGCAGGCCCTGCGCGACGCGCTGTTGCCGCGCCTGGCCGACGAGCTGGACCGCGAAGACACCTGGGGCCAGAAGCTCTCGGGCGGCGAACAGCAGCGCCTGGCGATCGCCCGCGCCATCCTCAAGAAGCCCCGCTGGCTGTTCGTGGACGAGGCCACCAGCGCCCTCGACGAAGCCGCCGAGGCCACGCTGTATCAGCGGCTGCGCGCCCTGGTGGCCGAGCAGGACGGCGCCCTGATCTCCATCGCCCACAGTCCGGCGGTGGGGGCGTTTCATGCGCAGCAGTGGACGCTGGTGGACACGGAAGGCGGCGAGAGCCGCTTCAAGCTCGTGGCGAGCTGATGCTTGTCATGGCGAACGCCCGGACAGGATGATGTCCGCCACCTCGCCGGGGTTTTCCAGCGCTGTGAAGTGCCCCGATTTTTCGATCGTCATCAACTTCGAGTGGGCAATGGCCTGTCGGTTTCGCCATCTTTCTTCCGGGTTTGACCAATCCTCATTGCCATAGATGAAGGTGACGGGAACCGCGACCCTGGAATAGAGTTGCCGGGCTTCCACCCACGTTGTCCAGTTCTTGAATACGGAATATTCGGCACGGCGATAGCCGTCACGTTGACCGGTCCGAGAAAATTCGGTCAGCATTTTTTCCGGCAACCGGGATGCGTCATGAAAGCCCCCACCCAGCACGGCGGCGGTGATGAATCTCGGTTCGAATGTATAGGGGCCAAATACCTGGAACAGACCGACCATCCAGCCGCTTCTGCTCCGACGTATGCCGCCGCCAAAATCCTCTCCGTAATCGTAAGGATTCAGGGAAACAACCCTCTTGACCCTGTCGGGCAACTCTGCGGCGACGGTCAACGCCAGGACACCGCCAATGGACTCCCCCACCAGAGTGGCGTCTTTCAGATCCAGCCTGGTCATGAATTCTTTCACCGTCTGGCGCAGAAATTCTTCCGTGTAGTCAACCGGCGGCAGGCTGGATTGCCCATGCCCCGGCAAATCCAGCGCGTAAACCTGGTACTGCCCACTGAGTTCGGGCACCAGCTTTTCAAAATAATCGAGTTGTGTGCGTATGGTGTGCAAAAGCACCAGCGGTTGGCCAGTGCCAGTGCGCACATACCTCAAGGAAATGCCGTTGCTCAGTTGCAAGGTTTCCACCCTGTCCTGGCTCCACCGATACGTGTATTCACCTTCGCTGGTGTTTGCGCAGCCGCTGATGAACAGCACCAGGACAACGCCGGTCAAGATGGAAACGATATAGCTCATGGTGTGAACCTCAAGACATTGGGCAGGTAGGTGGGCTGGTTACAGGGTCGCCAGGTTCGCCGACTCACGGTCCCGCCAGCCGCCCCCAAGCGCCCTGAATGCCGCCACCGCGGCCCGTGCCGATTCCGTTTGCGCCTGTGCGTGCGCATCCGAGGTGCGCAACAGGTTTTCGTCGGCCTGCAGGACCTCGATCAGGCTGAGCACCCCTTTTTGATATCCCGCGAACGACGCGTCGCGTGCGCGGCCCAGTGAATCCACCCCATTGGCGAGAACAGCCGCCTGCTCTTCCCGGTTGACCAGCGCCGAAAAGGCGTTTTCCACATCCTCCGTGGCCCGCAGCACGGCAAGCCGATAGGCCGCCAGCACTTCGGCCTCCCGGCCTTTGGCCTGTTCAATTTGCGCGTTGATGCGCCCAAAATCGAACAGACGCCAGCGCAGGCCCAGCACGCCGGCCGCCTGGCCAGCACCGCTGCTGAACAGATGGCCACCGGACACCGATGTCGCACTGCCGATCAACCCGCTCAGAGAAAGCTTGGGGTAGTACTCGGCCATGGCACCACCAATGCGCGCATTCGATGCGGCCAGGCGGCGCTCGGCCACGATCAGATCGGGCCGACGCCTGAGCAACTCACGCGGGGACCCGGCGGCCGTGATCTGGGGGGCGACCGGTATATTCCCGGCGCCGACCAGCTCCGCCCGATGCGTACCGGGCGGCGAGCCCAGCATCACGTCCAGTGCGTTCATGGCCACGTCCAGACCCGCCCCAAGGACCGGGATGGAGGCCCGCACCTGGGCCAGCGCGCCTTCGGCCTGCCTCACCTGAAGCTCGGCCACCAAGCCTTTGCCATACAGACGCTGGATGGTCGAGAGCAGTTCTTGTTGCGTCTGCACCTGCCGCTGCGCAATGGCCAGGCGGGTCTGCAGTCCACGGATGCTGATGTAGAGGTCGGCGGTCTGGGCCGCCACAGCCAGCCGCGTGGCGGTGGCCCCCGCTTCCGACGCCTGGTACTCGGCAAACACCGCTTCCCGTTCACGGCGCAGACCGCCGAACACATCCAGTTCCCAACTCGCCCCCAGATTGGCGTCGTAGGCATTGCCGTGGCGGTCGAAACCGGGTGTCGAGCTCAAGACCTGCCCCAAGGGCGTCTCGGCGGATTGGTAGGCCCTGGCAGCTTGGCCGGTGATGTTGCCTATTGGCAACAACGCGGCATTGGCCGCACCCAAACCGGCACGCGCTTGAGTGACGCGCGCGGAGGCCTGCGCCATGTCCAGGTTCTGTTCCAGCGCCAGCGTGACGAAGCGTGTCAGCTGCGGGTCCCCAAAGGCCGCCCACCACTCGGCGAGATCGGCAGGGGCCGTCGCCTGTCTGCGGTCCACGGCCGCCTGGCCCTGGAATCGCTCCAGCATGGGCACATCGGGCCGGGCGTAATCGGGGCCGACAGCGCAACCCGCCGTGAGGCAGGCCACCGCGATCGCGGCAAGGGTATGTTTGTGCAGCATGGATTTCTTCCTTGAAAAAACAATAGTGACCATAATACCAAACAGTCACTAGTTGTCCAGTCTTTTGAAGTGACGTAAGCTGGCGCCATGACGAAAACCAGCCCCCCCCTTCCCGCTTCGACCCGAGGTCCGGCCGACCACGAGGTGCGAGACCAGATCGTTGCCGCCGCCACGGAACACTTCAGCCGCTACGGCTACGAGAAGACAACCGTCTCCGATCTCGCCAAATCCATCGGCTTCTCCAAGGCCTACATCTACAAGTTCTTTGGATCCAAGCAAGCCATTGGCGAGGTGATCTGTGCGAACTGCCTGCGCGAGATCGAAACCGAGGTCGGCGCAGCCGTCGCTGGGGCAGACGCGCCCCCGGAAAGGCTGCGGCGGATGTTCAAGGCCCTGATAGAGGAGAGCCTTCGCCTGTTTTTTCAGGATCGCAAGCTCTACGAGATCGCCGCCTCGGCCGCGACGGAGCGCTGGCAGGCCGTTCTGGCCTATGAAGAACGCATACAGACGCTGCTTCGAGATGTGTTGCAGCAGGGTCGCCAATCCGGTGACTTCGAGCGCAAGACACCCCTGGACGAAACCGCCATGGCGATCTACCTGGTCATGCGGCCCTACCTCAATCCGTTGCTTCTGCAACACAGCTTTGAGTACAACAAGGAGGCGCCGACGCTCCTGTCGAGCCTGGTGCTGCGAAGCCTGTCACCCTGAAAAAAAAGAATGTGGATTGTGACTATTGACTATTTTGGTCACTAGTTTCACAATGGAGGTCCTATTCACTTTGTCAGTGGGACTTCCATGCGCCGGCGTTACCTCACTTCATTTACTACCTTTTGCGCACTGCCGTTTGCGTTGATCGCATGTGGCGAAAAGGCGCCAACCACCGATCCGCGTACCGAGGTGCCCCTCGTGCGCGCCGCCACCGTCGAGGGAGCAGCCGCTTCCTCACGTTCGTTCACGGGAACCGTTGCCGCCCGGGTGCAGAGCGACCTGGGTTTTCGTGTCGCCGGCAAGGTTCTGGAGCGGCTGGTGGACGCCGGGCAAACCGTCAAACGCGGCCAGCCGCTCATGCGCATCGACCCTGTCGATCTGAAGCTGGCAGCGCATGCGCAACAGGAGGCGGTTGCCGCCGCACGGGCACGCGCGCAGCAGACGGCGGAGGATGAAGCCCGCTACCGCGACCTGCGCGGAACCGGTGCGATATCGGCGTCGGCCTACGACCAGATCAAGGCCGCGGCAGACGCGGCCAAAGCCCAGCTCAGCGCAGCCGAGGCCCAGGCTGACGTTGCCCGCAATGCGAGCCGATACGCGGAATTGCTTGCCGATGCCGACGGCGTCGTCATGGAAACGCTGGCCGAACCCGGCCAGGTCGTCAACGCGGGGCAACCGGTGGTGCGCCTGGCCCACGCCGGCCGTCGCGAGGCGGTTCTCCAGTTGCCGGAAACCCTGCGCCCGGCCATCGGATCGGAAGGACAGG
>Ga0209343_10000211_pt1 | contig 79961 bp, 60 predicted proteins | sample RifCSPlowO2_02_FD_184026 | JGI IMG/M metagenome (GOLD analysis project Ga0209343, IMG submission 184026) | Groundwater microbial communities from Rifle, Colorado - Rifle CSP2_plank lowO2_0.2 (SPAdes) (version 2) | ecosystem: Environmental > Aquatic > Deep subsurface > Groundwater | place...
CTCCCCAGACCCCTCCTGCGGGCGGGAAATCAGCCGAGGCAGGGCGAATCCATTCCCCCAGACAAATTGTTTCGCCCTGCCTCGTCCGCATTAGTAGTTTTAATCATTTGGATTCTGCCCGAAATAGTTTCGAACTTTGTCCAACAAACACCGCCAAGTTTTACATTCAGCGAAATTGAAAGAGGTTGCCTCAGCTCAAAGTGCCCCGGCATGGTATTTTTCGACATTTTTGAAGGCATTTTTGAAATCGCACGAGAGCGTGCGGTCGGCAATACGGGAGTTCGAACATCCTTTGAACAGCATCCAGAAGATGTGTGAAAGTTAAGGTTATTGTATCAGAAAGACCCTTCTCCCAAAACATACCGCCATCGCGACGGCTGTCGCGAACTGATGGAATGGCTGACACTCTTAGGACTTTGGTCAGACCCTCTCTTGAAAATAACTGGAGATAGGCTCAAGCTGAAATTTCTGGTACACTCAGTTTATATTACTTTCAAAAATATTATCCCATTGAACATGGAATCAAAAAACTATGACCGTATTGCCACCGAAAAACGGTGGAAAAAATTTTGGGAGAAAGAAAAAATTTTTCAATTTTCTGAAAAAAGTAAGGCCCCGCTCTACGTTGTTGATACACCGCCGCCGTATGTTTCTGCTGATCACCTCCATGCGGGACATATTATGTCCTATGCACAGGCGGAATTCATCGTACGCTACCAACGTATGCGCGGTTTCAATGTTTTCTATCCCATGGGTTTTGATGACAACGGTTTGCCCACCGAAAGATTTGTGGAAAAAAAATATAAAATTGATAAATCCAAAATCACGAAGTCCGAATTTATTAAAATTTGCCTACAAGAAACAGAACAAGGTGCGCAGACGTACAAAAAACTTTGGGATGATCTTGGCATTTCTGTTGATTGGACTAAAACATATAGCACGATCAGCCCTCTGGCCACGAAAGTTTCTCAATGGTCGTTCCTTGACCTTCATAAAAAAGGTGCATTATATAGAAACGAAGCGCCGGTGTTGTGGTGTCCTTCGTGCCGAACAGCGATTGCGCAAGCCGATTTGGAAGATAAAAAAGAAGATGCAAAAATCAACTCTATTTATTTTTCGAGTCATGGCACAAAACTGACAATCGCAACGACACGCCCTGAATTGCTTTCCGCATGTGTGGCATTGTATGTGAATCCAACGGATACACGATATAAACATCTCATTGGCAAAAATGCGTTGGTACCTTTGTTCGATTACGAAGTCCCCATCCGTGCGAGTGAAAAAGTGGACAGTGCTTTTGGTACTGGCCTCATGATGGTGTGTACGTGGGGCGATAAAGAGGATTTAGAAAAATGGCAGACAGATAAACTTCAGACACGAGCCGTGCTTCGTGAAGATGGACGACTCAATGAACTTGGAATAGCCTACCGCGGCCTTAAAATTTATGAAGCTCGAAAAAAAATAATTTCCGACCTACAAAGAAAGGGTTATCTCATAAAACAAGAAGATATATCTCATACGTTGAATGTTCATGAACGCTGCGGAACCCCAGTAGAATTTATACTGAGTAAACAATGGTTCATTAAAATCGCCGATCTTCAAAAAACATGGCTTGCGTATGGCAAGAAGCTTCATTGGTATCCCGAAACAAAGCGACAAGATTATGAATTATGGGTGAATTCTCTTCAATGGGATTGGTGCATTTCCAGACAGCGTTATTATGGCGTCCCGTTTCCGGTGTGGTATTGTGAACATTGCTTGGAACCAATTTTAGCGCACGAAAAAATGCTGCCCGTTAACCCAGCTGAAGTGAAGCCGCCTCTTTCATCATGCCCGAAATGCGGACATAAAAAATTTGTTCCAGAAAACGATGTGATGGACACCTGGGCGACTTCTTCTGTTACACCCTTCATTATTCGCGAACTTGTGAGAGATAAGCAAATAAAGAAAAAACTTTTTCCAGCAACCCTACGTCCAAATGCTTTCGAAATTATTCGCACCTGGGATTTTTATTCGATCGTCAAAAGTCATTATCATTTTCAGAGTGTACCCTTTCGAGATGTTATGATTTCTGGTCATGGACTTGATGAACATGGAAGAAAAATTTCGAAACGCCTCGGTAATTACATTCCTTCTGAAAAACTTCTTGAAGAGTATGGAGCGGATGCTATTCGCTATTGGGCGACAGGAGCCATGTTAGGACAAAATCTTCGTTTTAATATTCAGGAAGTTAAAAAAGGTCGGAAGACAACGATTAAACTTTGGAATGTCGGTCGGCTCATCCTGATGAACTTAGGAGATTTTAAATTCAAAGAAGTATCACGTCATTTGGAATGCGCCGATATTTGGATTCTTCAGGAATTCAATCAGACGCTTACGAAAGTGACGCATGCGTTTGACGCCTATGCCTACGCGAAAGCAAAAGATGAAATTGATCAATTCTTTTGGTCAAAATTCACTGATTATTATTTGGAATTTATTAAGTATCGTCTTTCCGGAGATGATGCAATATCTCAACAAGCCGCGAGATACACACTTACAACGGTGTTTCTTGGTATTATCAAAATGTATGCGCCGATTTTACCTTTCATTACTGAGGAACTCTACCAACTCATTTACAAAAAAAATGAACGCGCAAAGAGCCTTCATCTTTCTCAATGGCCTTCTGTAATTGAAATACATACAGATCAAGATGTTTCTGATTTTACTCAAGCAATCGCCGCTATTGACGAAATAAGAAAATATAAATCAGAACGTGCGATGCCCTTGGGGAGTGAACTTGCAAAATACAAACTCACGACGAAGGTGGATGTAGATAAGTACGGAGAGTTCATTCGAAATGCCGCAAGGGTTAAAATCCTGCGATAAGACTTCTTTTAATTTTAACGATCAGCTATACTCTTGCGGAATTTAATAAGTTGGATTAGGATGTTTTCTATTGGCACTACTTCTTTCTCCAAATTACACGCTCTACAATCAATGTAAAGGAGGTGAAAAAGAATGCACGGTCAAGTAAGTAGTTCTTTGATGGCCATTGAGTATACTCCTCTTTCGATCCATAACCTTACTGCTAATGATTCCTTTGAGAGCGTACGATTTTCTGTGAGTCATCGCTCTCATTGCAAAACAGTTCGACTCCTCAAGGAGCATACACTCATTGAAGGCTGGAGACTGGACCTTTTCGATCTTCTCCCGAGTGAACTTTGGGGATTAGCGAGAGTCCTTTCGCAACGCTATGGTCGGCTCAACGAAGTGGCGGTGACCGGTTCGATGTGGGAAATTTACGGAACAGCTTGTCCAGAAGCTCTTCTTCAGTCGAGATCTGTGATTACGCATGTTGCTATGCGGTGCAAACTATCGATTGCGACTGTGCAAACGGAAACGTGCAATAGCGACGGTAATGTATTGTTCCGTGCAAAAGATACACTGTTACTCATCCACGATCTCACGTTGCCCTTCTATCACGAGCGTGTTCATAAAGATCCGAATCGTCGATCGAGACGACTGCTATTCCATCGAAAACAGTGTGTTTATTTTCGACACACCTGGGATCCGGCGCTTTGGATCAACAACGTTCATACCGATGACTTTGCACAACGTTGTGGCTATGAACGTGCATTGCCCGAGTTCATCATGTACATGGATTGGGTGTGGCGAGCGGTCGTGGAAGTCGTTCCTGATCGAGTGCTGGGCGGGTTGCGACTTACGTTGCAGCGCATCCTTCCCCTCTATCTAGGGGAGATCATCGACGTGCTTGTCTACGAGGAAGAAGATCATTTCGTTATTCGATTTCTTCGTAATGATGAAGTACGAGTCATTGCAGAAGCCTTTTTACTTTAGTTGTAGAGTCTGATCATTTCAGGCCCTGCAATCAAATAATTTCTTCGAGCGCACGACCCTCAAGGCACGGCGCTTGTTTGTGTTCGTAAAAACACGATAGAAGTGTCTTTTATAAGTAAGGGGTATTTGATACAATGGCATTGAATGCTCTGCCATTTTCATTTGGAGATATTTGAATTTCTTGGGGGAATACTCTCAAAAATTATTGTTAATAAATGATCACTGCAAGAGCCATGAATAATAAATTTTTCATTCCATTCACAGTGATCCTTGTTGTCTTCTCTGCGTTTTTTCTATTGTTCGTTTTCTTGTGGAATAAAGATATCACAGCCATTTTTTCACGGAATCGCTCCGAACAGCAATACGTTCAGCAGTCTATTTTAATGAACCAACTATCACCAAACTCATCTTCGGTACAGACTGGCATTTTCTGGCGTACGAATCAAAAGAGCAACATTGCGAAATTTGGCGGGACGTATTTTCTTTCCGGAGGAAGAGGAGCGCACTTCAGCTGGTGCGAGATTGAAAAAACTCCTGGCAATTATGATTTTTCTACGATTGATACATATATACACCAGTGGAAACAATTTGATAAAAAATCTATTATTGCTATTTCCGCAGCATCAAGCGCGGAGACAAAAACTTGTGCGCTTGATGAAGCCCACCCAAACATCCATACAGTTTCTCCTGGTTGGCTTTTTCAAACCCCTTATAATGTTCAATTTATCGACGCGCCAACAAAAGCAAGTACACAGAAAAAGAGTCAGAAAAACCAGGAAGATATTATCCATGATTATTGGCCGATCTATTGGGATCCGATTTTTGTTGATCGTTTTGACAAACTCTATCAGGCGCTCGCCAAGCATCTACAAGAAACAAATCTTGTTCAGGACGTTGCGTGGGTGGAAGCACTGCATGGTCGAGAGAATTCTACCTCGGTTACGAGAGATGATATATATTTACAATATGTCGAAGCCTTTACGTCTCATACGACGTTGAGAAAAGATTTTAATGATGACCAAAATATTAACGAGAAAGATTTTGAAATTTTCTGGACGAATTTTTTGAAACAAAGTATTGATCATCTTACTCCCGCACTTTCTTCGCAGGGCGTAAAAAATATGCTTGTTATTGTAGATTTCCAGACGTCATCAGCGAAGCCATCAAGATATTATGAGCCGTTTCTTACCGATATTGCACGTTATGCTCTCAAACAAGGAATGCTATTTGGTGGAAAAGCTTTGAATGTCGAGCCGAACAAGATGCTGCGAAAACCAACAATTTTTATATTTGCGTCTTCAGAATTTTTGAGTGTCCCTAAGGCGTTGTGGAACGATGTTACGAGCATCGGTCAGAATACTGATACGAATAATTTTCAGTTCAATTATGCAAACGCTATTGGAGACGTGAGAAATATACCCTTGACTCACATAAATTATACCTATATTGCCCCGGAGGAATTAAGTCGCATCGTTGCTACTTGGCCAAACGATTGTCCTGATTTACCAAAACCTTCTAACGCGAAAAATCTTTGCTGGCCGGAGTTAGAAGATGTTCTTCGTCGATTGATTCCTCAATTAGAACCAGTAAAGACACAAGCTACTCAATAGATTCATACAAAGAGTAATTTTTAGAAAAAGAAACTATCTGTTACATATCATTACATTTACCAATCTTTTTCTTGGAGGAGAATGTATCTTAATTTAAAAATATGTCAAACAATGGAAAAGTCGTTGTTATAGGCGCCGGGTTTGTGGGTGCCACCAGCGCGTATGCCATGTTTATTGATGGCGCGCCATCGGAGATTGTTTTACTGGATGTCAATAAGGAGAAGGCGGAAGGCGAAGCTATGGATTTGGAACAGGGTATGCAGTTTGTTCCAGGTACAAAACTTTCTTATGGGAGTGATTATGCTTTAGTTCGAAATGCTGAGGTTGTTGTGATTACTGCTGGCGCTCGCACAAAACCTGGGCAAACACGTTTAGAACTCATTTCAGTCAATGCTCAAATTTTGAAAACTATCATACAGAATATCAAAAAATACAATAAAGACTGCTGTCTTCTTATCGTGACAAATCCTGTTGATGTATTAACCTATCTTGCCGTTCGATATTCCGGTTTTTCTTATGACAAAGTGTTCGGGAGCGGCACGACCCTTGATTCTGCGCGCTTGCGTTATTTTCTGGGACAGAAATTGCGAGTACATCCAAGTAGTATCCATGCCTATATGCTGGGCGAGCATGGCGATAGCGAATTTCCCGCATGGTCATCCGCTCGTGTTGGCGGTGTACCTGTTTTGGAGATGGAGGGTTTGGACCGTGCTATACTCAATCGCCTTGCTGACAACACTCGGAGGGCTGCTTATGAAATTGTCGCACGTAAAGGTGCAACGTATTATGCTATTGGCCTCGTAGTTGCTCAGCTTGTCCGCGCGATCCTTGATGACAGCAATACTATTTTTCCGTTGTCGGTGTATCTGAAAAAGTATCACGGTGTGTCTGATGTAACTCTCAGCGTACCGGTCGTGCTTAATCGGAGCGGCGCTCATATTCGGTTTCAACTTCCCCTTTCGCAGCAAGAAAAGAAACAGTTTCGTTCTTGCGCAAAGATTGTGCGTTCTCTTCAGTCATAACTTGATATTTGACAACGAGGCTTGTGTGAATGAGTATCTATTACAATAGATATTGTTTTTTAAACTATATGCTCGATAAACTTTTCCACTCACGTATGAGGGTAAAATTTTTTGTGAAAAATAAAAAACGGTTTTGATAATGAAGATCCGTAACTCCAAAATGAACTATTCTTCATCTAAGATTGGAACCTACACCCAATACAGTCTAATAAGTCTCACGAGTAGGTGACCAGAAACCGATTGAAACCATACCATACAGTATTCCAATGAACAGTTGCTAATTCCAGAAATGGAAGGCGCCCCGTAAGGAACCTCACTACTCGTTTATAGCCCAGTGAATCGGTCCAAAAAGGACTCAAGGAAATAAGACAACACTCTTCTATCTGCAATTCTGTTTGTTGTGCACCGCACGCAAGGATAGTTGAGAGATCTTGTATTAATCCAAGATTCGTTTTCTTGAACTCCTCCAATACCTGGTCATTACTAATCCAAAGAGAATCTGAAAAATCCACAATAGCAACTTTAGTTTCCACATTTTTTGGATTGAAAGGAAAATTTTTCGGATTAATATCAAAGTCCACCCGATTGTATTTTCCCGCCGCAATCATCTGATCGAAGTTTCCCTTGCGTTGAGTGTCATTCACACTCAAAGTATATCTGTGAATGTACATAACAATTCTCCTTTCTTGAAGAAATATTTCGTTCAACTTCGGTCTCCGTAATCCCTTACCTCAGCTTGAATGCCACTAGTTTATATGAAAATCCTAATAATGTCAATATATACCGTCAAAAAAATATAGATAAATTGCTAATATAAAATAAAATAAATATTACCATATAATTCTGTGGGAATATATTGACACAATATACTCTGTATGATAGAATAAAAATATGAAGCAGGAAAATCAAAAATTCCTCGTCGCCCTCCTCCATCTTGGCCTCTCTGACAAGGAAGCAACGGTATATATCGCCCTCCTGACCCTTGGAAAAGCCACGGTGTCCGTAGTCGCCCGCGAAGCAGGAATTAACCGCACAACTGGCTATGATATACTCGATTCACTCGTAAATCTCGGGCTCGTGACCATTTCCGGCAAAGAGCCAAAACAAGAATACATCGCCGGATCGCCAGCGAATATAAGAAAGCTGCTCAGCTCGCGCATCCGACGCGACAACGAACTTTTTGAATATGCGGAAGCTATCATTCCCCAACTCACCTCTCTACACAATATCAGTGATCGTCCAAAAATCCGTTTCTATGAAGGAACAGACGGTTTGAAACACGTATACGAAGATACCCTTACCTCTCACGAAACCATCCGCGCCTATGCTGCAGTAGACGATATGTACAAAGCGCTTCCGGATTATTTTCCGAAATACTATCAACGCCGCACCAAACGCGGGATCAAAATTCGCGCGGTTATTCCGGCAACAGACGCAGGGAAAGAACGTGCGGCCCAGGATAAAACAGAAAACCGTGATACTGCCCTCGTTTCACCAGACAAATTTTATTTCTCACCGGAAATCAATATCTATGACAATAAAGTTATGATCGCTTCGTGGCGAGAAAAGCTCGGCATTATTATTGAAAGCAATGAAATCGCCGAAGCCATGAAAAAAATCTTCGAACTTTCCTGGCAGGAGGCGAAGCGTCTTGATAACGAAGAACGGTAATTTTCTATCTACAGATTTAAAAAATCCGATTTGAATTTTACTTAAAGATCTTTCACAAGGTATAATAGCTATATTCATCCTTAACAACCTCATTTATGTCGCCGCGTATATATGCTTCGTTTGCTTTTTTATTTTTATTAGCAGGATGCAGTCGTACACTAACAAATACGAGTATTCCAAGTAATGAATCGACCGAGGTTCCCAAAACCGAAACGAACGTAACCGTTGATACTTCTACTTCTGCGCTCACGAACGCAACAAATTCACCCAGCGAACCGGAGACGAATAGCACTGACTTGCCGCCCATAGAACCGATCGTGCCTGGTGCCGATGCTTTCGTTGGATCATGGCAATCTCCTTGTCTTATACCGGATAAAAATTCTCCCTATGCTGAACAACACTTTTTTACCTTTACCGCGAATGGTACTGCCACACACAAGCGTGAAACATTTTATAAAACAACGTGTTCTGGACCCGATGATACGCTCACAGACAACTATACCTACACTGTCCCGGAGCCAGGACAAATTGATCTCGCCGATACTGATTCTGGCCAAACACTCTATGATATCTATCAATTTGATCGTTTCACACTCAAATTTGGTCACGGCTTCAGGAATACATTGCCGTATCCATCGACTGTTGGTTCTGCACCCAGTGACCGCTTGAACACTATTAACAATTATATCGTGTACTCAAAAGTTGAATAAACCCTTGCGTTTTCGCTCATTTTTAGTACAATCAGTAGCATAAAAGTATGAAATTCTGATAGTAAGGCATGTTTTATTTGTCTCTCCGTAGCTCAATTGGATAGAGCGTCTCGACATGTGCGTCCTCCTAGCTCAATTGGATAGAGCGCAGGCTTGCGGAGCCTGAGGTTACAGGTTCGATCCCTGTGGAGGACGCTGATGTCGGGAAGGTCGCAGGTTCGAATCCTGTCGGGGGCACCAAACTGGCGCGCGCGCTTGATGTGTCGGCTGACGAATTGTTAAAATAATTTAACCAATCATATGTTTAGTGAAAAAGGCCCAAGGCCGCCAGAACAAACCGAATTAGAAAGAGAGGTTAAAAAGGAAGTAGAATATCCACGATTTGTTAGTTATGAAATAGTAGAAAAGTGGGGTGATGGAATTCCTACTTTCGCCGAGACCGACCCACGCGCGCCAGAATGGAAATCAACTCCAGTAATTCCATTGGATTTAATAAAAGATGGCCTAGGAGAGATTTTTGTAAAAAATGAGGCTGACCGAGAAAGTAACCCAACGGGAACAATTAAGGATAGGGCCGCGTGGGAGCTTGCAACGCTTTATCGAGATTACGCAAGGGCTTTGTATCTTAAAATCAGAACTGGAACATTAGATAAAAAGGAATTAGAGCGACTTGTAACGCCTCGTCTTTCACTTATTACTGCTGGTAATGAAGGCAAGGCGATTGCAGAATGTTTCAAACAATATGATTTACCACCACCAAAATTGATTGCCGGCAAGGACACTCGCGCGACAATTCTAAACGAGCTTCTAAAGCTTCGTGCCGATGTGTATACAACTGACTTATCGCGCCAGCTTAAACCGGAAGATATTAAACACATTTCAAATAACCCCGAAGGAATAGATATAACTTCTATTCGCGCGATTGAACCATCGTCTGTATTTTATGATTGGCACGTGCACGAATCTTTCAATGAAAAGCCCGACGAGATTTATGTTCCTTATGGTTCGGGGCGGCTAATGGAGAATTATCTTGTGTGGCAAGCTCGTTCTATGCGTAATGAGTCAGAAGGAAGACGTGACCCACGATTAAAAGTTCCAGTTTCTAAAGTTATTGCAATGAATGTTTTCGGTGCAGAACCAGCAGAATATCCGAGCGATGCTGATAAATTAGCCGCCCCGTTCAAACCATTTTTACTTTTCAAAGACGAGGACATCAGTGCAGTTGTAAATCTTTCATTCACTGGTTCTGAAACTGGCAAAAATAAAATAACTGAAGAACAAATTCGACAAGCCCATCAGCTTTTGACTTCGCAGGGAATTGAAGCAGAACCGTCCGGTGCCGCAGGACTTGGTTTGTATATTGATCGTTTTGAAAAGGGATTAGTTAAGAAAGGGAAGAAAATTTTGATAGTCAATACCGGCAAAGGTTTGATATAATGTTCTTGCGGCGCGCCAACTTCGTTGGCACGAAATTCGGCGGCGGCGAAAGCGAGGGCGGGGCGGGCATTCATTTTCCCCACACCCCTTTTTCTGCCCGCCCCGCCCGAGCGTTCAGTTTGGCGCGCGAAGCGCGCCGTCAGTTCTGTTCAAAAAAAAGGTTCGCGCATTTTCAAACAAAGGACGCCGTATGTTTCCACCGATTTTTCTTCGCCCTCTTTCGAATATTTCGCGCGTTGGCGCTCACACAGAATCGCTTTTAAAAAAACTTGGTCTCGTGACACAAGCGGATCTGCTTATGTATTTTCCTTTGCGTTACGAGGATTTTCGTACGATGCCAAACATGACAGCGCTGCCACTCAATACGCCGGTCACGGTGCGCGGCACGATCGAAAGTATCGGAAATAAAAACAGTTCTCGTAAAAGAGTTGCTGTCACCGAAGCGCTTGTACGCAGCAATGAAGACTTACTACGTGCTGTTTGGTACAATCAACCTTTTCTTACAAAAAATCTCAAAGTTGGTGAAAAAATTTCACTTTCCGGCAAAGTCATTCAGAACAAATTTGGTGTATTCATGCAGTCGCCGCAATATGAAAAGGTAGACAGCAGGCAAGGTCTGACGCATACAGGGCGTATTGTACCTTTTTATTCGCTCACCGAAGGACTCACGCAAAAACAAATACGAACGCTCGTGCGTCACATTCTTCCGCTTCTGCGTTTTCTTCCGGAATGGCTACCGCAATCCATCCGCTTCCGAAATAAACTTATTCCTCTCTCACAAGCACTGCAGTGGATTCACTTTCCACCAACGTTTCCAAAACTGTCACAGGCTCGCCTACGTCTGCAATTCGACGAAATTTTTACGATTCAACTCGGCGTCCTTCAATATCAACAGTTTCTTACTCGCAATCCCGCCCAGCCGCTGCATTTTCACAAGGAAGCGATTCAGCGCTTCGTTGCTGTACTCCCCTTCCGCTTGACGGATGATCAAAAAAAAGCAGCATGGCACATTTTACAAGACATGCAAAAAACAACGCCAATGCATCGTCTGCTACAGGGTGATGTCGGATCCGGTAAAACGGTCGTTTCTGCGATTGCTGCGTATAACTGTATACTTTCAAGCGCGCGCGTTGCGGTAATGAGCCCCACGGAAATTTTGGCACGACAAACGTTTGCAACATTCCAAGCGCTTCTTCCTCAGGATGTTCGCATCGCGCTTTTAACCGGTTCAGAAAAACATGAGACAGCGTCTGCACAAATTATTATCGGCACGCACGCATTGATTGCTACACAAGCACAGCTCGATCATCTTGGCCTTGTAATTATTGATGAACAACATCGTTTTGGCGTTGGACAAAGGCGTATGCTGCATTATAAAAATAATACAAAAAACGGCTCGCAATTGTTGCCGCATCTTCTTTCTATGACGGCGACGCCGATCCCCCGTTCTCTGATGCTTACACTGTACGGAGATCTTGCAGTTTCGCAGATTCACTCGAAACCTGTCGGTAGGTCGCTCGTGACTACTCAAATTGTGAGCGCTTCGAAGCGTGAAACAATGTACACTAAAATTCGTGAAGAACTTGCTGCCGGTAAACAAGCTTTCATTATTTGCCCAATCATAGAAGAAAACGACGCACTCGGCGTGACGGCTGCGTGCACAGAATACGAACGTGTGCAAAAACACATATTTCCAACGTACTGTGTTGGACTCCTGCACGGCAAGTTAAAACCGAAAGAGAAGGACGCAGTGATGAAGCATTTTCGTCGGAATGAAATCCACATTTTGGTTGCGACGTCGGTTGTTGAAGTCGGCATCGATATTCCGAATGCTGCCGTCATTGTTATTGAAGGCGCGGAACGTTTTGGTCTTGCGCAACTCCATCAACTTCGCGGCCGCGTCGGACGCGGCGACGCTGCTTCATACTGCTTTCTCGTTACTGACGCACAACGCGTTCCTGTACGACTCCAAATGCTTGTTCGTTCACATGATGGATTTGCGCTTGCAGAAGCAGATCTTAAACTCCGCGGATCAGGAACCATGTATGGAACACAACAATCCGGATTTGTGCCGGAACTCAAAATCGCAACGCTATCTGATTTACCGCTCATTGAAACGGCTCGTGCGGCAGCGCGAGATATTCTTGTAGAAGATGCAACGCTTACGCACTATCCTTTACTTGCACAAAAACTTTCTGCCTGGCAGGAAAACTTTCACCTTGAATAAGTACGATTGCTTCAGAGATATGCGTAACTTCGCGCACTATCAGACTTGTTCGTGCACGGAGTTTCATTTTCGGCATAACTACTGTAGTCAGTTCCATACGCTCTGCTTCTTTCAAGCGCTCAGCGAGTTTGACAACTTTTCGTATTTCGCCGCTGAGTCCAACTTCTCCAAGCGCTACTAATTTTGGATCGAGCGGCTGTTTTTGTAACGCAGATGCAACTGCTAAACATACGGCGAGGTCGGCGCTCGGGTCTTTGATTTTGAGCCCTCCAACAATATTTACATGCACGTCATACATTTGAAAATTGATCCGTGCGCGTTCCTGCAACACCGCAAGAAGCAACTGTAAGCGATTCACATCAAATCCGGAACCTTTGCGTTGCGGATATCCGAAGACTGTCTTCGTCACAAGTGCCTGGACTTCGACAAGAAACGCTCGACTCCCCTCCAATATCCCTGTAATTACGGAACCGGGCGCGTGAATATGATGTTCGCTAAGAAAAAATTCCGATGGATTAGCAACTTCCACGAGACCATGTTCGGACATATCGAAGACACCGACTTCGTTTGTAGCACCGAAGCGATTTTTTACTGATCGCAGCAAGCGGTACGCGAAAGTGTTTTCACCCTCAAGATACAATACAACATCCACAAGATGTTCCAGACTCTTGGGTCCTGCCACGAAACCTTCCTTTGTAACGTGACCGATCAGAATAATGGCGACGTTATACTTTTTTGCCGCTTCCAAAAGCTTTGTCGTGCATGCTTTAATTTGCGTGATGCCGCCTGCTTCTTGAGCGACAGAAAGGCCGACGAGCGTCTGCACGGAATCTACGATGACAAGCGTTGGCTTTTCATGCTTGAGTGTTTCGATAATAGATTCGACGCAAGTTTCGCCAAGAAAACCCAAGTTTTGAAATGATGCTTTTTTTGCTGATAATTCTTGTCTTTCCGATAAAGTTTGGGTTGCATGCAAGTACGTTTCTTGTCGCTGATCGTGGTGTATTTTTTTGTGAGTTATCGCCAAACGCTTGAGTCGTAATCCAATTTGACTTGCTGATTCCTCGCCAGAAACATACAGAACACTTGCGCCGCCTCGAGCAACACTCAAAGCGATTTGCAAAGCCAGTGTAGACTTCCCTACGCCAGGATCGCCACCTAAAAGTATGAGTGACCCTGGAATAATGCCGCCGCCCAATACGCGATCACACTCCTTCAGATCAGTTGTGATTCTTTTTTCCTCGACATTATCTTCTAATCGCAAAAGTTTTTGTGGCCTCACTGAAGTTTGCACCGACGCTGCGGTATTGTGCATCTCCTGTGTTATAGTGCCCCATTGACCGCATTCATTGCATTGCCCCTGCCACTTTGGATACTGAGCCTCGCAATGTGTGCATAAAAAAATACTTTTTTGCATTGTACTGATTTAAAAACAAACTTCTCTATTCAAGAATTTCTCTCCGGTATCATTATGATTGCCATCCGAAATCAAAACACACCAAAATAACTAAATCACTGGCGTAAGCCCATCCGGCCAACATGGATTTGCTCTTTGCTCTAAATTTGTTATCGGTTCTTCCAGCCAACTACACCGAAATTTGCAAGTTTCACTATCTTTTTTACAGTCACTTTCATCTTTTTGATACAATAAACAAAGGCATTTCCTGTAATTATAAGTGTTACCGGGGTATGTACCAGCACAATTCGCCAGTGTATCAGCACATAGTTTCATCGTGCAATGATCGAATGCCTGAGCACCAGTTTTTCTGTCAAAACTACATACTAAACTATCTGTACTTTTGTTTTGGGTTGCCTCTAGACTGAAATGTTCACAAATATTCATGGAGTCAACGGCATTAGCTGCCACACAACTTGCTCCGACATAGTCCGCGAGCTTCGAATATGCTGGTTTAATCGGTCTCACTTCTGGAAACGTATTTGATGTTAACGCGGGATTAATCACATTCAACATAGTCCACGAAAGGAGCGCCAACACAAGTCCAATAATTGCATTATAAATCGTATCCTTAGCATCCGAAATTCTCCCTGAATTTCCTGCTGCTGTTACCCACTTAAATCCGCCCCACATAATCATGATCGTCGCGACAATACCAATAAATGAGAGAGCAAATGTATAGAGTTCCGAAATATATTCATCGAGTTTCCCTACGGTCGCTTTTCCACCAATAGGAATTTCGAGTGAAATGAGAAGTGGCCCTGCTTCGGCATCTGGCGCACCAGTATTCGCGGGCTGATCCGGACCTTGTGCTAAAACAGGAATGAGTGCAAAGTTCTGCAGTGCAAAAAGCATTCCAAAAAGTATGCCCAAAACTAATGGAATATAGCCTCTCCTTCCTAAGTATCTTTGAATCCATATATTTTTTTTGCTCTGTTGTTGCATAGACTTATTCTATTGTCGACTCTTTCTTTTGGAGTTCTTGCGTTATGACATCTTTAAAATACTCATAGTCTCGCGCACCGGAAACCGTCACGTCGTTAATAAAAAAATACGGTGTTGCGGTGATACCGAGCCATTTTCCTTCGATGTAATTTTTTTGTATGAGAGATTCTGTCATATGCGACTCGACGCACGTTGTAAAATCTTCGGAGTTTAACTGAAGGTCTGTTGCAATTTTTGTGTAGAGTTCGGTAGCGAGGTTGTCTGTATTTTTGAAAAGGGCATCATGAAATTCCCAGAATTTTCCCTGCTTTTGTGCGCAGCGCGCTGCTTCTGCTGCGGGCTTTGCTTCCGCATGCAGCCGTGGATTCGGTAAGTCTTTCCAGACGATGTGGATTTTTTCTGGAAAATCTTTCTCGAGCTGCGCGATAATATTTTCTGCGTCCAAACAGTACGGGCACTGGAAATCCGAAAAAATCACGAGCGTCACAGGCGCGTCTTCGGCCCCACGCTGTGGATCATTATTTGAAATTTCAAATTTACCTTCTGGCGGCACTTGATACTGCTCAGGTACAAGCGTAATTAAAGGATCATATTGTAAATCAGAAGTTTGTTGTGCTTGCGTTTTGACAGGTTGTTGCATGAGGTATTGTCCAAAGGCGTAGAGCACGACAATAAAAATCAGGGCAAGGATGCTGAGAGTGATAAAAAATGTTTCACGGCCAATATTTTTCATATACACTCATTCTAATCTAATTTTCTGGAGTTTTCTAGTTTGCTTATCCGTAAAAAAGAGGTTTTTGCCATCGTTGCCTACATAGAGCTTCTCGGCAGAGAATCGTGAATTTCCGCTACTATCCACGGGGTATGCGATAACAGTTTTTGTACCGGTTGCAAGATCAATTTTATAAAAAATATCTGGCGTGCTCGCAGCAAGGTCCGGCACAATCCCTGCTCCGTACGGTAACGTCTGTGGCACTGCGCAATAGATTGCGGTATTTACCGAAAAAGTACATTTGTCCGCCCAGGTATTGATCTTCAGTGGAACATTGTTTCGACCGATATTCTCTCCTTGCGCATCGGTAATCCACAACTCTGGCTGATAATTCCCTTGGGCATTATAGACACTGTATAATAATCTATCTCCTGCAGGTGACCATTGCGATTGAAATCCTCTTCCTTGCACAACAAGGCCCTTAAAATTCTCGTCATTAAGACCCACGAACGTAATTTCGTTATCCTCCGCATTGACGCTTTCCCGAAACGTCGCAATCACCTGTCCAGACGGTGACCAATCAACTGTCACCTTCTCTGCATTTTCTCCAAGTTGTTCAATGCCGCGCGCTTGCGAACCGTCGGGAGAAGATACACCAAGCCATCGGTGCTCTTTGCGATCGGTGAGAAATTTAAATGCAATCTCGCCGCCGCTTGGAGCAAAAGAAAAATCGCTTAACTCCTTTGGGAGTGTTGTTTGTTTTTTACTATCAAAATCATACAGAATATTGCTGCCATCCGGAAATTCTAAAATTGCTTTAGAACCTTCAGGGCTCCACGTGATTTCTTCTGCCGATCGATACACATCGTCTGTGAGCGTTTGCGGTTTGCCATCTTTATCTAGTGTGTAAAATTTTCCTTCGAATTCGTTATAATATACGATTCCGCGTTCGGTTACTTCCGCATTACTCACGGCCTCAGCAGGTACATCTTCAGCAAGTGTATTTCCTCCACGTGCGACCGTATCGATTGCAGGGAGTACGACTTCTTGCACTCCGTTAATATTACGAATAATCACTCCTGCGTTAATATTGACGTTTGTCGGCGGTAGTGTTCCGGGAGGAAGCGAAATATTCACATTCGTTGCAGGTTCACGAACAAGTGGGCCAAAAAAGATACGATAAATAACAAACCCCATACCTATTGCAACCAACAAGAAGATAAAAACGAATCCGATTTTTTTGAATATTTCTATTTTAACGCCGAGCATAAATTTAATTATTGAGTCAATTCTTCTCCGAGAATAGATCCTGCTGCCCCACTAAGACCTGATATACCGCCGGTGACTAAACCCATAATAAGACGCCACGTGATTTCTGCTTTTTTTTGTGCTGACTCAACGACGAGTATCACGAGCATAAAAATGCTTGCGATAATACCAATAACGAGAAGATCTAGAAGTATAAACACAACGATTTCCCACAACTTGAATTTTCGAAACCATTGGGATCCACGCAAGTGCGCTTGGCAAAAATGAAAATTCAGATACGGCAGTACAACCAAAACAATTCCAAAAGGTTCAAACGTTGCGCAGTATCGGAAGCACCATGTCAATGCGTTATCAGTCAAAAGTCGCACACCGGTAGCCGTGGCATCTGAAACCGCCCCTTTTTTACTTTCTTCTTCTGCGCCTTCCGAACCCTCGCGCGCAAGTTTTGTTCGTTGTCCCAATGAACGCCTCAGTGCCTGCTGTAGTTGCGCTCCTTGGATAACTGGTTTTTGATCTAGTGCACCTTCTGCCGATGTTGCGGAACTTGCTTCGTTCGACGCTTCCGCAGCATCACTTTCCGCAGAAGGCATTCCAGCCCCCCCATAATCCAAACCTAATGGCGCTGGTACAGCGGAAAGACGTCTACCTTGTTTTTCCCGCGAAAGTTGCCTCGCTGCCTGCGCCTGATAAGCTGCTGGCAACACAGGCATACTTTGAAGATTTTCAGCTGCTTCTGCTGACATAATAATTATCTATACTCTTACTTCCATGTGACACTATCAATCTTCCAAACTTCTCTCTCCTGCACAACACCCATCTCAACATCTTGATAAAATACTTTCGTTTCGCTATTTTCTTTCGTTTCCTTACGCTGGGTTGTAATTTTTACCTGCGCTTGTGGGGGAGCAAGTTCGTTGATTTCAACGCTTACGACTTTTGTTGTAATTCCATAATAAGGACTGCTTTCATCTGTTGCCTTTGCATTCTTGATAAGCGTATCTGCATATGCTTGCATTTTCTTGGTCATGTAAATACGAAGGTTGTTAATATTTTCGTATTCATTCTGATTCGAGAACGTGCCGAAACGTTCTATAAAACTTCTACTGAGCGCCGTAATTTCGTCTTCTGTGTTTTGCTCAAGGTTACTCTTCTCTTGATTCGTATTTTGCTCAATTACATTTGCATTCGCTGTTTGCGTATTTGTTGTTGTTACCGGAATATTTACTGCCCTCGAATTTACATTCTGCGGCTGATTCGTTACATAGTTTAGTTCTTGATACTTCAATAAGAACCAGACGAGAATACCTCCGCCGATAATCAGAAGAGTCACGAAAACGATGAGTATTATGAAAAATTTTTTATTCATACCTTAATTCATTACTGTTTATTTCCTATAGATTCTTCGAATTCTTTTTTCGCTTTTTCGATTTCGAGCAACTGCCGTGGGTCTGAGGTAATGATCTGATCTTCTGCATACGACGCAACAACTTTAATAGCCGCATGTTTGCTGCCTGCGAAAAAAATACCTTCACCGACCCCACTTTCAAGCAACAAATACCTTTCACCCTGTGTCAGCAAAAATGTTTTTGCGACAATATCAATTGATGCCGGTGATTGTTTTAAGAGGAGTTGCAATGCTGAATTCGTCACAATCGCTTGACCGTAAGGTGAACGCAAAAAATCATTCACATCCTGTGTAATCGTCGTGACGCCCAGATAATATTTCCGACATCGTTTCACCAACGCGTAAATAAATTTCGCGGAATCTTCGTGCTGCATAAGCCACCACGCTTCATCGATCACAAGAATTCGTTTTTTGAGTTGCGAACGTACGACACTCCAAATATAGGTCATAATCGTATAGATCGCAATCGGCCGAAGCTCATCTTCAAGATCGCGCACGCTAAACACAACGAGTTGATTTTTCATGTCGATATTCGTCTGACTCGAAAAAAGTCCGGCAAACGTTCCCTCAGTGTACTTTTTTATTTTCAAAAGCAAACCTTCGCCCCCTTCCATACCCGAAAGTATTTCTTGGAAATCCAACATTGTCGGTACGTCAATGGAATGTAAGTCGCTTTCAACAGTAATATCTTTTTTCGCGTAGGTTTCAATGAGTGCGCGATCAACGAGCGAATCTTCTTCTGGCGTCAAATTACCTACCATGATCCGAATCAAACCTTTCAATGTAATGACGGAGGATCGAATAATGTCCGCTGGTCTATCGGCACCGCCCACTGGACGCGGGAGATCGAAAGGATTAATTTTCGCTTCTGAATTCAACGAAATGTTGATGAATGTCCCGCCAACAGAATCAGAGAGGTATTTATATTCGCGTTCTGGGTCGATGATAATAATGTCGGTGCCATACATCAAACTTCGCAAAACTTCAAGTTTCACCGCATAACTTTTTCCAGCACCTGCTGTTGCAAAAACGACTGCATTGCCATTCTGCAGTGAAAAACGATCAAAAAGCACGAGGCTATTGTTGTGCCGATTGATTCCAAAGAGCACCCCTTCATCGCTCGTGAGTTCAGCTGAAGTAAAAGGAAATGACGATGCGCATGGCGAAGAATTCATGTTGAAATATACGGCAATTTCGTCATTGCCGAGTGGCATTGTTGAATTGAATCCTTGTTCTGCTTGATAGAGCACCCGCTTCACATACACGAGTCGTGATCCGAAGATATTTTCTATTTTTTCAACACGTTCTTCGAGTTGCTTTTCGTTATCAGCGTATACGGTCACATAGAGCGCAAATTGAAAAAATCGCTCGGTACCTTGCACAAGATTATCGCGGAGTTGTTCGATGTCCTTTAACGCTGTTTCGCGAATGGGATCACGAGGCGCTCCTTTTTCTGCATCCGAAAGGAGTTGAGCTTCGATGGCACCTGCTTTATTGCGCAGCTGCTTGAGTACGATATCGGAAGCAACAGGGTAAAAAAACATCGCGATGTCGATAGGAAGATTCAAGATCACGATGGGCGTAAACCAGCCGACGCCGATGTATCGGGGATACGTGATCACAAAGAGTGTGCTTGCGAGTTTCCCACCGATATCCAGAGCACGTGGACTCACTTTCATTGCTGCTGGTGCAATGAGATCGCGCACGGATATTTCTCCTCGCCGGAATACGCGTTCGGCTTCGAGAATTTGCTTTTCCTGTTTTTTATCGATTGTGGTTTGTACTGTTTTTACAATCTCTTGTGGCATATTTATTCAACTACTTGGATCGCGTTGAGATCCGTTAAACGCTGATGCTCGTACATAGTGGGATTATAGGTATTGTAATACAACTCAATAAGACTTTGCGTATCCAACATGACGGATGTCAGTCCCATAGAAGCCAATCCATCGCTTACGAGTGATACTCTTCTTTCGAGCTCTTGTTTGTATTTTTCAAATTTTTGTCTCTGGAGCGTAATTACGGTCGCTGGCGAAAACACTTCACCGAATCTTGAAAAAAAACCTTTTTTTTCTCCTTTATGATACGGGGAATACGGTATAGCTACGTAAAAATGTTTACTCATGATATCGGCAATTTCTACGAGTTCTCCGACGAATTTTCGGTAATCGGCTGTTTGGATTCGCAGGAGTTCGTTTGTTTGTTCTCTTTCGATGTTTTTGAGGCGTTCGAGATAGGCTTCGATATTAAGCCTGCGGGATTGTATAACGATCTGCAAAGGAAAATTAAGGGAGTTGAGGAATTGGACGTAAGATTGGATAATGGCGCTTTGTTCTTCTTCTGATTTCAAAGCAAAATTGATACTCGAAACAAGCAGTACGCCTCGCATGGAACCATCTTTCAATACCACGACATCATCCTTAATTTCATAAATGTCGATATATTTTTGCACCGATTTTGTGATGCGACCTTGTGCCAACTTTTGTGAATGCATGTTTTTTATTGATGTTTGAATGGATTGAGATTGAACACTTCTGTATCACGATATGCGCCGCCGGTATCGACCACCAGCGAAAGTTCTGCAAGTCTTGAGCGTGTAAAATGTGGCTTGATTGGAATACTTTTTGGAAGCGACTCTTTCTCTTTGCTCTTTTTCTTTTCTTGATAGTGTCCTGCTTTGGTCCACACTCTTTGTGATGGTTTTTTGAGTGTTTGGATAATTGCCAGGAGAAATAAATGAAAAGGCTGACTGTTCACTTTCACAAAAGCAAGGGTGATAAACATTACAAGCGTAATGACGCCACCGATAATAAACATCCATACCGGCGCAAGTCGAAAGAGTAAAAATTCAATAACTCCCAGAATTACCAGGAGAATGAATTGTCTTGTTGAAATCGGACCGATAATTTTGTTTTCGACTTCAATAAACTGCGGAACCACAAATTGCATACATTTATTATACCATTTCTTCGCCTATTCTTAAAATCGCAAAGAAGTATTAAAATCCGCAATCGCCTCAAATTCTTCTACAGTTAAATATGGCCTTTTTTGTTCGGCGCGCTTCTGCATAATATTTTCAATAGATTCGCCAGATACAAGACTTTCTTGACCCATTTCAATATAGAGTTGATTGAGTACTGATCGCTTCCATGCGTTGATGCCCTTGCTTTTTGCTTCGAGCGATTCTTCTTCGAGCAAATCCAATTTTCCTTGTAAGAGTTGCGTAACTTGCTTTGGATCTTGAGAAAGTTGCCGCAGATCCTTCACACTGAAACTTTGCAACTCTTCCAGTGGTCCCATGGGTGTAGGGCGCATTCTAATGTCTGAAAGTTTTGGTTTGGAATCCGGTAAAAGGCTCTTCCGAACGGTTGGGAAAATTTTCTGTGCAGGCATTATTTTGGGTATTGTTGTTGCTTCTAGCGGCTTAGGTTTTACTACCTCTTGTGGAACAGGCGCGCTGACAACTTGGGGTTTGCTTTGTGACTCTATTTCTTTGCTCTCTGTTGGTAGAATTACTGGTGTTCTTGAAGGTGCGTCTTTTTTGTACTCTACTTTCGTAGTATATTGCCATCCTTGTTGCAGAGGATTCGTATAGATTGAGGTTGTTTGTGCTTGTCGTGCGTCTTGCCCTCTTTGCTCTTCTAATGTTGTCGTTGGGGTCGCTACCTGTGGCGCTGGGATGTCATGGATCGGTTTTTCAAAAACGGGTCGCGCTATTTTGGTAGGCTGCTCTGTACGAATATTCACACTTGCGGCATCTCCATGAGCGAAGACTATTTTTTCTTGACCGTTCTTTTCATAAGTCTCAGATTGTTCATCAGTCATCTGTTGAAGAAACGCAGCTTGTTTTTGTATAGAACTTTGTACTTGTTGTACAAGACCTGTCGTAAAATCCATACCTCCAAGATTCCAAGGACTGATCAACATATCATGAAGTTCCTGTTCATCGCGAATCCCCTTCATGCGCGACACGATGAGATTATAAAATCGACGTAATTGATCCTGAGTTTGCACCGGCAGCTGATACATACGAATGAGTTCTTGCGTAAATGCTGTGATATCTTGCGTGGGTTCCATCTGCTTTGATGTGTTCGGCAAGATGTCTACTCCCATTCTTTGTGTCACGTCACGAGCGCTTGGTACTATCGGCGAACGTTCGGGTATGTGTGCCTGTTGTTGAAATGATTGCGACGGTATAAATGCTGGAGAAACTGTTCTACTCGATAAAGGCACCTGTGACGGTGTCATTTGCTCCAACTTTTTTTCTGACGATGCACGTGTTGGTTGTATGTATTGTGGCTTTTTTATTTCTTCCACCCTACGTTTATGTGCTGTCAAAAAACCCAACACGGGTTTAAAAAAACGATCAATGAGTTCCCGTGCGATGCGTACTGCTTCATCTGGATCCTTATGGTAATCCTGTATCAAACGCGAACCGATGGATTCTATAGGAATCTCACGAATCATTACTTTCATGACGAACTTCGCTAAAAGAATATCGTATTTTTCTTCAATCTCTTCAAGTACACTAAGAGCTTCTGCAGAGCTCACAGCGTCGCGTATCTTCTCTGGAAGAGCGTGGAATTGTGTGTATAATGCGTCAAGCATGATGATTATAATTCACTCGGTGGCGTTGGTGGTGTTTCTTTTGGTGGTATCGTTGTTGTTGGAGTTTCACCTGCTGGCGTTTCGATAGCTTCTGGTTTGGTTTCTGGTGTTACGCGCGGTGTTTCCGGTTCTTTTCCGCTCATGCGTTCTTCAAGCGCGCTAATGCGACCGCCTACTTTGCGTTCGGATTCCTTCTTTTCAGCTTCTTCTTTCGCTGTTTCAAGAGGTGCACCCATCTTTTCTTGCAGTTTCAGTCGCGTCAGATATTCCGCTCTACCAGCCGTCTCTTCGACTTTCGGTCCAATCTTGCGCACACCCCTTTCGATGCGACTCATTTTTTCCCCAAGTTTTTCTATGTCAGCACGTGTTGCGCCTAGTTCTTCTCCTGCTGTTTCTCCCCCTTCTTCCTCCTTTACACTTTCCCCTGTGATTTCAAATACTTCTTCACGTGACTGCTTTGTGACTTCGGCAGTTTGAAGTGTTTCGCGCGGCGCTGCAGTTGCTTGTAATTCTTTAAATGGAATCTTCGGTGCCTGCGTCATGCCAGGAAGTCTCAATTTTTCGGTCACTTGCACCCAACTTTTTTCGATGGCTGCCCTTTGCGTTTCTGAGAGATTTTTCATCCATGAAGCCGCGCCTGAATTCATTCCAACTTTAAATGGAGCACCCTGGGCGAGATTTTTTCGCGCTTCTTCAGTCAGTTTATTTGGATTTGCTTGTACGAACGCAGCAAGATCAGTGAAATTATTGAATGACTTTGCACCAACCGTCTCTTTGCCTTCAGGACCTTTTTCTACGACATCGATGGAATAATTTATTTCTGGCGCACCGCCAAAACCTTGACCTTTCAAAAACTGATGCACAGGATCCGCAGCTATTTTTTGCATTTTTGCTTCGGATTTTTCTTTGATCATCAGGGCGACGTCTTTTGAAACTTCGGCAAAAGCGCCTCCTGCTGCAATCTGTGTAACCGCCGCTCCACCCGGCACTTTCTTTCCGATTCCTTTCAAACGACTATAAGCCATAATTTCCGAGAGTGCTTCTTCTTTTATATCTGCTTGTTTTTGTTGCACGACTTCGGGCGTATCAGCAGGATCGACCTTGAGACCTGCCCAATTTTGTTGCACCTGCTCTGTAAGATGTTTCTGTGCTTCTTGTGGAATTGCACTCCATACTTCGTCTTTTTCTTCAGTTGAAAGCGCGTGCATTTCATCATGCGCTTTTTCGTGTGTCAGGATCATGCGTGCGTCTCCGATCTCTCTACCCTTGTTAATAACACTCAATGTATCCAGACTACCGGCATGCGTACGGAATTTCGCAGCGCGATCTTTCTGAGATTTTTGAAAAAGTTCGATCTCCTGATTTTCAGTGAGACTTTCAAGTTCCTGTTGTACTTGTGCGTTAGATTTTCCAGGCGCACTCAGTGCGGTTCGTAGAATTTTTTCTTTTTCAGGTTCAGCGGTCTCGCTCCATTGTTTTTGAGCTGCTTCTTTGTTCGTCGCTACATTTTCCATAGCGCCGGCGACCTCATGAATAAACGCTTGTTTATCAGTCCCCGAAAGATTTGCGCCAAGCTTGCCCTGTATATGTGCAAGTTCGGGACTCCGCACATCGCTAAAATCGACGGCAAGTGTTGCGCTGTGCATTGTGTCCCCACGCTCGCCTTTACGGATGAGCGAATCAGCGCCGCCAATGCGGTTGAGTTGTTGCTCAACGCGAACCTGCTGAAGTGCAAGTTGCTGATCACGCGTATCAAGTCCCAGAGCTTTTCGCTGATTCTGCATAGCTCCAAACTGAGCCTGCGGATAATACATCTCCGCATTAAATTCCGGCGATTGAAACAACGCGTCGCCTTGCTGTTGTGACATTCGCAGAGTTCGCAAATATTTTTCTCGATCAAAAGGCCTTTCCATGTGATAGCGTCCAGCTTCAGGATGTGCCGGATTAAAACTAAGCTGGGCATCATACTGTCCAAACTGAGTCTCATCTACCACGAGTCTGCTAGGATCACCAACAGGTAAGTTAGCATTACCTATTACCGATCTCGCAGCATTCGCTGGTGCTGGTACTCCACCCACACCACCAAGTTGGGGCAAAAGGCCTTCTCTTTCCCCGAATCTCGCTGCTGCTGCATTCCAACCCGCAGCCTTTGCTCGATCAGCTCCTGCTTGATGCGTAAAAAAAGATGCGTCGTTAGTAAGTGCTTGGAGATATCGCTGGATTTGTGCGTTACTCCCAGTTGTAAAAACTCGATTGCGAAAAGCGGCGTATGCATGAGGCATTGCCTGTTTCATATCGTCGGTATCCATATTTTCAAAATGTCCTAATGCAGTATCCAAACCGGGAATCATGTGAAACATTCTATTACTGAGCGCTCGGTGCGCTGCTTGTCTTGGACGCGTAAATGGTATTGAACCGATCAAATCCTCTGCTTCAGCATAAGTGGTGTATTTTGTGTATTCACCGGCTTTCTTTGCTTCCTCGCGGAGACGGTGCGTTCGATTCGCATGCCATTCTCTGACCGACCCTCCAATCAGAGGAACCCCGGAAAGACCTTCTGAAACACCATGAATAATTCTATCGCTTAAAAATGGCCGAAATCTATTTCTCCCACCAATACCGCCAGCCGCATAATCTATTCCTTGTACTCCAGCGCGACCAAGTCCGTATGCTGCTCCACCCACGGTGCGTCCGCCCCATTTGTATGCGCCAATCATGGCGCCTGCTAAGAAGGCCGCACCTTTTCCGGTAAAGCGACTGAGCACGCTCCCTGCTTGTGTACTCATTTGTGAAATAAACTTCTGACTTGCAAGGAGGAGTGAAATTGCAAGGATAAAATTTGAAACCCCTGCGCTACTCGTTGCGCGACTCAATCCGACATTCAATTCGCTCTCTGTTGTTACTGTTTTTGGATCAACTAATGGTATGGAAAGTGAGAGACTCTCCTGATTATTGGGATCCACAAATACTTGCCTTGATGCTTCTACAATGAGGAGCGAGAGCCACAAGAAAAACGCAGTAATGGGACCAATGGTTGTCCAAGTGCCAAATTCACCCCACCACTGCGCTGAATACTTTCGAGCATTAGGAAATGTCCAGGAAAGAAACGCGAGTGGCGAAAGTACTACCAAAAACCACAACATAGCAACTCGAAACACCAGCGTAACAATAAAAATCAGAATAGTAACAGCTGCGATTCCTAGCATAAGAATTGCTGCAATAAGGGTCACAATCACCTGAGTATTGGTAATACCCTTTAGGGTATTTGGATCCTGTAAGACCGACTGATCAAGATTCAACAGGTCTCCAAGTCCCAGTACTCCAGCGAGTCCAACCTCTGCTGCGTCTCTCATGGCGTTAATAAACGTCAACATGATCACCTGAGAAAAATCGATGAAGATTCCAGCGATGGTTTTACTAAAGTTGATGAGCACTGCCATGATCACAAGCCGCGGCAAGAGCGCTTGATAATTATAGGTTTTGATGCGCAATACCGTCGCGAAAGCAATCACCAAAAGAATAATAATAAAAAACATATTGCTGATATCGCGCACTAGCGCCCAACCGACTACAACGCCCGAAGTCTTTGTAAATTCTCCAGTGCCAATCGTTGAAACATAAATTAATACCCTTAGCAAAAGTGTCGTGAGCGTCCCTAATGGAATAACAAATACATAAAACAGAATCTTCGCGATTTGAAGTGCTAACCAATCTGGTTCTTGCTTATCTTGCGCTAATACTGCTGGAATAATGTGATCCCCAAAAAATTGTCCAAACGCTGCGAGGATAATCAACACCATCCACGCCGCTGTGATGCGCGGTATCCAACGCCTCAGACGGCTTTTGTAACTTCTCTTTTTAAATGTTTTCTTGACTTCGTCCATATATGTTTCGGATTACGGATTCACGTGAATCAATCCAAGGGTGCCAGGTGATCCAATCACATCCCAGGTGTTACAGGTCCACTCGCCGTTATCACCGTTATTGCCACTTCCGTCATCCACAGCGTTCTGAAGATTACGACAATCTTGCGCGAGATCACTGCAATTCGTGAGATCTGTTGCGATGTCTGCCCCCGGCCCGATATTCGCAATTTCGTTTCCACTACACCAATCCCAGTTATCGACGATACGAATTTTAGGATTAAAATGACAACGACTATCGGGATTGCCGCCGGTATAGGCGTTATAATTTGGATCCTCTGGTCCTTTACACTTATATGCATGAATATATGTGTGTTTCGTGAGTGGCGCTGCTTCCCAAATATCCACAAATGGATCGGCTCCATCATCCCAGTCAATGACAATATGTTTCAATGGATACTGTTCCAAATCAACACGAGCAGCAAAACTTAATGATACCTCTCCACCCCTTCCCAGATCGATTTCCATGTTGTCCTGTTCTGGCAGTTCATTCATTTTGATCTGACTCACTTCGGGTCTCAAGCCACAGTAATCAGTATTACCGCGCGGTGCTGAACAGATAGGCATCAGTTTATAATATGTGAACCCATCAGCTTGTGTAAAAAGTGTCTCCGGAGGGAGAGTGACGAAACCTCCTAAATTATCAACACCAGTTCCGGGTTGTGTATACCGCAGCACTTCCAAAATATCCGCAAATACATATCGCAGTCTGTCAACTACAGCATTTTTTGCAACCGCCAGTTCTTGTGCGGAACGATCCCTACTATTGATGTAATAATAACCATTTTTTCGGAAGTCCGTTTTACAAATCGGGAAGAGCAGATTTGCGTCTCGACAATTCTGATCGTTATTACAATATGTTGGTTTTTCTGCCGCTTGATTCTGGGCATTCACACAAATACCAATGGCCCCAATGCATCGTCCGTGAGATCCTTCAAGATAACATCGCGCATCCGTTGTACAAGATATATCTGTGACCCAATTATCACACTTTCCTACACCGCAATTCCCTACACACGCATACGGCCTTCCGGCGCGGAATTGCCAAACTGGAGGATCACCTACTGCATCATCAATGCCTTGCTCTGGATCACGATAATCATCCGGAAGCTCTACAAATGGGGGCTGTTTCCCTACTTCGCCAGGACTTGTTTCTGTCAGAATTCGACTATCCCACGTTTGTGGATCATCGCCAGTGGCCGGAGTCATTCCACCGAAAGGATTGAAATCATGATAAAAATTAAAGAGTACTTCAGGTACATGATACGCACTCCCACGTTTCGAGCGTTGCACCCATGCTACATTTTTTCCATCGAAATCCACAACTTTCGCGAAATACTGACACGATTCACGCAGAACAAATTTGAAGCGAATTTCATTGATAGATCCGTCATTCCAGATGAGTGCCCAAGCATTTTTTATTTTTCCGTTTTCGCTATCAAGCCAGAGACCTACAACTCGGCCGTTAGATCTCCATCTATTTGAACCCTGAGTAGACTGCGACCACACGAGGAAATCCGGGGGATCTCTCTGTGGATTCGCACTCCCATAGGCGCCTCCTTGTGGAAGTTGATCAATGCTTTCACCTTCTTTCGGTTGATAGAGGATACCTGTTGGAATATCGTTAAAAGGATTATCAGTGGGGTTCAATCCATAAGATACCATACCGCCATTTGCCTTGACCGCGCGTATATCATAGTTATCGCCTCCAAGACCAGGACCTGAACCGCCATATCCACATTCGGTATTATCTTGATTACAACCAGGGTCTGTGACGTATCCTACAGGAATAATAATAGTATCTTTCGGTTGAACCTGACCAGCAACAAATGTGTCAAATATAACGTGTTGAATATCAGCATAGCCTGGGATCTGTTCGAGTTGAGCAGCGAAATTATAGAGTCTGCCAGTTACGCCATCGAAACGTGGTAGCCACATTGAGCAGAGGTTACTGTCACAGTCACCGTGCTGCGTACATGGTAGTCCCTCGTTCGCTCCACCAACACATTGCCAACGTGTGGTTGTTGAGAACACACAGCTTCCTGCGTCTGCAGGACAATTGACACCGTCGCCGCAACTCAAACTTGGATCGTTAAAACACACAGCACCATACGTTGGGAGTCCTGCACTACTCTCTGGTTCTGAAGCACATACGCCACCCATATAGTCACAAATCGACGGAATACATGGACCCCAATCAACTATAGTCACGTCGTCGCCCGGAAGGTTATCTTCATCGCATTCAGGAATGGCTACTCGCACTTTTCCTTCCACTCTGGTCTCTGGTATATCAAAATCTGGAATACATTCTTCACCGAATTCACCGACCGATAGAAAACAATCCGAATTAGTGGCATCGCCGCTCATTTCATTACGAATATTACACGGCCGAAACATATTTCCGGCGCAATATCCGGGGATGATAATTTCATCTTCAGGTACCGTATCATCATACCAGGGTTCGCAGGTACTCGAATTCGGACAATCACCATCATTTTCGCATGTCCGCGTATCAACACAAAAGCCATCGAGGCATTTTGTATAGGTTATGTGTCCTGTTTCCGGTACCTGTACAGCGCATTCAGAGTCCGTTGTACATTCGGTTTGTGTGACACAGACTTTTCGATCTACAATATCTTCCAAAATCGCTTGTTGTTCTGTTAATACACTGCTTGTACACGCAAAAACCTGCGAGTGTGTATTACCGCAAAAAAGTTTTCCATTATTATCATATGCTGCTTTGAATGTATAATCTTTTGGGAAGAGAGAGTATTCGCCAGTATCCTGCATAGTAATACATCGACCCCCGCCGCACTGATTATCCAACTCACAGACTTTGCCGGCATATTCAGGATTGTCATGATTCACACAATACTTTGTGTCCCGAATACGCGTTCCGCTGGAGGCCACACACATGTACAGAGGTGTGCGTTCGCTGTAACCCGCTCGAACACGCGGTGCGAGCGATGATTCTCCACCGATTACATCTACTGGCCACCAGACCAAACACTGATTTTTATTCAATGGGTCATATTCCAGACAATAACCATACCATCCGCGATAGGTAATACGGTTAATGTCTAAGTAATCGCAACCGAGAGCATTTTCTCGCGGATAACTTCGGCAGTTGCGCGAAACGAGACCAACAATTTTACTCACTTCCAGTACTGGTTTCAAGGAAACATTATCTATTAAGAAAGGTGTGTTTGCACTCGCTGCTCTTTGTTCAAAGAAGAGTAATGTTGTGGAAAGCTCGATACAAATGCCATCTTCCGAACAGTCATCATCGTTGACGCAACTACTATTGATGTCATTCGAACACCGAAGTTCTTTCACCGTTGGTTTATTACTTACCATGACGGGGCCAAGAGTATAGCGTTGCATCTGTCCAGTCATTTTGAATGCATCTTGGACACATTCGCCATCAGGACAGTTGGAGGGCACACCGCAGCGCGCTAATCCTACTTCCTCTATTGGGAGTCCTACACGGCAAATGTCCACATCCAGACAGGACTGGCCCGTGTTTCCTCCTGCATTGATGCATACTTTTGCGGTGCAGGTTCCGTTTGGACAATCTATTTCGGCGCTACATTCATCGCCGTTATTATCTCCACCCGCGCATCGTTTTTGACCTGCGTTGATGTCGCAGAAAAGGCCGTCACGAACTCCGCCACGACACACGTCGGAGAACATGTCTACTTTATCCCGCGTGCAACTTGTTTCATTGCAGGTTGTGTTATAGGAAAATCCAATGCGCAACGTGTCGTCATCTGTCGGCGCGGTAAAATAGCGCCCGTCAAAAGAAAGAACATACTCTCCATTGGGTTGAATGAGATCATCCTGCAACATCAACTGTGCACCGTTACTTTGTTCCCCACTTGGTACGACCTTCAAGACATTAGGTAAATCTACTTGAATCGTTTCTGGGGCGGTTTCATACGGCAGTGCGATCGTCTCATCAAAATCAATCACCTGAATGCTGTTGCCTTCTCCGCCAGTTTTTGACCAACCGCGGGGTGGATTGACGCAAGCTCCAGGTTCTGTATCTGTAAGTTGCCCTGTTGCCGGATCGACTCTACGACAGTGTTGATCGAGTGTGCAAGACGCGCCGATACTCCCTTGAGCGCAGAATGTGTTTTCGAATCTTCCACTGTACACAATGTCACGTGAAGAATTCCTACCAGAGATTCCTACCTGCGGCATCGCGTCGAAAGTATAATATCCTTTGATACGAGCTGGTGAACTCCCACCTTGTGGATTTGGTACGACTGCTTTGAGACCTGCTTTTACGTACCCAGTAAGATTCTGTATTTTTTCAAGCTCTTCGGTGTCTCCCGGCGCCGAATTGACTTCGGTCATATTTTCTTCAGTCAGTTCGTAGCGGTCGGGTTTGTAAACCCAGTCATTGCACACACCGTCCTCTGAGAGATTACGACAGCGACCAACATCGAAGCAGTAGTAATCTTTCGCTCGAGTGTCCGGATTTTCTACGGCGTAGGCGCTCGAACAGGCGAGCCATTCTTTGCAATCGCGATCTGGACGCACCTTAATCACCTGATTTCCGACTCCTGCGTTTGGTTTCCAGCGGCATGTGTTACTTTCATCGATGCTATTGAGTTCGCAACTCGCAATCGCGGGGTCGTAGCCTTCGGTTCTCGTGATAGACTTTGATTCATCGAACGGCGTGCGTGGATCATCAGCCCGATAATTTTGTGTACTTTGTGTGACGTTATTCAAAACTACACATCCATCATCCCGATTTGCGTTTCCTCGACAGCTTTTGGTGTCGACGCTGTTTTCGAGATAATAATATTCGTCGTTGTGATCGAACGAAACATCATCGACAAAAATGCCGCCACTACCGGTCGTACCACCAATGAGAATCTTGACTTCCAAAGTATCTTGCGGGAACTCCACCAATGCGAGTTCGGGTCCTTTTTGTGTTGGACCAATCGTTCCTTGAAAGGCAACCCATTTTTCTGACAGATCGGTAAGCGCTTCTTGTTTTGCAGCAATAAATGGATTTTCGCTTATGAGATTGCCATCACGATCGAAGAAAGCGAGACCAAGATCAAATATGCCATTGAAATTTTTCCGGACATAGCCACGCAGGGTATAAATATCGTTGGAATCCACACGCATGGGTTCACTTGCGATGGTAAAGGTTGGATTGCCTACTCCTCCTTCGATTTTGAGACTTGCTTCGCCGCTACGAATCTGACCGGTTTCACGTGCGATCGTGCAAGTTCCGTCACTGCAGGCGGTGAGATGCCAATCATCAGGAATATTGTCGGGAGTGTATTCTCCTGTTGCGTTATTACGTACATCGGTTTCGAAACTTGAATTCAAAATTTCTTCGTCACGTGGATTCGTGCCGTAGGTATCCAGATACAATGTGCACGAATCAGCGCTTTCGGGACACGCACCTACCCAACCGCGACTTTCGTCAGTATTTGGTGTTGTTGGATCATCTGCAATATCGCTCGTGCAGAAACTTACCGGACATTCGCTGTCTCGTTGACACGGCTGACCTACACGATCGCCCGCGGCACACACGGAACCGCTTGGTCGTGATGGAAAATCATATGGATTGAATAATGGACAGCCTTCGTCTTTACCAAATTTTGCCCAGCCGTATATATCGTTACTCGGTGCGGATGGACTAAAATCCTGCCCCACGATTCTATATTCACAGGCCTTATTGCCGGGGTCTTTGAAATAATATTGAGTCTCTCCGTATTGGTATTCGCGACACATGATCTGATGATCCTGACACAATGTCGTACCGTAATTATCCGGATCTTTAATCCGATATGTCGTACTAAATCCGTCGATTTTGTTTTCTTGCTTATTTTCGTTCGGGGAGCCGAGCGCGCTACAACCTTCAGCCGTCGCAAAACAAAAGTTATTCGGATTATTTACGACAAGTGTCGCTTGATCCGCTGGAACAATAACGTCATCTTTACCTTGCGGATCTTTTTCAGGGTTGTTTAAGTTAAAACTTTGAGCAAATGGGAGATTTGAATTCTGCGTATCAAGTGCAATTTCGCAGCCGAGGAAACGCTGCTCACACAGCCGCGTGAACGACTTGAGATAATTCGTGCGGCCTTGTCTATCTGAGTATTCCCGACAGCCTTCAAATTTTGGACAAATAGCCGCGCTGCCTTTAATCAGGTATTGACTCGTGCTGTCGGTGATTTTGAGGTTATCGATTTGAAGACTCTTTGGGTAACTGGCGTCTTGTGGATTAAGGCGAATTGCAAAGACTTCTTGATCGGTAACTTCGCGATCAAAAACAAGTGGACCGAGTCGGTACAAATTCCAGTCATTCGTCGGCTCGAGGGTTGTTTCGCCGAATTCGAGAACGCCACTGCCATCTTTCTTGCGGAAGATCGCGCTGACTGTGAGTGTATTTGTTTCAGAACTTGTGCCGCTGCGTGCCCAGAACGAAACGATGTAGGCGTTGCCTTTGGTAAGGAGCGTTTGCGGTATATCAGTAAAGCCTTCATTGGGATCTGTGTTATTTTCCATGCGAATCTCCATCGACTGGTCGCCGAAACCGGCGATCGCGCCTTCATTGCTCAGCCCTGCTCCCTCAAAAGTAGTATTTTCGAAATTCTCTTGGAGGAGTATGCGCACGTTGTTCCCTGCGCTGCCTTTATATTCTCGGCAGCCGTTCATTTGCGCGGGACATACTTTACTCTGTGATCGAATCGCGTAGTAAACGTTGTTATCAATCGTGCTGCGCAAGGGATTGCATTCTTCAGAAACGCTAATCACTCGCGAACGCAAACGGTAGAAAATATTTCCACCGCTATCGTAGAATTGTCCGCAGTCTGGATTCGTCTCAAGATCTGCTTCTATACATGTTGCGGGATCACCTTGTATCGTATCTTGGCAATCAGCGTTTGGATTCGCAGTATCACCAACATCAAGTTGCGTACAAGGCGCTGTCCCTGTTTCATTAATCATGTCATTCACATCACAAATCTGTTGATTACCCGGGCAAAAGCTATGATCTGTAATATTACTCTTTTTGAGTTTGAATGCTTTGAGTTGATATCCAGCGGTCTCTGAACCGACCCAAGTGTAGTACGTGCCTTGCGTCGGATCGCCATCAACAGGTTTAACGCATTGTTTGATACGATTATAGTATTCCAAACCTTCACCGCCTTGTCCTACGATGTCGAGATTCGTGTATTCTTCACAGCCTACGTATTGAGCGCGACATTTTTTACCGGTTTTCGGGATGATCGAAACTTGTGGCAAACATGTTGCACTTGGATCGCCGCACTGCGCTGGCGCGGAGTTCACACATGTCGGATTACTATGTCCACATACGACACGAAGGGTATTAATATCAGCGGTTGGATCACAGAGAATACTTGGATTATTGTCGCAATATGCTGGGGTGCAACTTCGCGCTTCACTATTTGGATAATTGGAACAGTAAAAACCAGTTCTTTCGGGCGCGAGTGGATCTGGCGGTTGATTCTTAAGCGGCACTTCCTCATAGAAATCGCACCCGACTTGCCCTTGATCACACTGATTACAACTTGCTTTGGAGTAATCTTTATTAACCCCTTGGGTACAAAGTTCTGAAACTGGATTCGTGATCACTGCCGGAATAACGCTTTTGTCTTTGACATCCGTATATGCCTCGCAACCAAGATCTTTTGGTTCGCAACTCAAACGCTGCCCATTGAGATGTATTGTGTTGATACTCGCATATTCCGAATATGCTGCTGTGGCGGTTGCACTTTCGAAATTAAGAGGTTTGATTTCTTCAAGTTTTACTTCGTCGATCAAGAGTTCGCACCCTGCCGGTTCGACACCAATACGAATCTCCAGTGAAGTATCGCTGCGGCAGACCCCGCCGCCGCACTCACTGTTTCTCGTACAAGGACTCCCGTCATTTCCACCATAACATTGCCGAGTATTTGGAAGTGTTATGAGTTGATCTGTGCTCCATTTTTCTTCTGTCCAACTTTCATTGACTGCTAAAGTTTTAGTGGCAATATCTGAATCTTGATCGGTGTTATATTTCAATTTTACTGTACAAGCTCCTCCTCCTCCTGTTTTTCGGTAACGAAAACTCAAGTCAAACGAACGATTCGCAAGTTCGGTATTACTTTCGTATTCGTACATGAGTGTGTCTGCTTCTGCATCATTAGTACCCACAAATTTCACTGCAACTTGTCCACGCGCCACAGGATCGGAAACGCCGAGCACAATGGGCGCTCCGAATGATTGCCAGCCGACGCATTCACCAGCGCAATCACTATCATCATCGCACGCGTGTGTGTCTCCACCGCGACCATCGCAAAATCCAAACACATCGGCGTCGTTGTCATTTAAAACATCGCCCGCACCTTCTGATGAGAATGTCAACGGCTGTGGGTCTAATGGATTATCGGCAAAGTATTCGAAACTCGGGTTATTGATGAGATTCGTGCCATTACGAGTGCTGATAAACTTTTCGCAGCCGGCATTTTTACTGTCACAGTTCGGCGCATCACGGTCTAAACTGATACTTGCGTCGTTAAACTCCCGAGGATTATCGCTTTCTGGATTCAGGTAACATATCTCATCGTCTGTATTCTGACAACGAAAACGGCCTGATTCTATTGCACACGGATTTGTTGCGCATGTTGCCCCTCCTGTGGTTCCATCGCAGTTGCCATCGCCATCCGGATCATGTGCAGCGTCGCACGTCGGATAGACGACCCCGTTGCCAGCGCACTGCCAGTCGTTATCTAATGGATTAAATACTTGACACAGCCACTGACAACCGGCTACATCACGACTACAATCATTAAAGTTTACAGTGTTCAAAAGCAAGGACGCGCGTTGCCCTGTTGCGGTATCTGTCAGCGTGCGGCAAGTGTTATAGGCTGGCTCGCAGCGTTCTCCAACGAATCGCCAGATGCGCTTTTGTTCCGTGCAGTATCCATACGCGCGACATGTGCCGTCTGGATTTTCCTGAATACACGATTGGTCGTCCACGCAGATTTCTTGCCGGACGATAAAAGGCTTTCTCGGTGTTGCTGGATTCCCATCCTGATCGACGTATTCACCTTTTGCGACTGGATTGCCGAAACCTTGCTTACGACAATAGTTTGCCGGCGCTTTCAGAACCCAATCAGGATCAACGAGTCCGCAGAAAGGAGAGTAATTATCTGGACCGCATTTATCATACGCTGATACAAGATCAGTTAAAGTGAAATTTCCGGGATTAAAATCACGGATGTATTCCGCGGCGATCTTCCAACCAACCGGTACGATGAGATAGCGTTGGAGCACAATGACGCTGCGATATGAATATCCATCACGCACATTGGGAATCGGCTGTCCCTGCGTTCCAAACCCAAACGGTTTCTTACCATCTAAAAGTTTTTGATCGAGCGCTTCACGCACCGTAAGTCGGTCGTTAATCGCGATGCGAAATTTTTCGTCGATCGTACAGTTAATCGCTTGCGCGCCTTCGGATGGACACGCGACGAGATCCGCGAGCACCTGAAATTCGTCGCCACTTGAAAAGCTGATATCCGCAATACTTGCGTAATGCGCTTCGGCTGCGGCGACTCCTGGAGCCGAAGCACCCGATGGATTAAAGAGCCCCGATCCACCTCCAGCAGGAGCAAACGCAGTTGCATCGACGAAACCGCCTTGTTCATTACGGTAATCTTCTCTGACAAGATCTCCAAAGCTATACACTCCACCTTTGATGCGAGCTAAAAGTTTTGACATCAATGTGCTTGTAAAAACACCAAGCGCATCCGCTGCTGGGTCACCTACAAGTACCAAGAATTCATTGGAAGATTTTTCAAATGCGTCCTTTTGTACTCCTGCAACGACTTGTGCTGGCGTTTCGATGAACTGCGAAATTTTTCCAGTCACGTCTTTAAAGGGATCGGATGCCTGTCTTTGCAATTGTGCTGATTTTTCTTTTTGTGCCTGAGTTGCAAGGAACGTTGTTTGCAATGATAAAAATTGACCGATGTCATTTTGCTCAATGTCCCAAGAGACTTTGAAATTACTAAGGAATTTCTTTTGTGCTGCTGGATCATCTCTCACTTCGGACCAGCGTTCGCGCATTTCTTTAAAAGTACACTGCGGTTTTTGCGGCCTACCGGTAGCAAAATCTAATCCCAACTGAATCGCGAGGTTCACACGATTATCAAAAGGATCACAGACATTGAATCGTAGATATCCATTTTTCATGGCGAGTGTTTGGAACGCCTCACCTAATGCTGCGTCACCAGCATCTTCCAGATATTCATCCCATTGACTTGTAAAAAGCAACGGTTTCTGCTTATTGTCTCCCGAAGCGATCCACACAGCCGTCTCATACGCAACTTTCGTCAAGACTACCCTGATCATGCCCTTCACTGCGGCGCGTCCAGCTTTTTCATATATTGTTTTTGCTATCGTCGCAATCTTATCCATGATTCTTCGGAAGAACCCAGGAGTGTCCACTGTCACTGCTACTGGAAGACCTCCTCCCGGTGGTTCGACAGCAGTATAGTTAATTTCTTCGGCAGGAGTAAACCCGTGCGGATCAAAAAATGGGTCACCAATGAAACCCTGGGCGAAGACAGGTCTTGCTATCATAAAACTTTGTAGCAAGACTCCCAATGTAAATACCGACATGAAAAGCATCTTCTTCCAGCCTAAGTGAGCGCGAGTGTATTTTTTGTTTTTTCTTGCATCGTTTACTTGCATGGTTTTTATTTTTGATTGGTGTTGACTGACCCTGAATTTGTATTCGCGTTTGCACTTGTGCTTGGTTTGCTTTGCGATTGAATAATTTCTTCGATAGCTTGCAAAAAAATAAACTGAAGCGTCGCGTCATCGATCGTCTGGATAAACGTTTCTTCGCCACCAAGCTGTATCAGAAGTTTTCGAATCTCTTCTGGCGGAAGATTTTTCAATTGCTCCAGTGTTTCTGCTGATACTTCACCGAGCGCTCCGTAGGGACTTTCGGTATCTACAAGAAGGTCGCTATAAGCGTTTTCCACTTCATCTGGAACAAAATCGTCGCTCGCGCTATTGACTGGTGTCGTCGTGCCACTGTAGCCCGTTTCTTTGACTGTTTCTTCGTAGAGCGTAAGGAGTGCTTCGTCGCTCATCGCGTCCACTGATTCAGCCGGCGCGCCTGCATTTTTAAGCGTTTGACGAATGATGTCGGCTGTGATGCTTGGCTGATTCTGTCCTGTATCTGCAGTTTGATTTGCTGTGCCTGTGTTCGTCGCTGGAGCTGCGTTCGTTGGAATGCTGGGAGTTATTGTATTGCTAGGTGCACTGGGGGGGGTTACTCCTGAATTTGTTGCGGGTGTATCGCTTTTTCTTGGTTGATCACAAATGGTGCCTTGCGGACAATTTGGATTCTGCCCTTCTTTCAGTTCTTCCGCGTCACTTGCATTATCACTATCCGAATCCGCTAAATAGGGACTTGTGTCGTACACATAGAGCTCATCGTAATCATTCAATGTATCACTATCGGTGTCTTTCGTTTTTAATTCTTGTAATTTCTCAAGTTCAGATTTTCCGAGTACGACAGCTGATTGATTACTATTCTTGAGTTGCGGCTGAAAGGGACCTGTCAGCTGCTTATAAATACTCGCACTTCCCAAAATGAGTGTGAGAAGCGCAATGACTATAAAAACCCAAAGACTTGCTTTTTGTTTGATAGTTTCTTTTGCTACCGCTTCTGTTGGAGTATCCTCATGTTGCTCCAACGGATTCTGCGGATGACTGAGGTCGAGTTTTTGCATATTGTTTTGAACTCTGTCCCCTTGGAATGATGATTTGTTCAAAAGATGAAACTTGTGGAAAACTTAAATTTATTATAGCACTTTCTGAAAGCCGTCGCAATTTTTTAAAGCATTGGGTATGATTAATGGATAGGTTGATGTTAAAAAATTTTTTCGAATATCTGTCAACTTGACATAAATTCAGTAATTTGTTTTCATATCAAAGTTCTTTTCCATAAACGTTTGAGATAAATCAGGAAGGAAGGAAGGTGCACTGTGATTTTGCTCTTGACTGCAATGTTATTTTTCTATCTTTTCCTTGCGTGGATGACATATAAGGTGCTCTGCCTCGCGATGCTTGCGCTGATTTTCGCACAGGATATTCTTTCTTACGTAGCAGAAGAAAGGATTATGTTCTTTGAGCATCCACGTTATGATGGTGGCTCAAAGGTTTTCTGCGAGCAATTTCCATTGCTGCAGCGATAGTTCTTGTGGCCTTTGCGTTGGTTTAATATGCACGGACTTTAAGATTGCTGTGATTTCGTTTTTGTTTTTCTGGAGTCCTGCGGAAAGTGAATTACAGAGTTGCTTGCGTTTTCCAGCAAACGCAATGCGCGCGATTTGAAAAAGTTTTTTTTCGTATGCGAAATTGAGTTCGTGAATATTTGCAAAATGTATGATCGCCGAATCAACCTCTGGTTTCGGCCAAAAACTTGCTTTGGATACTATGCGAATAATCTTTGGCCGAGCATAATATTGCACCGAAAGAGCGAGTAAACTCATGTGCCCTGGTTGCGCAACGATGCGTTCGGCAACATCTTTCTGAAGGAGCAGCGTCATGGATATTGGTTTATTTTTTTGTTCCAGCATCATGCGTAAAAACCATGAAGTAATGTTATATGGCAGATTGGAAACGACTGTATAATGCGACTCGTTGACGAGCTCTGAGATATTCAATTTGCGGATATCTTTGTGAATAAGTGTGAGGTGTGATGCTGATGTGTGTGGCGCATGCTGCGTTTGTATTTTCTGGAGTGCGCTCATGAACTTTGCATCTGATTCAACAGCCCAGACTTGTGCTCCTGCATCAAGCAGTGCAAGAGTAAGCTGTCCAAATCCAGCTCCTACTTCAAGTACACGATCATGTGGACTTAAGTGCGCTGACTGAATTATAGTTCTGAGCACTGATTGGTCGATAAGAAAATGCTGCCCTCGTTCACGCATTGGGGTGATACCGTATTTTTTACAAAGAAATTTTACTTCTGTCACTGAGTACATAAGGCTTTGATTATGACTTTTCCCATAATTCTTGTCTCTGTCGACCTGACTTTTTTACTTTGCGAAAGTAAAAAAGTCAAATCTGATTGATGGAAGCTCAGCAATTTCTTTTATATCAGAATACTTTGATAGTGCCCTTGCGGAGAATGCGAATATTTTTGAAACCAAGATGCACGATTGCCGAAGGTTTTCTTTTTGGAAGTGTGCCGGCATCGAGCATGAGATCGGGTTGCATAGGAGCTACCTGAAATTCTTTCCGCGCACGCCGCGCGCTGTAAAGTGTCGACGCTCCAGATCGATTTGCACTCGTGCTGATGATAGGTTTTCCTAAGTGTTTCGTGAGTTTCTGCGCCCACGCGAGTTCTGACATACGCATCCCAATGTATATTCCCGCAACTTCTTTTGGCAATGCTGATGTGCGTTTTACAATCAATGTTACTGGACCTGGCCAAAATTTTTTCGCAAAGCTTCTTGCGCGCGCGTCGAAAAAGCCGTATTTTTTTGCCATGGCAAAATTTGCCACAATAAGCGCAAGAGGCTTGCCGCGCGGCCGTGTTTTGATCTTTTTTATTTTTTCAATTGCCCTGATATTGGTTGCATCAGCGCCAAGCGCATAGGCTGTTTCGGTCGGATAGATCACCACCCCTCCTTTTTGTAAAATACTCACGGCTTCTGTCAGAGCCTTGTTGGCAATCTTACTCAGCGTAACAGTGAGAATCTTCATGATTCTGTCACAATGTTCACGATTTTCCCTGGAACCACAATAATTCTTTTCATTTTTTGCCCTTGTATAATTTTATGTATTTTTTCGTGCTGCTTGGCAAGGAGTTCGAGCTGCGCGCTTGTTGTGTTGCGCGCGACTTGCATCGTCGCTCGTAATTTTCCGTTCATTTGCACGGCGATCGTAACGAAATTATTTTGTAGGAGTTTTACATCGAATGATGGCCACGCTGTTTCCATAATCAGTGTGTCATGTCCGAGCTCTGACCACAATTCATCAGTAATATGAGGTGCAAATGGATGGAGTATTTTCAAAAATTGTTCGAAACTTGATTGCGAAATCGTCTTCTGCTTACTCAACACATTCACAAAAATCATCATGCTACTGATCGCTGTATTAAAACGAAAAGATTCTATGTCGTTAGTGACTTTTCGGATGGTCATATGCAATTGCGCATCGACTGCGGATTCTTCTAAGTCCTTTTTGATCTTCTTGCGATTTTTATTTTCTTGTATTTTTGACGGCGCACTTTCTTTTTCTATTTTCTCGAAGAGTCCATAGATTCGTTGTAAAAAACGATACAAACCTTTGATACCTTGCATACTCCAAGGTTTCGTATCTTCAAAAGGACCCATAAACATTTCAGACAGGCGCATACTATCGGCGCCGTATGCTTCTATCACTTCATCGGGATTCACAACATTGCCTCGAGATTTTGACATTTTCTGATTATCTTCGCCTAAAATAAAACCTTGATTGCGAAGCGAACGAAACGGTTCGTTAAAATTCACATATCCGAAGTCACGCAAAGCTTTGGTAAAAAACCGTGCGTACAGCAGATGCATCGCAGCGTGTTCAACCCCTCCAACGTAGAGATCGACTGGCATCCAGTGTTTCATTTTTTTCGCGTCAGCAAAGGCGGTTGCGTTTTGAGGATCTGTGTAACGTAAAAAATACCAAGAAGAACATACGAAGGTATCCATTGTATCGGATTCTCGTCGTGCCGACTTATTACATTGCGGGCATATTACTTTATGAAACGATTGTGAGTACATGAGGGGTGATTTTCCAGTAGGTTTAAAATCAACATCATCAGGCAAAAGCACTGGTAGATTTTTTTCTGGCACTTCTACAGGCCCGCACGTATCACAATAGATGATAGGAATCGGCGCGCCCCAGTAGCGTTGTCGCGAAATCAGCCAGTCGCGGAGTTTATATGTTGTATGTCGTTTTCCAAAACCTTGTTTTTCTGCAAAATCCATAATCGCAACACTCGCTGCTGTCACGTTCATGCCTGTAAACTGGACGGAATTTTTCAGCGTCCCATTATTTTTGTGCGCATTCACTGGATTATCACCAACGCGATCCACAACTTCACGAAGCGGAATATTGTACTTCTGTGCAAATTCATAATCGCGTGGATCATGCGCTGAACAGCGAATGGCGCCTGTCCCAAAATCCATAAGCGCAAAATTCGCTATCCAAATCGGCATCTCCTGGCTCGTTAGAGGATCGAGAGCATATCGCCCAGTAAACATACCTTCTTTTTCATTTGTCACGATATTTCGCGCACCGCCTGCACGGTCATTTCTGAGTTTTTGAATATACTTCTGTAGAGTTTTTGTCTTCGACGTTCCCTGGATGATTTTTTCTACGAGTGGATGTTCTGGTGCAATCACAATAAAAGTATCTGCATAGACCCAAGCAGGATAAGCTGTAAAAGTCTCGAGTGTGTCTTTCATCCCCTGAATAGCATGCCACATGAGGAGGCCTTCTTTTTTACCAATCCAATTCCGCTGGATAGTTTTAATTTTTTCAGGCCAGTCAAGTTCCTTGAGATCGTCGATCAGTTCATCAGCATAGGCGGTGATTTTCAAAAACCATTGTTCGAGTTCTTTTTGTATCACTTGGTTATGACAGCGTTCGCAGGTGCCGCTTGCGACTTGCTCATTTGCAAGCACTGTCTGGCAACTATTGCACCAATTCACTAATGCCTTCTTACGATATGCCAACTTGTTTCGATACATTTGTAAAAACATCCATTGCGTCCATCGATAGTACGCAGGCGTAGAAGTATCGATCTCCCGTTCCCAATCGTAGCTAAAACCAAATGATCGAATTTGTCGCCGAAAATTTTTGATATTCGCCTGTGTGGAAATTTTTGGATGAATACCTTTTTTTATAGCAAAATTCTCTGCTGGTAACCCAAAAGCGTCCCAACCCATAGGATGCAGAACGTTATATCCGCGCATTCGTTTATACCGACTAACAATATCCGTAGCCGTATATCCTTCAGGGTGTCCAACATGCAGACCTTCTGCTGAGGGGTATGGAAACATGTCCAAGCAGTAAAACTTTCGTTTTTTTTCATCATGCGCTCGAAAGACTTGGCGTTCGTGCCATTGTTTCTGCCATTTCGGTTCTATATCTTGTGGAAAATACATACGCATAGAGGAAGTATATAATTTTTAGCTTATTTTAGCCAATATCATAAGGAATTTATCTTATCTTAGCTTCAAAACTGCTTTCTTCCACTCCGTTTTATTGACGGAGATTATCTTGGATGCTAGCATGGGTACACTTCTTTAACTAAAGGTCTTTTAAAAGTAGTGGAGGTACTTGCATATGCTTTTTCTCACTCCGAACCCATGCATATGTCAGCGACCTTAGACTACTCACAAGGGATAACCTTTATTTTATACCATCTTAAAAAATTTCTCGTTCGCCTCCTCGTCCTTACATGGAAATTTTTCGCGTTACTCAAACAATTCTTGAGCTTGCTCTATGCCATCACCCTTCGTGCCTCCTTGCTTTTTGTAGGGAGATTTTTATTTAGGCATATTTTATTGCGATTTTATAAATTGTACCTGCCGCTCAGCCATAAATTTAAAGTGAAATTTTTTATTAATCACAATCGTTTTTTGTATATTGCTACGCATCGTTTTCTGATTCATGCTCTCTTTATTTTGATTGCACTCGCTGTGGCGACGCATAATCTTCGGGCGCAAGAAATTCAATCCGAAACAGTTGGACAAAAAAGTCTTTTGACAACTCTTACGACTGGCGAAAACGAATTTATTATAGAAACTGCTGAGACGCAGGAAACGCCTGCTTCGTATGTGGATACTTCGGGTTTCATAGTTTACAAAACTCCGAATCTTGCTGATGATATTGATTTTGATATTGTGAATGATACGGAGGTGGCGGAAACTGGCGGAGCGCTCGTAAAAACAAATATTCCGACGACGGAAACAACTCCCGGTGGCGCGCGTCAATATGATGATATTTTATATCACATCGTGAGTGAAGGTGAAACTACCAGTGAAATTGCGGAGCAATATGGCATCACGACTCATACGCTGCTGTGGGAAAACAAACTTGGCACCAAGGATTTGATTCGACCAGGACAGAAGCTGACTATTTTACCCAGCGATGGTGTCTCACATCGCATTACCTCTGGTGACACAATAGAATCGATTTCAAAAAAATATGCGGCATCTGCAGAAGAGATTATAAATTATAATGCACTCGCGAATGCCTCTGCGATTCGGGAAGGTGATATTCTGATTATTCCTGATGGCACACCTCCTGCGCCTCCGACACCTCGGATTACTCCTCCTGCACCAAAATCACGTCTTGCACGTGTCCGAGAAATTTTGAGCGATGATGAAGCCCCGGCTGGTTCTTCAGAAAAAAAGAGTGGCCTTATTTGGCCAACTCGCGCGAAACGTCTCAGTCAATATTTCGGTTATCGTCATAGCGGCATTGATATTGATGGCGGTTTTGGTGATGCGGTGTGGGCTGCTGACAGTGGCGTTGTGGCTACCGCTGGATGGGACGGGGGTTATGGTATTCGTGTTGTAGTGAATCACGGAGATGGAATACAAACGCTCTATGCTCACTTGCAAAAAACATATGTAAAAACTGGGCAATCTGTAGATCAAGGCCAAACCTTGGGCGAACAAGGTTCTACTGGTCGCTCAACAGGGGCTCACTTACATTTTGAAGTGCGCATTAATGGCCGCACTGTGAATCCGCTCCACTACGTTAAGTAAAATCACCACAGATGGATGGGATATTTTTTATCTTTTGTTTTCTATGAGTACCTTTTTTATCTTGTTGACGATTTCGTCGGTCGTAAAATTTGCTTTTACCAGATAATCAATAGCTCCGAGAGACATACCCATTTGGATTTTATCTTCTTGTCCAAAATTCGAAAAAAGTAGTACCGGAATATTGCGTACTGCTTCTTCACTATGAGCTTTTATTTTTTTCAACACCTCAAAACCATCAATTCCTGGCAATAATAAATCAAGTAAAATGAGTTCGGGTTTTTCTGTGATTGCCTTTTGTAATCCTGTCTCACCGTCAAGCGCCGTGACTACTTGATAACCTTCTTTACCAAGTTTCGTTTGACACAACTCACTTAAAAATTGATCATCTTCGATAATCAAAATTTTTGCTTCTGATGTGCTTGGCATTGCGAGAGTATTTTCTTGTTCCTCGTTTTCGAAATTTTCTGTTCCAAGAAATCCGCCGCCTAGACCGAAACATTTTTGGACTTTATTGAGCACCACTTCTGCGGTTATATTCTCTTTTGCAAGAGTATCACACGCACCGAGATCAAGATACTGTTCTGTGACTTTTTGATTTTGGTTATTCATAATAACAACGACGGGAATGAAAGCGAGGTCAAAATCAGTGCGAATAGCTTCCAAAATTTCTCGACCGTTCTTTTTCGGCGCATCAGCGTCGAGTAATACTAAATTTGGTTTCATATTTTTAATCTTTTGAAAACCAACTTCACCGTCTTCTACAAGTTCAACAGTAAAACCCGCTACCTTGAGAGTAGGAAGTAATGCTTCTTGAATTGCCAGGTCGTGTTCAATAAAGATAATATTTTGCATAATGTTATGATTTTTTCAAAAGTGTATTCACTTTTTGTACAATTTCATCCGGCGTGAAATGCGCCTTAATGATATAATCGCTCGCTCCGAGCGCTAAACCTTTCTGCACTCTTTCGCGATCACTGTAATTGCTTACAATAACGACTGGGATATGTTGAGTTGCTCTATTTTCTTTCAATTCTTTAAGGAGATCCAACCCATCCATTTCTGGGAGCAATAGATCGAGCAGAATAATGTCAGGAAATTTTTGTTGGATTTTTCGCTTTCCTTCTTCGCCGTTAAATGCCGAAATGACCTCGTATCCTTGTTGTATAAACTTTTTTTTCGAGAGCTCATGCAAAAAAGTATCATCTTCAATAATGAGCACGGCGAATTTCTTTTGCTGTGTCATATAATAGTATTATAACAGAAATTTGCAAAGAGATTAAACTCTGTGAATGGGCAAAGAAAACCATACTTTTGTACCCTTCCCTTCTTCGCTCTCGATTCCTACGTCCCCTCCATGAGTCGTGAGAACATTTTTCACAATAAATAATCCAAGTCCCGACCCATCTGTATGCATTTGCATAACATTACGCGCTCGGAAAAATTTTGAAAAGAGTTTCTTCTGTTGATCTTGTGGAATACCTACTCCATTATCTTGGATACTTACTGTCACCATGTTCCCTTCCTGTAGAATATTCACTAATACGTGGCCATTCTTTTTTGTATATTTTATGGCGTTATCGAGAAGGTTTTGGAGCACAAGTTCAATTTTCTCCTTATCAAATAGTACAGGTGGCAACAGCTTCTCTGGTTTTATAAAACGAACTTGTATATTTTTTTTCTGTGCCAGAGTTTCAATAGCACGTATGCTCTCAATAATACTTTTTTCAATCTGCTGAAGTTCCGTATTTAATTTAAATCTCCCCTCTTCGATACGTGACACATCAAGCAAATCATTAATGAGTGATATCATTCGTTCCTGATTTTGATATCCTCGTGTCAGAAATTTTCTCTGTTCTTCATTCAATGGACCCATATCGCCGTCAATAATCATCTTTAAGAGCCATTTCACACCAGAAAGCGGCGTGCGCAGTTGGTGAGCTGCTATAGAAATAAAATCTGATTTCATTCTGTCGAGTTCGCGCTCTCGTGTATAATCCGTGATGACCTTCATCGATCCCATAATCTTGCCGAGAGCGTTAAATACAGGGATTGTCGTAATTTTATACACGTGTCTCATCCCGCGCTCTTCCACTTCTATTTCTTTACTCTCAATATGTGTGTGAGAACCTTGCTGAATAATATGAGCGCCAAGTTCTTGAAGTTCCGGAATAAAATTTTCTTTCACGAGGATATTATCGATGATAGCGGAGGCTTTTACTTGAAGCATTTCTGCGCCTTGAGGATTCAACGCAATCACTTTTCCAGTTACATCAATCATAATCACACCGTCTGGCAGACTGTTTAAAATAGAATTCACTTTATCTTGCTCCGTAAGAATTTCACGTTCTCTGTCCCGAATCATATTGGAAATGTACGTCGAAAAAAATGCAGCGAGCATAATGACTGCAACGATCGTCAATGTATTTGAAATCATCACTGGGATATTACCGTGAATGCCGGATACAAAATCATAGCGTGCAACAAAAGGCAATATTGTGTTCATTTCTATCACAATGAGAAAAATGTAGAGAAGACTATTCACGAATGCAAAGAGTAAAATACCTATATTGCGGAAGAGTACGGTCGCTATGAGGATGGGGAAAAAGTAAAATATAAACGAAAGACTTTCCGAACTTCCGCTAATGTAAATAATGTAGGTAAAGAGGAGTTGATCTACGAAGACTTGCGCGATGGCAAGGATGCGAAGGGTCCATGCGTTTAGACGCATCCCTCGGCGCAGCAGGAAATAGTATGTCAAGTTATATGTAATCGCTGTCAATGCGAGGGTGATCATGACACTACTTGGTAAATGGATTGAAACAACATTAATAGAACGCTGCGCCAGACCAACAGCAAGAATCCCTACGATGATCGCCCATCGGCCTTTCACGATCCATCGTAAAGTGTGAATGAGTTTTTCTTTGCGTCGTATGGACATCATATTTTTCGGTGATTCGATATGTACTCACTATGTTACCATAGCGAAAATAGACTTGCATCTTTTTTTACTTTGCACTACAATAACATTATCGAGTAAGCGTCCTCAAGAGCGGGGCGTTTTTTTATATGATGAAAACAGTTTATTCAGTGGCTCGCATCGGACTTGCTGGCACACTGATAGAAGTGGAGGTCGATCTTTCCGCCGGGTTACCCAGTTGTACAATTGTTGGACTACCGGATACTGCAGTACAAGAAGCTAAAGAGCGCGTGAGAGCAGCTTTAAAAAATGTGGGTTGTCGTTTTGCGCCCATGCGTATTACTGTGAATCTCGCACCGGCCTCTATCAAAAAAGAAGGAGCGTTATACGATCTTGCTATTGCTGTTGGTATCTTTGCTGTGCATCATCCTGAAATACAGATACCTAAAAATTATCTTTTTCTTGGAGAGCTTGCACTTGATGGCACGATTCGTTCTATTCAAGGAGCTATTGTATTGGCAAATATCGCAAAACGCTCTCGTATCACTCACTTGATTCTTCCTGAGAAAGACGCTCATGAATCAGCGCTTATCAGCGGTTTGACTCTCTATCCGATTCGACATCTCAAACAAGTGCTTGATTTTCTTACTGGAAACTACACACTATCCAGCTTTTCCTCGCCTACAACTTCTACAAACACCCTAAAACAGGTCACACCTCAAACGAATTTTGATGATATTCGCGGTCACGTTTTTGCAAAACGAGCGCTTACGCTTGCTGCTGCTGGAGGACATAACATTCTCCTCACCGGCCCTCCTGGCGCCGGAAAAACACTTCTTGCGCAAAGCGTCCCGGCAATTCTGCCACCGATGTCCGAAAAGGAAATCGTTGAAGTCACTGAATTATATAGTATTGCAGGACTTTTGACAGAATCACAACCCATTATTACGACGCGACCCTTTCGTGCTCCACATCATACTGCTTCGTATGCGAGCATTGTTGGAGGCGGTGCGTCTCCGAAACCAGGAGAAATTTCTCTTGCGCACCGAGGCGTACTCTTTTTGGATGAACTTCCGGAATTCCGTCGATCAGTTTTGGAATCACTACGCGAGCCGCTCGAATCATATAGCATACGCCTCAGCCGAATCCGTAATTCCCTTGTTTTTCCTGCATGCATGATGCTGATAGCTGCACAGAATCCGTGTCCTTGTGGCTTTCGTTTTGATACACAAGTGGATTGCACTTGTTCACCTCAAGAAATTACACGGTATGAAAAAAAACTTTCTGGTCCTTTTCTTGACCGTATCGATATGCATATTGAAATCCCTCGTCTGACACCCACGGAATTTTTTCATTCAACCCAAAAAAATACTTTCACTCCAACCTTGCGTGAACAGGTTGCTACTGCCCGCATAATTCAACAAAATCGTTTGTCCTCGATTGGTTGTTTTACAAACAGCGAAATTCCAAGTAAAAATCTGCGCAATTTTTTATCTTTAAACAATCAATGCCAAAATATTCTGCAAAAAGCCATGACGCATTATTCACTTTCTCCTCGCAGTATCGTTCGTATCATGAAAGTGGCGCGAACGATTGCTGATATTGAACAAAAATCAGAAGTACATGCACAACATCTGCAGGAAGCTTTGCAGTATCGTGTTCGTGAAGTCGCGGAAAAAAGAATGGGGTTATCGCCGAATGCACTTTCGCTTGTGAAAAATACATTGTGATCATAGAAGAAAAGGAGGAGATTATAGCTTTCTCAGCCCACTGTGCACTGTCAGTGCTTCGAAAGCTATAATCTCCTCCTTTTTATTTACTTTTACGATCTATAATGATGACAAACTCGCCCACAACTTTTTCCATCGCGTTGATTTCCTTCAAAATACTGTCCGCAGTACCGCGTATAAAACGCTCATAACGTTTACTGATATCTTTCGCGACTATCATCTTCCGATCCTTTGTAAGGATACCTACAAATTGTTGTAAAGTTTTTTGAATCCGGTGCGGCGATTCATATACCACACAAGGCAATTCCGAAGCGGCAATGTATTCGAAAAGCTTATTTCTTCCTTTCTTGTGTGGTATAAAACCGAGAAACACAAAACGAGAGAGAGGGATTCCTGCTCCAGAAACTGCTGTAATCAAAGCAGATGGCCCTGGTAATGGAATAACTTCGATGCCGACTTCGATTGCCTTTTGGACGAGTTTTTGTCCTGGATCGCTTACTCCCGGGGTTCCTGCATCACTCACCAGAGCAAGATGATGCCCTGCTTTCAGTTTTTCGAGGAGTAATTTTTCTTTTGCTGCGCTTGAATGTTGATGATAACTTTCTGTTGGTTTCTGAATATTATAGTGCTTGAGTAAAATGCTTGTGTGTCGTGTATCTTCGCAAACAATCAGATCAGCACTTTTGAGTATTTCCAATGCACGCAGCGTGATGTCTGCAAGATTTCCAATGGGTGTCGGCACAATATATAAACTCATACTTTCATTTTAGTGCTTCTCGTAACGTCGGTGAGTCTTGTCTCTCTGACCTCAGGAATTCCGTTCCTGTATGAGTGCAAAGAGTGTGTGAAATGAATCACGTGGAGATACTTTATTATTTTTACGATGCCTGCAGCGTACGCATTCATGAATGAGGATATATTCCCCGTCTTGGAAATCAATCGCTGCGACGTTCATACGTCCACCGCAGTTCGCTGCTCTGTCTCCTGGAAATATATCTACATGTTTTGAGACGAGACACTGTGGACAGTGATTCGTATATCCATCACCGATCACAACCGTATGACAATATTCGCAAACAAAATCTTCTTTACGTCTTTGAAAGCGTTTCATATCGCAATATTTGTACGCCGCCAAGGAGTACGCCAACACTGATCAATATATCAGCAATATTAAATACAGGCCACCAGCCAATGGCTATAAAATCAATCACTCCGCTATAGAAAATGCGATCTATCAAATTACTTACCGCTCCTACGAGAATCGCGCTACTTGCTATACTTTCCCATTTTTTATTTTGAGCATACGCCTGCTTCCACCAGATGATAAGCAGAAAAAAAATGAAAGGCGTGAGGAGTATCATGAGCCAGAAAGGCGCAGCAATGCCCCATGCGATGCCGCTGTTATAGCTGGTTTGCAAATGTACAAACGATCCTAGATTCATCGTTCTACCTACAAATTGTACGGCGATTATTTTTGTAATTCTATCGATAACAAAAACACTCGAACTGAAAAATATCAATTTTTTTGAAAACTGTCGCATCGACTTGTACTCTTTTCCAATAAAGCCTGTGCAACGAAACTATTCTCCTTCGTGTTGTGCACACTGCAAACAATACAATGCTGCGGGATAAACCTTCAGTCGCGCTAGAGGTATTTCTTTTTTACATCGTACGCAACGTCCGTAATCTCCCTCTGGAAGACGTCGCAACGCTTTTTTTATTCGTTCGAGTTCATGTTCAAGATCGCCTGTCACACTCACGTTCCGAGCAAAATCAGCCACTTCGTTTGGTGAATTATCTTCTAACTCTGTCGCGTTATCATCTCCATAGTCTGGAAACGTCGGTTCATGCTCGCCGGGTACGTGATCTCGCTCATCGGCATGTGACACACCTTGTAATGCTTTCTCGATACGCGTTTTTTCAAGCTCTAAGTTCTGACGTATATTATTGAACTCTTCTTGATTCATAATCATCAATTTTAAGGTTTCACAAAATGAAGAGGCGCATCACGCGCCCCCGGGACCCTCCTGGTCCCAAAATAATTGTATGGGCCGGATGCGCCTTCGTCTCCGGCAGCTCCCTCTTTCCTCCGCTAAAGAAGATTGAGGTGATAACGCTTACCAGGGACAATGTGCATTCCAGACCCTATATTATCAAAATATAGGTGTCTTAACCTTCTCTCTACCCCGCCATATGCGTCAAAGACGCGATGGTGTATAATGTTTTGTTTTTGTTTCATTTGGCAGTAATAGAGATGGACCTAGATTGGAACATTTGCGCGCATTCTGCTTCAGTCCACGCCCATCCCTATTTGTATGAGGTAAGGAAGTTGTGTAGAAAATGGTAAAGTGCAATATGTGAAATTTATATTTTTAGTATAGCAGACTTTTCTATTCGGGTCAATCTGTCACTTGTTCTCTTGGTGTTCTTTTGTATTTTTTATTTTTCCTTAGCTCTTTTTTTGTGAATTTGACGCGAAAATTTTTTTCTGTTGTACCACACATTACGAAATGTGATTATATACTTTGTGGATAATTTTTTTATTTTTCCACATTTTATTCACACTATTTCCACATGTACCCAAATAATGCTTCGTCCCTTTGATTTTTCACAATATATATGTTGTAATCTTTACCCATTCGATCATACACAGTCGCCTGTTTATTACTACTCGCAAGAAAATCGGGCTTTGGTTTGTTGAGTATATCGAGTTTCTCGACGGGATTTAACATATTTGTAAGGACTATCCCCACCGTCGACTCCAAAATATTCAGTTCCCAAGTATCTTTTTTATATTGCCTGAGCTTGAATGTATTGATATTTGTGTCTTGCGACGGAAAGGGATATTCGGAAGGCACTAACGTTGCATAACTGCTACCATCTGGGAGTGTTGTTGAATCGCTTCCTTGTGGAAATGCTTCTTGAGCCAACTTCTGAACTAACAACGCAACCTCCTTATCGTACATCTGAGGCCATGTAATAAGCCAGCGTGTATTTTCACCCTCCTTATACACAATAATATTGGAGGCGCGAATAAGTTGTGGAAAATCCTTGCGTATCACGCGTGGCAATGCTGCAAAAGGCGTAAACAAGTCTGTGTATTTTTGAAAAACATCAATGTCACCGGGGGAAACAAACAACACTGGCTTGTATCCCTCCAATATTTGAACCTCCGTCTTTTGAAAACCCCAAACATTCGCAAAGCCAAGTCGCGATTGCAATTGAAAACGCAGTGCCCATGTGGCTTTTTCATCGATATCATCGAATGCACCTTCTGCGACTTGTCTTGCTAACAAGAACTGTATACCTTTTTGGTTCGGATCGATCCATGGCAATGTCTTTCGCAGATTGCCTTGAAAGCTTTCGGTCAGAATACCGTACACAGGAAAAAGACCGACTTGTTTTTGCCGAAACGCACTTCCTATTGTGTGACGCGCAAAATCATATTGCGCGGTTTCATTATTCAAATCATCCAACACTTCTGTCACGGCTTTTTTACTTCTACTTTCTATCACGATATTCTTCTTTTGATATCTCATGATTACAACCTCTTGTGATGTATTCACTACGATTCCGGTTTCTTGATTTTCTACAAAAAAATCTTCGTTCCCTGGAAAGAACACTTTCAGGAACGATGTTGCATTTCCGTCTCGATCATGAAAATAGGCAGTTGCATTCGCTGGTACGAAAGGGAGAATATGATCCATACGACTCTGTGCAAAGTACGTCACACCGAACATGATCCCGCCGAATAACAATGTGGCGATACTACTCAAAACGAGGTAGAGAACTTTCATTCCTACGTTCATGATTCCAAATAATGCTTGATAAGCGACGCGAGTTTCCGACTTGTTTGCCTGACTTTACCTTCCTCATTATCAATTACGACGTCATAAATATCATAGTGTTTTAGCCACTCTTGGGTCCCTTTCCATCGTCGCTCAAAAATGTGCTGGCCGTCTTTTTGTCTCCGAGCAATGCGGCGTTTGAGTATTGAAATTTTTGGTAAACGAATTCCAACGGCCAGTGCGTTTGGAAAAAGTTGTTTTATAGTCTGTGTGCCTCGCCAATCTAATTTCAAAAGTACCGGGTATCGCTCTTTGACCGCTCGATTGAATGCCTTATGAGTTATTCCCTTATATTCACCGTAAACTTTTTTCCATTCGAGCAGCGCGCCATCTGCGAGTGCTTTTTCGAATGCTTGCTGAGTAACAAAAAAATAATCTCGACTTTGCCGTTCTCCCTCTCGTTGCGTGCGTGATGTGGTCGTGATGACTTTCGTGAATCGCATGAATGCTCGCAGTTCTTGAATCAGCGTATCCTGTCCCGATCCTGAGGGTCCGGAGATGATAATGATCTTTTTATTTGCACCCTTTTTCATTAGCGTGATCTGCGATCCATTTTTCCGCGTAACCCAGGTCGTCTTCGTTCCGGACGATCATGAGTGCCCTGTGTGTTTTCTAACAACTCTTTTCGTGAAAGCTCAACACGGCCCGTGTTATGATCCACGCGTAGAACCTTCACGCGTACTTGGTCACCAATATTCACGACATCAGTAATGCGACGTATGCGTTCATGAGCTATTTCCGAGATATGAATCATTCCATCCTTCATAGTAGTGAGCTGGACAATGGCACCGATATCATTACCGTTATTACGATCTTTAATGATCTGTGTTATTTTTCCTTCATAAATTTCTCCAGCTTCTATTTCTTTGACGATTTCTTCGATCCATGCTTTTGCGCGTGCTAAATTTTCTGCATTTGTGGAAGTAATCATCACAAGACCATCATCTTCAATGTCAATATCTACTTCTGTTTCTTCAATAATTTTGTTGATTGTTTTCCCGCCTGCGCCAATCACTTCACGAATTTTATCGGGATTAATACGCACACTTTCAATACGAGGCGCGTAGATTGAGAGCTCTTTGCGAGGCGCTGGAATAATTGATTCCATCAAATCAAGTATTCTTGCTCGTGCATTTTTTGCTCCCTCAAGCGCTTCTTTACAAACATCAAGCGTAATACCCCCGAGTTTAATATCAAGTTGTATTGCCGTCACTCCCTTGCGAGTTCCTGCAATTTTAAAATCCATATCACCTGCATGATCTTCGATACCTTGAATATCCGTGAGCAACGTGTGTTTCCCAGTCTTAGGATCGGACATCATACCCATCGCGATACCAGCTACATGCGCGGAAATAGGTACTCCAGCATCCATGAGGGCGAGTGAAGATGCGCAAATAGATGCCTGTGAAGAAGATCCGTTCGAAGACAGGGTCTCTGAAACAAGTCGAATAGTATAGGGAAAGGCTGACTTATCTGTTGGTATCACCGGTAAGAGGGCCTTTTCCGCGAGCGCTCCATGTCCAATTTCACGTCGCCCTGGACCTCGCATAGGTTTGACTTCACCTACGCTAAACCCTGGAAAATTGTAATGATGCATAAAACTTTTCTCGCCCTCAATTTCCATTTCATCCAATACTTGCTTATCGCCAGGGGCTCCAAGTGTTGCTACAGAAAGAATCTGCGTTTCTCCACGTGTAAATAATCCTGATCCGTGTGCACGAGGAATAATACTCACCTCTGCAGAAATTTCGCGTATTTCTGACGCCTTCCTTTCGTCAATGCGCACTCCTTTTTCTATGACATACTTTGTTGCGTGTAATTCAAGTATTGCGTTTATTTCTTGCTTCGCATATCCAATGTTTGTTTCTGTTATTTCTGGCAATTCTTTTTGCAATTGCGCAACACATGTTGTTTCGATGTTTTGTAATTCTCGATTTCTGACTTCCTTATTTGGACTCTGCATCAGTACCGCATATTGATCTTTCAGGAGTTTGGTAAGTTTTGCGTCGATTATTTTCTGTTGTTGCTTCTCTTCGTCTGTCACTCCTTCGGTAAAGAGCTGCATTTCTTTTGGCTTTCCGATTTTATTCTGGATATCCTTAAAAAATTTTGTCATTTTTTGAATTTCTTCTACGCTTTTTTTGAGCCCTTCTTCAATGAGTTTTTCTTCTACTTCATGACCTTTAGCTTCAATCATAATCACATCACTTCCTTTACCAGAAACAAAAAGTTCCAGCGGTGCGGTTGCTTTTTGTTCCATACTCGGATTCACTATCCAATTGCCGTCGACGTATCCCAACGCAACTGCGCCAATAGGACCCTCCCAAGGAATTTCAGAAATTGCCAGCGCACACGAAGCAGCAATCATTGCCGGAAAATCCGGATCATTGACCTTGTCAATCGAAAGAATAGTGATCACAACCTGCACTTCTCTGCGAAGCCGTTGATCAAAAAGCGGACGCAATGACCGATCAATCAACCTACCGCTGAGAATAGCTTCGTCACTCGGTTTACCTTCTCTTTTTATAAAACGAGAACCTTTGATTTTTCCTGCGGCATACAATCGCTCTTCATAATCTACGAGTAATGGAAAATATGAAAGCGATGTTGGCTGTTTTCCCATGACTGCTGTTGCTAAGACCATCGTATCGCCATACTGAGCAATGACACTGGCGTTCGATTGTTTTGCAAGTTTTCCAATTTGCAAACGCAGGGATTTGCCACCTACGTCGGTCGCGAAATGATGTACTTCTGACATGTATTTATCGTAAGAAATGAAATGTTTCAGGCACTAACTTAGTAAGAAATGTATCACTTCCTTGGAATTCGTACAACTTATTTCCCTCGGTAAGAAGAATGTAAGTGAAGAACGTACCGTCTTTTGCAGAGGCACCTGCAATTTTTACAGCATCACGCCCGTCGATAACAATTTTTTCTTCTTGCTGTACGCTGAGACTGTGTCGAATAATACCTTCGTATGAGAGCGGTACTATTGAAATAGATCCTTCTGGTATGATGAATGTCGTGATATCTTCAGCGGTGGTTTTCGTCACCTCGCCGGAGTGTCGCAGTGTAAAAGTTTTCTCTCCATTGAACTCAAAAATGTCCTCCTGCAATGTGTCTGGCGATAATGAAGATGATCTTGTCTCTGCCCCATCTTCTTGCTGTTCCACTGACGCAGTTACATTGGTATTTTGATTGACCTTCGTTTGCTCTGAAAAAACAATTCTTGTAAAAATAAAAATCGCTCCAAATAAGCTGCCTATAATAACGATCCAGAAAATTTTTTTCATGCTACTCAGTTTTTTTCACTTCTTTCTTGTTAACATTTTTGGTTCCTGTAATTATGCGTCGCTTTTTTATTTTTCCATTGTTTTTAATCAGGAAATGTTCTGCAAATTCCGAAAGATTAATAAAATCATCTGCAGCCTCTCGCAAATGAATTGATGAAGATTCTCCAAAAGCCATGATTTCCGCCTTGCAGCCAAGCGCCTTTACGTATTTTATTAACTCTGCATAATCTCCATCACCGGAAACGAGCACAACAACATCAATTTTGGACGCAAGACGCACAACATCCATAGAAACCCCCACATCCCAATCGCCTTTTTTGACTCCGCTGTAGAATGTTTGCAATTCCTTCACGCGCACTTCATATCCCTGGCTGTTGAGTGCCTCAAAAAAATGCGCTTCTTCTCCGACATCAGCTTTAATAACATACGCCATAGCACGAATTAACTTTCTTCCGGCCACAGCCTCGGCAAGAATTTTGCCAAAATCTACTTTGCTATCAAAGAGATGTTTTGCTGAATAATACATGTTCTGGATGTCAACAAACACACCGACACGTTGCTCCGGTTGCGGTAATGTATTTTTCATACTTTTTCTTTGATTGGTTTTATTTTCAATTTTTTAATTACTTCTTCGGAAAGTTTTACATTTTCCTTTTGTAAGTACTTTAGCAGTCTTCGCCGCTGTCCTACCATTCGCAACAATCCTCTTCGTGAAGAATGATCTTTCTTATGTTTTTGTAAATGTTGCGTGAGTTTATTTACTTCTACAGAAAGCAATGCTATTTGAATCGCGCTACTGCCGGTATCTTTTTCGTGCGTTTTAAACTTGCCGATGATTTGATCTTTGTCTTCTTTGGTAAGCATAGTGTATAAATTTTTTTATGGAACTGAGCCTTGAGACGTGAACTTAAGAGTAACATTTTACTCTGAGGAGGTCAAATAGGTGTCGTTGAAAAAATCGTCTATCTATGTTATGATATTTAAAGATAACAAATACACAATATTGCATGAAACCGTTGTTTTTTGTTTTAAAATTACACGACTCTGCGTAGGCAAGTCTTGTGATTTTTTATTCAGAGGAATGATGCGCTTGGTGAATTTCTTCTCTAAGACACGACATTCCTACTTATGACGAATGAATTCGAACGCGAAAAACTCCTTGCACCTCTTACATGGCTGATATACGGCATGTGGCTTATTATCGTTGTTGTCATTCTTGTAATGTTTTTTATTCGTGGATTTTCCCTCACTATTTTTCCACAGACGCTAGAATACATGATCATAGTGTTGCTGCTTACTGGTGCGAGTAACATCATTAATTCGCTCTTTTTTCTTAAACGACATCAACTTCCGACTTCCACGCTTCGCATCTTACTCACACTGAATGTCCTCCTTGTTCAATTTTTCCTGACCATTGCTGTGAGTATTACTGGAGGCATTGAAAGCGTAGCAGTACATCTCTTTCATTTCATAACTTTTTTTACTATTACCGCCTTTTCTGCTCGTGCGGTAGTTTTATTTGCCCTCGGTAGTGACCTATGGCTATTGCTATTGTATACCCTCGAACATTTACATATATTGCCACATTTTCCTCGCTATACCGAAGCTACTCTTGGTGTGTATGGAAATGCAGAAGCGACGGTTCTTAATGCTATTGCAACTGTGCTTTGGATTACGGCCGTTGCTGTCTTTGGCGCATTTATTGGAGCGATGATTCGACGGCGAGAAGAGCAAATTTTTTCCGAACGCCACCGTATCGACTCCATTATTCACGATCTTCCTGATGGCATCATTTTACTTGATCCTTCGAATCGGTTGCTTTTTATGAATCCGGCAGCAGAAGCGATTGTAGGTGTCCGCACGCAAGATGTTTTGCAGCATAGTTTTGATCCACATGAAAACCCCGAACCTGCATTGCAGCGCTTGCACACCCTCCTTTTCACTCCGGCCCAACAAAAATATACCGAACTTCATGTATCAGCTCTGCCATCTTTTGAATATGTTCTCGGTGAAAAAAATCGCGAGCGTTCTTTTGAAGTCACACCGCTCCCAGTACAGGATCTGTATGGCGAGTTCATCGGTAAAATGATCATTATCCACGATATTACTCGTGAAAAACTTGTTGATAAACTAAAATCTGAATTTATTTCTGTCGCAGCGCATCAATTGCGTACTCCCTTGACTGCAATTAAATGGGCTCTGCAGATGGTACGCGATGGAGATCTCGGAAAATTAAACGAATCGCAATATGAGATGCTTGAAAAAGGTTTTGTGAGTAATCAACGCATGATCAATCTCGTTAATGATCTTTTAGATGCCTCGCGAATTGAGGAGGGACGTTTCCGGTACGAATTTAAAAAAATAGCGTTGGATGATTTTTTACGAAAAATTGTACAAGAATTCGATCATGCTCTGAAGGAAAGCAACTTGCAGCTTGTACTTGATATTCCTCCTGTGAAACTTCCATCGATTTATGCGGATGAATCTAAATTACGTATGGTATTTCAAAATCTGATTGATAATGCCATTCGCTATACTAAATCCGGGGGCATGATACGTATTCAATTGAATTATGATGCAAAAGAAAATTTCCTCACTTGCGCTATCCAAGACACCGGTGTCGGCGTACCGCAATCGCAACAACGTTATATTTTTAGCAAATTTTTTCGTGCGGAAAATGTCGTCCGTTTGCAAACTGAGGGGTCGGGACTCGGACTTTTTATTGCCAAAAATGTTTTGGAAGAACACCGAGGTTCTATTTCTTTTACCAGTGAAGAAGGCAAAGGAACAACATTTTTTATTCGCCTTCCTTCTTATGCTCAATTTCAAGAATTTCAAGGTATACGATAATTTGGTATGATATAGTCAGATGCTTTAAATAATTCTGAAATCAGATCATAAGGGGGAGCGATATATTTTTTGAATGTGGTGATCTCCAGAGATGAACCCTTATATTGCAGCAAATTTCTTCTGTGCTCAATTTCCTCGGTGTACGTTATACCTTCCTATCACATCGCATTCAAAGAAATATATCGCTCCCCCTTATGATCTATCTCCACATTATTGTTTCCGCTCTCTTATGAATTCAGAAAAACAAAATTCCACTCATAGTCCATTTTACATTCTGATTGTTGAAGATGAGCCGATCTTAGCCGATATCATTCGAAAAAAATTGATGAGTGTCGGCTATGAAGTTGATATTGCGCCAGATGGTGTTGCGGGTTTAATGAAAATTCAACAGCGCAAACCCGATCTTTTACTATTAGACATCCGATTGCCAAAAAAAGATGGATATCAAGTTATGGAGCATTTACGTGCCCATGAATATACTCAGGATTTGCCAGTGCTCATTATTTCTAATTCTGGGCAACCTGTGGAACTCGAGCGTTTCCTTGCCTTTGGTATTTGTGATTATCTCATCAAGGCGGAGTTTTCGCCACAAGAGGTTCTCAGTAAAGTAAGAGCATGTCTCAAAGAAACAGATACACCTCAGAACCGACATGCTTTTGATGATTCGGGTCGCAATATTGGTTCTGATCTCGAATCTATTGACGACCAACACGCTGCTATACCGATGAGAGAAAAAAAGAAAGTGCTTCTTGTAGAAGACGATAAAATGCTCTCTGATTTGGCATATATGCAACTCTTCCGTGATGGATTTGATGTCGAGATTGTCATTGATGGCGAAAGTGTATTGCCAAAAATTCAGCGTTGGATGCCGGATATTATTTTACTCGATATCCGACTCCCTGATATGGACGGTTTTGAGGTTATGGAACAACTCCGTAAATCCGAACAATTTCATTCTATCCCTACTATTATCATTTCGAATTTCGACCAAGAGAGTTTTCGAAATCGCGCCCGTGAACTTGGAGCGGCTGATTATCTGATCAAAGCAAATCTCGATACTCATGCTATCTCTGAAAAAGTAAAAGAAATTTTGCACATTATTTAAGTACTCTGTCTTCGAAATCTTTTTATTCTGCCATCGAAGACGAGGAAGGAGGAGCATATATTTTTTCAAATGCGGTGATATCCAAACATGGACGATTTGTATTTGAAAGAGTGACTACAGTGCACACTTTCCTCTGTATGTAGTAAAGTTGCCTATCACAACACATTTGAAGAAAATATATACTCCTCCTTCCTCGATATTCTTGTACAAGTATGAAATCACAACTTTTAGAACTCATTACGCAATTTCTTGAATATCTTGAAGTTGAAAAAAATCGTTCCGCTCTGACGATTCGTAACTACGATTATTCGCTGCATAAATTTGTACGGTGGGCAGGAATTTCAAAACCCAATCATATTACTGCTCCTCTGGTGCACAAATACCGTTTGTGGCTCCACCGCATTGTCGATCCAAAAACTTCTGAACCTCTGCGTACTACGACCCAAAATTATCACCTCATTGCTTTACGGAGTTTCCTTAAGTGGCTTGCAAAACAGGATATCGCAACACTTGCATCAGAAAAAATCGAACTCGGCAGGCTCCCCGATCGTCAAGTGAGTTTTCTCGAAGGAAACGAACTCGCACGACTTCTTGATGCGCCGCTCAAACTCAAAATGCGCGAGATTCTCAAAATGCGCGATAAAGCAATTTTAGAAGTTTTCTTTTCTACTGGGTTACGCGTATCGGAACTTTCTCGTCTGAAGATGAATGACGTGAATCTTTCGAAAGAAGAATTTACCGTGCGTGGCAAGGGTGGAAAATTGCGATTAGTTTTTTTATCTGAAATAGCTCGCGCGTGGATTGGACGCTACATACGCATCCGCAGAGATATGTCTCCGTATCTTTTTGTGCGTCACGACTTTGCTGAAAAACGACAAGGAACCGCGGTCCCGCTGACGCCGCGTTCCATACAAAGACTTATACAAAAATACGCTCGAGCTGCCGGTCTTACCAAACCTATTACTCCACACACCCTTCGACATAGTTATGCTACTGACCTCCTTCTCAACGGCGCTGATATTCGTGCTGTGCAAACAATGCTTGGACACGCTTCCATTACGACGACGCAAATATATACGCACATTACCAATCAACGCCTTCGTGATGTATACAAGCGGTATCATAGTAAACATTAGAGCTATTTTTGAGATAGGCTCTAGACTTTTTGCACTATAGTGCACACTTTTCTTTTTATGCAGTAAAGTTGCCTATCACAACGCATTTGAAAAAATATACATCCTCTTCCTCACCCGGCAAAACATCATTCAGTGACTCGTTTATACTTTTGACCTCCTGTCAGTCTTTCTTCGCGCTGTTTTTGATCCTCTTTCATAATACGAGGTATTGGCAATATCCCTTGTTTCGCTTCTCCTGCCAAAGCTTGTATTCTTTGTTCCAGATACTCGCTGTTATTCCTCGTCGGATCTTCCAAAACTTCTTCGAGTAACGTATACAGTAGTATGCCGATCGTCCTTCCTGGCGCAAGCTTCGCAATACGCATGACGTCGTTTCCATCAAGAGCAAGCATGCGCGTATCAATGGGATCTTTTTGTACTTCTTCGATGCGTTTTTCCAATTCGATGAGTTTAAAAGGTTTATCTTTTTGGACCCCTGAACCCATGCGATCCCCAATCCTTACCGCAAAGAGGTCAGAGATGTTTTCTTTTCCAACGCGACGAATAAATCTCCGCACTCCTGCATCTGTGATTTCTCCAATGTTGTAATAAAACATGTGATGACGCACAAGATGGCAAACTCGCTCTATAGCTGCGTTTGAAAAAGTTAGTCTGCGCATGATTTTTCTTGTCATCGTCGCACCAACAATTTCATGCTGATAAAATGTGGCCTCCGTGCCTTCGCCTTGTTTTGTGTGCGGCTTTCCCACATCGTGCAACAGTGCCGCTAAACGCACAAGAGGATCGTCTGAAGGACAATGGGCCATGGAAAAAAGATTATGAAACAGTACAGTATATATGTGATGCTTATTTTGACTGACATTTTCGCCTTTGAGAAGTTCAGGGATGATGCGTTGCAATGCACCGGAAGTCATGAGTAACCAAAAACCGCACAACGGATCATCACTCGCAACTATCTTCATTATTTCATCTCGCACTCTTTCTTTTGACAGATAATCAATCAGCCGAACATCGGAGAGGATTGCTGACCATGTATGTGATTCGATGCGCATGTGTAACTCAGCAGCAAATCGAATGGCGCGCAACATCCGCAAGGCATCTTCTTCAAATCTTTCTTTTGGGTTCCCAACTGCGCGGATCAAACGTTTCTGAATATCTTTACTGCCTTGAAAGGGATCGTGCAATATTGCGCCATCGCTCGCAATGGCGTTCATAGTAAAATCTCGGCGTTGCAAATCATCTTCAAGAGTTACGCCAAACTGCACTGCATCAGGATGTCGTTTGTCTGAATACTTTGTTTCTGATCTGTATGTGGTCACTTCGATTTCCATTCCGTCGCTTTGTACTGTGACGGTCCCAAAAGCATTTGCGTAAAAACTTTTTGGGAAGATTTTTTGAATTTCGGTTGGTGTTGCGTTCGTTGTCACATCCCAATCTCGTACAGCTCGCTCAAGTATAAGATCGCGTAAACAACCGCCTACTATAAAACCTTCAAAACCGGCCCCTTTCAACTTGAACAATACCTCTTGCACCGCTTGTGGCAATGCCTGGAAAAGTATATTCGATTGCAATCGTGTACTCATGAGAGATTTGGAAACGTATGTGTGGGTGACCAGAGGGAATTGAACCCTCGATGAGGGGTCCACAGCCCCGCGTGTTACCACTACACCATGGCCACCATCAAAAGTAAGTATAGCATATGTTTTGCGGCGTCCCCGGCATGAATCGAACATGCAACCTACTCCTTAGAAGGGAGTTGCTCTTTCCATTTGAGCTACGGGGACACATGATTTTCCTCTATACTTCGGATATTTTTGGCATTCAAAATTCTCCCACATTTTTTCAAATAAGTCAAACTCCTGTATACTTTCGTCATGCATACTCATGTACTCAACCAAAAATCCATTCGAAAACAACCAGGACTTTCCGAGCGTCAATATACTCTTTTCGAACATCTTGGCACCTATATACATACTATACTACGACATTATGATATTCATCCAACGCGTCTCGAACGACTTGGTTATGGCACCAAAAGTGCTGTGGTCGCAGTGTATCATGATGAACCGTGGGTGTTAAAAATTTCAGCGCAAGAAGATCTTGAGAGTGAAACATTCTTTCTTGAAAATGCACATTTACATAATATTCCCGTGCCGCGCATTTTGATGTCTGATTTTACCCGAAAAATTATTCCTTTTGATTTTATTTTTCTGAGTTTTGTTCACGGACAACCTCCACATGTTTTTCGAAAGGATGCAAGGTTGCGTGCGGGAATTATTTTTGGCAAATATCTTGCACGTATTCATCGCATACATGTTGATGGCGTTGGAAATATTCGCAGTCATGTGTTCGCTCATCCACAACATGCTTGGCGTTATCTCCTCCGCACATCACTAAGACGAAAATTTGATGCCCTTATTTCACCCCCGACATCACTGCAACAATCATTCCTCTTTGTCTCGCATCTCCTTTCTGATCATCTGCTCACTTCTTTTACTCCCAGACTTCTCCACGGTGATGCTGGCGGCAACAATTATCTTATTCATCGCGATACTCGCAATCGAGTATACAAAATTACTTTCATTGATCCGGGGACTTGGGTTGGCGGTGATCCAATGCAGGATCTTGCTTTTACACAAATCAGTTGGAATTATCCTGGCTTCGCTGAAGGTGTACTGCGTGGTTATAAACGCGTCCACAAACTCACCCAACAAGAACAAAGCCGATTTGAAACCCTGCGACTTTTTAATCAATATTGGGCTTGCCTTGTGAGTTTTTCGCGCGGTCGAATGCGTTGGAAACAGATGTTGCGTGTATTTCACGCACTGAAAAAAAACGTCACTCATCCTTCATTAATATGTTGACTGTATGATTCTTTTTCTTCTCGCACTGCTTTTCATTCTTCTTGTGTTGCTCGTTTTTGGTATCTTTTTTATTATATCTGCCTTTACCGGTGCACCATATGTTCCCATGCAGCGCAAAGAAATTGATACTGTCGTACGTCTCGCGAGACTTACGAGCGGCCAAACCTTGATTGATCTGGGTTCTGGCGACGGCAGTATTCTCATTGCGGCGGCGAAATCACACATTCGTGCTCTCGGCTACGAAATCAATCCCGTACTCTGTGCTCTTACGTGGTTGCGTATCCAACTCTCCGGCACTCGTCAATACTGTACCATTCTCTGTTGCAATTTTTGGAACATACATCTCTCAAATGCCGACGCTCTGTTTGTCTATGGCATTCCGCATATCATGCAACGGCTGCAATCAAAAATTCAACGCGAGTGTCGTAAAGGTGTGTATGTTATTTCTTTTGGATTTCGTTTTCCAGATTGGGAACCCATTGAAATACGCGGGCGATTAAAAGTCTATCGCGTCTGAAGTGAGTGGGCTGTCGCCGAATGCGCTTTCATCCGTGAAACATGCTTTTGATCATAGAAAAAGAGGAAAAATACTCTCCTTTCTCAGCACACTGTGCACTGTCAGTGCTTCGAAAGCGAGAGTCTTCTTCCTCTTTTTCTATGCGCATTGCACAAGAAATAACATTCGGCGACAGCCTCATGGGGAATGTGAGGTCACCGAAATTCATCGTAAGCGTGTTTTTATCATCTCTGCTATATCCTCCAATGTATAATTTGCTTTTGCAAGGTAATCTTTAGCTCCAAGCAGAAGCCCTTGGGCAATCAACGTTGGGGCATCAAATTGGGAAATAATAATCACAGGTGTATTTTTAAGCATAGTTTTCCTTCGCATGTATTTCAAAACTTCTATACCATTTATTTTGGGCATCTTAATATCGAGCAGTATAAGATCAGGTCTGAGTGTGCTGAGCATATCTATAGCTTGTTCTCCGTCTTCCGCTTCACTGACCTTATAATTTCTTTTTAAATGACTGACGAGCGCGAGACGCAACGCTGCATCATCTTCTATGATGAAGATGTTTTTCTTGATGTCCGTCATACTTTTGACTTTATAGGAATGGTACAATAAAAAGTTGCGCCGCGTCCTTTTACCGAGGTGACACCAATAATACCGCCTTGGGCTTGTGTAATACCTTTCGCAATAGCAAGGCCGAGTCCGACGCCCTCAGTCTTCTTTTGATGTGCAATGATTTGGTGAAACTTATCAAATATTTTTTGTTGCTCTTTCTGCGGCACACCTTGACCTGCATCTGTCACAGCGATTCCCAGAGCCGCTGAAGCGTGTGTGAAATTTTCATCTTGTGTTGGTGCATGCCAGGGTATTCGAAATTGTTTTGCTTCTTCTCGCATACTTTTTCCCGGTGTGTGCAAAAAAACACCGATGCTGATTGTGCTTTTTTCTTTTGTATATTTCACAGCGTTATGGATAAGATTTTCAATGATTCTTTCCGTGTTTTCCGGATCACAAAAACACGTTGGTAATTTCTTTGGGATGAATAATTTTAATGTAACGTTGCGTTTTTGAGCAAATGCTTTCTGACTCGCTATCTGCGACCTAAGAAGTGGCGTAATATTCACATTTTTTTTGATGATCGGAAATGCTTTGGCTTCAATTTTCTGTACGAGTAAAAGATTCTGCACGAATCGTAACATTTTTTGGGTGCTTGCTTCGATCGCTTTGCCGCTGAGATGACATTCTGTGAGTGAAACAATACGTTTTGAATTTTGTAATGATTCGGCAAGGAAACGAATTCCTACGAGTGGCGCACGAAGATCGTGTACAATCATACTCACAAAATTCTCTCGCAGCGTATCCGATTTTTGTGCTTTATGCAGTGCTTTTTGTAGCAGTGCATTTGACTGCATGAGTTCTTTTCTCGCTCTTGCGACTTTGTTCATCGCTCGATCAACAATATATGAAATGATAACCATGAATATCGTCACTGAAGCAATACTTGCAATTGCGATTTCAGGACTCGCATAGAAACTGGCAACGAAATATGCGACAAGCATGAGGATTATCGTGACTATCCCAGCAAAGATAAAAAGAAAACTTGGGCATTCCCAGAGTCCTAACCCTTGATCGCGACAGCTTTTCCACCAAATATTTTTTTGATTTGTATTTTGCATGTCCATATTCGGCATGGACATTTTTAAAATTTTCAATGACGTTCATCTTGACTCTTTATAGTATATCAAAAAGCATCAATTATCTAAAGTATGATATTTCTATTTCCTGTTGACATCGTTTAAGAATGTCTTGACACTTCGCACGAGAATCGATATTGTAAATGGCTCATATTGTTTTCATCTTTTTTTAATAGCCGCTCTATGGCTCGTTCTCTCGAGCAACAGTTCCGTTTACTTATTACTGATAAACAACACATTCTTATTTGCTTGCCAGCGGCGAGTCCTTCCATTGATGCAATCGTTTCTGGCATTGCGCTGATGTCGATCCTGAAAAAACAAGGTAAATACGTAAAACTTGTCAGTCCTAATTTTGTGCCGCAACAAAATTTTACACTTTTCGAACAGCATCATGTTTCATCCACTGTTCCAGAGTTGCGTACATTGGTGATTACATTGAATCTTGCTCACATGGGATTTAAAGCGTTGCATTATGAAGTTGTCGATGATCAACTTTCTTTTTTTATTACACCGGAACGACCGCATCTTGAACCCATCGAAACTTTTACATCCTCACGCATGTTTGCTTTTGATCTTATTATTACTTTCGACGTGCAAGACCTCGCACAGCTTGATCATCTCTATCAGGAATATTCTGATTTTTTTTATCTTACTCCTCTCGTTAATATTGATCACCATCCAGAAAATGAACACTTCGGTGCGGTGAATCTTATTGATATTACAGCCACATCAAATACTGAGATACTCCTCCATGTATTAGGTCGACCTGTGCAATCACTGGATGCTGATCTTGCGACATTATTGCTTACCGGCATTATTTCTAAAACGCATGCATTTCGCAATCGTATCACGCCACGTTCTCTCGCCGTCACAAGTAGTCTTGTGGAACAAGGCGCTCGATTTTCGGATATTGTCCACGAACTTTACTACAAAAAATCTTTTACCGCTATAAAACTCTGGGGTGAAATTTTGCAAAAGTTTTCTTTTGATCCGAAAACTCGTATAGTATCGGTCCTGATTGAGTCAAGCGATTTTGAAAAAACCTCGAGTCATGCAAATGATCTCCAAGGCCTTATTGAAGAACTCATGATGCATGTTCCGGAGGCTTCTTCTATACTGATGGTATATATACAGACTCAAGGTTCTACTGCGCTCCTTCATGTGCCACACTATATACGCCTTCAAGCACATACACTTTTCGCAGCATACGTTCCATACATGTCTGGGCATATCCTGAAACTTACACTTCCAGAACGAAATCTCCAACAAGCTCACGAGATGATTATCACTGTATTGCGAAAACATTTGAATATTTCCTAACTTTATGTCCCTAACGCGTCGCATTGCGCATAATACATTTTTTCAAATATTCGGGAAAGTCGTCAGCACACTTCTCGGTCTTATTGCTCTCGGTATGATCACCCGTTATTTGGGTCAAGTAGGATTTGGGCACTACACAACGATTATGACGGTGTTGCAATTTTTTGGGATGCTCATTGATCTCGGATTATACATTATTGTCATTAAATACATCTCCGACCCTCAGTGCGATGCCGATAGAGTCATGAGTAATATTTTTACGCTCCGTATTGTAACTTCGGTTGTGTTTTTGGGACTTGCGCCGCTTGTGAGTTTGTTCCTTCCATACCCAACGATTGTACATGTCGGTATCCTTGTGACTGCGGCATCTTTTTTATTTATATCTTTAACACAAATACTTTTAGGCGTGTTCCAAAAACATCTCGTAACGTACCAAACTTCGCTTGCTGAAATAGCTGGCCGTATTATCTTAGTCACTATTACCGGTGTGACAATATATTTTCATGGCAATTTACTCCTTGTAATGTTTTGCGTCGTTGCCGGAAGTTTTACACAATTTTTGATAACGTTTTTGTTTGCGAAAAAATATATACGTATTCACTTGGCTTTTGATTTTGTTTTATGGAAAAAAATTCTTCAGGAAACCTGGCCTGTCGCTTTCTCCATTGTTTTTAATCTGATTTATTTTAAAGCAGATACGCTTATTCTCTCGCTTGTGCAACCTGTGTACGCTGTTGGAATCTACGGCGCTGCTTATAAAGTTCTGGAAGTGCTTATTACATTTCCAGCAATGTTTGCCGGATTGCTTCTACCGCTTCTTTCACAGGCTTTTGCTCAGCACGACATGGAGCGTTTTCGTCGGTATCTTCAAGAAGGGTTTAATGCGATGACGATTATCGCGCTACCGATGCTTTTTACGCTACTGATTTTTGCAGAAGATGTTATGGTACTCGTGAGTGGAACTGAATTCACTCAGGCCGCGCTTCCATTGCGACTCCTCGCTTTTGCTACGACGGCTATTTTTCTTGGGAGTCTTTTTGGACATACTATCGTTGTCATACGTCAACAGAAAACTATGTTGTGGGTGTACGCTGGAGTCGCTTTTCTTTCTTTTATCGGCTATATCATTTTTATTCCTTTCTATTCCTATGTCGGTGCGGCAGCGGTGACTATTTTTGCTGAAGGATCTATCATGTTTGCTGTTATGTTCGTTGTGCTCCGTACCACACGGGTACGTTTTTCTTATCGTGTATTTCTAAAATCTTTAGTCGCCTCAATGATCATGGGCGCTCTCGTGTACGTCCTACGATCGACACTCCTTGCTTCTTCTTTTGGCTCGCTCTGGATACATAAAAATTTTATCCTCCAGTCTTTGACTCTTCTCATTTTACTGGGTTTTGGAGGCTTCATATATCTTGTGCTGCTGTACTTTTTCCGAGGCTTTACGAAAACAATGATCCGAGATATTCTCAAATTACGCTAGATACTTACATGTTGATTTCGCACTGCATGAAACGCGTTCTCATATATAAATTTCCCTATTCTTCACTTTTTGGCGGGGGTGAACGACATACACTTGATCTTGTGGAAGGATTACAAACTCATGGATTTGAATTCTTTCTTGTGTCATCGTGCTCAGTCCTTGTGCCAGAATTTCGGCGACGTCAGATATCGACGTGGCGACTCCCATTTATAAAAGAGCCTGTTTCATATGGCACTGTTTTTTTATTTCCTTTCGTTGCACTGTTTGCGTTTTGTATTTTATCTTCCATCCTCATCTATTTTCGTATTGGTTACCGAGTGCAAACACTCTACTGCCTTTCTTTAACAGAAAAAATACTCATCACGCCTGTTGCGAGACTTCTAGGAATGCGGGTGCTGTGGATTGAACATGTTGCATGTGGACGTTGGCTTGTTCTGAATCCTTTTCGTCCCCTGTATGTTGCCTTTTCGCGTCTTGCGTCTATCGTTACGCCTTCGCAAGATGCTGCTCATTCCTTTATACAACTCGGGGTCCTGCAAAAACGTATTCATGTCATTCCTTATGGATTGCGTATTGATGCGTGGACTGTTGAGCGTAAACATCTCCCAGACCCGACGAAACATTTTACACTTGGTTATGTGGGTCGTTTAGAACCGGAGAAGGGCGTGGATATTTTGCTTCGTGCGATTCAAGAAGTTCGTTTCTCTTTACCGCACATACGTGGCATTATTATTGGCCATGGATCTTCCAGGCGTCATCTTGAATGGCTTGCACGAGAATTTGGTATCTTAGATCGTGTGACTTTTGTTGGGTTTCAGCTGGATGTTCAGAAATGGCTCAAAAATTTGCATGTTTTGATTCTGCCTTCTGTAAAACGTGAATCTTTTGGCATTATTGTACTTGAAGCATTGTGCGCGAAAGTTCCAGTCATTGCTTCTGATATTGGCGGGGTGCCAGAAATTATCGAACATAACAAAACTGGATATCTCGTACATCCTGGTAATGTTGAAGCGCTTGTGGAACAAATACTTTTTACCTATCATCATTATACTGACGCGCTCGAATCAGCTCGACGCGGCAGCGCGAAAGTCGCCGCACAATTTTCGCTCGAGACAATGCTTTCTCGCTTTTCAATCCTTTTGTAATATGTTCTACACGCTGCGTTCTTCATCTTTATCATACCTTGGGATTTTTGGCATCGCAGGCCTATTGTTATTTTTACAATTTACTGCCGCTCTTTCTCCGTTCATGGCCTTAGGTGCGGTACTTTTTATTTTTAGTGCTTGGTTGATCCTGCGCAATCCATATTTCGGTTTTTATGCTATGACTTTTTTTCTGCCTTTTGAACGTATCGGGTCGTACGATGTCCTTGGTGCGACGGTACGTATAAGTCAAGTTCTTTTTTTTCTTACTCTTATAGGATGGCTAGCGCGCGGCATTCTGGAGCAACGTCTGACCTTCCAAAAAAATCCTTTGTTTTTTCCTCTGCTGCTTTTTTTTGCTCTCAACACTCTTTCACTTGTGAATGCTGAAAATATTCACCGTTCTTTGCTCGTCCTCGCTTTTACGGTGTTTACATCATCGCTCGCTTTACTCATTCCGCAGATAATGACTCGTTCGGACAATATACTTACTGCGACTCGTGTAGTTTTCGTGAGCACAGCTGTTGTAAGCGTTTTTGGGATGTATCAGTTTATAGGTGATTTTATAGGTTTGCCGACGGAAATAACAGGACTTCGTGAACTCTATACGAAAGATATTCTGGGATTTCCACGGGTGCAATCGACTGCACTTGAGCCGCTCTATTTTGCTCATTTTCTTCTCTTGCCTTTGGGTTTCGCCTACGCTCTTTTTTTAAGTAAATCTGTTCATTTTCGCTTGCGATGGCTCTTTTTTATCCTGATTGTGGGGTCTTTGAATCTTATTTTGACTGTTTCACGCGGCGGGTATATAGCTTTTTTTGTGATGATACTCGGTATTACCGTTTTCTCTCTTCGAAATGTGCTGAGTCTTAAGCGCATTGCCACTTTTTCTATCGCGGTGCTTGTCGTTGGGTTGCTTGCAATCCGTTTTTTGAATATCGATAATGCATGGGAAAAATTTCTTACGCATACTCAAAACGTGTTTTCTGGCGCTTCCTTTGAAGAACGTCTTGCAACATTCGAATACGCACGACGCGCCTTTATATCTCACCCATGGATTGGCGTCGGCGTTGGTGGATTCGGTCCGTTTATGTCCATCCATCCTTACGTCGTACCGAAGGAAGGTTGGAAGATTGTGAATAATGAATTTTTGGAGCTCCTCAGTGAGGTTGGGTTGTTAGGTTTCTTTACTTTTTTGATTATTGTGAGTATTTTGTTGTTGCGCTCGGTGAAAGCGCTGCGTGTGAATCGTGATTCTTTTCTTCGTGCGATGCTTGTTGGAAGCACATGTGCCTTTATAGCGATGCTTGTGCAATATCAAACTTTTTCAGTACTCTATATTATGCAAGTGTGGTTTTTGATTGGACTGCTCGTCAGCATACAAAATCTCGCTCTGCGATCAACAAAAACTGCGTGACATATGGATTTTTTTTACATCATCCTTTCCATTTTCCTTCTTCTTTTTGGTTTTCTTGCGTTTCGTTCTCCAAAATTAACCGCGTATATTATTCTTTCCGCGCTCCCAACGTATGTGATACGATTTGAAATTTTCGCCCTTCCTGCAACGCTCCTTGAAGCAATGATTCTCATACTTTTCTTTACTTTTTTCTTCCGAAATCGGCATACGATGCGCATCGGTCGTTGGTGGATACCGTGCGTATTATTACTTCTTGCTTCCGGCATTGCGCTCTTCGTTACTCCTGATCTCCACGCTGGCTTAGGCATTTTGAAGGCTTATATTGTTGAACCGATGCTCTTTTTCGTCGTCCTTACTCATGTCTTTGAGCAAAAAAATTTTGGACATATTTTCATTGCGCTCGGCATTTCCGTATGTCTTATTGCCAGTATTGCCGTCTTTCAATATGCGACGGGTTTCGGCATTCCGGAACCTTGGAATGCGGAATTGTGGAGGCGCGCTACGAGCGTGTACGGATATCCAAATGCCGTTGGACTCTATCTTGCGCCGATTACGGCATTATTTTTCGCGAAGTTTGTACATCTCCGCACCGGCCGAATGTTTGCGCTGATTATTATCTGTTTCGGAATGCTTGGCATTTTTGTTTCCCGTACGGAAGGTGCGCTCATCGCCATCATTGCGAGCGCGTTCTTTGTTATAACACTCACCAAATATTGGCGCACTGCTATCGTCATATTCGCTCTTTTGCTTCTTCTTGGTTTTTCGGTTCCCGATATACGTCACCTTCTTTTGTTCCAGGATGTTTCCGGTGATGTGCGTCTTGCGCTTTGGAAAGGTACATGGAATCTTTTACAAGCACATCCTTTGCAGGGCGCTGGACTCGCCGGTTTTCCTTTTGTATATGATCGTTTCCGGTTACCCAGTCATGTGGAGCTTTTACAATATCCGCATAATATCTTTTTGGATTTTTGGGTTGAACTCGGTCTCCTGGGTCTTGTGTGGCTCATAGGAATATGCGTTTGGTATTTTTTTACGGGGTTGCGCGTACTCTGGAGACATACCGATTCCGATCCATACGTCAAAATAATTTTAGCGCCTATGATCGCAACGTTCGTCTATGGCCTTGTTGATGTAACGTATTTTAAAAATGACCTCTCGATACTGTTTTGGCTTTGGCTTGCGGTTATGAGGATCATCGCTGTACAAAAACTAAAAAATTCGCTATAATAAGGGTAGTTATCCAAAATCAAAACAAAATTCAGTATGTTAGCCGCGCGACGAATATTTCCCTTTCGCCCCATTTTCACGCACTTTCAAATGCGTTTCTGGCGTTTGAGATATTTTTTCTTTGCTTTCATTATTGGTTACGCATTGTTTTTTTCGCCGTCGCGAGCATCGGCCGAAGATCCTCGGCATGACAGTATCAGCGACATTCCACATTTTTCTGCACTTGTATCTTCGCCGCTGAATGGCAGTAACGATACTACCGTGCTCTTCACTTCCCCTGTCTTTACAACGAAGTTCCCATTCTCTGGCATTGGCCTTCGCTGGGAGGGTGAAACTGCTACTGAAAATAACATCATTTTTTCGTTAAGTTTTTTTGATGCATCTCATCAAACTTGGTCGCCGTGGCACACACTTGATTTTATAGGAGAAGATGCGCCTGCTTTTTCAGAGATGGGGGATTTTTATACACGTCCGATCTTTCCCGACTTTGCTCCACAGCGTGTACGATATCGCATTGAACGTCGTCAAAGTGACGATAGTCCTACGCCAACTGTTACTCGAGTTGAAATTATTTATTTTGATACACGTTTGGAGATCGCTGCAATGCCGAAGTTCCGCGTTGAACACAAGACACCGGAATCTGATGAGTCACACAATACACTCCGTATTATTTCGCGTGAAGAATGGGGTGCTGATGAATCGTATCGCTTTCGTAATAAAAAAGAAATTTGGCCGATCCAGCAGGCGCCGATCGAAAAATTTATTATTCATCATACGGCTGGAAGTGACGGCGGTGATGACCCCGCTGCTACAATTCGTGGCATTTATTATTGGCACGCGGTTGTGCTGGGTTGGGGAGATATGGGCTATAATTTCCTTATTGATGGGCAAGGCAATATCTACGAAGGTCGCTTTGGAGGAGATACAACCGTCGGTGGACATACGTATGACGACAAGACTCAGACCAATTACAATATTGGGGGGCTCGGCATAGCGCTTCTCGGCTGTTTTGAATCCGAAGAAGAAGGCTGTGCGCAATCTGATTCACTGACGAAAATCCAACGTAAGCCTCTTACGGATCTTATTGCGCAAAAATCTTTTGAACATGAGATTGACCCTCTCGCTTCATCCGAATTTTTTGGACGTAATATACCGAACATTGTTGGTCATCGCGATCTGGATCAAACACTGTGTCCCGGTTCTCGCGTGCGACGTCAACTTCCTCAAATCACTGCGATCAGTGCTTCAAAGTTTAAAAAACTTGCGCGTGTACCGTACGCTGCAAAAATTATTTCAAATACTCTTCGACCTGCTGCTTTCATTGGCGATATACAAACAATTCAAATAACTTTTAAAAATCGCGGCACTGAAATATGGAAGGCGGGTGTTGTATTTTTACAAGTGCGTGATAGAAATGATGCTATCAGTCGATATCGACATCCGAGTTGGCCTACTGCGTTTGGAAATTTTACGACCGACGCGGATATTGCGCCTGGTGAAAAAGCCACTTTTATATTACAACTTACAACACCACAAGAACCAGGGTTGTATCGCAACGTGTATACACTTTTTCATGAAGATGATGCAATACCTGGCGGCCGCAGTTCATCATTAAGTCGCGTCGATTCACCTTTTCGCGCCGCGCTTATCAAGCACACTCTTCCCCTTACGATGCTTTCTTCGTGGCGCTCACAAGTGACACTCACATTCCGCAACGTCGGCGCTGCTTCTTGGGATAACAATTTTGTACTTCACGTTCAGAATCCTGAACGCGAGGAAAGTCAATTTTTTCATAAAAGTTGGCCAAAATCTACTATTGCCGCGCGAGCGAAAGAAGGTACGGTTCCGCCCGGCGCTGTCGGCACGTTTACGTTTATTTTTGATGCGCCGCCTCAACCCGGCCTCTACTACAATCGCTTCTTTTTGAACACACTCAATCAAAAACTTATTGTCCAGAACGGAAGTTTTGTTTGGCTCACACGTATTGATGTGACTTCATAAAAAAACTGCGCTTATCAAAAACGACCCCTCACTTGTGGGGTCGTTTTTTATTTTTGTATTTATCTTTTTCTTTTCTTTCCACCTTTTTTCTTTGTTGATTTTTTTGACTTTGCTTTTCTTGTTTTTTTCTTTGCCATAATATTCACCTCCTCTCATAAAATTTTTATTTCGAATTCTTTTTTAATTATATGTTGCTATTGATATGTATGTCAAATATTTTTGAGATAGACTCTAATCAAAACTCTGTATGAGTTCAATATGCGCTCCGAGATTTTGCAATCGTTTACAAATATCCTCATAACCGCGATTAATGGAATACACATTACGCAATAGAGAAACTCCGCGTGCTGCCAACATTGCAATCAAAATAATTGCTGCAATTCTTAATGCTGGCGGACAAATAATCTCGGCTGCTTGCAACTGTATGGGTCCTTCAATCGAGAGTCGATGCGGATCAACAAGCATTATCTTCGCGTTGAGTTTTGTCATTTCCATCGCATAAATCATGCGATTTTCATACACCCAATCATGAATCAAAGTTCTTCCTTCTGCCTGTGTTGCTATTGGAATAAAAAAAGGTAAATTATCAATATTCAGACCTGGGTACGGCTGCGGATGAATTTTATCCTCGAGTGCATGCAACTTTGCTGGAAGTGTTTTGATATCTACAAGACGTGTGTGCCCGTTGCGGGACACATATCGCCTGAGTAATTGAAACTTTGCCCCCATTTTTTCGAGCTTGAGGAGTTCGAGTTCTAAAAAATCTATTGGACAACGCTGAATCGTAATCGATGATTGTGTTGTGATTGCCGCAGAAAGAAAGAACATAGATTCAATCGGATCTTCGGCTGGATAATATGTGATGGGTGTGTTGATTTCTTTTTTTCCGTGAATGCGGAGCGTCGTAGTTCCAATGCCTTCGATCTTGACGCCAAGTTTTTCCAGAAAAAAACAAAGGTCTTGTACCTGATAATTTGCTGAAGCGAATTTTATTGTCGTTATTCCTGGAATTTTTGCAGCAGCCATCATGATGTTTTCTGTTACGGTATCCCCTGCTTCATACAGCACAATTTCTCGCGATGTGAGTCTTTCTGCCCTCACCTCCAATCCCTTGACAGTTTTTTTCATACGAACCCCTAACGATTCAAGCGCGTACAGATGAGGTCGAATTGTACGTGAACCGAGCTTACACCCGCCCGGCTGTGGCAAACGAAATTTTGAAGCCCAATGTATGAGCGGCCCCAGCAGCATAATCACACTTCGGGTTTTCTGAGCTGATTCAAGATTCATTTTTTTAATGACCAACTTCTTTGGTGGTTTGATTTCTAAATCATTTCCTTGCCATTTGACGCTCGTTCCGATACTTGCAAGTACCTCAATGATACGGTGTATCTCTTCGATGCGCGGCATATTTTTGAGTCTCGTCACATTTTTATTCAACAGCGAAGCGCATAAGAGGGCGACTGCGGCATTTTTTGATGTATTCGTTACAATCGTGCCGTGCAGTTTGTGACCGCCCTCAATACGAAAGTTGATAGCTCCGCTTGCGAGTGTAACGATATTTTTCCCGAATATATTTCCAATTTTTTCAAGCATATCCATACTCAGATTTTGTTCTCCTTTTTCTATACGCGCTATAGCGCTCTGTGAAGTTTTCAAAGCTATCGCAAAATCTTTTTGCGTCATGCCTCGTTGTGTGCGAAGCAGTGTAATAAATTTTCCGATCCGTTTTCTTGTTTGTGACATAGGCACTTGGTGATGTCTATCGAGCTTCACTGATCGCTTTCACTACTGGTGAATCTTTTCTTAAATTTTCTATGTATGCAATAGTATCCCAGAGTATATACATAGCACGCTCTGGACCGTGCAATTGTAATCCTTCTCCGCCGAGTGGCACAAGTTTTAATTCTTGTTTTGTTTGATTTTCTCCTTCAGGTGTTGGTTCCTGCAAGCTTGTCTCTGTCTTGAGATAATAAGGATTTTTCACAACTAAAAAATCCTTATTGGCAATTTCTATCTCACCAAAATATACGAGTCCGCGACTTTTCAGAAATACCGCTTTAATATTTTCATTTTGCAGGCCGGCCGGAAGTTTCGGCCCGGTAAACCATTGTTGGTAAATGTAAAAAGTAGCTATAACTACAATGAACAAGCTGATCTCCATGAGGAGCAAATGAAGAGGCCAAAATTTTTTTTCTGAATCCGTAATTGTGTGCATATCGTCATTTTAAAAAATTGAACTTTATTCTATGATAACATACTTCTTCTCCTCTACTCAAAACGAAAACTTCGTAAGAATCGTTGGTAATCCTTTTCGTAAAAACGTTTCAAACTTGTATTACCGCCACAAAGAATGGAATATGTATCTGAATCGTCGGGAATAAATAATTGTTGTAATTCAATTTTGTCTCCAAGTGGCCCAAGAAAACGAATATCCAACGTCACGGCTTTTTTTCCTTGGAATGTCGTAAAGTCACTGTTCATTGTTTTAAAATCTGAGTTACCGCTGCCAAGTTCTTCTGTCAGCTTTTCTGTGATGTTTGACAAAGGAAGTGATAAATCCAAAGTTTCTTGAAAGCGCCGTACATCACAACCAGTACGTGAATCGTCTTTTACTTTTATACCAATCATATAACTCGGCCCATATCTCTTTGCTTCATCTCTATCTAAGATAAAAATTTCGGCATCATACGTAAAAGAAAATTTTGGCTCTGTATGAGTATAAACCTGTAGATTTTGTTTTTTTATTTCGAATGAAAAACGATATCCCAGAATAAAAAACACAATGAAAGTAATAATACTCCCGATGCACACAATCCCTATGAATATTTTCTTCTTAGAAAAAAATGTATGCCCTTTAAAGACTTGGGTTCCTGTCTGACTGTTCGTTTTTGAAATATTTTCCATAACGTTTAGTCTAAAAATGCAAAACTTCCAACAATTTTCGTAAATTCTTTTTCTATCACGTTAAAATCTTCTACTTTGGCCTGTGATGAAAGAAAATAAGCAGCATTATTATGTATGAAAAAAATCAAACGTTGCTTGATGCGCGTGACATTATCTTTTCCAAGGTATGAAAATTCTATGAGAACTGCGTTTTCATTTGCTAAAACAATTCTTTCGTATCTTTCTTTTTTATACTCAGGAAATCGTTCAGGGTAACGCCTATTCACTTCTTCTGTAAATGTTTCCAGAGTTGATCCGCCGAGCAACTTCATCGCACCGAAACCTTTCTGATATCGTATCGAAAACATTGCCGCTGGCACATCTCTCGTGATCCGAAAAAAAATTCCGGCCTGTGTATCTTCGGTAGTAAGGGTGCTGCGCACATACTTCTTCGGATAAGCAATTTCTACACCTTGTACTGGATTAGTATACACACTCAAGGTTTCCGGCACTCCGATGAGCTGTTTTGTATTGAAAAAATACTGGATGCTCAGAAATATTGTACTACTTATGATTATGACGAAACAGATTTTTATTAACAAGAAGTATCTCCAGCCAAAAAAATGTATTATTTTTTGCATAACAGTGAACAGGGTAATATCTCACGAGAAGTTGAGATTCGTTCTCCGCATTTATTCAGCGATTCTGCCACGAAATTCTGCGATCTCACAGGCGAAAGCGTATTCGGCGACAGACCCTTTCTTATTTTTACCTCCGAGTTCAATGAAAAGAAGGACGTGCTTGCCCTTCTTTTCTTCTTTAGAGCCTATTTAGAATCTTGTAGTACCCACCCTGAAAATGTACGTTTTTTGGCGAAAAATGAGTCGGAGCACGAAGCGTAATATTATTACGATGAGTGCGAGACGAAATTTTAAAGCCAAAGACGTACATTTTCAGGGTAGGGGAAGATTCTAAATAGGCTCTAAACTTACAACCTTATAGAAGGCTTACGAATTATTTGTAACTTCCGCAGCTTGTAACCAGTTGGTGCCATCAAAAATGAGTATCATAACATCATATTGACTGATAGTGACATCAACAGCAGTTTTAATCTTGACGGTTCCGGTGGAATCAATCACACAAGCCGTGGTACCGACATTGGTAATAAAGAGTACATCACCCTCTTTTGCACTTCCTGTCTGAATGGCAACTGCATCTAAGGGATCATCTGCATTAGTAACTTCTACATACGAAGCTGTGGGTGTAAGATTTTCTGTTGCTGGGCCGGTTGTGCCAAAAGTAAAAGTCTGTCGTCCTAAAGAGAGTCTGTCTTCAATCCATAGACTTGCGCCGGTACCAGCGAGCTCAACACGGTCATCGGTTGTTTCGTCATACGCAAGTTCTGCGTCTTGATCCAAACCAAGATTCAAACCATTATTATCTCCTACAAAAATATCATCCCATTCAGCGCTTACGGTACCAATATCATCTTGACTTGCTGCATCGGGTTGAATCGTTGTTTGGAAGGTCGCCACATCTTGAACATTAAGCGTACTGTCTAAATCACTTGCGCCATCAATTTCCACAGTTCCAGCAAACTGCGAATATCCGGCGACGTTTAAATCAGCCGACCCGGATGCACCACCGGTCGCATCGAAATCTACATCGCCATCTGCTTCCAAATCTCCTTCTATGCCGAGATCATCAGTGTCATTAGCTGTTATGAATGTTCCTCCCACGCTTCCTACTCTTACAGCTCCGTTCGTGCCGGCGGTTCCGCCTGCACCTCCAATCAATCGCAGTTCACCACCGGTTGTTGCAGTAGTAGCATCGCCAGCGCCACCAGTCAGTGTAAGATTTCCTCCATTAGCACCGATAGCACCGCCATCAGG
>Ga0209343_10000212_pt1 | contig 79900 bp, 82 predicted proteins | sample RifCSPlowO2_02_FD_184026 | JGI IMG/M metagenome (GOLD analysis project Ga0209343, IMG submission 184026) | Groundwater microbial communities from Rifle, Colorado - Rifle CSP2_plank lowO2_0.2 (SPAdes) (version 2) | ecosystem: Environmental > Aquatic > Deep subsurface > Groundwater | place...
GTAGTAAAAAAAGGCGACAAACTTGCGGAGCTTTATAATGATGACAAAAAAGCATCTTTAGATATAGCAAAAGCATCTCTGCAAAGCGCAGAGGTTGCCCTGAAATTTGCAAAAAAAGATTATGACAGACAGGTAATTATCAAAGAGCTTATAGATGAAGCCCAGTTTGATAAATATGCACAAAATTATGAGAGTGCAAAAGCTGCTCTTACTCAAGCGGAGGCAAATTTGGCTTATCAAAAATCACTATATGAAAAAACGGTTCTTTATGCCCCGTTTGATGGAGTTATTTTTGAAAAAGTTGTAGAAGTCGGTGATGTTGTAAGCGGAATGATGCTTAGAACTATTTTTAAAATCCAGAGCAAAAATGAGAGAAAACTTGTTTTAGAATTTGACCAAAAATATTGGAAACAGGTAAAAATCGGACAAATATTTAACTACAAAATAGATGGGGATGAAAAAAAACAAAAAGGTGTTATCTCAAAAGTTTATCCGCATGCTAATCTGGAGAGTAGAAAATTAAATGCAGAGGTGCAGGTAAAAGATTTTGTAGTCGGGCTTTTTGGCGACGGCTATATAGATACAAGCTCTAAAAAGTAACCGACATGTATAAATTATCAATCAAAAGACCAATCGCTACTTTGATGTATGTTTTAACGCTCGTAATATTCGGCTATATGAGCTACAAAGCTATGCCATCGGCACTATTTCCCAATGTTGATTTTCCCATAGTTACAATACAGACAAATTATGCCGGTGCTGAGGCAAGTACGATAGAGTCGCAGATAACCGATGAGGTAGAAGAGGCGATATCGAGAATCGGCGGAATTGACAGCATCATTTCAAGCAGCAGCGACGGTGTGAGCGTAGTAACCGTTAAGTTTTTTTTAGAGCGGGACATTGATGAGGCAACAAACGATGTAAGAGATAAGGTTTCGGCGATAAGGCTTCCAAATGACGCAGAGGCTCCGCTTGTCAGCAAACTTGACATTGGCGGCGCGCCTATTATAAATATATTTTTAACGGCAAAAGGGGATAGTTTAAAAAACCTTATGCTTTTTGCAGATGAGAAGGTGAAGCCGACAATCCAGAAGATAAACGATGTCGGGGCTATTAACATCGTGGGCTACAAAGATAGAGAGATAAAGATATATCCAAATGCAAATGAGTTAAATAAGTATGCAATTACGATTGCAGAGCTAAATTCGGCGGTAGCGCAAGAGAATGTAAAAATCGGCGGCGGAAAACTTATAACCAAAACCAAAGAGCTTACGCTAAAGACAAAAGCAGATGCGATAAGCATTGAAGAGCTAAAAAATATAAAGATAAAAGATAACATAAGATTAAAAGATATTGCAACGGTAGAAGACTCTCTAAGCGATGCAAAAAGTTATGCCTCATACAACGGCGTAGAGGGTGTTATGCTTGAGGTACAAAAAATTTCAGGAACTAACACCATAGACATTATAGAGCGCGTTAAAAAAGTAGTTCCAAAGCTTGAAGTTATGGCGGGAGAGAGGTTTGAGGTAAAGGTTTTAAATGACACCTCTCCTTTTATAATCAACTCTTTAAAAGATGTGGAGTTTGACCTTATTTACGGCGCCATTCTTGCGACTATTATAGTTTTTGTTTTTTTAAGAAACTTGACAATCACCTTTGTTTCAGCGCTCTCTATTCCGGCTTCTATTATGGGCACATTTGCACTGATGGACTATATGGGGTTTGAGTTAAACAAGATGACGCTTATCGGGCTTACTTTGGCTATCGGTATTATCATCGATGATGCCATAGTCGTTATTGAAAACATCTATAAAAAGATGGAAGAGGGGATGGACAAGTATGAGGCGGCGTATGAGGGCACAAAAGAGATGGCTTTTACTATCTTAGCTATCTCTGCAATGCTTCTGGCCGTTTTTATCCCAGTTTCGTTTATGAGCGGAATAGTGGGCAAGTTTTTTGAGAGTTTTGCTATGACCGTCGGGTTTGCAATCATCATCTCTTATGCGATAGCGCTAAGTTTTATCCCAAGTTTGAGTGCGAGGGTGTTGCATAAAGGTGAGAGCAGATTTTATAATTTAACTGAGCCTCTGTTTAAGTTTTTAGAGCGTATTTATGAAAAAACACTTAAATTTGTTCTCAATTTTAAAGTCATAACTTTTGTCTTGGTGTTAATAATATTTTTTGCTTCGCTTAGCCTTTTTCCAAAAATCGGTATGGATTTTATACCAAAAGAGGATAAGGCTGAGTTTGAGATAAAAATCAAAGCTGATGCAGGTATTTCGCTCCAAGAGATGATTAGAAAATCTAAAATAGTCGAAGATTTAGTAAGAAAAAGTCCATTTGTAGAATATACGACGCTCAGTGTCGGATACAACGCTATGCATGAGAAACATAAATCTCTTATCTATGTGAAGCTTGTCGAGAAAACCAAAAGAGAGTTAAATCAGGAGCGGATAGTTCAAGATTTTAGGCAAGCTTTTGAGCCGTATAAAAAAGATATGTTCATAACCGCTTCTGCTATTCCAAACATAAAAGGTGCGGGTGCGTCGGTTCCGTACCAGATAGTTTTAAAATCAGATTCGTTTGAAGATTTGAATATTGCAAAGAAAAATCTGGTTGAGTATCTGGCTAAAAAAAAAGGATTTGTTGATATTGATACGGATTTAGATGATCCAAAACCGCAGATAGACATAAATATTTTAAGAGAAAATGCCTCACAGTTCGGCGTATCCGCTTCAGAGATTGCCCAGGCAATATCTATTGCTTTTTCGAGTGATTTAGAGGTTTCCTATTTTGAAGAGAGCGGAAAACAGTACAACATAACGCTTAGATTTAGCGACGAAAATAGAGTTGGTTTAGAAGATATTAAAAAGTTGCAAGTAAGAACAAAAGACGGCAGACTTGTTTATCTTGACGGTTTAGTTGAATTTAGCGACTCTAAAACACTCGGAGCAATAAATCACTTTGACAGACAGCGAGAGGTTACAATATTTGCCGACCTTTTTGGGCTTGATTTGGGCGGTGCGGTAAACTACACAAAAGCCGAGATTGACAATCTTTTGCCAAAAGGCGTAGAGTATAGATTTACCGGATTTGCCGAAGAGATGGTAAAAACAGGACAGGCTTTTGGTGCAGCGATAGGTTTAAGTGTAATTCTAATGTTTATCATCTTGGCGATTTTATATGAATCGCTCATCCAGCCGATTATCATCATGGTGGCACTTCCGCTAAGCATAATCGGCGTAATGTTAGCGCTCTACATGTCGGGATTGCAATTTAGCCTCTTTGTTATGATTGGATTTATGCTGCTTATGGGAATGGTCGGCAAAAATGCGGTTCTGCTTGTTGATTTTGCAAATCATGCGGTTGATGGTGGCAAGAGAGTTGATGAGGCGCTTATAGAAGCCGGAGAAAAAAGACTTCGTCCAATTTTAATGACGACTGTTGCAATGGTTTTTGCAATGCTTCCTTTAGCTCTTGGAAGCGGGCTTGGAAGCGAAACAAAAGCACCGATGGCAATATCTATTATAGGTGGACTCTTAAGCTCGATGGTACTTACTCTGCTTGTAGTTCCTGTTATTTATAAAATGATAAGTCCGCTTGACAGATGGCTGAGAAAGTATTATGAGACAAAAAAAATAGAAGATACAAAGTAACATTAGGCTAGATAATAATGGGAGTAAAAAATATTTTTACAGTATAATTTTACTATAGACTGAAGGAGAAAATGTTTTGTTGGATAAAAAGCAGTTAAAAAAAGAGCAGATAATGCAATCCGCTCTAGAACTATTTGCCTCTAAAGGATTTTATAGTACTACCATTCCGGATATTGCACTTTCACTAAAAATGAGTGTCGGCAACATGTATAACTACTTTAAATCCAAGGACGTTCTTGCACGAGAAATCATAAAGTACATCTCCGAATATCTTGGGAAAAAGTTAAGAGAAATTAACGAAGAAGATATATCTACTAAAGAAAAAACAAGAAAAATAATAGAAGAATATTTTAAAACAGCTTCTTTAAAACCGGAGATGATAGACTACTTTTTGAGAATATATCTCTCAAACCGTGAAGTGTTTAAAGATGGCTGCGAAGGAATGATTTGTGTTAACGAGTTTGTCACAGAGATAATGATTTACTTTGAAGAGGGTGTTAAATGCAAAGATCTTAGAGAGCAGGATTTTTTCAGCGCATTTGGTCTTTTTATGGGTTATCTTGGTGGCATGGTCTTTTTAAAAGGTGAAAATGTTTTACCAAAAGATTTAAATGATTATGTAGATGATATAACATTTAATATCTATAAAGCGTTGAGCACAGAATAATTATGAAAAATAAAATGAGAGTATTATGGCTTAGTGCAATCGCTTGCAACGGCAATACTCACGCATTTTTAAACTATCCGTATATGGAACAATTTTTAGATGATTTTGAGTTTATTTATCATCCTGTGATAGATTCTGAGTACTCGCTTGAAGATATAGTTTCAAAAGAGATACCTTGCGATATTTTACTTATCGAGGGTGCAATCTCTAAAGAGTTTCAAAGGGCGGACGTGTCGGTAGTAGATATAATCGAAAAATATTCCAAAATAGTCCAAAAAATAGTCACGGTCGGAACATGTGCAACTTTTGGCGGAATTTTTAGAGAGAGCGGTTATGAAGAGACTTCCGGAATGCATTTTGACCAAGACAAACCATCGCAAAAATTTCAGGACTTGATTGATAAAACTATATCTGTCTCAGGTTGTCCCGTTCATCCAGAAGTTTTGGTAAACACTCTTTACGCCATTAAAAAAAACGCTGCACTGAAACTGGACAACTTTCTAAGACCAAAAGAGTTTTATGCATATACCATTCATAACGGCTGTACTAGAAACGAATATTTTGAATACAAAGTGGATAACCATCAGTTTGGCAAACTTGAGGGGTGTATGTTTTACGACCACGGCTGTCAGGCGCCGTTTACTCACGGAAGTTGTAACAAGATACTTTGGAACGAGATAAACTCAAAAACCAGAGCAGGGCTCTCGTGTATGGGTTGTACAGAACCGACATTTCCAAGACAAAATCTCTTCAGTACTAAAAAAAATATGGCAATACCTGAAAATCTTCCCGTTGGTGTTGGCAAAAGAGTCTATCTTACTCTCGCAGGTATTTCAAAAGCATTTAAAATTGATAGATTAGAAAAGAAGTTGATTGATGATTAAATTAATTGAGAAGATAGAGGGTGAGGCGAAACTCAACTTTAATTTTAAAGACAATAAAATTGATTTTGTTGACATAGAGTTTATGTCAACAAGAAATATTGAAAATATTTTAAGAGGTAAAAATGCTTTTGATGCACTTGTGATAAATCCGAGAGTCTGCGGAATCTGCGGTCATGCCCACTTAATAGCTACAGTACAAGCCTTAGAGGATTGCTATGATAATCTGGAGCTTTCAAATAAAGCCAAGATTATAAGAGAATTAACGCTTAATTTCGAGCTTATCCAGAATCACTTTAAATGGTATTATCTCACAATGCTGCCACTTTTTGGACATAAACAGCAGGTCTTAAAAGCTACATTTCCATCGCAGCTTATGGGCAAAGCAATTGCACTCTTTGGAGGACAGTATCCGCATACCTCTTATGCGATTGTCGGCGGAGTAGTTTGTGAAATAACAGAGATAGATATTATAAAACTGCAACACTATATAGCCCAGACAATCAAGTTTGTGGAGGACAATCTAGTAAAAACGGACAGTGAGAATTTTTTAACATGTAAAGATGCGGATGTTCTTTTGGATTATGAGGGAGATTTGCCTGATATACTGAGACAAATAAAAAAAGAAGAATTGTTAGAGTACGGAAAAAGCTATGACAGATTTATATCTTTTGGTGAGAACAGCTACTTTAAAAAAGGCAAATCGTTAAAAACTAAAGTGAGCCATAATATCTCTGTAGAACATGTCAAGGAGTCTGAAATGCCTTCATCATTCGCTAAAAATGTAAGCTTTAAAGATAAATATTACGAAGTAGGTCCACTTGCTCGTGCCATGGTAAACAAAACACCGCTTATAGCAGATGCCCATAAAAAATACGGCGACAGTATCTTTAGCAGGATTTTGGCAAGGGTTTGTGAGATATCTCAACTTTTAGAACACTCAAAAAAACTTATTAAAGATTTAGATTTAAGTGAAGAGTCATACATTGAGCCTTCTATAGATATATCACAACTAAATTCCAGCGGATATTCTGCCGTAGAAGCTGCACGAGGAACTTTAATTCATAAAGTTGAGATAGAAAACGGAATTATAAAAAATTATGAGATAATCACGCCTACACAATGGAACTTAAGCGGCGGTACAAAAGATAAGCTGGGAGTTTCGCAAAAAGCCATGATAGGGTTAAGCGATATTAAAACTGCCGAACTTGTTTTCAAATCATTCGATGTCTGCTCTGTCTGTACTACCCATTAATTAAAACAATCCCACCTTTTATTATTATAATTAATATTTAAGTATAAATAATAGTTATACGTTATACATTAACTTTAGTTTAAGTTTCTTTCGTATATCATTACTGAATGAATGTTCATTTTCTAATGTAATTAAAAATTAAGGGAGTATATTATGAAGAATAATAGTTTGTTTAACAAATTATCTTCTAGGCTGGATGAGTTGTCGAATTTACCAAAACTTGACGATGAAGTATCAATCTCAAAGTTAATTGAAGAAAAAGGTTTTTCTAGAAGAGAGTTTATGGGTTGGGCTGGAGCTATGACAGCTATGTTAACGTTACCGGCAAGTTTTACTCCGTTAGTTGCTAAGGCAGCTGAAATGGCAGATAGACTTCCTTTAGTTTGGTTGCATATGGCTGAATGTACGGGATGTAGTGAATCTTTACTAAGATCTGCGACTCCAAGTATAGACAGTCTGATATTTGACTATATTTCACTAGAGTATCATGAGACGATAATGGCAGCTGCCGGTTGGCAAGCTGAGCAAAATCTAGAACATGCAATACAAAAATATAAGGGCAGATATATTTTGATGGTTGAAGGCGGTATTCCGCACGGAGAAAGTGATTACTTTTTAACAGTTGGTGCTCATGGTAAAACAGGAGAGCAAAGTGCGAAAGAAGCTTCTGCAAATGCTGCCGCAATTTTTGCTATTGGAACTTGTTCATCTTTTGGCGGTGTTCAAGCAGCATATCCAAATCCTACAAATGCAACTGCACTCAGCAATGTAACAGACAGACCGGTTATAAACGTACCTGGATGTCCGCCGAGTGAGAGCAATATTGTCGGAACACTGTTACACTTTATTTTATACGGAACTCTTCCGGCACTTGATGTCTACAATAGACCAAAATGGGCTTATGGACTTAGAATTCATGATGCATGTGAGAGAAGAGGCAGATTTGATGCCGGTGAATTTGTAGAACAGTTTGGTGATGAAGGTGCAAAAGACGGTTACTGTCTTTATAAAGTAGGTTGTAAAGGACCATACACTTTTAACAACTGTTCAAAACAGAAGTTTAATCAAGGTACGTCTTGGCCTGTTCAAGCCGGACATGGCTGCATGGGATGCAGTGAGCCTGATTTCTGGGATAAAATGGGAATCGTTCATGAACCGCTTGGAGATAGACTTTATCATACGGTATTTGGAGGACTCGGTTCCGATGCAACAGCGGATAAAATCGGTGTCGGAATTCTAACTGTAACGGCAGTAGGCATAGCGGCACACGCAGCAATATCATTAGTTAAAAAACCAAAAGAATAAGGAGTTCAAAATGTCAAAAAGAGTAATAGTAGATCCAATAACAAGAATAGAAGGACATTTGAGAGCTGAGGTAATAGTTGGAGATGACGGAGTTGTTCAGGATGCTTTTGTCTCTTCAACTCTATGGAGAGGTCTTGAGGTAATAGCTAAAGGTCGTGATCCGAGAAATATACCGCTTATGATGCAAAGAATTTGCGGTGTTTGTACCTATTCACACTATTTAAAAAGCACAATGGCTGTAGAAGATGCCCTCGGTATTAAAATTCCTTACAATGCAGAACTGGTAAGAACACTAATGAACGCTGCGCTGTTTTTACATGACCATGTTGTCCATTTTTATCATCTGCATGGTGTTGACTGGGTTGATATCGTCTCTGCACTCTCAGCCGATGAAGCAAAAGCGAGTAAATTAGCTTTTAAATATACGGACAATCCTATAGGAACAGGCGAAAATGAGTTAAAAAAAGTAAAAGAGAAAGTAGCAAAATTTGCTAAAAATCCTCAAGGACTTGGACCGTTTGCCAATGCATACTGGGGACATAAAACATTTAGATTTACGCCTGAACAAAATCTTATTGCACTTTCACACTACCTAAAGGCACTTGAAATTCAAAGAACGGTAGCGCAGATGATGGCAATATTCGGCGGTAAAAATCCACATCCTCAAAGTTTGGCAGTAGGCGGAGTTACTTGCGTTATGGATCTTTTAAATCCGGCAAGAATGGGTGAATATTTAGTTAAATATCAAACAATTGCCGACTTTGTAAATAATGCTTACTATGCAGATATTGTAATGGCGGCAGAGATGTATAAAACGGAGCCCTCGGTTATGAAGCCTATGGGTGTCAAAAATTTTATGGCACATCAAGACATGATGGTTGGCAGAAATGATTATCTTTTTGAAAGCGGAATTATTATGAACGCAGATCTCAGTAAAGTCTTTGAGATTGATGAAGATATGATAACTGAAGAAGCTACTCACTCTTGGTATAAAGATGATGCGCCGCAACACCCTTATGACGGTACAACAAATCCAAACTATACCGGTTTTGTTGATGGTGATACTGTCGGACCTGATGGTAAAATGGTTAATTCCAAAATGATAAATGAAAAAGAGAAGTACAGCTGGATTAAATCACCAAGATATAAAGGTGAGCCTATGGAAGTCGGTCCTTTAGCATGTATGTTAGTCAGTTATGCAAAAGGAAACAAAAAAGCAGTAAAAGTAGTAAATGATTTCTTGGCTAAAACCGGCGTTCCCGCAGCAGCTCTATTTTCAACTCTAGGAAGAACAGCCGGGCGAATGTTACAGGCAAAACTTATTGCGGATAATGCACTTGTCGCTTTTAATAATCTTATTGAAAACCTAAAAGTTGATCAGGAAACTTGTGCTACTTATGTTATAGATAAAGATAAAGAGTATAAAGGCAGAGGAATAGGTGATGTTCCAAGAGGAATGCTTAGTCACTGGATTAGAATTAAAAACGGTGTTGTTGAAAACTATCAGGCCGTAGTGCCATCTACTTGGAATGCAGGACCTATGGACTCCAAAGGTGCAAAAGGACCTTATGAAGCTGATTTAATCGGTCTTAAAATACAAGATTTGACACAGCCGCTTGAGATAATCAGGATTATTCACTCTTATGATCCGTGTATAGCATGTGCAGTACATGTAATGGACACAAAGGGCAAGACACTAAGTGAATACAAAATAGATCCACTCTATGGCGGGTGCAGTATATAAAAAGGAGTTGTTATGGAGACTACTGATAAATTGGAAGAGCACTCTTCGAAAAAGGCAGGGCAAGAGATAGAGATGGAGTTAGAGTTTACTTCGTTTTATAGGTGGCATCATTGGATTAGGGTGCTTAGTATAATCATATTAATAGCAACGGGGTTTTATATCTCTGTTCCTTTTATTATTCCGGCGGTAAATGCCCAGCCGACAAACTTTTTAAATGCAGAGTTTAGAGGCTTGCATGAAATATTTGGATTTGTAATGATTTCTATGTTTATAGGAAAAACATACTATTTCTTTTTTGCTGTAAAAGACAGAATGGAAATAAAGTCTTATAAGGATGTTGTAAGCCTGAAAAATTGGCTTAGTCAGATAGGATATTATCTGCTTTTAACAAAGCATCCAAAATTAAGCGGAGCATATAATGTTATACAGCTTTTAGCTTATTTAGTTTTTTATATCGCTATTACAGGTTTGATTGTAACAGGACTTATCCTTTATGTTCATAGTTTTCATCTTGGAATAGGCGGAATTTTATATGAGAGTATGAGATCATTAGAGGTTATGTTTGGCGGTCTAGCTGCCGTAAGAGAATTGCACCATCTGTTAATGTGGGGAGTTATCTTTTTTATAGTCGGACATGTCTACATGGTAGTCTTCAATGCTGTATATGGAAAAGAGGGAACTGTTGATTCTATATTTAGCGGATATAGATGGAAAAGAAACCACTGATGTTACGCACTAAAACGAACGCGTCCGTTTTAGTGGCAGGGACAGATGTCCCTACAACCCCCTAAAGCTACGAAAAACTTTGTTTTTCGAGAACCACAAGGTGTTATATGCACTTTTATGAAAAGTGCGTAAAGTCAGTTAGTCGTAATAAGGATTTTTTGTGAAAATTTTAGTTCTTGGCATCGGTAATATTTTATTCGGTGATGAAGGCATTGGTGCGCATCTGGCAAATTTAATAGATGAAAAGTATGAGTTTGTGTCAAGTAAACATGTTGTAAATGTTCTTGACGGCGGTACATTGGCACAGAGGCTGATACCTATTATTACAGAGTATGACAATGTTTTACTGATTGATTGTGTAAATGTGATAGATGGAAATATAGGAGATGTATACAGTTTTGATTTCAATGATGTGCCGGAGTGTATTACATGGAACGGCAGTGCTCATGAGGTCGAAATGCTGCAGACACTGCAGATGATTGAGATGCTAGGTGATTTGCCTCCAACTAAAATAGTGGGTGTTATTCCTTACGTGATTGGAGAAAACAGCACTTTTACTATGACGCAAGAAGTTGTAAAAGCAAGTAAAACCATGGAACGAGTCATCACAAAATATATAGAAGATTTTGGAGTTAAAGTTTTAATAAAGAAGAATATAACCTTGGAAGAAGTCTCAAAATACACATATTTAAAGGGCACTCTATGATCTTGGAATTTTCATTCAATTATTTGTCTTCATCTTTGGTTTATGAAAAAATAATTATAAGAACAGTGAAACAGTTTTTATTGAAATCAGAAATATTAAGAAACGGTGACGAACTATTTTTGTATGTTGAATCAGATGACAGTGATGAGTTAGAGCGTTTTGCAAATAAATTATCCCTAGAACTTCCTCACTCGATTTTTTTACATGAAACAAATGTAATAGTTGTTGATGAGATGCCGGAGGGCTCTTTTGTTTTAGCTGAGGAGTCAAAACCTGATATCTCTTTTTGCCCTAAGTGCTTAGGTGAAGTTATGGACGAGTCAAATGAGGACTATTACAATGTTTTTCATGAGTGTGAAGTCTGCGGATACTCGGTTGAGGGTGAAAAAAAAAGTTATAAAGAGAATTTTGTAAATCTTGCAAAATCAATAAGCGATGGTTTAGTAGTTGAAGTAAACACGTTTTATGGGAAATATTTTGTTGGCATGCTAGGCAAAAAGTGTAACGGTGTTGATTTTGATATTATCAGTTATGCTTTATCTACGGTAGCACACTACACAAACGCTACAAATAGCGAAATTGTAGCAATGGGAGCAATTGAGAAACCTCTTATAAAATTAAAAACAAACATTAAATTTAAAATGGATTTTGAAGATATAACAAATGAGCTTATCCGTTTTAAACTTTCAGATGATTTAGTTTTGCATCTTTTACTCAGTGAGCTTAACAAACTCGGAATCAACTTAATTTTTATAACAAAAGAGAAACTTCCTTTTGATGTTAAGTTTGATTTAGTGGAGTATAAAAAAGAGTCAGAGCCAATCGAGGTTGTGGTAAGTGATAATCATATTGCTATAGTAAAAGGTGAAAAAGGTCTGCCATACAATAATCTTGAAAATAAAACTTTGATTCCTCATATCGGGGCTTTCTTTTCAGTTATAAAAGAGCATTCTCTGCTTGATAAAACCGTAGTAGGCGTAAATATCTCCAAAGAGTACCACAATGACATTTTAGTTTACTCTAAAAAATTCGGAACTATTGAGTACCTCTCATTTGCGTTTAATTTCAGTTCAATAAAAGATGTACTTGATTCCATTGTAAGCACAAATGGAACAGGAAAGAAGCTGGTAGAGAACTTTAAAAACAAATTTCCCCAGCATTTTGAAACAATATCTGCTATAGTATTTGATGAAAAAGATTTTAATGTTTATAAATTGTGGGGCATAGTTTCTATAATTTTAGGTTACTCGAAAGAGAAAGACCTTGCTAAGTCTGCAAAAATTCTTGAAGAGAGTGCAAGTTCATTTTTAGGAACAAAAGGACCTCGTATAGACTATAAACTAAAAAGTATAGAGAACAAGGTTTATTTAGACCCATTGATGACAATCAGAACCGCGATGAGTTTTAAACTTGCACAAGTTGATCAGCTTACACTTAGTTTCGGGGTTATAGAGAGTTTTGTCGAGTTTATCTCAACCCAATTGGATGAGATAAAAGAGGAGATGAAAAGCGACGCGGTTGTTGTAACGGGTTCACTTTTGGAGAATAGACATCTTTTTAGTAAACTTAGCAAAGAAGTTTCGGTAAATCATAAGTTATACTTCAATAAAGAGTTGCCCGTAGATGGAAAAAATATTTTATATGGCGGAAATGAATTGTTTTGAGAAGGTATAAATATCTTATAAAGGGACAAGTCCAAGGTGTCGGATTTCGTCCTTTTATATATAAGTTGGCACTCAATTTTGCTCTTGTGGGTTTTGTCAAAAATGACATAAACGGAGTAGAGATTGAAGCGGAGGGAGAGCAAAAAGATATAGAGCTTTTTGAAGAGTCTCTTCACTCTAAACTACCGCCGCTTGCAAGAATAGACGACATACAAAAAACAGAGATAAAACCGCTTCATGAAAACAGCTTCGACATTATACAAAGCTCCGACAATTCAAAAAACTCATACAAATCTGCTCTTATTCCTCCAGATACTGCCATATGTCATGAGTGTTTAACTGACATAAAAGATGAGAAAAATAAAAAATATCATAACTATTTTGCCACAAACTGCACAAACTGCGGACCTAGATATAGCATTATAAAAACAGTTCCTTATGACAGAAAAAACACATCTATGCAGAAGTTTAAGATGTGCAAAAGCTGTAAAGAAGAATATACAAATCAGTTAAACAGAAGATACCATGCACAGCCTATTTCATGCAACAACTGCGGACCAGAATTGTCTCTTTTTAGAGGCGAACAAAAGGTAAATATCGCTCAAAAAGATATTGTTCAAAAAGTTGCATCTCTTATAGAAGAGGGGAATATTTTAGCGCTAAAAGGCATAGGCGGATTTCATATAATCTGCGATGCAACCAATGACGAGGCGGTAAAAAAGTTAAGAGAGTTTAAACATAGACCTACGAAGCCTTTCGCCGTTATGTGCAGAGATATGGAACAGATTAAAAACTTTGCATGTGTAAATGATAAAGAAGAAAAACTTTTAACATCAAAAGAAGCACCAATTGTTATACTAAAAAAACTTACATGTCAAAGCAATCTAGATGTTAAAATTTCATCTCTTTTAGCTCCAAATATTGACGCAATTGGGTGCATTTTGCCTTACACCGCTCTTCATCATCTTCTGTTTGTACATCTGCAAAATCCCATAGTCGCCACAAGTGCAAATCTCGGCGATGAGCCTATTATCATAAGCGTTGAAGATATCTTTAAAAAGCTTCCTTTTGTTGACTTTACCCTTGATTTTGACAGAGAGATAATTAACGGAGTTGACGATTCTCTTATTCAGATAGTAGATAGCAAAACCCAGATACTCAGACTCTCAAGGGGCTTTTGCCCAAAGGCAATTAAACTCCCTTTTAAGAGCGAGAAAAAAATCTTGGCAGTCGGAGCAAATGCAAAAAATTCTATAGCTTTTGTGATGGACGACAAGATAATCATATCGCCCTATATCGGAGATTTGGACTCTATGGAAGCTTTTGGATTTTTTGAGAGAACCATCGAGACTTTTAAACGCTTTTACGATTTTGAACCCGATGTCATAGTGCATGACAGACATCCAGACTATGAAACGACCAAATGGGCGAAAAAACAGAACAAAAAGCTCTTAGAAGTACAGCACCACTTGGCACACATCTACGCCTGCAAAGCGGAGTTTGGACTTAGCGGCGATTATCTGGGGTTTAGCTTTGACGGCACTGGTTACGGAGATGAGGGCACACTTTGGGGCGGAGAGATTTTTGTAGGCGACAAACGCAAATACAGTTTCAAACAAATCAAACTCTTAGGCGGAGCAAAAGCCATAAAAGAGCCTAGACGAGTTGCTCTTAGTATGCTTTTTGATGAACTTAGCTTAGAAGAGGTTTTAAAACTTGAACTAGACCTTGTAAAATCTTTTTCAAAAGATGAAATAAAAATATTGCATCAAAGCTACATAAAAAATCTAAACGCACCAAAAAGCAGTTCTGTAGGAAGACTTTTTGATGCAATCGCCTCATTTTCAAATATTGCCCAGAGTGTAAGCTACGAAGGTGAAAGCGGACTTTTGTGCGAGAGCTATTATGATAAAAACATAAAAAAATGTTTTGAATACGGTATCGAAGACGGCGAGATAGATATTAAAATAACAGAGTACATGTTAAAGAGCAAGTCGGGTAAAAAAGAGTTAAACTCTATGTTCATAAACACGCTTGTAAAAATCATCGTAGATATCTCAAAAAGAGAAAAACTTGACGTGATTTTAAGCGGCGGAGTTTTTCAAAACAAGACACTTATGGAGTTGACTTGTCAAGAGTTAAAACAAGAAAAAATCAAACACTACTTTCAACAAGAAACGGCTATCAATGATGGAGGAATTGCTTTGGGACAAGCTTATTATGCTTTATCTCACAGTGAATTTTGATACAAGTCTGTTAGTATCTCTTTTTGCAGAGATTGTTCATAATTAAACTTAAACTCAATCTCTTTCAAATAGTAAAAAAAGTTCTCGTGTCTCACTCCCTTATACTTCAAAATAGACTTTTCAAAAAAAATCCAGAACTTGGTTATAAGGTTATCTTTTTTTTGTATTTTTGAAATTTTATTAAACATCATATATTTTGAGAACTCTTTGAAGTAGGCTTCATCCGCTCCATCATCCATAAACTGATTTTTATACATGTTGAGGTTTTGCATAAGCAGGTTGTAAATCTTGTTGTCATAATGAAATGTTAAAAAATTTTGTGCATCAAAAATATTCTCTTTTATATCTCTTTTGCTTTTTTCAAGGTAAATGTACTCATCATACTCAATAACCGTTTTATCTTTGAACTCATCTTCTAAGCGGCTTGCTATGAGCTGTCTAAAAAGATCATATCTCTTTTTTACGGTTACATAGTTGATGTCAAGTTTTTTTCTGGTTTCATTTATGTTCAAATCATTGCAGAAACACTCAATAATTTTTAAATCTTTATCTATTTTTTTTATAGAGAACTTTTTTTTGCAGTTTGAGCATTTAAGTTGTTCTGATTTTAGTTGATATAACTTTTTATTATTGCAGTAAATACATTTCATAACTGATTTTATCATAGTTTAGTCCTAAAACTATATAAGAAAGTGTAAAATTTATTTTAAATTTACTTTAAAGATATATAATATGAATACCTATTCAGTTTAAGGAGAGTGCATATGGAAAATGTCGGATTGTTGCTTATCTTTTGGTACGGTGTATTGCATGCGTTTGGACCTGACCATCTTACGGCTATTGCAGATTTTTCAATCGGTAAAAACAAAAAGAAAACTATGCTCATTACTGCTCTTTTCGCAGTTGGACACGGATTGTCCCTTTTTGTATTTGCAAAAATATTAGAGAGCTATCATATAAGCGAGACTATTTTAGGGTACGGAGACCTTATCTCGTCATTAGTGATTATCGGTATAGGCGTATATCTTCTTTTTATGGTTTTTACTGACAGAATCGGGTTGAAAAAACATATACATGACGGCAAAGAGCATCTTCATATATTTTTTGGAAAAGAGCATGCTCACGACAATGCAGATACAGCTTCCGCCTTTACCATAGGAACATTGATGGGCATAGGCGGAGTTAGAGGTATGCTTATAACGCTTGGAGTAATAGAAGGACAGAGTGTTGATTTTGTAATGGTTTTGGCTTTTACGCTTGGAGTCATGAGCATATTTGTAAGTTTTGGGGTTGTTATACTCTATATAAATAAAAATCTACTAAACTCAAAACAGAACTTAAGAAGAGTTTTTGCAACTGCCGGTATTGTTTCGGTAGCTGTCGGCTCTAACATGTTAATCGGATAGAAAATCGAATAGAAAGAGGCATAAGTGCCGAGGGCTTCCTGCCGAAGGCGTAGTGCCTTTGCTGGTGAAACAAAGTGTTAACGTAGGTATCGGAATCGAGGTACCCCTTGAGGGTATACTTCCGATACCGTAATAAAATAGATGAAGGGTTTCCTTCATTTTATGAAATAAAATAAAGGAACAAAATATGTGTAAAGATTGCGGTTGCTCCATTGTAGAACATAGTCACTCTCATAAGGAAAGTCATTCACACAAGCATCATCACGGGAATTCACATGAACATCAAAAAACTCATGAACATCTGCATGATAACCCACAGTTAAATGACCCTAAAACCATTTCAGTAATTACGAAGATTTTAGACAAAAATGACAAAGAGGCAGGGCATAATCGTGAGCATTTTAACTCTCACAGCGTTTTGTGTATAAATCTTATGAGCAGCCCCGGAAGCGGAAAAACAGCACTTTTGGAGAGCCTCTCGGATTTGGCTGATTTTAAATTTTGTGTCGTAGAAGGTGACTTGGAGACAAGTAAAGATGCGGACAGACTAAAAGCCAAAGGCATACAGGCTCATCAGATTCAAACGGGTTCGGCTTGTCATTTGGACGCATTTATGGTTCATAAAGCTCTGCATCACATGGATTTGGACAATATGGATGTATGTTTTGTAGAGAATGTAGGAAACCTCGTCTGTCCTGCAAGTTATGATGTAGGAAGTCACTTAAACATAGTTTTAGTAAGTATTCCTGAGGGCGAAGACAAGATATCCAAATATCCGGTTATGTTTCGTCAAGCCGATTTGATACTCTTTACAAAGACCGATTTGCTTCCATATTTTGAGTATGATATTGAAAAAGAGAAAGAGGCGGCAAGAAAGCTAAAGCCGAGTGTTGACATACTTGAAGTCAGCACCAAAGAAGTGAACTCAATAAAAAAAGTTTCCGAGTGGATAAAGTTTAAAATGGAGATGAGATAATGTGTCTTTCAATACCCTCAAAAGTAGTAAAAATAGACAAAGAGAATGAAATAGCAACGGTTGATACTATGGGCGTGCAAAGAGATGCCTCTTTATCTCTGATGAGCGAAGAGAATATAAATATAGGTGACTATGTACTTTTGCATATCGGATTTGTGATGAACAAGATTGATGAAACTGAAGCACTGGAGAGTTTGGCGTTATATAAAGAGATTATAGAAGCGATGAACGAAGAGGATAGGCGGTTGGCAATTTTAGAAGCGGAGAAGGTGAATGGCGAAGCCAGAGAGGCTGCCCTGGGGCATGAGTGTTCAAACCAAGGAGACTAAAATGGAGTTAGAACTTAAAAATTTATATGATGATTTTAGAGATGCAGACACCATAAAAGCTTATGCAAAAATCATAAAAAAAGATGCTAAAAAACTAGAAAATCCTATAAACATTATGGAAGTTTGCGGCGGTCATACTCATACTATTATGAAGTACGGTCTTCCTCAGCTTTTGCCTTCAAACATCAAGTTTATTCACGGTCCTGGCTGTCCTGTTTGCATCATGCCAAAAGAGAGAATCGACCATGCTTATGTCTTAAGTATGCTTCAAGATGTGATATTGGTTACTCTGGGCGATATGATAAAAGTGCCGGGAAGCAACGGAAGTTTGCAAGATGCAAGAAGCAAAGGCGCAGATGTTCGTTTTGTTTATTCGCCCTTAGAGTGTCTAAAGATTGCAAAAGAGAATCCGACTAAAAAAATCATCTTTTTTGCCATAGGATTTGAGACGACTACACCGATGACAGCTGCACTTCTGGACGCGGTTATAAAGCAGAACATCAAAAATATTTTCTTTCACATAAACCATGTAACCGTTCCTGAGGTTATGAGAGAGCTGATAGATTCCAGAGATATACATGTAGATAGTTACAACAACAAAATAGACGCATTTTTAGGACCTTCACATGTAAGTGTTATAAGCGGAAGTAAAATCTATGAAGAATTTCCGCGTGATTATAAACGACCTGTAGTTGTTTCAGGATTTGAGCCGGTTGATGTTATGCAGGCAATAAGCATGATAGTAAAACAGTTCATAGAGGGCAGATGCTCTCTTGAAGTGGAGTACAAAAGACTTGTGACTTATGATGGAAATGTTAAAGCACAGGAGCTGGTAAACAAATATTTTGAAAAAACAGACCTGTTCAAATGGCGAGGTTTAGGCAATATCCCCAAAAGCGGACTAAAACTAAAACCTGAGTTCAAAGAGTATGACGCAGAGATAATCTACAAAGATGTTCTGCCGCTGGGCGAGATAGAAGACCACAAACTCTGCATCTGTGGAGATATATTAAGAGGAATGGCTAGCCCTCCGGAGTGTACGATATTTGGAACTGCATGTAAACCGACTTCACCGATTGGGAGTTGCATGGTAAGCTCTGAGGGCGCATGTGCGGCGTACTATAAATATGGGAATTTGGTATGAACAAAACAATAACATTAGCATGCGGAAACGGCGGAGAAGAGAACAACGAGCTGATAAGAGATGTTTTTTACAAGGCTTTTAAAAACGACATCCTAGATAAGAGCGAAGATGCGGCTATTATTCATAACGGTGAGTTGGCATTTTCAACCGACAGCTTTACGGTTTCGCCTCTGTTTTTTGCGGGTGCAGACATAGGCAAGCTTGCAGTTTGCGGTACATGTAACGACCTTGCCATGATGGGTGCGAAGCCTAAATATTTGACATGTAGTGTCATCATCGAAGAGGGTTTCCAGATGAGAGATCTGGAACGGATTGTTCGCAGTATGAAAAAAGAGCTTGAGATTAACGGTGCGATTGTAGTAAGCGGAGACACCAAGGTTGTGCCTCGCGGAAGTGTCGATAAGATTTTTATAAACACGACGGGAATCGGCGAAGTTTTAAAAAAAGGCATCAGCTCCAACAACATAACCAAAGATGACACCATCATTGTAAACCGTGATATCGGCTGTCACGGTGCGGCTATCTTTGTCGCTCGTGAAGGTATCGAGATGAGCAGCTCTTTGCAGAGTGATTGTGAGTCGCTTTATCCTCAGGTGAAGGCTCTTTTGGACGCAGACATAAAAATAACGGCTATGAGAGATGCGACTAGAGGCGGAGTGAGTGCGGTGCTAAATGAGTGGTCGAGGCAGTCAAATATCTGCATAGAAGTGCAAGAGGAGAGCATTCCCGTCAGCGATGAGGTAAAAGGCATTTGTGAGATGCTCGGTTTTGAAGCGACCGCTTTGGCGAATGAAGGTACTTTTGTGTTAGCCGTAAATCATGATGACGCAGAACGTGCAGTTGAGATTTTAAAAACTTTTGAAAATTGTTCAAAGGCGGCTGTTATCGGCAAAGTAACGGATACTCATCTAAAAAAAGTCGTTTTAAAGAGCAGCTGGGGGACTTCAAGATTTTTAGATACGCCAAGCGGCGAGCTTCTTCCTCGCATCTGCTAAAGCTATGAAAATACTTCTTATAGTATCTGCCTTTAACTCTCTTACGCAAAGAGTTTTTTGCGAGCTTCAAGATATGAATCATGCGGTTTCGGTGCAGTATGCCATAAGCAGTGAGGCGATGATGCAGAGCGCTCTGGAGTTTCAGCCAGATATCATCTTTTGCCCTTACCTGAAAAAGTATCTCCCATGTGAGATATTTCTCAAAACTCCCACTTTTATACTTCATCCCGGCATAAGAGGAGACAGAGGGCATAATGCACTCGACCATGCGTTGAGGGAAGATAAAAAAGAGTGGGGAGTCGTAATACTTAAAGCAAACGAAGAGTTTGACGGCGGAGATATATTCGCCGAGGTTAGGTTTGAGATGAGAGATGCGACAAAGGCTTCTATATACAGAAACGAAGTCGCAGATGCTGCCTCAAAAGCGTTAAAAGAGTTGCTTAAAAATTTGGACGATAAAGAGTTCAAACCTACTCCTCAGTTAAAATCCGAGATGCATAATTATCTAACGCAAAATGACAGAGCAATAGAGTGGCAAAATGACACCACAAAAGAGATAATAAAAAAGATACATGTAAGCGATAGTTTTCCGGGCGTAAAAGATGAGTTTTTGGGAGTTGAGTGTTATCTTTTCGGTGCCTGGGAAGAGGAGAAGTTAAGAGGAGAACCAAAAGAGATAATCGCCAAAAGAGACGGCGCTGTTTGTGTCGGCACGATTGACGGGGCTTTATGGATAACTCACATGCAAGAAGTCGGCAGGTTTAAACTCCCCTCAACCTATGTTTTAAAAGATAAAATCAAAGGCGTTAAAGAAGAAAGGCTTCCTCTTATTTTTGACATGAGCTATAAAACATTTTATGAAATCAGCTCCCATAAAGACGCCGATGTGGCGTATCTGTGTTTTAACTTTCACAATGGCGCTATGCATTCTGAGCAGTGCATCAGGCTAAAATATGCGTTTGAGTATTTAAAAGAGAGTTGTAAAGTCGTTGTTTTGATGGGCGGAGCGGATTTTTTCAGTAATGGAATACATCTAAATATACTCGAAGATTCTAAAAAGCAGGGAGAGGACGGCTGGAGCAACATAAATGCCATGAATGATTTGATAAAATCAATCATATTCGCAGATGACGTAATCACTGTTGCATCTCTGCATAAAAATGCCGGAGCAGGCGGAGTGTTTCTGGCTTTGGCATGTGATTATGTTGTTACATGTAAGAGTGTTGTTTTAAACCCTCACTATAAAACTTTGGGACTTAGCGGAAGCGAGTATCATACATTTACACTGCCCAAAAGAGTAGGTGCGCACAAGTCAAAAGAGCTGCTGGAGAGTTGTCTGCCGATAAATGCCGCTAAAGCAAAAGATATAAATATGGTGGATGAGGTTTTTGAAAAAGAGAACTATTTTGAGCAATTAAGAAGTTTCACCAATAAACTGGTAAAAACGCAAGACGAGTATGATGATTTTATATATGAAAAAGAAGACTTTCTACAAAGAAACAGAGAATTTATAAATGAGTGCAAAGAGAATGAGTTAAAGACAATGCACCCGGAATTTTGGACTGAAGAGAGCTCGTTTCATTCTTTGAGAAAAGAGTTCGTATATAAAGTATGTCCGATACAAACACCACAAAGATTAAAGGAAATATAATGCATGAATACAGTATAGTCCAGTCTCTTTTAGACTCATGTGATGAGAATGCTGCACAAAACAAAGCTACAAAAGTAACCAAGGTTGTAATCAAAATAGGCGTAATGAGCGGAGTTGAGCCAGAGCTTTTGAAAACTGCATTTGACACATTTAAAGAAAAAACAATTTGTGAAGAAGCTGAATTAATAATCAATATTCAGCCAATACTAATCAGGTGTAATAACTGCTTAAATGAATCAGTTTTGCAAAAGATACAATACTGCTGTCCTACATGTAAAAGCACAGAACTTGATGTGCTTGATGGGGAAGATATGTATCTAATGCAATTAGAACTTGAGTAAATTAGTAAAATAAAATTAACTCAAATTGTGGATATATTTAATTTAAGTTAAGAATTAAACAAAACTTAAAGCTTGTAAGAGTATAATTCCGAACTTTTTGTAGCAACGAAACCATTGGGCAGATGAAATAAATGTGCCCAAAGGCTATAAGTATTTAAAGATTTAAGGAATTGTACATGTACGCAATTATCAAAAACGGTGGCAAGCAGTATAAAGTTCAAGAGGGCGATATCCTATTATTGGATAAGATGTCTCTAGAGCCTAAAGCTACTATCGAAATTAAAGAAGTTCTAGCTGTTAACGCAGGAGAACTTAAAATGGGAGCGCCTTTTGTTGAAGGTGCTGTTGTAACTGCTGAAGTTATTAACGAGGGTCGTGATAAAAAAGTTATGACATTCAAAAAACGTCGTCGTAAAGACTCTAAAGTTAAAAGAGGCTTTAGAAGAGACTTTACTCGCGTTCGTATTATAAAAATCGCAGCTTAGTAATAAGCTGTAAATTAACTAAGGAGATTCAAGATGGCACATAAAAAAGGTCAAGGTAGTACGCAGAATAATCGCGACTCGGCTGGTAGAAGACTTGGTGTAAAAAAGTATGGTGGAGAGGCTGTAATAGCTGGTAACATCATTATTCGCCAAAGAGGAACTAAAGTTCACCCAGGTAAAAATGTTGGTATGGGAAAAGACCATACAATTTTTGCTCTTGTTGAAGGTACTGTTTTATTTCATAGAAAAGATAAAAAACGTCAACAAGTTTCAATTATTCCTGCTGCGTAATTCTACTATATTTGGGCATATGCCCAAATATTTCTACTTCAACCATTAGGTTTTGTATCTACAACAGTTAAAATATTCAACAATTTACTTTTTTGTTATAGTTGATTTTTGAGTATTTAAATGTCGAATTTACTATCGATAATAGCTAGATATTAGCTAAAGAAAAAATTAAAAGGAAAGCACTTGTTTACAGATAGCGTAGAACTCACAGTCTCTTCAGGAAAAGGTGGTCAAGGTTGTGTTTCATTTCGTCGTGAAAAATTCGTTATTAACGGTGGTCCAAACGGCGGAGATGGCGGAAAAGGCGGAGATATCTGGTTTAAATGCGATAACAACACGCATACATTATCTCACTTTCAAAAGAAGATGCACATAAAAGCAGATAATGGAGCTCAGGGTGAAAGCTCAAATATGGCTGGAAAATCCGGTTCTAAAAAGGTTATTATCGTACCGCCAGGCACTCAAATTATCGACGCAGAGAGTGGAGAAGTTTTATTTGACATGCTAAAAGATGGACAGGAGGAGTTGTTTATTACCGGCGGAAAAGGCGGACTAGGCAATACCCACTTTAAATCTTCTACAAATCAGCGACCTACTTATGCGCAGCCGGGTGAGAAGGGTGAAACTAGAACAATCAAGTTAGACCTCAAGCTTATAGCCGATGTCGGTCTGGTAGGTTTTCCAAATGTAGGGAAATCAACTCTTATATCAACTGTTTCAAATGCACGTCCTGAAATTGCGAACTATGAGTTTACAACGCTTACTCCAAAACTAGGTCAGGTAAATATTGGTGATTTTGAATCATTTATTATGGCTGACATTCCCGGTATTATCGGCGGAGCGCATGAGGGCAAAGGTCTTGGAATTCAATTTTTAAGACATATCGAGAGAACAAAAATTCTTCTGTTTATGGTTGATTTGGCATCATACAGAGATTTAAAAGAGCAGATAGAGACACTAAAAAGAGAAGTAGCTCTTTTTTCGGATAAGTTATCACAAAGCCAGTACGCTATTGCGCTAACAAGGGCAGATATTGTTTCGCCGGATGAAATTAATGATCTGGTTAATGGATTTTTGGAGATAATCGGAGTAAAAGCAAACAAGAGCAGTGAAGTTCCTTTTGACGATTCGCTCCCGTATTTTATTCAAAAAAGTGCAGATGAGACGCTTGGATATGATAAAACTCTTCCATATTTTGTTGCGCCGATATCTTCAGCTACACATAAAAATATAGAGCCGCTCAAACATGCCCTGTTTAACCTTGTTCAAGTAAATAGAATTTATAGTAAATAAATTATTAGAGATAAAAAGATGAGAAGAGTTGTTGTAAAAGTAGGAAGCGCTGTACTGACCCAAAATGATGCAATTGCATTAGAGAGAATGAAAAATTTAGTTGATTTTTTAGCGGAATTAAGAAAAAACAATGAAGTTATTTTAGTCTCTTCAGGTGCAGTTGCGGCAGGATATACCGCACTCAAGTTAGACAGAGGGATTCTTCAAAACAAACAAGCTCTTGCTTCAATCGGTCAGCCGATTTTAATGAACAAATATGCAAAGAAATTTGCCCAGCACAATATTTTAACAGCTCAGGTTTTAGTAACCGCTGCAAATTTCAACGATGATGACGAGTGCAGAAGAATCAAAGATACCGTCGATACTCTTCTCTCAAATGGAGTTATTCCGATTATTAATGAAAACGATGCAACAACTACTAAAGAGCTTGTCGTTGGAGATAATGACCAATTGTCAGCTTATGTTGCGAAACATACAGACTCAAATTTGCTTATAATATTATCAGATATAGATGCCTACTATGACAAAGACCCAAGAAAATTTACAGATGCAAAAATATTGAGAACTGTAAATAGTATTGATGAAAATGAGCTTCAAAAAGAGGCAACGCCAAACTGTGCTTTTGCTACCGGTGGAATTTTAACAAAATTAAAAGCAGCTAATTATCTCTTAGTTCATGGCATAGATATGGTTTTAACAAGCGGATATGATTTAAGTGATATAAAAAGCCTTATGCTACAAAACAGACATATTGGCGGAACCATTTTTACAAAAAAATAAATATGTACAGCAAAACAAGTGCCCTTGGGTTAAAAATAATTTTTATGGGAACACCTGATTATGCAGGGCATATTTTGGAGAAACTAATCAGCACAAAAAACATTGAAGTAGTTGCTGTCTATACACAACCGGATAAGCCGGTTGGGCGAAAAAAATTTTTAACTCCTCCCATCGTAAAAACAATAGCGCTTCAAAATAATATTGCCCTTTATCAGCCAAACAGATTAAGAGAAACTGCCACCGTTGAAGAGTTGATTAAAATAGAGTGCGATTATATTGTGGTGGCGGCCTATGGTCAGATATTGCCTCTAAAAGTTTTGGAACATGCTCCGTGTATAAATCTTCATGCTTCAATATTGCCACAATATAGAGGAGCAAGCCCAATCCAGCAAACTCTTTTAAATGGCGATAGCAAAACAGGCGTAACTGCGATGCTCATGAATGAAGGTCTGGATACCGGAGATATTATTAAAATTAAAGAGATTAGTGTGGGCGATACAGAGATGGCAGAATCACTGTTTGAGAGACTTACCGATGTTGCCTGCGAACTAACTGTCGATGTGCTTGAAAACTTCAACTCATACACTCCAATCAAGCAGGATGATTCTCTATCTTCACACTGCACGAAAATAACAAAACAAGAGGGCGAAGTAGCGTTTGAAGACGCGCAGAGTCTCTATAATAAATACCGCGCATTCACCCCTTGGCCTGGAATATACTTAAGTTCTGGATTGAAGCTAAAAAAGATAGAGCTAGTAGAAAAAGAGAGCCAAAATGAGAGCGGAAAAATTTTACAGGTAGAAAAAGATGCCATTGTCGTTGGGTGTAAAAAAGGAACTATTAGAGTTTATAAAGTTCAGCCAGAGTCAAAAAATGAGATGGATGTTTTATCCTACATTAACGGTAAAAGATTAAACATTGCAGATACTCTATCTTGATAGCGTAGATTCTACGCAAAAATATCTGAAAAAGTTAATTAAAGAGGAAAAAATCTCCTCTTCTTACGCAGTTGTGGCTAACTCTCAAACAGATGGAGTCGGCAGCAGAGGAAACTCTTGGAGTGGAGTTAGAAATAACCTGTTTTTATCTTTTGCGATTCCGTTAAAAGATTTGCCGAAAGACCTTAGGCTAGAGTCTGCATCTATTTATTTTTCTTATATTTTAAAGGAGACATTGGCAGAATTAAATTCTTCTGTTTGGTTAAAGTGGCCGAATGATTTTTATATAAGTGATAAAAAAATTGGCGGAATGATTACTAACTTGGTAGAAGATAGTCTTGTTTGCGGTGTTGGGCTAAATATAGCGGATGCGCCTGAAAATTTCGCCAAGCTAGATATCGAAGTTGACAGAGATGAACTTATTAATATCTATTTTATAAATATTGAAAAAAAGAGTTTATGGAAGCAAGTTTTTAGTAAATATAAGATAGAATTTTATAAGAACCAAAACTTTTATACGCACGATAAAAATTTAATAATTTCTTTAGAAGATGCTTCACTTCAGGGTGACGGTTCTATTGTAATCAACGGCGAGAGGATATATAGCAGACGATGAGTGAAGTGATTGTAATTGCAAATCAAAAAGGTGGCGTTGGTAAAACAACTACTGCTGTCAACTTAGCTGCCTCACTTGCCGTTGCAGAAAAAAGAGTGCTATTAATAGATTCAGATCCACAAGCAAATGCTACTACATCTCTGGGATTTCACAGAAATGATTATGAGTTTAACATATATCATGTGCTGATTGGAACAAAAAAGCTAAAAGATATTATTTTAAAATCCGAACTGCCTACTCTTCACTTGGCTCCATCAAACATTGGATTGGTTGGAATAGAAAAAGAGTATTACGATGCGGAAAATTCAAAAGGTCGTGAGCTTCTTTTAAAGAGAGCTATTGCCGGTGTTTTGAAAGATTATGATTATATTATTATTGATTCTCCTCCGGCTCTTGGACCTATGACGATTAATGCACTCTCAGCTTCGAATTCCGTAATTATTCCTATTCAGTGTGAATTTTTTGCACTTGAAGGTCTTGCACAGCTTTTAAATACTGTAAAGCTAGTTAGAAAATCAATTAATCAAAAATTGATTATAAAAGGTTTCTTGCCAACAATGTTCAGCGCTCAAAACAATCTCTCAAAGCAAGTTTTTGCAGATTTAAAACAACATTTTAACAGTAAGCTTTTTAAAGATGCAGACGGCGAGATTATAGTAGTTCCTAGAAATGTAAAATTAGCAGAATCTCCATCATTCGGAAAACCGGCGATTTTATATGATGTTAAATCAATGGGTTCTATATCTTATCAAAATTTAGCACAAGCGATTATGGAAGCATGAAGTCACAAAAGTTAGGTAGAGGATTAGGCGAGCTATTAGGCGAAATAGATGAGGCTTACGAAAATGAAGTTTCTCAAAAAGATTCAATTATAGAGATTGCTCTAAGAGACATAAGACCAAATCCGTTTCAACCGAGAAAACATTTTGAAGAGAGTTCTCTTTATGAACTTGGTGAATCTATAAAAAATGATGGACTAATCCAACCGATTATTGTTACTGAAGATGTTGACGGATATGTACTCATTGCAGGCGAGAGAAGACTTCGTGCATCAAAACTTGCAAAATTAAAAACAATTCGCGCGATTATTTTAAATAGCGATGAACAAAAGATGCGACAGTTTGCGCTAATTGAAAATATTCAAAGAGATGAACTTAACTCTATTGAATTAGCACATGCTTACGGCGAACTTATCAAACTTCACAATATTACACAAGATGAACTCTCAACTAGAATTCATAAAAGCAGAACGCATATTACAAATACAATCAGACTTTTGCAACTCTCACAAAAGACACAAAGAGCACTAATAGAGAAGAAGATTAGTACAGGACATGCTAAAGTTCTGGTAGGGCTTGATGAAAAGCAGCAACAGTTGATTGTTAACTCAATTGTAGGGCAGAAGTTAAGTGTTAGAGAAGTTGAAGCTACTATTAAAAGTATCAAAAATAACAAACCGGAATCAGATAATAAATCAGTTACAATCTCATATAATTTTAAAGAGATTAAGGAAAAATTATCTGCACTCGGATTTAAAAGTAAAAATTCTAATAAAAGTTTAACAATAGAGTTTGATAATGAAAATCAGATAAACATATTTTTAGCTTATCTCAAAAAATAGTACTCAAAAAGTTATAAATTTTTAATTTTTCTCTTTCTTTAACAATTCTTTTAATTTTAACATAGTATAATCACGCAACTTTTAGGAGGTGCTATGTTAGATATAAATCCGATACTACTTGTAGCTACATTAATCGTGTTTCTTACGCTTATCGCCGTTCTAAACAGTTCGCTTTACAAGCCGTTGTTTGCTTATATGAGTAAAAGAGATGAGGACATCAAAAAAGACCTAGAAAAAGTAGGCTCAAATGATGATGAAATCAATTCCCTTGAATCAAAAGCACAAACAATAATTGTAAATGCTAAGCTGGAAGCTTCGGCCCTGAGAGAGAAAGTTATTGCGGATGCTAGAGAGTTAGCAGAGAGTAAGTTAGAAGCAAAGCGTGCTGAATTAGCTAGTCAGTATTTAGAGTATGAGCAGTCACTTGCCCGTGCTCGTGAGCAGTTGGCAAGTGATTTAAAATCACAAATCCCACTGTTTAAAGAAGCTGTAAAAGCTAAATTTAGTCAAATATAAGGATGTGATGTGAGTAGAATTTTAGTATTTATGCTAATGATATCAACATATGCATTGGCATCTAGTGGTAATGCAGAAAATGCAAGCACTGATATAGTTCAAAGAACAGTTAACTTTTTACTGTTTGCCGGACTAGTTTGGTATCTTGTTGCTGAGCCGGCAAAGAATTATTTTGCATCAAGAAGTCAGTCTATTGCTGATGAAATGAAAAAAGTGCAAGATAAGTTAAAAGAGTCTGTTTCTTTAAAAAAAGATGCGCTTGCTAAAGTGTCAGCTGCTGAAAAGTTTGCTGAAGATTTAGTAGTCAATTCTAAAAAAGAGAACAAAATAATCAACGATAGCATCATGGTTCAATGTGATACAGATATTGAGATATTGATTAAGCAACAAGCAGTACTTATTGAATTTGAACAGAGAAAAATGGTTCGCAGTGTTGTTGAAAACACACTAAAAGAAGTATTAAGTCAAAGTGATGATTCTTTCGATAAAGAAGCTATGGCTAATGTTATCTTAAAGAAGGTGGCATAGATGGAAGAGTTGATTGCAAAAAGATATCTTAAAGCTATTAAACATAGTTCTAATGCAGAATCAATGAAAAATATTGCTTTGATATTTTCTGTTTTGGCGGAAGCATTTAATAATGAGAAATTTAATCAAATTATTAACAATCCAGATGTAAGTAAAAATCAGAAATCAGAAATTTTATTGGCAGCTGTTAAATCAACTGGTTATAAAAATGTTGAAAATTTAATTAAATTGCTTGCTGAACATAATCGTATTAATATTATTCCTGCATTAGCAGAAGTAATGAGAAAAGATATTGCAAAAACAAGTAAAATCTATGATGGAATTGTGTATAGCGATAGCGATATTGATTCAAAAGTTATAGAAGATTTGGGCAACGGATTAGGTAGTAGATTTGATTCTAAAATATCATTAAAGTTTGTAAAAGACAACTTTAAGGGTATAAAAGTAGATGTTGAAGATCTTGGTGTTGAGATTAGTTTTTCAAAATCAAGAATCAATGATCAAATGATAGAACATATTATAAAAGCAATTTAACTTCATGAGAGGAGATGTGTAGTGGTAGCAAAAATTCAAGCTGATGAAATCAGCTCAATAATTAAAGAGCGTATTGATAACTTTGAACTAAGTGTTGATATTAATGAAACAGGTAAAATCGTTTCATATGCTGATGGTGTTGCGCAGGTTTACGGACTTAGCAATGTTATGGCTGGTGAGATGGTAGAGTTCGAAGAGGGGACTAGAGGTTTAGTTATGAACCTCGAAGAGAGCACTGTAGGTGTTGTTATTCTTGGAGCAGGAGCAATGTTAAAAGAGGGTCTATCTGTAAAAAGATTAGGTCGTCTACTTCGTGTTCCGGTTGGTAATGCACTATTAGGTCGCGTTGTAAATGCACTTGGTGAGCCAATCGATGGAAAAGGTCCAATTGAGACAACTGAAACTCGTTTCGTTGAGGAGAAAGCACCTGGAATTATGAGTAGAAAATCTGTTCATGAACCGCTAGCAACAGGTATTAAAGCAATTGATGCTCTTGTTCCGATTGGTAGAGGTCAAAGAGAGCTTATCATCGGTGACCGTCAAACTGGTAAAACGACAATTGCATTAGATGCTATTATCAATCAAAAAGGTAACGGTGTTGTTTGTATTTATGTTGCTGTTGGTCAAAAAGAGTCAACTGTTGCACAAATCATTCGTCGTTTAGAAGACAATGGTGCACTAGAGTACACTATTATCGTTTCTGCTACGGCGTCTGAGGCGGCAGCACTCCAATTCTTGGCTCCATATACCGGTGTTACTATGGGTGAATATTTCCGTGATAACGCTAGACATGGTCTAATCGTATATGATGATTTAAGTAAACATGCAGTTGCATACCGTGAGATGTCACTAATTCTTCGTCGCCCTCCAGGCCGTGAAGCATACCCTGGTGATGTTTTTTATATTCACTCTCGTCTTTTAGAGAGAGCTGCGAAAGTTTCTGATGATAAAGGTGCCGGTTCTTTAACTGCTCTTCCTATTATTGAGACACAAGCGGGTGATGTTTCGGCATATATTCCTACTAATGTTATCTCTATTACAGATGGTCAGATTTTCCTTGAAACTGAACTATTCAATTCAGGTGTTCGCCCGGCTATTAATGTTGGTCTTTCAGTATCTCGTGTTGGTGGTGCTGCTCAAATTAAGGCTACTAAACAAGTTGCCGGAACATTAAGACTTGACCTTGCTCAATACCGTGAGTTACAAGCATTTGCACAATTTGCTTCTGACCTTGATGAAACATCTCGTAAACAACTTGAGCGTGGACAAAGAATGGTTGAAGTTCTTAAGCAACCGCCATTTTCTCCACTTGCTGTTGAAAAACAAGTTCTGATAATATTTGCTGGTAACGAAGGTTTCTTTGATGATATGAGTCCGTCAAATGTTGTTCGTTTTGAATCCGAGCTGTATCCATTTATTGAAGCATCTTATCCTCAAATTTTTGAGAATATTAGAACTACTTCTAAAGTAGATGATAATACTAACGCACTAATGAAAAAAGCACTTGAAGAGTTCAAAGCTAGCTTTATAGTGTCATAAGGATAATTTATGGCAAACTTGAAAGATATTCAAAGACAGATAAAGAGTGTTTCTAACACTCAAAAGACAACTCGTGCAATGAAGCTTGTATCTACTGCAAAACTTCGTCGTGCTGAGGAGCTTGCAAAACGCTCTCGTCTTTATGCTGCAAAAATGAATCAGGTGATTGCCGAAATTGCTGGGCGTATTAAATGTAACAAAGTTGGTGGAATTGACAATCGCTGTTTTATAGAGATTGAAGATCCAAAAACGGTTGACATTGTTTTTGTAACCGCAGATAAAGGTTTATGTGGCGGTTTTAATATTCAAACTATTAAAGCTGTTAAAAAACTACTAGCTGAATACAAAGCAAAAGATGTAAAAGTACGTTTACGTGGAATCGGTAAAAAAGGTATTGAATTTTTTAAATATAATGGGGTTGAACTTTTTGATTCAGTTGCAAATCTCAGTTCTAAGCCAGACAAAGAGAGATCAGATGAGTTCATTTTATCTTCAATAGAAGATTTTAAAGATGGAAAAATTGATGCTCTTCACCTTGTGTACAACGGTTATAAAAATATGATAACTCAAGAGTTACATGTAAATAAAATATTACCTGTTGACGCAAGTCAGTTTGAGTGTGATGAAGTAGAGAAATCAATGCTTGAGATTGAAGCTCAAGATGAAGAAAAAATGTTGGATTCTTTAGTAAATAGATATGTTCAATATGCAATGTACTATTCACTGATTGATTCAGTTGCAGCAGAACATAGTGCTAGAATGCAGGCTATGGATGCAGCTACTAACAATGCTAAAGATATGGTTAAGTCGCTAAAAGTTCAATTTAATAAAGCAAGACAAGCAGCTATTACTACTGAGCTTATAGAAATTATAAGCGGTGTGGAGTCTATGAAATAATGGAGAAAAATATGATTGGTAAAATAAGCCAAGTTATGGGTCCGGTTGTTGATGTTGATTTTAATGGTTATCTCCCAATAATTAATGAAGCAATCGAAGTTAAAATAAATTTAGAAGGTACTCAAACTCGTTTAGTACTTGAAGTTGCAGCTCACTTGGGTGATGGTCGTGTTAGAACGATTGCAATGGATATGAGCGAGGGTCTAGTACGTGGCATGGATGCTGTTGCAACAGGATCTCCTATTAAAGTTCCGGTTGGAGAGAAAGTACTTGGTCGTATTTTTAATGTAATTGGTGAAACAATTGATGATGGTGAACAGGTAACAGATGCACCTACTTGGTCAATTCACCGTCAACCGCCATTGTTGGTTGACCAATCAACTACAACTGAAATGTTTGAGACAGGTATTAAAGTTGTTGACTTACTAGCACCATATTCAAAAGGTGGAAAAGTTGGTCTATTTGGTGGTGCCGGTGTTGGTAAAACAGTTATTATCATGGAACTTATTCACAATGTTGCAATGGGTCATGATGGATTGTCTGTATTTGCCGGTGTTGGTGAGAGAACTCGTGAAGGAAATGACCTTTACCACGAAATGAAAGACTCAAATGTACTTGACAAAGTTGCACTGTGCTATGGTCAAATGAGTGAGCCCCCTGGAGCGCGTAACCGTATCGCTCTAACCGGTCTTACAATGGCTGAGTATTTTAGAGATGAGATGAAATTGGATGTATTGATGTTTATTGATAATATCTTCCGTTTTGCTCAATCAGGTTCAGAGATGTCTGCTCTTCTTGGCCGTATCCCTTCAGCTGTTGGTTATCAACCGACTCTAGCTCGTGAAATGGGTGCATTGCAAGATAGAATTACATCAACTAAAAATGGTTCAATTACATCTGTTCAAGCTGTTTATGTACCTGCGGATGACTTGACTGACCCGGCTCCTGCGTCTGTTTTTGCTCACCTAGATGCGACGACAGTTCTTAACCGTAAAATTGCTGAAAAAGGTATCTATCCTGCAGTTGATCCATTGGATTCATCTTCAAGATTACTTGATCCGCAAATTTTAGGTGAAGAGCACTATGGTGTTGCTCGCGGTGTTCAACAAACACTTCAAAAGTACAAAGATTTACAAGATATTATTGCAATTCTTGGTATGGATGAGCTTTCAGAAGATGATAAAAATGTTGTTGAGCGTGCTCGTAAAATCGAGAAATTCTTATCACAACCATTTTTCGTTGCCGAAGTATTTACAGGTTCACCTGGAAAATATGTTTCTTTAGCGGATACTATTAAGGGCTTTAAAATGATTCTTAGTGGTGAATGTGACCATATGCCAGAAGGTTCTTTCTACATGGTTGGTGGTATAGATGAGGCGATTGAAAAAGCTCAAAAAATGAAGTAATTCATAAAGGACTGACATGGATAAGTTAAAACTTGAAATCCTGACTCCTAATGGCGTAATCTATAATGGTGAAGCCCTTAGCGTAACTCTTCCAGGAGAAGAGGGTGAGTTTGGCGTTCTAGCAGAACACTCTTGTTTAACTACACTGCTTGAAGCAGGCGTAATTGACATTGAGAAAGAGGATAAATCAGTCGAATCAATTCTCATCAACTGGGGCGTAGTCCAAGTTGATGAGAAAAAAGTAATCGTATTGGTCGAAGGCGCTGTGGCAATTCGCGGAGATAGTGAAAGCGCAATTGCAAAAGCTCTTAGTGATGCTAAAGAACTTATTGAATCTATTAAAGATAATAATCCTGCAATAGCTTCTGTAACTGCAAGACTAGAGTCAGCTGCTCAGAATTTAATATAAACAGATGATTAACGAATTACTTGATTTTTATATAAAAAGCCATCCAGTCACGCTGGGTGTTTTGTCTCTTTTAGCACTCTATTTTATAGTGCTAAACTGGGTTTTCTTTTATAGATACTTTTCTATAAGTAATTGGCTTGAAATTGAGAGCAGATCTCTTGAGAGCGTACTTATGGGGGCAACAAATGTAAACCCACAATCTTTTTTAAGCAGTTTTTTAAAAGCTAGTTCAAACATCAACAAAGATATCTTGTCTTTGGGTTTATTAGCAGCAACTAAAGATGCTACAAAAGGTCTTTCGATACTCTCAATATTTGCATCCACTACTCCTTTTATCGGTCTATTTGGAACTGTTGTTTCAATTTTGGACACATTTTCAAATATTGGACAGAGCAGCGGCGGTATGTCTCTAATAGCGGGTGGTGTTTCTGATGCATTGGTGGCAACGGCTGCGGGTATCTTTGTTGCAATTTTTGCATATACATATCATCAAATACTCAAAAGAAAATCATTTGAACTAATTAGTTTTATTGAGATGCAAAGCGATGCAATGATAGCTAGAAAAGTGTAAAAAAATGGCTTATGACTGGGATGAAAAACCTGAATTAAACATTACACCTCTTGTGGATGTTATGTTGGTTCTTTTAGCAATTATGATGGTTATTGCACCAACTATGATATATGAGGAGAAAATAGCTCTCCCTCAAAGCTCAAAAACAAAATCACTTACAAAAATTCCGCCGGTTCATATAACTGTAGATAAAGATAAGAACTTAAAAGTAAATAAAGATAATTTTGAATTTAATGCATTTTTAGATAATTTTTTTCTATACTCAAAAAAATTGGATTTAAAAGCAACTGTACTTATCAGTGCTGATAAAAACTTGGATTATGGAGTAGTTATGTCTGTGCTTGCTGCTGTTAAACAAGCAGGCTTTGTCGAGGTTTCACTAGCTACTGATGGATAATAAAAACTCTTATTTTTACATTAGTGGTTTTATATCACTATCTCTTTTTACATTTTTTTCAGCGATTTTTCTCATAGCTATTATCTCATCAGATGATGTAAAAAGCTATGCACTGAAAAAAGATGATTTCATATCAGTCTCGGTAGATATGGCAAATGTTAAATCGAGCGATGTGAAAAAAACAGTTGATAAACCGATAGAAAAAAAAGAGGAAGAGAAACCTGTTGAAGAGGAACCTCAAAAAGAGGCAGTTACTCAAACTCAAAAAAAAGATATAAATATTGATAATTTATTTAGCGAAGTAAAAACTAAAAGTATAAAGAAAACAGAAGAAAAAGTTATAGAAAAAGAAGATAAAAGAGTCGCTCAAGAACTTTCTAAAAAAAGCGTAAAATCAGATGTAAGTAAAGTTGAATCGGTAGCTAGCAAAGCTCAAAAAATAAATACAGAAAATAAATCAGAAAAAGAGTCTAAAAGCTCCACCGGCAGTGAGGTAAATGAATATTTAGCTAAAATTCAAGCTTTAGTTTATGAGTATTTCACACCGCCTGAAAATTCTCAAGGTAAAACTGTTAAGGCTGTTATAGAGATTAATTCATTTGGAAAAGTTGTTGATTTTAGAATTTTGACTTATTCAGACAACGAAGCTTTTAACAGGGAATGCGATAAAATAAAAGGAAGGTTGCAGAACGTTCTTTTTCCTAAAAATCCTGATAATAAATCAGGTACTTATGTAATAAATTTAATTTCACAGGAGTAAACTTGAAGATAATTATTTCAATTTTATTAATCATTGCATCTCTGTTTGCAAATGATGCTACGATAGATGTTGTAAAAAAAGCTGATTCTCTTCCAGGCATAGCTGTTGAAGATTCGTCTATCAGCTATGATCAAACATTTAGAGGTAAATTTTTTAAAGCACTTGTAGCCGATTTAAATGTGCTATCAATATTTAATGTGGATAGAAATTATCGCACAGTTGCTTATGATGCTAGTAGCGTGTCGGTTGAAAATAAAGACATCAATTATGTACTTAGATATAAATTAAGTGAAGATAATAACCGCGCACTAAATGTAGAGATTAAACTAATAAGCAAAGACAACATAGTTTTTAGCAAAAATTATAAAGTAAACAGTTCCGATATCTATATGTTTGTTTCTCACACGATAGCATTTGACATAAATGAGTTTATGGGCGAAGCGTCAGTCGAGTGGATGAAGCGAAAAGTAATATTTTCAAAAATGATTTCTCCTCAAAAAAGTGAATTAGTAATTTCTGATTATACTTTAACATATCAGCATGTTATCGTTAAAGGCGGTTTCAATGTATTTCCAAAATGGGCGAACAAAGAACAGAGCGCATTTTATTATAGTTCATTGGATGATAAAAAACCGACACTGAAGTATGTTGATACAAAAACCGGGAAAAGTCAAGTTGTAAAATCCTCTGATGGTATGATGATCTGTTCTGATGTAAATGAAGATGGCACTAAGTTATTGTTAACAATGGCTCCAAAAGGTCAACCTGATATCTATTTATATGATGTTAATACGAAAAATACGAAAATGTTGACAAATTACGGCGGTATTGATGTTGGCGGTCAATTTTTGGGGAAAGACAATGTGGTATTTGTTTCTGACCGTTTAGGTTATCCAAATATATTTTCTTTAAATATGAACTCAGGTAGCGTTGAACAAGTTGTACATTATGGAAAAAGCAATGCGGCATGCAGTGTATTTGGTAAATACATAGTATATAAAGCCAGAGAAACTTCCGATTCATTTGGCAATAATACATTTAATTTACATCTGGTATCTACAGAAACGGATTCTATCAGAAGACTTACGGCGGTCGGAGTAAATGAATTTCCAAGATTTTCAGTAGATGGTGACGCAATAATATTTATTAAAAATTATCAATCTCAAAGTTCTATAGGAATTATTAGGCTAAATCATAATAAAAACTACCTATTTCCCCTTAAGAGTGGGAAGATTCAAGCAATGGATTGGTAATATAACTTTGTATATAAACTAATTTTAATATTATTCTGATACAATTCCGATAAAATAAACCTAAAGGTAGACAAAGATGAAAAAAACAGTAGTATCAAGCGTATTCGTAGCGCTTTTAGTGTTAAGCGGATGTGGAGATAAAGATCCTCAAGTTGAAGCAACAGATAGTGCTGCTACTAAAGAAGTAGCAAGCACTAGAGCAGCTGTTGAAACAGTATCTTCTAATAATAACAATACTTCAGCTGTAAGTGATAGTGCAGAGTCTTCAAGCGAAGCTATGGCTAGACTAGAAAAAGAATTAAAAACAATCTACTTTGACTTTGATAAGTTTAATGTAAGAGCTGATATGCAAGCTAACTTGTCTGCTGATGCTGGAGTAGTAAATACTAAAGCTAGCAAGTATTTTGTAAAACTAGAAGGAAATTGTGATGAGTGGGGAAGTGATGAGTATAACTTCGCATTAGGACTAAAAAGAGCAGATACAGTTAAAAAAGCTCTAGTTGCTGAAGGTGTTGATGCTAATCGTATTTCTATGGTAAGTTTTGGTGAAAGCAGTCCAACATGTACTGATAAAACTAAAGAATGCTGGGCTCAAAACCGTAGAGTTGATTTTAAACTTCTACCATAATTAATGAATAACAGTAAAATAATTGCTTTAGCAGCAATATTCTTACCATACTACTTAATCAGTGCCGAACCTTCTGCGTTCGGTGCCGGTGATTTAAACAATCCAAACCCTTATGGTTTGACCCCTACAGAATCAACACTTCTAGAAACTAAAAAAGACCTTCACAAAGTTGTTGTAAAAAGCAATAATCAAGCTAATGAAGTTGATTCTTTAAGAGAAAGAATTGATGGACTACAAACAATTATTGAAGCTATAAGTTCTTCTACTCGCGAAAATAAGCTAAAGTTAAAATTATTAGAAGATGAAAAAAATAACAATAGCGAATATGATAAAAGAATTGCTGAATCAATCCAGATAAACAGCAGAGAAATTGAAAAAATCAAACTTAACATCGCTGAGATATCAAAACTTATTGATTCAATAAATACGACTTATGTTACAAAAGAGGAATTTAACTCATTTATAAATGATTTAAATAAACCAAAAGGCTCTAAAGTCACTGAAAAACAAAAAAAATCACAAAATAGTGATATGTCGGATGCAGATATTGAAAAAAATGCAAAAGAGCTTTATGATAAAAAGCTTTACAGCGAATCAATAGAGCAGTATAAGCAACTTATTGCAAAAAATTATAAACCTGCTAATGCTCACTACATGGTAGGAGAAATAGAGTATTATAAGAAAAATTATTCTGACGCAATTGCATATTTTAAAAAGAGCGCAACACTTCATAGTAAAGCCAGTTATATGCCGACATTGATGCTTCATACTGCTATATCTATGGAAAAAACTGGTGATAAAACAAATGCAGAAATTTTTTATGATGCAATTATTACACAATTTCCAAATAGTACCCACGCAGATTCTGCAAAGAAGAATCTAAAATTAATGAAAAAATAAGTCAGTATTTATTTGTAGTTAATGCTGTTATTATGATAAAATCACAAAAAAAATAAAAGGCACCCAATATGGCAATAGAAAAAAATCAAATTGTATCGATAGAGTATGAAGTTAGTGATGGAGAAAAAGTAGTAGATAGCAATATTGGCGGTATGCCACTTGTATTTATGTTTGGAAAAGGTCAAATTATTCCAGGATTAGAAAACGCTATTGCTAATATGTCGATTGGTGAAAAAGCAGAAGTTCTTGTAAAATCACAAGATGCATATGGTGAGTACGAAGCAGAGGCTAAGCAAGAAGTTCCAAAAGACCAATTTGCAGGAATTGATTTAGAGGTCGGAATGACTCTTTACGGTCAAGGTGAAGATGGTGGAACTGTTCAGGTTATTGTAAAAGAGATAGGTAGCGAGAATGTTATTATTGATTTCAATCATCCATTAGCAGGAAAAGATTTATCTTTTATTGTAATTGTCAATAATATTAGAGAAGCATCTGCTGAGGAAGTAATGAGCGGTATTCCTGTAGAGAATCAACACGATGATTGTTGTGGCACTGGCGGTGGCTCGGGTTGTGGATGCTAATTATATAACAGCTTCTGCCTCTTCGGCACAAGCATTTAAAACAGCAACTCTTTTAAAAACATTAAGCGTAAATGCTCTCATAACCGGAGAGGTTGGAGTCGGAAAGAGAAGTTTAGCACGCTATATACTTCCAGACGCTCCAATGCTTGATTCATCTAATTATAATGAAATATTAAAAACGCTTGAGGGCGTTAATAAAATAATAATTACTAATTTAGAAAATTCACAAAATATAAAAAAAATATTTGATATTGCAACTGCAAACAACATAAGGGTAATAGCTACTGCAAATGGCTCTTATTACAATGAAATTGTTGATAAAATTTTTAGTATTAAACTTGACATACCGTCTCTCTCTGAGAGACCGGAAGATGTTAAAGAGTTAATAAAAAAATTCGTCAATGAAGCATCTCTTTTGTTTGGTCAAAAAGATGAGTTTAAAGTTAAAAATTTCAAGCCTGATTTGAGTCAAAATTCTAACTCTTTAAGAAAACAGGTTATGATAAATTATCTGTTACAAAATATACAAGAAAATGAGTTGATAGAAATTATTGAAAATTATCTTGTTGATAAACTAGGTTCCAATAATGATTATAAAAACTTTTTACATTTGTATGAGATACCAATCATAAAAGCGGGGCTTCAGAGATTTAAGTCTCAATTGCAGTTGTCCGATAAGCTAGGGTTAAATAGAAATACACTTAGAAAAAAAATAGCTGATAATAGTAAATATTTATAAAAAGGATAAAAATGAAAAAAATAGCAATGATTTTTGCAGGTCAAGGTTCTCAAGCAACAGGAATGGGTAAAGATTTTTATGATAATTCTGAGTTGGCAAAAGAGATGTTTGAGGAAGCCGGCAAAAGAGTTGGGATTGAAATTTGATGAGTTGATTTTTGGTGAGCATGATTTGTTGAATCAAACCGCATATACGCAACCGGCAATACTTTTAGTTCAAATGATAGCTTATCGTCTGTTTAAAGAAAAATGTCCTGACTTGAAGGCTGAACTGTTTTTGGGTCACTCACTTGGTGAATTTTCTGCTCTTTGTGCAAGCGGTGCAATTGATTATGTGGATGCAGTTGAGCTTACTCATAGACGCGGTCAGCTAATGCAAGATGCATGTGCGGATATTGAAGCCGGAATGATGGTTGTTATGGGACTTGACGATGAGAGTGTTGAGAAGATATGTTCTGATGCACAAAAAGAGGGAAAAAAAGTTTGGCCTGCAAACTATAATCAAGACGGACAGTTAGTTGTAGCAGGTATGAGAGCAGATTTGGCATCATTAGAGCAGACATTTAAAGATGCCGGTGCAAAAAGAGCGCTTCTGCTAAATATGTCAGTTGCTAGCCATTGTGAGCTTTTATCTCCAGCACAAATTCCTCTAAAGAGCTTGATGGAAAGTATGATATGTGAGAGTTTTGAAGCTCCAATAATCTCAAATGTAACTACGACTCCATATGCGACTAAAAAAGAGGCCGTTGAGCTTTTAACCCAGCAACTGGCAAAACCGGTTAAGTATAAACAGTCAATTTTGGCAATTGCTAATAGTGTTGATATCGCAATTGAGTTTGGAAATGGGGCTACGCTTAAGGGTCTAAATAAAAGAATTGCACCGAATTTAGAAACTTACAATATTTCGGATATGAAATCTTTAGCTGAAGTTATTGAGCAAATTTGTAAATAAAATGAGAATTACTTTAGCTCAAACATCACCGAAATTAAATCGTTCTAATTTAGAAGATACAGTTTCAATAATTAATGCATGTAAAAATGAAACTGATTTAATAGTATTTGCCGAGCTCTCTTTAAACGGCTATTCGCTTCAAGATAAGCTTTATGAAGATGCTTGGGATATAGTTGAGCTAGATGTTTTAAAAAATTTAAGTCTGAATGTAGATATTGTGGTCGGTGCTGCCATTAGAGATGGCAATAATTTTAAAAACTCTGCACTCTACTTCTCAAAAGGCAGGCTTTTGTCAAAACACGATAAGGTCCATCTTCCTAATTATGGAATGTTTGAAGAGGCTAGGTATTTCAAAGCCGGTAATATATTTGAGAGTTTTAGTAGCAAACATGGAAAAGTCTCCATGGCTGTATGTGAAGATTTATGGCATAAATCTGTGCACACTAATCTAATAAATAATAGTCCAGATTATATTATTGTACTTGTTGCCTCTCCTGCACGCGGCTTTAGTGATAATGGACTTGAAATTGAAGATAAGTGGTATGAGGTTATAAAAACAGTCGCTTCTGAGTGCAAAGCTAAATTAATATTTGTTAATAGGGTAGGCTTTGAAGATGGTCTTGGTTTTTGGGGCGGAAGCTGTATAGTTAATGAAGATGCAGAAATTTTGCATAAATTGCCGCGTTATGAAAAAGCAGTAAAAACATTTGAAATATAAGGAAAAATAGGTGAAAATAGCAATAATGGGGGCAATGCCGGAAGAGATCTCTCCAATACTTGAAAAAATAGGTTCGTATAAAACGACTAATTATGCAGGAAATAAATATTATGAGGCATCTTATAAGGGAATTGATTTAATTATTGCATATTCGAAAATCGGAAAAGTCTTCTCAACTCTTACAGCCGCAACCATGATTGAGCATTTTGGAGCCCAAAAGCTGCTGTTTTCTGGAGTTGCAGGAGCTATATCGCCAACTCTTAAGGTAGGTGATTTGATTGTTGCTACAAAACTGTCACAACATGATTTGGATATTACTGCTTTTGGTCATCCGTATGGATATGTTCCTGAGGGAGCGGTTTTTATTGAGGCAGATAAGCAGATGATAGAGATGAGCAAAGATGTAGCAAAAAGCATGGGTAAAATCGTTCAAGAGGGAATTATTGCTACCGGAGATCAGTTTGTTGCAAATGAGGATAGAAAAAATTGGATAGGAGCTACATTTAATGCTGATGCATTAGAGATGGAGGGAGGGAGTGTTGCAGTTGTGTGTAACGCTTTAAATATTCCTTTTTTTATACTTCGTGCAATAAGTGATGCAGCCGATATGGATGCAAGTTTTAGTTTTGATGAATTTTTGCAAACAAGCGCAAAAGAGAGTGCTGAATTTGTTATGAATATGGTGGATAAACTTGCAGATTAAACTTTCAAAAAAAATTATGAGCAAGCTTGGCAAAACAAATGCCGAGTTTAACCTAATAGAAGAGGGCGACAAAATTTTAGTTGGTCTTAGCGGCGGTAAAGATTCTCTTACCATGGTTCACGCACTGCGTGAACAACAGCGCCGCGCTCCTTTTAAATTTGAGTTTATTGCAGTAACCGTTTCATATGGAATGGGTGAAAATTTTGATAAACTTATCGCACATTGCAAAGAGTACGATATTGCGCATGCTGTTCATGATACGCAAATTTACGATTTAGCAGGTGAGAAAATAAGAAAAAATTCATCATTTTGTAGTTTCTTCTCTCGAATGAGAAGAGGTTCTCTTTATAGCGTTGCAGAGAAATACGGGTGCAATAAAGTAGCACTTGGTCATCATATGGATGATGCGGCAGAGAGTTTTTTTATGAACTTTATATATAATGGACAGATGCGTTCGCTTGCCCCAAAATACAGAGCCGAAAATGGTTTGATAGTAATTCGTCCGCTTATACAGATGAGAGAGCGTCAATTGGCAGCATGTGCAGTTGATAATAGTATGCCTACAATAGGCGATGAGGCATGTCCATCAATGCGATTTGATGTAAAAATGCCACACGCAAGAGCACGCACAAAAGAGATGCTGAAAAATATGGAAAAAGAGTTTCCATCACTTTTTACCAGTTTAAATGCAGCTTTTAAAAATATATCAGAAGACAGCTTCTTTGAGAAAGAGAAATTTAATATTTAGATTTTACTTTAAAATTTAGTAGCATTTAAATCCCTAATATATTCTAATATGCTATTATACATTTTTGATTTTAAAATGAGTGTAAATATAAAATAGCATATAAAAAACAGATAAGGGAAAGTATATGGGAAGAGCCTTTGAATATAGAAAAGCATCTAAACTAAAGAGATGGGGAGCAATGTCAAAATTGTTTCCAAAACTAGGAAAAATAATTACTATGGCAGCAAAAGAGGGTGGAATTGATCCCGATATGAATGCAAGACTTCGTACTGCAATTATTAATGCCAAAGCTGAAAATATGCCAAAAGACAATATTGAAGCTGCTATAAAAAGAGCTTCGTCAAAAGATACGGCAAGTATGTTAGAGGTTAGTTTTGAAGGCAAAGCTCCACACGGTGTGCAGCTTTTTATAGAGTGTATGACGGATAACAATACAAGAACTGTTGCCAATGTTAAAAATATACTTACCAAGCATGGCGGAGAGATGCTTATAAAAGGCTCTCTAGAGTTTATGTTTGACAGAAAAGCACTATTTGAATTTTCTCTAAAAGATGATATGAATTTAGAGGAGTTAGAATTAGAGCTAATTGATGCCGGATTAGAAGAGATAGAGGCGGAAGATGGCGTTGTTATAGTAACGGCTGATTATAAAAGCTTTGGTGCAATAAACAGTGCGCTAGAGAGTATGGGTATAGAGATTACAAAAGCAGTTTTAGAGAGAATGGCAACTTCTCCAATTTCACTTACAGAGCAACAGCAAGCAGATATAGATAAAATTTTAGATAAGCTAGAAGATGATGAGGATGTTCAAAAGGTATTTACAAATATTGCATAAAATTTCTTTATAAAAAGATGGCAAATAGAATTTCTTCTATTTGCGACCAGTAACGGCATTTCCCATATCCCACATAGGTAAAAATATACCAAGCGCGAGCAGAAGAACCATGCTTGCAAGAATTAATAACATAATCGGTTCAATAGCTTCTGATAGACCATCTATAATAGCGTCAAATCTCATTTTGTAATATTCTGCAACTTTACTTATCATAGAGTCCAATGTACCACTATCTTCTCCGGCACTGACCATTTGAATAATCATATTTTCAAATAGCTTTGTTTCTTCTAACCCTTCGTGCAGAGAAGAGCCTTTTTCAACGGCAAATCTAACGGATGAAAGCTTGGCTTTTAGAGGAAGATTATCAATCATTGATATTGAAGTGTCGAGAGCTTCTGCAATTGGAATACCAGCACGAATAAGTTCTGAAAAAACAAGAGTAAAACGACTAAGAGTCGCGAACATAATAATATTTTTAATAAGATAGGTTTTTAATAAAACTTGATGCCAACCATATCTTATATCTTTATTATTGTTTATTAGATATTTGAAAATTGCAAAAGATACAACCAAAATAGCTAAAACATATAAACCATAATTATTGAAAAGATGTTCTAACTTTAGTAAAATCAGCGTAGGCAGTGGCAGTTCAGCATGTAATTTTTCAAACATAGTTTTAAAGTTTGGAACAACATATGATATTAAAATTGTAAACGCTATTGCCATCGCAATCATAACATTTCTTGGATATGCCATGGCTTTTTTAAATTTAACAAAGTTTGCACGAATCTCTTCAAGCATATTTGCAAGAGAGTAGAGTGCATCGTCAAGATTTCCTGTTTTTTCGCCAAGTTGAACCATGGCTATGGCTAAATTACCAAGTTCAAAACGAAAGTTATTCATAGATTTAGAGAGTGAATGTCCAGAGTTGATATCTTCGGCTAATTTGCCAAAAACAAGTTTTAGGTTTTCATCAGTCGTTGATTTGGAAATTTCACTTAATGAATCATAAATAGATATGCCGGCATTTGTCATAACAGCTAACTGCCTAATAGAAGCGATTAAGGCATCAGGTCTTATTTTTCTTTTTTTAACACTGCTAAATAAATTTGCTTTGAATCTTTTAAATTGAGCTTCTAACGGCTCTTGTTCTTCTGAAATTTTAAGAATAATTCCAGAATATTTTAGTTTTGCAAGCTCATTAGCCTGTTTTCTATCTTCAGCATACAGTCCAATTTGTTCTTTTTTACCCTTTGTGAGTATAGTTGCTACAAAGTATTTCATTATTTTGCCACCCTTAAAATTTCTTCTAAACTTGTAATACCAGCAAGAGCTTTGTTGATACCGTTTTCAAATAACCCGACAAATCCATCTTCAACCGCTTGAGTATGTATCAATTCAATTGATGCATTTTTTGCAACAAGAGAGGAGATTTTTTCGTTAACAACTAAAACCTCACAAATCATCTCTCTGCCCAAATAACCGGTTTCATTGCACTCTTTACAACCTTTCCCAATATAAAATTTACTATCTGGCGGAACTAAATGTTTAAGTTCTTCAAGCGATGATACCGAAATTTTTTCTTCTGCTTTGCAGTTTAGACAAATTTTTCTAACAAGTCTTTGAGCCTGTATTGCAACAAGAGAGCCGCTGATGAGATATGGGGCAATACCCATATCTACCATACGGGTAACTGCGCTAATTGAGTCATTCGTATGTAGTGTTGAAATTACCAAGTGACCAGTTAATGCAGCCTTTATAGCTATTTCCAGTGTTTCAGAGTCGCGAATTTCACCAATCATTATCTTATCCGGATCTTGTCTTAGTATCGAGCGAAGAGCCGCAGCAAAAGTAAGACCAACTTTTGGATTTACTTGTACTTGTTGAATAAGGTTCATCCTATACTCTACCGGGTCTTCAACTGTAATAACTTTATCTTCAACATTTCTAAGTTCATTTAAAGCACCATATAATGTTGTTGTTTTACCACTTCCTGTTGGACCGGTTACAAGTATAATTCCATAAGGAGTTTGAAGAGCCTTTAGAAACTTCTGATAACTTAGAGCATCCATTCCGGCATCTTCAAGCTTGACAAGTGCTTTTTGTTTGTCAAGAACCCTCATAACGATAGATTCACCATATAAAATAGGAAGAGTAGATATACGAAAGTCGTACTCTCTGGAGCTGACCATTGTTGAAAAACGCCCATCTTGCGGTTTTCTTTTCTCTGCAATATCAAGGTTTGCGAGCAGTTTCAACCTAGAAGCAAGCGGAGGATAAATATCTTTTTCAAAAATAAATATCTCTATTAGTTTTCCGTCAATTCTAGTTCTAACGACACAATTTTTTTCCGTTGGTTCAATATGCACATCACTTGCGCGATTTTTAATACATGCATTTAAGATAACATCAATCAATAGAAGAATGGAAGAGGCTTCTTGTTGTTCTTCTATAGAGTTAATAGAGTTTAACTCATCCCTAATTTTTTTTACAAGACCTTTTATGCTATCTTTTAATTCTATTTTAAAAAGGTATGATTCAATCTGTTTTTTAGTTGCAACTGCTATTTTAATTGGTTTTTTTGGAAAAAGTCTCTGTATTGACTCGTGCGCTTCTATATCAAGAGGATCACAAAAAGCAATTGTAATGCTGAGTTCATCTTCTGAAATTGGAAAAGCATTATATTTTTTAAGTTGAGCAAGTGAGACTTTTTCTGTAAGTCTATAATCCATATCTATTGAGTCTAAGTCAAGAAATTGGGCATTTTGTTTTTGTGCCAATTTTATTAAAACATCTTTTTCTTGAATATAGTCGTAATCGTTAATTATAGATAAATCATATTCACCATTTTGTATTTTATCAACAATGAAGCGCACAAGCCTATCCATTGTCATAAAACCGGATATGGTAATGTCTCTAAGGATTAAGTTGCTATCAAGACCTTTAGCAATTAGTCTATCAACCTGACTCTTCATTATGGAGCCATTTGCTAGTAAATCAGATGTTATTCTATCCATAATGCCCCCCTACCAATAAATATGTTTTTTAATATTAATTGAATTATAAAACTCTTCAATAACCATTTTATCTATTTTACCATCTTTTAAAATATAAAGTTTATATTTTAGTTGTTTATCACTTTCATCTTCAAAAATATAAAACTCTTTTCGCTCATCTTTTTTGATTTTTGTGTATAAATCAAAAACTTTTGATAGAACATAATCTGTAGTCGGTAGATTTAGAGAAGATAGGTCATAATTGTCCAAGAGCGCATGGTATAAAAGTTTTTTTTGCATAAGTATAATAGAGAAGTATGCAGCATTTGAGCGTGATTCTTTTGATAGCTTAAGTGTTGTAGTCGGCACCGATAGACGATCTATATAATCTGCATTAAGACAACCAAATGCATAAAGTGACACATACTCTTCATCATTTCTATAGTTTTCAAAATTATTAAAACCAATATTACAAACTTCTTCGTGCTTTTTGTTTTGATAAAGATTAAGCATATCTTGCTTTATATCAGCGTATAAAGTTACTGAGATTAGTATTATCGATAATATTTTCATTTAAATTTTCCTGATGAAATTTCATCTAAAAGCTGTTTTGCTTGTGAAGAGTGAGAGTGAGAGATATATTTTTTAAGCGTTTCTATTGCCATATCTTTTTTATTCATTTTAACTAATGACTTAGAAAATATAAGCCAACTATCCTCTATATTGTTGTTTATTTCATTAGTAATCAATGCATAATTATATGCTTGTTCGTAATCACCTAGTTGATAATATTTTTTTGCTACAAATAGACTTAACGCCGGGTTGTGGTTTATGTTAAATCTTTTTATTACATGTGAAAGATCTTCTTGTTCATCTTTTCTAGCTATGTTGATAGGGTTTTTTTTATCTATATCTAATGAAATTTCTTCAATTTTTTCTGCTTTCTTTTCTGCTTTCTTTGGTTCAACTTTTGGTTCAACTTTTGGTTCAACATCTTTTTGCTTTATATCAATAATTATTTCTTTTGGCAACTCTTGATTATTAGTTCGACCATTTGAGCCCATTTTATTCATAAAATTCAATGATGGAGATAGAACAACTTTTTCTTGTTTTTGCTCAATTTTTACATTATCTTTAATTGCAACTGGCTCAGCTACAGTTCCTTCTATTTTGTTTTGTACTGCCTCTTGTACTGTTTCATTTTTTTCTTTAATTTCAGTTTCAGCTATTACTTCAGTTTTTTGTATGACAATCGGTTGTTTTTGCTCTTCTAGCTCACTACTTATTTCTACTTTAGAGTTATATAGAAAAAATGAAGCAATAGAAATAAGAGCAATTGTTACACCGGCAAATATAGTAAAGTATGGTACATAAGATTTTATTTTATATTTTTTATGTCTTATCTCTAAATCATTAACATTAAGCATCTATTAACCCTGTATGTATAGCAGCCATCTCTATAAATTTAGTTGAGATTTCGCTTTTGTTTATTTTATTTGAATTGTTATTTGCATAGTATACATATATATCAAATAGTGTATATATTAGTTTATTTACATCTCTGTAATTTCCATCTGTCAATTTATGAACTAAATTTATAGAACTTTGCGTGAACATACTCGCTGTGTCTATGCAGTTTACTTTCATAAGTTTTTTTTGAATATAAATTTTTAGTTCTGAAGTTGATGCATTTTCAAGTCTAATGCTCTCCCAAATTCTAGTTTGAAAGTGCTCTTTTGCAATAATGTCCTCTTTTTCTGTTTTATGAAGAGCTATTACAAATTTCACCTTTCTTGTATCAGATAAAAGTCTAATCTTCTCCATCATAGGAGTAGAGTAGAGTTGAGCCTCATCTAAAAGTATTAATGGCACAGTCGCGCCAATGAGCTCTTTATTTTCTACTACTTTTATAAATTGTGTAAAGTTTAATTCACCTTCATACCCAATTCCGTATAAATCTTGAGCAAGTGTTTTAAAAAATTCACTCTCATCTAAAATAGGTGTTTTATAAAGGCAAACTTTTTGAGAAGAAGCAAGATTATGGTGAAGTTTTGATAAAAACATACTCTTGCCAGTCCCTGGTTTTCCATATAAAAGCACCATTTTTAGTGGTTTTTCAATTGAATCTTTTAGGGACTGGTAAATAGTCGATACTCTTTCAAGCTGGATGTAATCTTTAGCATTGACTGTATCTAAAAAAACATCTCTAGAGTTTTCATAGATACTTGGCTTCAATTTTCCTCTTTTGCTATATCTTCAGTAGTTGTAATTGCATCTTTAGCATTAAGTAAAATTTTCTCAGAAAGACCTTGATAACCCAAATCTGCTAAGGAGAGATCTTTTTTGTCTTTAGCAATAATACGCGGTTGAATTACAATAACAAGTTCTTGAGTAATTTTTTGTCTATCTTCATATTTAAACAGATAGTTCAGTATAGGAATGTCACCTAAAATAGGAACTTTATTCATATTAACAGTGTTGCTTGTGTTAATTAATCCGCCTAAAATAACACGATTTCCATCTTTTACAGTTACAACTGATGATAGCTGACGACGACGAAGGTCTGGCGGCATTGTTCTGTCTTCTGCACTGTCAGCAACAAATGTACTGCTTGCTGTTTCAGATAGAGAAGGATTTATTTTTAGTGTTATAGTGTTGTCGTCAGAAATTTCCGGAGTAATATCTAAAAGCACACCTGCAAAAACCGACTGAATATCTTCGCTAGTACTTTGAGTTCCGCTTGTTGTGCCAGAGAGCGTTTCAGTGCTTGTTATTTTATAAAAATATTCCGTACCTGCAGTTATGAGTGCTGCTTGATTGTTTAGTGTTAAAACTTTTGGATTTGAAATTGAAGTTACATCCCCTTGAGTTTTAAGAAATTTTATAACTTCATTCAAGCTGCCGCTTGCACTAAGCTTTATAAGGTGAGAATTTTCACTAGCTCCGCCCCCTGCAATCGCTGTTGTTATTTTATTATCTTCAAATTCTGATATGTTTTTATGGAACAGTTTATCAATACTCATATCAATATCTTGAAGTTTGTATAATTGCGACCAGTCAATACCGGTAGTTTTACCTTTGCTTAAAGTTACGGATAACAGCTGAACATCTATTAAAACCTGAAGCTGTACTTTATCTTGAAGTTTTTTAAGATATTTTTCTAATCTCTCCATCTGTTTAATGGTAGCAGTAACTGTTATAATCCCGGCATTTTTATTTATGATAGGAGCCTGTGCTACATATATATCTTGCGGTCTGTTTAAAACTTCTCGTAGTTCTAAATCTAATTGATGCCAAAACATAACTTCATCCGTGCTGTCTATCTTCATACCTGACTTACCGGCAGCACCGCCGCCTTTGTTATCGTTCGCAGTTGAAGTAGTAGCGGTTGTTCCAGTTGCAGAAGCAAGACCGGCGCCCTCTGAAGAGAGAGTTATGTTTGTTTTAGATTCACTTTTTCTTTGTGAAAGAATATAATCTATATTAAACATCTTAGTGTCAAGATATGAAATTTTTAAAATATTGTTTTCAAGAGTATACGCAAGATTATTCTCTTTTAGCACAATATTAAAAACTTCATCTATAGTTAAGTTGTTTAGATTAGTTTTATTTAAATTAGAATCTAAAAACTTTTGAGCGTTTGGATCAGTAACGATAATACTAAAACCACACTCATCACTAAGTTGTTCTATGAAATCTATTATTTTAGTGTTTTTTGTAGAACTAATACTAAATAGTTCATAAGAACAGTCAGCCAAAGCACTGCTTGATAAAAGAAGTGTAAAAAGCGTTGTACACATTGTTGTTTTTATAAGTTTCATAAATCTGCCCTACTTATTTTTGAATTTTAGAGTTTGTTTTTTACTAGCTGTTGATAAGATAAGTTCCTTATCGCCTTTTTTTAGAGTTACAGAATTTTTGCTGATATCAAAAATGGTATAGCTGTTTATAGTGTCGCTCTTTTTATACCAACTACCATTAATCATAGCTTTTGAGTTGATAATTACACTTAAATCAAATAAATCAAAGCTGTTGCTCTTAGTAGTATTTCCGTCTGGAGGACAAGCTTTCTGCTTAAGAACAGATGGCCTTGGAGCTGTAATCCTAATGCCAGATGCCGAAGAAGCTCCACCTTTTTCTTTTGGTTTATTTTTTTCAAGGAAAACAAACGGGCTGTTAATACCTGAAATTTCAACCCCTTTTCTTGGTGGCTTAATAGCCTCTATTTGCTCATCTACCCACTCCAACTCCGTGGCACAGAGAGTACTACTTAAAAAAACTGCTAGCAGCATTATTAATATTGTTTTCATTAGTAAGTAATCCCCCAAACTGAAATTTTAATCTTCGTGTTCAGTGCATCTTGAGCTTTTATGTCCAAATCATGAATATCGACAACCAGCTCACTTTGCTCTAAAGAATTAACAAGCTTAACCGTATCTAAATAGTTACCGGTAACTTCAAGAGAGATATCTAAAACATGACCAAAAGCTGCTTCATTGTTCAATGAATATGTATTAACAAAGTTAATAATTTTCATATTATGATTTTTAGCATGTATAGATATAGAGTTGAGATACTTACCCCATGCAACTTCATCATATATTAGCGATGATATTGTCTCTATCTTCTCTTTAATGTACTTATTTGTATCTCTCTGAGTTACTAATTCACCCTCTAGCGCTACTATATCTTGTTGCAGTTTAGCTACTGTTGCTTCTGTATTTATCTTAAGGTAAATTTTGTCAGCATCTATTTTTGTAGTAATTTGTGCAACTTTATCTTTTATAACATTAAACTCTTGAGCAGATGAATCATAAAACGGATAAGCCAAAGAACCTAAAATAACAGCTACCATTATATAAACTATATAAACATCTTTTTGAGATTTTTCCTTAAAAAAATTATCAATTCTTTGTAAGGTCTCTTCGATCATTAATTTGAAATTCATAATAAATTCACCTTCAATTCACCAAAGTATAATTTCTCTTCTATCTTATATGATATCTCATTAATAGAGAAGTGAAACTTTCCTTCATAGGTTTTAGTTAGATACTTAATCATATCAGTAATCTTCTTATCGCTAGAAGATACTAAGCCAAACTTAAACTCTTTTGAAGCCTCACTCTTATCTGTTTTTTCTGCTTCAGAATAAAAAGCAGTTTCCAACTTAACATCGTAACTGTTAAACTCTTTTGTTAATATTTGTAAAAGATTAGCCTTCATAGGGTAGTTAACTTTTACATCATGAATTTTTATGAGTGTATTTTTCTTATCAACATACTCTTGCTGTGCTTGAGCCAGAAGATTTGAAACACTCTCTTTCTCAGCCTCTTTGCTCTTTATAGTTGCTTCTCTTGTTATTTTAATGTTGTGAACATTTTGATACTCTTCTTCAAGAAGCTTATATTGTAATGATTGAGCATATGTAAGAGTCCAATAGGACACCGGGTATATAAAAGCAAGCACTAACGAAGCAACAGCCAGTAAAATAGCACGCCCGCTATCTCTTTGTGTAAATTTTGGCGGACGATGATATGTAGTAAAGTTACACTCATATCTCTCATTTTCAGGAAGAGTAGCGTAAATCTGCATAAGGTAGTGAAAGTGATCAATATGATTGTCTTCACTTTTTAGCCCATAGTCAAAATCAAAACTGCTACTTTTAATACTAAGCTCTACCTCAGCCATCTCATCTATTTTAGTTACGGTATGAAGCTGAGTGTCTATATATATACAGTCTATTTTATCTATATCTAAGGCTCTTTTTACATAGGTTAAAATATCATTTATGTTTGCAAAAATTTCTTTATAGAGCTTTATAATATCTGTTTTATAACTGTTATTAGTGGTTTTAAGATCTTCGTTCGATAAGAAACGAATAAAATCTTCATATTCAACCATCTCGCCGTATATTTCACAAAATCTCTCATGCATCTGCAAGAATGAGTAATTTATAGATTTTGTATATACAAACTCTTTGTTATTATAAATAGTTATAAAAGTATCATTCTCCTGAAAGTAGATAAAACAGTGAACGCCACTGTCTTGAATAATTTCTCTAGAGTAAAGAGATTTTAATAAAAGAGGAGAGGGAATAATATAGTCTATATATTTAATTTTTTCAACTGCATTTTTAAAGACATCATTAACTAAAAGCGGGTCAATGATAAATACATGAAAGCTTCTGTTGTCTTGGTCTAGGCTATTATAAGTTTCTATATATTCTATTTGATACATTATGGCTTGATCAAGCCCAAGCTCATCATACGCTTTATTGTAAATAGCGTCATACAAATCTTCATCCGGAATATTTTTGCTTATCACAATATGGCTATTGATAAAACTTTTTGTATTCAGATAAGAGATTACATACTGCTCTTTACTGTATGTAGGAGATGTGGTTACATTTAAAGAGGTTGCAACCGCACTGACATATGTATTTTTATATGGATTAATAGAAAGTACACTAGAGAAAGAGTGTTGTTCTTTTTTACTCATTTTGTATTATCCTGTATAAAATGAACTTTGAACATAGAGCAAAATTCATTATTTTTATAAAGCTCAATTCTGTAAACAGTGTCGTCTACATCAATAGAGAATCTTTTGTCAAAATCTTGAAGCTTAATGTTTACACCACTTTCATCAAGACGACCTATTGCTTTGTAACCAATAATATTCGCACGATAACCATCTTTTTTAACGATATTAAAATCGTCATTTACAAAAAAATCTGAAGCTGCATCTAAAGAAACTATATTCTTATCAACAATAACTTCAAATTTTTCTGTGCAAGACTCCCCCTGCTTAAAATATTGTGGACCGAGAGTTGTGATTTTTTTATTGCCTATGTAAACAATAAAATTTCCACCCTCTCTAACAACTCTTCCTAGCGGGTTAGAGAACTTAAATACATTACTCTCTGATTTTATCGGAATAAAGCTTAAAGATTTTTTTATGTTAGTTAAATTAATTGAAATATTGCTGTTTATATTTAAATTTCCATAATTTTTCAGTATTTCATCAATATTTTGTTCATTTAATTCAAATTCTCTTGTAAAAGATATATCCATAATGTTCATAAATTCTTCTATTGCAAGGAGATGGTAAAAAACTTTTTGGGATAGTGAGGGTAGGTTTTTGCTGCTTTCTATTGCAAATGCCGGTTTGTTGTTTGTAACTGCAAAATATGTGAGAGATAACTTCATCGCTTCATCATCAAATTTTGTATTAGTATTTTTTACATCAAAAGTGTGATGATCTTCTATAAGTTTTTTATTTATTCTCTCTTTAACATCAATAGCTATTGTGTTTAGATTTCCAAATGGTTGACTTTGATTTAAATCGCATTGGTCGATAACACATGTTTGTCCCCAAGCATTCGCATTGAAAATATTTCCTCTATCTGTTTTTCTATAAAATCCATTGCCGTCATGTAGATTTAAAACTAAAGAGACATTCTCTTTAGTAATAATTTCTTTAATGTCTTCGACAATCTTTTTATCTTTGTCTTTACTTTCTATAATTGAAAACTTTCTATTCATATCTCCATTGATGCCTCTAGCGTCTTTTTGAATGCTTTCTTGATTCAGGTTTGGAACTATCCAGAGGTTTTTTGAGTTTATTTTATAGTGAGTTGCTAAGATTGATGCAGAAAAATATCCACCCGGTTCATCACCATGTATCCCGCCTATAACAAGAAGAGTTGTGTTTGAGTCACTATTTTCTTTTTTAATTAATTGAACATCACCAAATATAGGAGTTAAAAAGATATTTAGAGCAAAAAATGCTCCTGTTAAAATATATTTCATATATATATCTTTTATAGTTCGGTTAGTATTTTTATTTTTTTATTTTTGTCAAATTCTACAACTAATGTTTTATCGCCTGTAAACTCAAAACTATCAGATTTGTAAAACTCTTTAAAAGTAATTTGATATATATTTTCACTGCCCGGATATGGTACGATGTTAATATCATTAAATAAGATAGTTTTTTTCTCAACTTTTTTAAAGACTCTTGTTTTATAGCTTGCAAATTTTTCAATATCCATTCCATCATGTCTAACAAATTCTGATGAATAAAAATTTAGATAATTTTTTATGTCATCATAAAGCCAAGCATATCTCCAAGAGTAGAGCTGTGCAAGTATTGAAGATAGTGTCTCTTTTGAGATATTTGTTTTAACACTTGAGTCATTTATGATAATAAGAGTTTTTGATATATCTATATTTTTATCTAAACATTCAATACTTGAATTGTTTATGGCAATACATCCTCTTGTAAACTCGTCTCTATCTTTTGATGGAAGACCGTGTATCCATATTCCAGAGCCATTTCTGCCTTTGTAGGAGTCATACAAATTCGGGTACGATGTTACAAAAGCAAAAGGACCATAAAAAGGGTCTAGATTTGTCTCTTTAGAGAGTTTTTGAACTATTTGGTATATTCCTACCGGAGTTTTTAAATCTCCCTCTTTTGTTTTGTCGCCTTTTAGTTTGCCGGTAAAAGCACTATAAGCTTTTTTGAATTTAAAACTCTGGTTTTGATCAATTGAGTACAAATCAAGTGTTGATTTTGATTTATCGCAAGCAAGAATGTTAAGATAAGATTCTATATAGCCAAATGTTGTGTCCTTGCCAACTAGATAATCCCTCCAATACTCCTCTTTTGAGAGTTCTAAATCCATCTGCTTTTCAATATCGGCAACACCTTTAATTCTATAACTAGTTAGTATATTGCTAGCAAAAAGATTTAAGCTTATTAAAATTAGTAGTAGCAATTTCATGATGTGTAACCTATCTCTTGTAAATATGCTTTATCTTTACTCCACCCTTTTTTTACAACAACTTGTAAATCTAGGTAAGCTTTTTTCCCGCTAAGCATCTCTATCTTTTCTCTGGAGTACTTTCCAATTCTTTTTATTGACTCTCCGCCTTTGCCTATGATAATCCCTTTTTGAGACTCTTTTTCTACAATGATGGTAGCAATAATTCTATCTACATTTTTTTCTTCATATATCTTATCGATGATAACATCGGATTCATATGGTATCTCATCACTGACATTTTGAAATACGCCTTCTCTTATAAATCCTGCATAAATATCACGAACAAGCTCGCTTGTTAAATCCTCCGGGTCAAAAAGAAACGGAGATTCCGGCAAAAGTTTTGAAATTGTTTCTAGCAAATCTTTATGTCCAACTTTTTTAGGGACTGCCATTGGAATAAGAGCTTCAAAATGGTCTGAAAATTGATTATACTGAGCTATTTTTTTAAAAAGTTTCTCTTGCGTTACTTGATCTATCTTGCTTAATACTATTATATGTTTTATTTTTGAGTTATTTAGTTTTAAAAATTTTTCATAATACTCAACACTGTCTGTTACCGGAGCCAGATATACAATCAAATCACAGTCACCCATTGCTTTTAAGGCTTCATCAAGCATAAACTGATTTAAAACTTTCTCTCTCTCGTGCAATCCCGGAGTGTCAACAAAGATTATTTGAGTGTTCTCATGCATAACGATTGCATTTGATCTTTTTCTTGTTGCGTTTGCTTTTTGGCTAACCATAGCAATATTTTCGCCTAAAAGCGAGTTCATAAGGGTGCTTTTTCCAGCATTTGGACGACCTATTAGAGAGACGAAACCAGCTTTTGTCATATTTTTTCCTATAAGATATATCTTGATAAGTCATCGTCTTCGACAACTGCATCTAATTTTTCATGTACCAATTTTGCAGTGACAATAAACTCTTTGTCTATATATTCATCTGCAATAAAGCTTACATCTTCCAAAACCCTTTCTAGCACGGTGTGAAGTCTTCTGGCACCAATATCCTCAGCTACTTCATTTGCTCTGTGGGCTAGTTTTGCTATTGCCCTGATTGCTTCATCTTCAAAAATCAGCTCCATTCCCTCAACGCTCAAAAGTGCTTCATACTGCTTAAGTAACGAATTTTTTGTTTGAGTCAGTATCTTGTATAGAGTATCTTCAGTTAAAGATTCAAGCTCAACTCTTAGCGGAAATCTACCTTGAAGTTCCGGAATCAAATCACTCGGTTTGCATAGATGAAATGCACCCGCGGCAATAAAAAGAATATGGTCGGTATTTATCGCTCCATACTTCGTAGAAACGCTGCTTCCTTCTACGATGGGGAGCAGATCTCTTTGAACTCCCTCTTTGCTTGGATCATTTCTTCCCCCTGATTTTTCACTGACGGCAATTTTGTCAATCTCATCCAAAAAGATAATCCCGCCATTTTCAGCTCGCCTTAATGCTTCGGCATGGATGTTTGTGGTATCAAGAAGTTTTGAACTGGCTTCATTTTTTAAAATAGCTTTTGCATCTCTAACTGTTACTTCCTTCTTGTTGTCCTCTTTATTCATTTGAGAGAATACCTTAGAGAAAGATTCTTGAACCTTCGCCATCTCAGGAGGCAGATTTGTATCGTTAAATTCTACATGTATTTTTTGGACTTCAAGCTGTATGATTTTATCATCCATTTCACCGGAGAGCACTCTTGCTTCCATAACACTTAAAAGTCTTTGATAATCATCTTTTTTAGATTCACTAGCACCAAGTGGAAGAGGTGGCAGAAGCTTTTCAACTATCTTATTTAGGACATAGTTTTCTATCTTCTCTCTGTTTTGTTCCTCTTTTTCTGCTTTAACTATAGCAATAGAGGCAACAACCAAATCCCTAATCATAGATTCAACATCTCTTCCCACAAAACCTACCTCGGTATATTTGCTGGCTTCAACTTTAATGAACGGGACTTTCATCATTTTTGCCAAGCGTCTGGAAATTTCTGTTTTACCGACACCCGTTGAGCCAATCATGAGAATGTTTTTTGGCATTATATCGTCTTGAAGTTCTGGACTTAGCTGCATTCTTCTATATCTGGTTCTAAGAGCAAGTGCGATAGTTTTTTTAGCGTTATGTTGTGATATAACATATTTGTCCAGATACTCAACTATCTCTTTTGGTGTTAGATTCACTGCTTGGCTCCATCTAATGTAAGAGTTTTAATGTTGTGGTTTGTATAGATACATAAATCGGCAGCTATTTTAAGACTCTCTCGTACTAGCTCTTCTTCGTCCAAAGAGGCATGTTTTTTTAGAGCGCGCGCCGCAGATATAGCGAAGTTTCCACCGCTTCCAATAGAAGCAATCTCTCCATCTTCAGGTTCAACAACATCGCCGTTGCCTGTAAGTATAAAGATATGTTCATTGTTTAATACTATCATCATAGCTTCAAGACGGCGAAGAACTTTGTCTTTTCTCCAAGCTTTGGAAAACTCAACAACTGATTTTAAAATATCGCCTTTTTTCGCTTCTAAAAAATCTTCAAACATGTCAAAAAGATTAAAGGCATCTGCCGTACTACCTGCAAAACCGGCTAAAATTTTACCGTTGTGAAGAGTACGGATTTTTGTAGCATTACCTTTTAAAACACTGTTTCCAAATGTAACCTGCCCATCTCCGCCGATTACAGCTTTGTTTTTGCCTTTGTATGCAAGTATGGTAGTTGCGTCAAACATCTCTGTTTTTACTCACCCTGAACATCTACATGCAGAGTTGCGTGGATTCCATGACCTAATTTCAAATCAAGGTCATGCTCCCCGACACTCTTTATCGCCAGTTTATCCGTAATATGTTTCTTATCAATCTCAATACCATGTTGTTCTAGCAGTGCATGTGCAACTTCATCTTTCGTAATCGAGCCAAACAAGTGACCGTTTTGACCAAGTTTTTTTGTTATTACAATTTCAGCTTTATCTAGTTTTGCCGCCAGCTCTTTTAGTGATGCTATCTCTCTAGAGAGCTCTTCTGCTGCTAGTTTCTCATCTTCTTTATGTTTAGCCAAAATTTCGGTAGTTGCATGTTTAGCAAAACCTTTTGCAATTAAAAAATTTTGACCATAGCCATCTTTTACCTCTTTAACTTCGCCAGCTTTACCAAGTGTTTTTACATCTTTAATCAATAATATTTTCATTTTTTCCCCTTTATCTTTCTATTTCGCCGCCATATGAAACTATTCCATATGATAAATTTCCTATCTTTGCATATCCCATATCTGTTAAAATTCTAGCACAATGTGCGCTACGGCTTCCAACATGGCAGTAGAGAATTATATTTTCATTCTTGTTTAGTTTTGCATCATCAAGGGCAGCAAAAAAACTGCTTGTCGGAACAAGCTTGTCTGCCCCTTTTATGTGACCCATTTGCCACTCCATATGTTCACGAACATCTACAAGTTTAAACTCAACCATGCCGAGATTTCTTGCTTCAATCAGAGATGCCAACTCATCACCGTCCAATTCGCCTTGGTTTAGTAAAATTAGAGCTTCATCTTTTGTAAGTCCGCGAGAGTGAGTATGAACAACCTCTTCAATGCCCATCTCTACTCTTTTTTTATCTGCAAATTCCGGAGTACAGTAGATTCCGCAGTGACATACTCCATCTTCCGGTATCTCTTTTTCAATCGCCGGTTTGCATGGGCATATTCTATCATCTACGCTTCTTGGTTTTTCATCAACAACTTCAACCATAAAGCATGGACAAAATCTTTTACCGTACATCATCTTGTTTCTTGCAAGACCCATCTGTACGCCTTCGTTTACCTCTGCTTGAGGATTATAAACCCATCCGAACTGCTTATTTACTTTATCTGTAAAAACAACTGTTTTTGCGAGCTCTGCTTGAAACTCCGGTGAATTCATATCTATTTTAATAATGCTCATGCTATTTCCTTAAAATTAGTATTATTTTCTTGCTTTGCCTGCAATTATAAAACGAAGTGCATTAAGTTTGATAAAACCTGCCGCATCTTTTTGATCATATACCGCATCTTCTTCAAATGTGCAATATTCAGGATTAAATAGTGATTTTGTAGATTTGCGACCAACTACACTCACGCTTCCTTTGTAAAGTTTTAGTCTAACCGTTCCTTCTACATTTTTTTGCGTTGTGTCTATTGCCGCTTGAAGCATTTCACGCTCCGGAGAGAACCAAAATCCGTTATAGATTAGTTTTGCGTAACGAGGCATCATCTCATCTTTTAAATGTGCTTCTTCACGGTCAAGAGTAATCGACTCTATTGCACGGTGTGCTTTTAGCATAACTGTTCCGCCTGGAGTCTCATAACATCCGCGGCTTTTCATACCGACAAATCTGTTTTCTACAATATCGGCACGACCGATTCCATGAAGTCCTGCAATCTTGTTAAGTGTTGCCAACATTGTTGCCGGGCTTAACTCTTTACCGTTAAGTGAAATCGGGTCACCGTTTTTATAGCCAATTTCTATGTACTCTGGAGTATTTGGAGCATCTTCGGGCTTTGTTGTCCATAACCACATACTGTCTTCAGGCTCTGCATTTGGGTCTTCTAAAATTCCGCCCTCATATGAGATGTGAAGCAGGTTTGCATCCATTGAGTATGGAGATTTTTTGCCTTTTTTCTCTATCTGAATACCGTGTTCCTCAGCGTAAGCCAAAAGCTTCTCTCTTGAGTTTAAGTCCCACTCTCTCCAAGGAGCTATAACAGTCAGTGTAGAGTCTTTGCTTAAGTACCCCATCTCAAATCTAACTTGGTCGTTTCCTTTTCCGGTAGCTCCGTGACTTACGCCATCAGCACCTGTTAAGTGAGCGATTTCCACTTGTCTTTTAGCAATCAGCGGTCTTGCGATAGAAGTTCCCAAAAGGTACTCTCCCTCATAAATTGCATTTGCTCTAAACATAGGGAAAACATAATCTTTTACAAACTCTTCTCTTAAATCATCGATAAAAATATTTTCAGGTTTAATACCTAATGAGAGTGCTTTAACACGAGCAGGCTCAACTTCTTCGCCTTGTCCGATGTCAGCCGTAAAAGTTACAACTTCGCACTTATACTCATCTTGTAACCATTTTAAAATAACACTAGTATCTAGTCCGCCGGAATATGCTAAAACTACTTTTTTAACTTCTCTTTTCATGTAAAAACCCTCGTGAGCAAAATAATTGCGGGGATTTTACTACAAAAAGTATTAAAGAACGGTTATTGTAAAAGGATTAGATGTAAAAGTTATGTGGAGAAATAGAAATTAATCAAGAGTATTAAACTAGGTATAAAACGCAGGAAATCAAAAGGGTATAAATTACCCTTTTGAATCAAATAAAATACCAGTTACCTCTTGCATTTTTGGCAAGAAGTCTGCAGCTTGTTCTGCCGGAAATCTTCTTATCATTTTGCTTGTTTCTGACTCTATTACGGATACAAAGAAAATATCCTGAGAATCAACGCCAAACTTTATGTTTGTGTTCATAGGAGCCAAGGCTCTGTTTAGCTCTTCGACTAAATCTTGCACTTGCTCCTTAGAGTTGATTTTTTCTGAACTACTTGAGCTCTCTTTTTGCATCTCTTTAACAACATCAACCTGCTTTGGTTGCTGAACTTGTTGCTGAGCATGAGCCGCCTTCGCCTGTGATTCCTGCGAGTTTACTTGAGACTGTTGCATCTTTGCAACATTTGCTATGCCATCCATGACTTACTCCTTCTAAAGAATATTATTACATACCAAATCGGCATAAAAAAAAAATACTTTAACGAAAAGTAATAATTTTTTTATTTAGTTTTTTTGCTTATATTTATGATAATCTTGCATTTATGAATGAATATATAAAATTATTGAACTCTGAGCCTATATTAAGACGATTGTCTGCAGTTCAGCTGATTGCATATTTTGGCGCATGGTTTAGCAATGTGGCAATTTATACACTTCTGCTGGAGATGAAAGTTTCTGCTGAGGTGGTGGCATTTACAGCGATGCTTCATTTTCTCTCAGGTGTAATCCAAGCTCCTTTTTCAGGTTCAATCATTGACAGTATGAAGCCAAAAAAACTTATGTTGGTTTTAATTTTATTTGAAATATTTGCAACTCTCTTTCTTGTTTTTGTAAATGAAGTATCAGATTTGTGGTTGCTTTATGTACTGATATTTATAAAAATGGCGGCGGCTAGTTTTTACTTTACGACAGAGATGTCGCTTCTGCCAAAACTGCTTAACGGAGAGAGGCTTCAACGAGCTAATGAGATTCACTCGATAATATGGTCATTTTCATATACGCTGGGGATGGCACTAAGCGGATTTGTTGTATTTTGGTTTGGAATAAAGGTTGCATTTGTTCTTGATGCATCTATGTTTGTGGTTGCTTTTTTGCTGCTATATAGGTTGGATATAGATGTAAATTTTCTTAAAAGCCAAGAGAGTTTACTTGAGATGATGAGAGATACTTTCAGGTATTTAAAACGCTTTCCGCACGCGGTTCATCTAATGCTTATCCACGCATTTGTAGGTCTTACCGCTTTTGATGCTTTGGTTGCGTTAATGGTTGATAAATATTACGCTTCGGTTATTGCTACATCTTTGGCGCTCGGACTTCTGCATGCCTCTAGGGCTGTCGGTTTGGTAATCGGACCGATGATATTAAGCAGATGGATAAGCAATAAAAGAGTAAGTTATATTTTCGTGTTTCAAGCTATGGCGATTTGGCTCTGGGCATATTTAATGAAAGATTTTTATATGTCACTGTTTGCAAGTGTTATCGTAGGGCTGTTTACCACGACGCTCTGGTCATATACATACACTCTTCTTCAAAAAAATATTGAACAAAAATATTACGGCAGAATAGTTGCATATAATGACATGTTGTTTTTGAGTTCGGCCGCATTTACCTCTTTTATGATTGGTCTTTTGGCAACAGAGAACTACTCGCTGGAGTTTATAACATCTCTAATCGGGCTTGGATTTTTTATAGGCGCGTTCTATTTTACTTGGATAGTTAAAACGCAAAATATTAAAGATGTAAAAATTTAAATAAAAAGGAAAATATATGGCGTCAGGGATTTTTTTACTTTTAGATGATATTGCGATGCTCGCGGATGATGTTGCGGTTGCAAGCAAGGTTGCCACACAAAAAACCGCTGCAATTCTCGGAGATGATTTAGCGGTAAATGCGCAAAAAGCGACAGGGTTTGACCAATCACGAGAGTTGGCTATTATCTGGGCAATCACAAAGGGCTCTTTAAAAAATAAAGTTATTATTTTGCCAATAGCCTTTATATTAACGGCAGTGGCTCCTAGTTTAATCATCTATATTTTAATGCTTGGTGCGCTCTATCTTCTTTATGAGGGTACTGAGAAGATTGAAGAGTATCTGTTTCACAAGAAGCATGAAGAGAAGAATGAAGAGCTGCTGCACTCTACAAAAGAGACAATCTTGGAGATAGAAAAGCAGAAGATAAAATCGGCTGTATTTACAGACTTTATACTCTCTATCGAGATAGTAGTAATCGCGCTCTCCGCCGTAGCAGGCAAACCGTTTATGATTCAAGTTTCATCGACCGTAATTGTTGCTCTTATAGCTACATTCGGAGTGTATGGGCTTGTTGCGATGATTGTCAGAATGGATAATGTAGGTTTTTGGCTTCTAGATAAAAATTATACAAAAAGCGGAAATTCTCTCATAAGCGCTATGCCAAAACTCATAAAAACTTTAACGGTTGTCGGGACTATTGCAATGATTTTGGTGGGCGGCGGCATACTCGCCCATCATGTGGAGTTTTTTCACCACTATTTTATAGACGGAGTTCCTGCAATAATCAATGATTTAGTCATAGGTTTGGTTATAGGCGTTGTAGTTTTGCTGGCTGTAAAGATATTTAAGAGATAACAACTAATAAATTTTAGATTGTATGTTAAATTTATCATAATAGATATCAATCATCTCTCTTAATGTTTTGTCATCTAGAGTTGTTTTTTCTTTTGGACCAAATCTATTTATGTATTCATAGGGCAGAACAGATTTTTCAACTGTAGGCTCTTTGAGATAGTTAAATATTGCCTCTTTGATTCTTTTTTCGCTGCTGTATTTTTGGGTGTATTTTTTCATCATCATATTGAACTTAAAGTCGTTTCCATGGCAGCTTAAGCAGTTCTCTTCAAAGGAAGAAGCATTTAAAAAACTAGATAGCAGTACTATGAAAAGTGTAATTTTTACCATGATAATGTTACCTTTGTACCTTTTTGAATCTCAGACTCTATGTCTATTTTTATGCCATACTCATCAATAATTGATTTTATGATGCTATATCCGATGCCAAAACCGCCCTGCGTCTTATCAAACCTGCGATATCTTTGAAAAATAGTGCTTATCTCATCTTGGCTCATACCTTTGCCTTCATCCGAAATAGAGAGAGTGTGTTGTGTCAAAACAACTTTGATAGTGGTAAATTTGTTTGTATATTTTATGGCGTTTGAGAGAATGTTGTCTATTAATCGTTCTATTTTTTGCCTATCGGCATTGAAATATACATCTTCTTTAATATCTACATTCAGATTCAATTTTTTAACATTTGCCATCTGCGAGAAGTAGTGCACCCTTTGGTTTAATATTTCAGATAGGTTCAACTCTTCGTTTTGAGATGAGATTTGGTGGTTTAATAACAGATAGACCAAATCTTGGTAAAGATTGGAGATGGTGGTAGAAGCTGTCTTAATTCTTTGGAGCTTTCTCATAGATTTTTCATCACAGCTTTTTGCATCCAGTGTTTCAATATTTGCAAGAATCGTTGTAATGGGCGTATTTAGCTCATGCGTTGTCTCTTTGATAAAGTTGTCAAGAAGGCGCAGGTTGTCTCTTAGGGGTTTTAAAACAAGTTTTACCAGAAAAAATGAGGTTATTATCGTAATGGTAATGACAATCATGGCGCTAATAATCAGATCATTTAAAATGTTTATAGGTTTTTTCTTTTTTTCAACAACGGAGTAGGCGGCACCGAGATAGTAGGGCTTTAATGAAGAGACATAGTAGGCGTTGGAATCTTTTACAAAAAAATCTTTATCAAGATTCTCTATTTTAGTGTCAAGTGTTGAAAAAATCAAATTTTTATCTATATCATAAATGGCACTCTTAAAATTCTTAAATCTTGGATACTCATACTTCTCGTCGCTGTTTTCATGCACAGATAAAAGAGTCTCTTCTAAGGTTAAACTATACTGTTTTAAAATCTCTTTTTCAGTATGTATAAGCTCTTCTTGTTTATAAAAATAGTAACCGGTAAAAAGTGTAGTAATTAGGAGCAGGGTTGAGCTTAGGTAGAGAGCAAGCACATAAAAAATAGTCTGTTTTTCACTCTTGTACAAATTTATATCCTACCTTTTTTATACTGAGTATATTCTCTTTTCCAATATATTTACGCAAATTTTTTATATAAGTTCTGAGGCTCATATCGCTATGCGTTTCATCAAAGGACCAAACATTTTGGTAAATGCTTTCAAACGACACACACTCGTTTTTATGCTTTAAGAGCAGTTTTAAAAGCAGAACCTCTTTAGGGTTTAGTAATATTTTTTGATTGTCAATAATAAGCTCGTTTGCAAGTGTGTTAAAATCAATATTTTTGGTAATTTTAGTCAGTTCGCTCTGAGTTTTAAACTCTCTTTTTAAAAGTGCTTTTATGCGAAATAGCAACTCTTTTAAAACAAAAGGTTTTTTTATGTAGTCATCCGCGCCGCAGCTATAACCTTTTGATAAATCATCAATACTGTTAAGCGAAGTTGTAAAGATTGCGGGTGTTGAGATGTTAGCCGCTCTAAGCTCTTTAAGTAAGGCAAATCCGTCTATCTGGGGAACATTTACATCAAATAAAAACATATCAAAACTGCTTTTGTAAACAGCTTCCAATGCTTCATTGCCCTCGTAAACACAAACTACATCAAAGCCCTCATCACTTAGGAACTCTGCAACCGTTTCTGAGAGGGTGATATCATCTTCTAGGTATAAAATTTTCATAAAAAATTATACCTAAAAAACTATCTATGCATATACTGAAAAACTATCGCTTTGAGTTTCTTCAGCAGTAGTTTTATTTAAAATATCAAGAAGCGCTTTTGTATAGTCCTCTGAACTTAGAACAGTTGCATCAACTTCTTTCATCTGAGTTACAGCAGACATTCTCTCTTCTTGACTCATAGAACTGAGCTGTTCTTTTAAAGTAGCTCTGTCCTCAGTGGATAAACTTTGCATAATATCTCTCATGCCGCCTTGACCTTGACCGCCGCCAGAGCCGTCCATTTTTCTCATTTGAGTTTGTTGCATAGAGCAATTTGAATTTACTTGCATATTATCTTCTCCCCCCGCCGCCGTTTGAGCCTTTGTATTTATTTCCGGTACCGTCTTTTGGACCAGACCCCGCGTTCTCTGATTTGCCTGAGCCATTTTTATTTTGCTTTTTTTCTCTGTTTTGCTCACCCGTACCATCTTGTTTTTGAGTGCGTTCCTGCATCTGTTGCATTTTCGCTTCATGATCAGTATAGCTCTCTTCCGCCATACAAACAGTAGCAACCAATAACGACGCTAGTAAAATCTTTTTCATCTTTCATCCTTTGTATATATATTATGTATTATGATTATTATTTGTGAAATATTTGTGAAATAGATTTACAAAATTTTGTCTTCGTCTAGTTTATGAAAAACAATAGCTCTGTTTTCTATCTTCATAATTCTGTCAAAATAAGGAAGAATTCTCTCATCATGAGTTACGGTTATAATAGCCACATTTTGTTCGATTGCAATTTTCTTAAGCATTTTTATAACGCTGATAGACCTTTGCGCATCAAGTGCGGCTGTCGGCTCATCCGCTAAGATAATCTCAGGATTGTTAGCTAATGCCCTTGCGATGGCAACTCTTTGGTTTTGTCCGCCGGAGAGCTGCGATGACATACTGTAAGCTTTGTCTGCAATTTCAAGATACTCTAAAAGCTCCATCGCTTTTTGTTTTGCCTCTTTTTCGCTCACTCCGTTTGTCTGCGGAAGCAGCGTTACATTTTCTATGATATTTAAAAAAGGTATAAGATAGTGGGCTTGAAATATAAAACCTATCTTTTCTCTGCGGATTTTGCGGGTGTCTTTGGCTGTCCACTTGTTGTCGTAAACTTTCTCTTCGCCCAGCCAAATCTCCCCGCTTGTAGGCTCTTGTACGCATCCTATCATCATCAACAGAGTAGTTTTGCCGGCACCGCTTGGAGCGATGAGAGCTACAAGCTCTCCTTTTTGTATCTCAAAAGAGGCATTTTCTATTACTTTTACTAGGTTTTCGTCTTTGCCGAAATTTTTGGTTAAATTTTTAACTTTAATTGCACTCTGTTGATTCATTTCATCCTCCGATTGCCGCTGCGGGATCAGCGCTTATAACTTTTTTAACGCCTACAAAAGAGGCCAAAATAGAGGCTATGATAACTACGCCAAAGAGTGTCCAAGCATCCGGAATCTCAAGCACTATTCGTTTTGGAAATCTATCGTAAATAAGATGTGAAAATATATTTCCAAAAATGAAAGCAAAAACACCAAGAAGCAGTGTCTCTTTGACAATCATAGAAACAATCAGACTGTTTGGCAATCCCATCAGCTTCATGATTGATATCTCTTTCATCTTCTCCAGCGTCATCGTGTAGATAATAAGTGCAATAATTATTGTTGAAACTACAACTAGAATCGCAGTAAAGAGACCTATCTGTTTGGCTGATTTTTCTATAAGATTTTTTGTAAGTATCTCTTTTTGCTGCTCTTTTGTATATACGCTTTTGTGTTGCCATTTTCTTATATCATTTGCCACTTCATCTACATCAAACCCATTTTTAACCGTTGCAATAATGGCATTTACCATATGAGATTCAGAATTTTTTACACCTCTTGCTTCATTATTTTGAATCTCTTTGTTTGAGTATAAAAATTGAAGCTCCTGCGCATCTTTTAGACTTATATAAACCAGAGGGTCACCGCCGGAGGAGACGGTGCTGTGCGTGATGCCTACAACGGTGTAAAAATTTCGTCCAAGTTTGATTTTATCACTCAGTTTAAAACCTGTTTTGTCAGTTACTACAATCTCGTAATGGTCTGTTTTTAAATCGCGACCCGCTATTAATCTTTTAGGATTTACTGGATTTATTGAGCCGTAAATGTCATATCCGACTGCCACGACACGAACAGGTTTCTCCGAATGAGGGAGTTGAATGTTTTGAAAAGTTATAGCTTCGCTTTTATCTATACCGTTTATTACATAAATGATATTTTTCATATCTTCATAAACTCTTGAGGCCTCGGCAAAAGGTCCCATGGTATCCTCTTGCACTATCCATAAATCCGCACTTATATCATCTAGCAAAATCTCCGCATCAACCATCATACCGCGGTAAACGCCAATCATAATAAGTACAATTCCAAGCAGCATCCCAACACCCATAGCCGTAACTATGAATTTGCCAAGAGTATGTTCAATATCTCTTTTTGCTAAGTTTATCATCTGAAAATTTTCATACCATCACTTAAAGGTTTGTTGCTGGTTGTGTAGAGAAGCAGTTCTGTGTCGGCGTTTATCCCCGATGAGACGGCAGCCTCTTCGTCATTTTGAGCCAAGATAGTTACAGGTTTAAAGAAAGCATTGTTGCCCTCAGCCACCCAAACACCCTTTTTAGCCTCTTTTGAAACAACAAGTTTAAGAGGAATTTTTAAAACATTTTTATAGTTTGCTGCCTCTATGTTAACTTCGGCCTGTTCGTTTATATAAAAAGTCTCAGGAGTGGCATTAAATCCGATATTTATCTCTCTCTCAAGTGTTACGGCGTTGCTCATGGCCACGACTCTTTGAACAGCTCCTTCAAATTTTATATCAGGCTGAGACCTAAGTCCAATCAGGGCTTTTTGCGTAACTTTTATCTGATTTGCCAATCTCTCGTCAATATTTGCTCTCACCCATAGCGTTTTTGGATCTACGATTTTAAAAATAGTTGCCGATGGAAGTACATATTGCGATTTTTCAGCCTCTTTTGAAACTATGTATCCGTCAATAGGCGAATAAATTTTCAGTCTGGCGAGTTTTGTATCTATCGCTTCTGTGCTTTTTTGCAGTCGTGACGCTTCAGACGCGGCAGATGCTATTTTTGATTTTGAAGAGTTAATCTGTGCATTGATGTTTTGCAAATCGCTTTTTGCTTTATCATACTCTGCAAGAGAGACAAACTTTTGCTCTTTGAGTTTTTCATAACGGTTGTAAGTAGCTTGCAGGAGTACCTTTTGAGCCTCCAAACTCTCCAAATTGTCTTTAGTTGACGCGGCTTCATGAGAGGCTTTTTTTAGAGCTAATTTTGCCTCATCAAGAAGAAGAGGCATCTCAACTGAATCTATGCTAAGAAGAAGGTCGCCTTTTTTTACCCAATCGCCCTCATCAAAGAAGATATTTTCTATCTTTCCGCCGGTTTGTGCCGTGATGGCATAGATGTTTTTTGCATCTACATTTCCGATACCGCGGATGGTTACCGTCAAATCACCACTGGTTGGTTTGGTCGTAGCAAATGTTGATTTTACAAGATATACTTTGTTGTAAAAGATAGCTCCGCCGATGGCGATAAGAAGTATAATTATTGTATATTTAATCCATGTTTTCATTTTGTTTCTCCCTGTAAATACTCTAATTGATTTATGATTTTATTTATGGCAAACTTTGCTTCAATAAGCCCAAGTTCGGCATATAAATGAGTTGAGGCTGCGTCAAGAATCTCTATGTAGGTTGAGAGCCCCTCTTTATATCTCGCTTCAACTATCTCTTTTGATGCTTTTGATGACTCTATGAGAGACTCTTTTGCTTTTATGGTGTGTTTATATCTCTGCAAATCAATTATCAAGCTCTCAACCTCTTCTTGAATAAGCAGTTTTTTTGAGTTGTATGACTCTTTTGCAGACTCCTTTGAAAGGCGAGCCTGCTCTGTTTGTGCACTGATTCTTCCGCCTGTATAAATTGGAATCTTAACGCTTACTCCGACCAGTGAAACATCATACTCATTGAGCGAATTTTGATGAGTATATGAGGCTATTGCGTCTATTGAACCGTAATTTTGAGCCTTAGTCGCATCGTATATAAAACTGTTCTTGTCTATCTCTTCTAGAGAGCTTTTGAGCGATAAGTTTTTTGCTAACACATTTTCAAGCAGCGAATCTTCATTTTGTATCTTTTGTAACTCCGTGCCCTCCGCTAAAACCGTATCAAAATTTATTTTTCTGCCCATGTAGAGAGATAGAGTTGTGAGAGCTTTATGTAAGTCTGCTTTTGCAACAGCAAGATTATCCTCGGCAATATAGAGAGCGCTTAATATAGTTGTTGCGTCCGCCTCTGTTTTTAAACCCTCACGAACAAGAGCCTGTGCCTGTTTATGAAGCTCCCTTTTTGTTTGGAGGTCTTTTTCTCTGCTCTCTAACGCTTTGGTTTGAAGAAGCGCTAAGTTATATTGATTTTTTACACTGTAAACCAGAAGAGCTTTTGTGTCGCTCAAAGAGATATTTGCGATATTTTCGTTTTTTTCATACGCTTTTATCGTTAAAGAAGTTTTTGAAAAATCATATATTTTTTGATTTATTGAAGCGTCAACCTGCCAATTGTCATCATTTATTGTTTTAAACTGACCATTTTGCGGCATAACAAATGTATTGTGAGGATTGTACTGCGCACCGACATTTATCTGCGGCATATAATCAGCTTTGGCGATATCCACAAAAGATTTGCTTTGTGCGACATTTAGCGTTAATTTTTTAATGTCAGGATGATTTTTGAGTGTTTCGTCAATGCACTCATCAAGCGTTAACGCCTGAGCGCTTAATATCAAAACAAAAATATAGAAATATAGAAACAAAAATTTACTCATACTACAACTATCCCTTAGCAACATTTTAAAATATAATAAATATTATAACTTATGTTTGTGAAATTATTGTGAAATTCAGCGTCAAAGCCGATTCTCAAACTTCATTGGTTACCATACGAAAATGAAAAATATGATTTATAAATCGAAAATCGGAAATATTGATTTGAGCAGAGTTACCAGGCTTTATCCTGCCGCAGTTGTTGATGTGCATGGCGAAGTTGCAGAGATGAGTTTGGAGTGGGCGGATATGAACGCCGACAAAGTAAAGATAACGGCTTTTGTTCTGGTCTTTGATTTTACTCCGCCAAAAGAACAGGTTAGAGATAAAAAAGAGCTCTATTTTGAGACAAAAGATGAGCTTATAGAAACCATGCAAGAGGTAGCACAATTTTTTCAAGATTAATCTCCCGCGATACCCGCAAAGTATTTTCAATCGCAATTCCCGCCGCACTTAAACATCTGGTAGATATTCTCCAAATACTGATTGATATGTTGATGGTCGGAATGGTCAGTATATCGGCTCTTGCGGCTGTTGGTATGAGCATGCAGTTTATGATGATAATCAATGTTTTGATGACGCTTTATGTTGTCGGCGGAAATGCTCTAATAGCTAGATTTATAGGCCAAGGAAGAAAAAAAAGAGCCTCGGCACTCCTCTATTCGCTTGGGATTTTTGCCGTTGTCTTATCCGTTTTTGTAACAATCGGCGGTTACTTCGGGAGTGAATATTTTTATATCTGGATGGGAGCACAAGCGGATGTTGTTGAACAGGGAGGGCTCTATTTTAAAATAATTTCACTTGGAATCGTGGTTATTTTTATTGATACGCTTTTATATAATGCACTCTCGGCGGCTGGAGATACAAAAAATTCATTATATATTAAACTTATCTCCGCGGCAATAAATGCTTTTTTAAACTATGTTTTTATCTTTGGACACTACGGCTTTGATGCGATGGGAATAGAGGGCGCGGCTTATGCAACGGTCATATCTTACTGCTTTAGTGTGGCGGCATATTTTTGGCTTCTTAAAAAAGAGCACTCAAAGCTAAATATTATTCCGATTATACGCATAAAAGATATGATAAGGGTTTGGCATGTAGGATGGAGCGCGGCGTTAGAACGCGGAATCTCAAGCATCTCATTTTTGTTTTTTGTAGGCATCATAGCCGCTTATGGAACGGCAGAACTTGCGGGTTATCAAGTCGGACTTCGCATAGAGGGGATAGCTTTTATGCCGGGGTTTGGTTTTGCAATAGCAGCAACCGCGCTTGTCGGGCAGAGTTTGGGCGCAAAAGATAAAGAGAGAGCCTATAATATGGGAATTATAAGCGGACGGATTGCCTATATTTTTATGGGCAGCGTAGGTGCAATTCTTATACTTTTCCCGGAGTTTTTGGTCGGTTTCTTTACACAAGACAAAGCGACTGTCGCAGTGGCTTCTTACTATCTTATATTTGTCGGATTGGCTCAGATTCCGCTTGCCATAATGTTTGTCTACTCCGGAGCATTAAGAGGAGCAGGGGCAACAAAAATAACATTAAAAATCAGCGTATTATCGTTATGGATTTTTAGACTGATTCCATCATATATTGCCTATAAAATGGGATACGGCATAGTTGTTATTTTTATCATTATGAATGTGGAGACGCTTATAAAAGGGATTATCTACATGTACATTTATAAAAAAAGGATTTGGCTAGATACTAAAATATAAAATCTCAGTATCTGAAAAATTGTAAAGAATATGTAAATATAAAATTTATATGAAAGTGTTACAATACATGATGTGTAAATAAAAAAATAGTAGGTGAGAATGAATGTCCCTGAAAGAACAAGGCGCTGTACGCTAATTTTGACTTTTGTTATTTTAGTGCTGTCGTGGGTTGTTGTTTATCTCTATCTGGATTATAAGCTAAAAGATTCAATAAATGAACAGTTTGAAAGGGTTGCCGATTCTACGCGAAAGCTTTTTGATGTAAATTTAAAGCATGACAAAACAGAATTGAACTTTAAACTAGAAGAGATAGTTAAGACGGATGGTTTGGCAAAGGCCATCGCAAATAGAGATTACGAGAAGATAAAATCTATAGTATCGCCGCTGTATAGTCAGTTAAAATCTACTCATAGTGCGGTAGATATTCTTACATTTCGTTCAAACGAGGGGATTACACTTTTTCGTGCGCATAAACCAGACTATTTTGGCGATATGTTGAATGAAAAAAGAACTCTGATAGTTGATACAAACACGCTCCATCGCTCTTTTAGCGGCTTTGAAGTCGGCAACCTTGAGATGACTTACCGCATAACAAAGCCAATTTTTTACAATGATATATATGTTGGAAATGTCGAGCTTGGAGTCTCTCCTGAGGGTTTTTTAAAAAATTTAAATGCTATATTTAAGACTGATTTGGGTGTCTCCATAAATAAGTCTCTGCTTGATATTATGCTGGAGAAAAAAGCGGTATCGATTGGTGAAAAATATCTATTTGTTAGTGGCAGCGATAATTTAAAAGCTCACTTTAAACATGAACACAGTGATGAATCGGAGTTATATAAAATAGATATGAGTATTCCTTTGGAGAATCATCTCTCGCAAACATTGGGCTATTTGATTGTCGGTTTTGATATGTCTGCTATTGCAAAAAAGAACAGTGAGTTTATGCACAACCTCTTTTTTATGATAGTTATAATTATGTTGATTTTAGGCTCTATTCACCATTTAGGTTTTAGTAAAACATTAAAATATTTTTCAAAACAAATCTACACCGATCATCTAACTGCTCTTTTAAATAGACATGCCTTAAATGATGCTCTCTTTTCAGACCATAAGAAACTATTAATTTTGAGCAATATAAAAGAGTTTAGCCTTATAAATGAGCTTTATGGAGTGGATGTAGGTAATGAGATTCTGGTTGAGGTGGCTGAGACATTTAGAAATTTTGCAAAGGATTATGGATTTAAAGCATACAGAACTTCTTCTGATGAGTATGTTTTACTTAAAGAAGAGGATAATTTTGATGAAGATAAATGTTTTAAAATTATTGAACAGCTGCATAGTAAAATAAACTCGTTAAAAATAGTAGTTAACGGCGTAGATGAGATTATCGGTATTGAGATATATTCAGGAATAGCATTTAATAATGTTCATCCTCTAGAAGATGCTCAAATGGCTCTAAAAAAAGCAAAAAAACAGTCACAGCCTTATGTGATGTATTCAAAACAGGTTGATACAAAAGAGTATTCTCAAAATGTTATAAAAATTAAGCGGACGATTAAACATGCGCTAGAACACAAAAATGTCGTGCCATTTTTTCAGCCGATAACTGATGCAGAGGGAAAGATAGTTAAATACGAAGCTCTAGTAAGAATAATAGAGTTTGATAATGGTGAGAAAAATATTTTATATCCTAGCGATTTTTTAGATATATCAATGAATAGCGGATTGTATATAAAAATTGCAAGGGAGATGTTGGAACAGAGCTTATCCTTTTTTGCGAAGAGAGAAGAAAAAATCTCTGTAAACTTTTTGCCGAACGATTTTTTTGATGCGTCGATTATGGACTCTTTGATGAACGGGATACAAAAATTTGATTCCCCAAAAAGAGTAGTAATCGAGATAACTGAACAAGAGGGTGTGGAAAATTTCCAAAGACTTGCAATGGTTGTTAAAAAACTTAGAAAAACGGGCGTTTTAATCGCTATCGATGATTTTGGCAGCGGATATGCAAATTATGCCCACATCTTGGAGATAAAGCCTGATTTTATTAAAATTGACGGCTCTCTCATACAAAATATATTGACGGATGGCGATTCAAAAATTTTGGTTCAAAGCATAGTTAACTTTGCACGAGAGTTAAATATTAAGAGTGTTGCAGAGTATGTTGAAAATAAAGAGATATTTGAACTATTAAAAGAGTACGGAGTGGACGAGTTTCAAGGTTACTACTTTGGTCGTCCGACTGATTTAATCTCTCTAAATTAGCCTTTAACTCCATCTGCTCTCGGAGCGGTTAAGAATTTGTAAAATACCTTGATATATATTATAAACGGCACTGTCCAGACAATAGATGAGTATAGGTAGAGTTCATATGAGTACTCTTCATAAAATGGGATTAAACTCCTCATAAGCGTGGCTGCAACGATTAATGCCACCATTGCGTGAGTGTAGATGTTTGAAGTAAGATGTCGCCCTGTATGAATTTGTCCTATTATAATCATAACCATCAAGTATGCAAGTCCGTACCCGCCGCTTGTTACAAAGTGTCTAAAATGAGTAATATTTCCAATTTCACCGCTTAAAATAGCCCACCCCATAAGAGCATAACCAAGAGAGAGCATAACAAAAATCAGGCTTAAGTAGATAACATAGGGCTGATTTAGTATAAACTTGTCTTTTAAAATATAATCATTTGTAATTGCTAAAATGGCAGCTCCTGCCCCAAGACCCAGCCATCCAAGAGCAGAGTTGTTCGGATAAAAAAACTCTACCGCGGTAAATAGTATAACGCTAAAGATTGCAAGGTTTGTCAGTGGCGGACGAGCTATGTAAACATCATCTATCCCTTTATCTTCCATCAGCTCATTAACCGCTTCCATATTTACGCGTCTAAGTGCAAGAAGTATGAGTATAACACTTGCTCCGAGCGCTATTTTTAGTATCTCCATCGGTTCAGTTTGTGCGTATCCTGCCATCGATGCAAAAAACCACACTTCGATTATAAACAGAGCCACAAGGGTATATCCGAGCGAAGCATGTCTTTGAAGTTTGTCCAAAACAGCACCTCTTCCAAACCAGATGAGCCATCCGAGCATTGAGAGATTTAAAAGAGCAGCCAGATAAACGCCTGTAACATCAACAAGCCAGAAACTAAGGCGTCCCGCTAACCACAGAATAATTACAATTTTGAGTTTTTTGCCGATAAAAGGGACGGTTCCGGGAAAAAGTTCAGGTAAGCCGGTACTTAAAAATGCCAGCACGCCGATTGTCAAAACGCCAAAGAGCATCTCATAAATGTGCCAGGCTAAAACATTCTCCATAAACGGTATGTTTATAGTTCCGCTCCAAACTAAGCCCCAAAGAAGCATTGAAATTATCATATACGGAGCAAGAAGCAAAAATACGGGTCTGAATCCGTAGGCTAAATATGCGGGAACATCTTTTTCATCAGGATAGTAGAGGTAGTGGTTTGTGGCGTGAAGCTGTTCTGTTTTCTCTTTTTTATTGCTCATTATTTCAGTTCCAGCTCAAATGTGTTAATTATCTCTTCATCTTGCAAGATTTCCGCACTCTTGCCATAAACATATCTGTCATCTCTCTCATTTTGCGGCAAATCAAATCTGAATTTTTTTACGATATGCCCTGGGTCCGCCTTTAATAGCAGCATTTCGTCACTTAGGCGGATAGCCTCCATCAAATCATGCGTTATAAAAAGTATGCTTATCTCTTTTTTTGCAATCATAGCTATTAAAATTGTCTGCAGCTCTTTTTTCAGCCCGATATCAAGTGCGGAAAAGGGCTCATCCAAAAACAGCAGAGAGGGTTTTACCACCAAAGCTCTTGCAAAAGAGACTCTCTGCTTCATTCCGCCGCTTAAATCTTTTGGAAATTTGTCAAAATCATCCTCTTCAAGCCCGAATCTAAGTGCTATCTCTTTTGACTTTTTAACTGCGATGCTTTTTTTCTCGCCCTCTGCCAATAAGCCCATAGCGATATTATCGATGACATTTTTCCATGGAAGAAGTCTTGCCTCTTGAAAAGCAAAGGCACTGCTAAGAAATGTGTTTGTAACGCTTCCCTCTTCAACATCAAGGAGATTTGCACAAAGATGCAGAAGTGTTGTTTTACCGCCCCCGCTTGGACCTACGATTGAGAGAACTTCGCCTTTGTTTAGAGTGAAATTTATATCTTTTAAAATTTCGCTAAAGCCAAAACGGTGGTTTACTTTTTTGACTTCTAATCTCTCCAAAGTTCAACCTCTCTCTTAATCGGCTCTAAAATAATGTACTCAATAAACATAAGCGAAGCTATCATTATTATAACTATTGAGAGCGCGCTCGGAGTGTCGAGCTGACTTCTAGCAACTGCTAAAGAGGCTCCGATGCCATCACTTGTAGCAAGCAGTTCTGCCATTATGACTATCTTCCAAGCCATTCCAAGACCGCTTACCCAAGCCGGAAAAACATAAGAGAATATATGCGGAAAATAGACATCAAAAAATCTCATGTGCCATGGAAAATTAAAACTCTGTGCCATCTCTTTTAAATCACCGTCAAGCGTGCGGGTACCTTGAAGCGCTCCGACAAATATGATAGGAAAAGAGGCAACGATTACGGTAAATATTACGGTTTCATCACCCATACCGAACCATATCATCGCCAAAACTATCCAAGCAATCGGAGGCATACCCACAAGTATGGTTACAATCGGGCGGCTCATCATGGAAGCAGTTGCAAAAAAACCGGCAATCAGTCCAAGAGCCGTACCGATTAAAAGTGATAATCCAAAACCGACGGAAGCACGATAGAGGGTTGTGTTTATCTCGTTTATTACGCTCTCGTCATGCAGCATTAGGTTTAGCGTTTTAAAAGTCTCAAGAGGTGAGGGGAGAACCAAATCCCCGTAAACCTGATTTCCAACATCCCAAAGAGCTATAAAAAGCAGTACAGAAGCAACTGCTCCCCATCCGCTCCATAGAAAGGCAGGAAAATCTTTTAGAATTTTCAGAGCAAATTTCATATATTACAAGCCATAATAAAAACTCTCTTTTGGTAGTTTATCGCCTATGCTTTTTGGGTCTTCTTCTTTTAGAATATTGAAGAAAAATTCTAAATCTTTTTTTGCTTCAACGGCAGTTATGTTTTTAAGTCTTGCATGTGAGATTGAATCACTTACACCCTCTTGATTTAACATGTCAAGAGTTTTTACAACAAGTTTGCCCGCCTCTTTCTGGTTTGCTTTGTACCAGCTAAGAGATTTTGCGTACTCTTCTTGAAATCTTTTAATTACATGCTCATTTTTCATACGGCCAAGTACGGCAATACCGGCTTCTGGAACATCCCCGTTTGTGCCAAAAATCTTGCCCCACTCCTCTTGCAAATCAACACTTCTGTATAAATCTGGAGCGACTATGCTTACAGGAAAAGATTTTGTTTTTCTAAGTGCCATAGATATGGCAGGTTCTGCTAGGAGTGCGTGGTCTATTCTTCTCATAATCAGCATCTGCATAGCATCAACCGGAGAGGCTACATAGACAAGTTCAAAATCTTTTTTAGGGTCTAATCCCTCTTTTTTTAGAAGCTGTTTAAATACAATGTCGGGCATATCCGCACGAAACGGAACGGCAATTTTTTTGCCTTTAAAATCTTTAAGGCTTTTCATTGTGCTGTCACGGCTTATCATCCCAAGGATGCCCCAAACCGAGACATTAAGAAGCTTTATATCCACACCTTTGTTGTTCAAAATTGCGGCTGTATTTGTCGGAAGCGCTATAAAATCTACATCGCTCTTAATTGCCATGGCGCGAAGCTCGTCCGGATTTTTCCAAAGTTTAAACTCTATTTTATCTGCCACATCTGCCAATGCGTTTGTCTCTATCATATGCAAAATAGGGTGTGAAACGGAAGCAAATGGTCCGGATATTACTATTTTGTCCAGTTTTTCACCGGCCACTAGAGAGTTTGTCGTAAGTATAATTAGCGTAAAAAAGCCGTAAACTAAATTTTTCATAAATGTTTTCCCGATAAAATTAATTTTGTATATTACTAACTCTGATATTAATTATCATTGATTCTAATCAAGATTGAAACAGAGACGCCATTCTAGCAATTAATTTCTTTTTTTAAAATTTTTGCTACTTTTTTAGTTGAAATAATTTAAAAAGATTTAGATAAAATTTCACCCATGAATTTAAACGATTATAAAAAAGCGGTAGAGCTTTTAAATCTCTACTCGTATCACTACTATGTGCTTGATGACCCGATTACGACCGATGAGGTTTATGACAAACTCTACCATGAAGTTTTAGAGTATGAAGAGCATCACAAAGAGGATATTTTGTCATCTTCTCCGACGCAAAGAGTCGGCGACACAGTCTCGGACGGCTTTTCAAAAGCTCCTCATCTTAGCCGTATGTGGAGTTTGGAGGATGTTTTTGACTCCGAAGGTCTGCAAAAGTGGCTTACCAAAACTTATAAATTAGACAAAAATATAACATTTTACTGCGAACCGAAATATGACGGCGCATCGCTAAACCTGATATATGAAAACGGTAAACTCTCTCAAGGCATTACACGCGGAGACGGAAGCGTAGGCGAGCTAATAACGCAAAATGTAAAGACTATCCGCTCAATTCCGCTAACCATAGAGCATCATGATAAAATCGAGATTCGCGGCGAGGTTCTACTCTATAAAGATGAGTTTTTTAGGATAAATCAGGAGAGAGCCGCAAAGGGAGAGGCTGTTTTTGCAAACCCGAGAAATGCCGCGGCTGGGAGTTTGCGACAGCTTGACTCCAGTATAACAGCATCAAGAAACTTAGTTTTTTTGCCTTACGGTGTTGGAGAGAACACCCTTGTACATAAACTTTTAAGCGAGAAGATGGAGTACATCTACGCTCTTGGCTTTAAAAAACCCCCACTTAGTGCGATTTGTAAAGATTTTGACGAGATAGAAACCGTATATGAAGAGATGAATAAAAACCGTGAGAGCTATGACATGATGCTTGATGGGATGGTCATAAAAGTAAACGAGATATCCGCTCAGATAGATATGGGCTACACCGTTAAAAACCCCCGTTTTTCGGTTGCTTACAAGTTCCCCGCAGTTGAGAAGATAACCACACTAAAGGAGATAATCCTTCAAGTAGGCAGAACGGGCGCGGTTACTCCCGTTGCCATTGTTGAGCCGACAAATATTGACGGTGTTGTCGTTGAGAGGGCAACTCTGCATAACTTTGACGAGATAGAGAGAAAAGATATCCGCATAAACGACAAGGTTATCATCCTTAGAAGCGGCGATGTAATACCTAAAATCATAAAGGTTTTAACGCACGAGAGAGACGGCAGCGAAGTGAAGTTTGAGAGACCGGCAAACTGTCCTGTTTGCGGCAGCGAGCTTCTGGATGAGGGAGTTTTACTTAAGTGCCAAAACCTAAAATGTGAAGCAAGGGTTATAAACTCAATCATCTATTTTGCTTCAAAACCGTGTCTGAATATCGACGGTTTGGGAAATAAAATAGTTGAGGCTCTCTTTGAATCAGGTTTGGTGAAGAGCGTAATTGATTTGTTTGATTTAACTTTAGAAAAACTTTTAATGCTAGAGGGTTTTAAAGAGAAAAAATCACAAAATCTGCTTGACTCGCTAGAAGCTGCAAAGGGGTGTGATTACTGGCGGTTTGTAAACTCTTTGGGGATTGAACATATCGGAGAGGTTGCGTCTAAAACTTTGAGTGAGCGTTTTGGAAGCTCTTTTATAGATGCAAGAAAAGATGAGATAGTCGCACTTGATGGCATAGGCGAGGAGATGGCGGAGTCTGTTTTGGAATTTGTCAGAGTAAACAGAGAGACTATCTTAAAACTCCAAGAGATTTTACGCCCGCTGGAGCCAAAGCAGAGAGAAGAGGCAAAAGCCAATCCGTTCAAAGGCAAAAGTGTCGTACTGACGGGAAGTATGAGTGAGTCAAGAGATGTTATAAAAGAGATGTTGGAGAGTTTGGGTGCAAAAGTGGTAAGTTCTGTCTCTAAAAAAACAGACTTTGTTATTTACGGCGAAGATGCGGGAAGCAAATATGACAAAGCCATCGATTTGGGAGTTGCGGTTCTTAGCGAGCAAGAGATGAGGGG
>Ga0209343_10000213_pt1 | contig 79860 bp, 83 predicted proteins | sample RifCSPlowO2_02_FD_184026 | JGI IMG/M metagenome (GOLD analysis project Ga0209343, IMG submission 184026) | Groundwater microbial communities from Rifle, Colorado - Rifle CSP2_plank lowO2_0.2 (SPAdes) (version 2) | ecosystem: Environmental > Aquatic > Deep subsurface > Groundwater | place...
GGTGTACTCAATTAATTTCTTTACCTAGAAAATGGATTATAAATAATAATGTTAAGAAAGGAACGGAATTAGATGTTGATGAAGAAGATAATAAAATAAAAGAAGTTTGAGTTCTAAGCATGATACTTGCTAAATAGTTAAAAGTAACTAAAAAAATGGTCAATCAAATTTTTCTATATTTATTAAAGTTACATTAAATATTAAGACTTTTCCAGCCAAAGGATGATTCATATCTAAATCATAAGATGATTCATTAATTCTTGTAACCTTGCCTCGAATTAAATTAGGCTGCGTTTGCATTAATATAATATCCCCTTCTTTTATTAGTTGAAAAAATATTATCTTATTCTCTGTTATTTTTATGACTTTTGCTGGCCATGATGTGCCTGGAAGATAAACCTCTTGTTCTTCCCTAAGATTATTCTCTAAAACAACATTTTCATTTATTTCTTTAACTATTAAAGTCCAGGGTATTTCTGTTAAAGAAATCTCTTTATTTATCTCTGGTTCTTCTCCAAATGTTTTTACAAATATATCATTTGGTATTGAAATAGTTCTATTAAATTCAATTTCTCTTTTTAAATCTGTCAATATTAACTCTTCTTTTATCTCTCCATAAGCCTCTTCTGGTAATAATGTAAATATTTTATTCTCTCCTATATCCATCATTTTTATATTCTTCTCAAAACCAGGAACTACGTTTTGTAGTCCTATTGTAAATACCAAAGGTTTATAATTTCTAACTGAATCATAAATATTATTCTCTTTAGCAATTATTTCTATATTTGTATCAAAAACTGTATTATCTTCTAACATACCTATATAATTTACAGAAACCTTATCACCATCTTTCATTTTTTCTTTAGATGGATAATAAATCAAAATTAGAAGAATAACAAGTATTAATACTATAATAATGAAATTTTTTAATCTCTCTTTCATCCTACTTTGGATTTTATTTCTTTTAAAAATATATTGGAAATCTTTATTATATATGAAATATATTTTTACTTATGTATGAAATTATTATTGGAAGAAGCGAAAAAGAAAAGAAGACTTTAGGGCTAGAAGGAACAGTATTTCTAGGAAAACATTATGTTCAAATGGGGAATATTGTTTCTCTATCAAATAAGATCTACATGGATGTTTCTAGATCACATGTGCTTTTTGTTTGCGGGAAGAGGGGTTCTGGAAAGAGCTATTCATTAGGAGTCATAGCAGAAGAGATGTGTAACCTGCCAGAAGAGGTTTCCAAAAGACTAGCAATTTTAATATTTGACACAATGGGGATTTACTGGACAATGAAATATCCAAACGATAAAGATGAAGATTTATTGTTAGAATGGGGTTTGCCAAGAAAGCCATTAGATATTCATATTTATACACCTGCTGGATTCTACGAACAATATAAACAAGAAGGTATACCTACAAATTTTAAATTCACTATTAGTCCCTTCGAGCTTGAAATTGAGGATTGGTGTACAGCCTTTGATGTTTCTTTGATCAGTCAAGAGGGTATCTTGATAGATATTGTTCTTAGTAGTTTAAAGAAAAAAGGAGAATTTAATTTAGACGATGTTGTCAAGGAATTAGAAATAACGAAAGGTCAAGATGAAAAGGTAAAGGCTGCTGTTATTAACAGATTTAATGCAGCACAAAAATGGGGTTTATTCGATATAAAAAGCACAAGATTAAGGGATATTTTACAAGGTGGTAAAACCACAGTTTTAGATATTAGTTGTTATAATAATTGGACTATAAAATGTTTAGTTGTTGGTTTGGTTTGTAGAAAATTAATGTTAGAAAGAATGGCATCTAGAAAAAAAGAAGAATTGGTTGATGTAGAAAGGGGGTTTTCATATTTTTCTAATCCTTTAGAAGAAGCAAATCAAATGCCCATGATTTGGTTATTTATAGATGAATGTTTACCTTTTAATGCAGAGATTATTACAAGTAAAAATCATACTGCTATAGGTGATATTGTACATTCTTTTGAAATGGGTGAAAAAGTTGATGTTTGGGCTTTTAATGAGGAAACTAAACAATACGGTTATTATCCAGTAGAAGATGTATATAGGAGGGGTAAAAGGAGGTTAATTAAAATAATTACTGAAACTGGAAGGGATTTGATATCTACACCTAATCATAGGATTTTAACTAAAAAAGGATTTGTTCATTCTAATTTGGCAGTTGATGTTGGTGTTCCTGCTGTCTATCATTACGATCAAAATATCAGTACTATAAAAGCAAGATTATTAGGCCATATTTTTGGAGATGGCTGGTTAGCTAATAATTTATCTGTGGGTTTTAGTGGAAATGGTTGTGAGGAAGATTTGTTAAAAATAAAAGATGATTTGTTTGCATTAGGTTTATCTTCAGGTGTTATATATTCTAGGACTACAAAATCTAAAATATGTGATTCTGAAGGAAAAATAATTGAAGTTGATGGATTAAGCCAAAGTTTCGGTTGTTCTAGAAAAGTATTTAGATATTTTAAAGAAATAGGTGCCCCAGTTGGTATTAAAGCTCTTAATAAAGTTGAAGTTCCTGATTGGATTATTGGGGGTGATGATAAGGTTAAATCAGAATTTTTGTCAGCATTATTTGCATCTGATGGAACTGCTCTCCCTATAGCCAGGAATCATTCAGATTATAATCCTATTAGATTTTCTTTTAATAAATCGGAATTATTGAAGAAAGAAGCATATATATATGTTAATCAACTTATTAACTTATTGGGTTCTTTAGGTATCAAAAGTAAATTTACAGAGAGAAAAGGAAATATAAGAAAAGATGGAACAAAGACTATTCAATTGGTTATAACAATCGATAAGCAGTCAGATAATATGATTTTATATTTAAGTAAAGTTGGATATAGATATTGCAAAAGAAAAGAAATTGAAGGAAAAAAATGGTTGAGTTATTTATTATTTAGAAAAAAATTAAAACAAAATAATATTAAATTAAGAGATAAGGCTATAGAATTGCATAAATCTGGTTTAGGGAAGACAAAAATAGCAAAACTTTTAGGTATTAAAGATTATGTGGTAAGAGAATGGATTTATTTTAATAGATCTGTTGGATTGTCTAAATCAGTTTTAGGTTTTAATGTTTGGATAAAAACTCGATATAAAAATGAAACTATATTTGAACGAATTATAGATAAGCAGGATGTTGGAGAAGAGGATGTTTTTGATTTAGCTGTGGAACGTGTTCATAACTTTGTTTCTAATGGTGTTGTTGTACATAATTGCCATGAATTTCTACCAAGAGAAGGAAAAACCCTAGCTACAGATGCATTAGTTCAAATATTAAGGGAAGGAAGACAACCTGGAGTAAGTCTAGCAATGGCAACACAACAACCTGGTCAAATACACACTGATGTTATTACACAAACGGATATAGTTATTTCACATAGATTAACAGCAAAAAGAGATGTCGAGGCTTTAAATGCCATGATGCAAACATATACAACAGGAACTATTCAAAAATATCTAAACATGCTGCCAAGAGAAATTGGAAGTGCTGTAATACTAGATGATAACTCAGAAAGGCTATATCCAATGAAGGTAAGACCAAGATTCAGTTGGCATGGTGGTGAAGCCCCAAGAGCAATAAGAGCCAAACCTGATATATTAAAATAAGGTCAGAAGCTACTCCATCAGTCATTTTTAGATCCTTGGGTGTTCACTTCATCATTCCTTAAGACTATAAATAATATATTTATTTGTTTTCTATATATGCTGGTCCAGCCGGACAAAACAATCCCTTATATTTTTTTTTATTCTTTAATATCTCTATAGGCTGACAAGCATGATAAACTATACTATCATTTTTAATTTCATATGAGGTAGTAGTTTTACTTTCAGCAATCAATTTCACATGGTAGATTATAGGCAACTTATCTGGAGGTTGTTTATTATCACAACCCAAACTTACAGCCGCTAAAAATGCTAATATTATTCTTTTCATTTTATTAGTATTGTTGTTACTGTATAGTGTTATATAAACCTTTCTAAAATAAAATCTAAACAAAATCTATATAATCTTGGAGAGTATTGACCGCATTTAGTTATTTTTAATAGTTTAAATAGTAAAATTTTCTGTATATTTTTTATTTTATTTTCTATGTCTTTTAATTCTGAAAATGTATACAAATGAATTGTTGTATTGTTCTTAAGTAATGGTTTTATTTCAATTATATATTCTTCTGCATTCATTGGAGCCGGCATAATAATCCTATCAAATTTTTTATTAATTCTTGGAATTACATCTTTAACATCACCTAAAAAAAGTTTAATATTTTGTATTTTATTTAGTTTTATGTTTTCTTCTGCTAATTTATACGCCATGGGATTAATCTCTATACCATATATCTCCCTTGCTTTGCTATTTTTTGCCAGAACTAATGGGTATATACCACAACCAGAAAACATAACTAGTATTTCTTCATTTTCTTTAACTAATCCCGCTATTCTTAATCTTTCTGTACTTAACCTTGGTGAGAAGTACACATTATCAATTTTTATTTTTACTTGAATTTTATTCTCTTTATGAATTGTCTCTAATGTATTTTCTCCTGCTAAAATCTTATATGTTTGCAATCTATATGGTCCTTTATGCTCTGAGGTCTTTTTTACTACAGTCTTTATCCTTTTATTTGTTTTTAAGAGTAAATTTGCCAACCCTATTTCATTGTCTTCATTATCTATTTCTAGGATTGCTATTGTTCCTACTACATCATAAGTTGTTTTTTTTACATATAATTTTTTTGCTTCTTTTTTAAAATTAAACTGTTTAGAAAATCTCTCTAAACTAACATTTACCTCTGGATATTTCTCTTGTGAATTAAGTATTGGAATATAAGCAAAATTATTTTTTACTTTTATTTTGTACTCATTATTTATATTATTCTTTATTTCATTTTTAATAGCTTCAATATTTATTTTTTTAGTTTTTATAGCCAACATAAACTAATTTATATAAAAACATTTATATAATTATCTTGAGAATAGATTTATATGCATTTTAAATGGAAAAAAATAGGTGTTTTGTATAGTCTAATAAGTCTTTTTTTATTAAATAATGTCTATGCTCTTGGGCTTCCTAACTTAGTTAATATATATTATAAATTTTCAGGATGGTTTGATTTTATTATATTTTTTATCTTTTTTACTTCAATCTCTAAGGTAGCATTGAGTAAAGTTTATGGCGAAAATGAAGAAAATGAGGCTGCATTTAAGGGGCTATATGTAAGTTTAGGATTAATTCTAAGCTTTGCTTTAGTTGGATGGGAGTATTATAGTGGAGTAAATTTACTAAGTTTTGGACCAATTGTACTTATTGCTTTTGGTTTAGGTCTAGTTATTTTTTTAATATCTAAGATAAAAGGCGGAGAAAAAGGTGGGTGGTTTTTACCTATACTCTTAACTTTGGTTGGTTTATTAGTTCTATGGTTATTTTTCCCTGAATATTTAACATATATACCCTATGGTGATGATTTAATTTGGATTATTTTCTTTTTCTTAATTTTATATCTAATTATAAAATCTTTAAAGATGTTTAAAGGCAAACTAAGTGTATGGGGAAATAAACCAAAAAAAGAGAAAGAACAAAGTACTAACTATAATTTGAGGGATTATCTAAAAGGAAATAAACCAGAAAAAAAACAAATCACTGGTTCTGAATATGAAAGATTAGATGTTTATTTAAAATTTTTACCAGACAAGAAAGAATACTTCAACAACGAAGATTTTAGTATAGAGGCTGTAGTTCTTGGTGGTTCTGGAAATTATAATTATTTTTGGGATATAGATGGCACTAAGAGAAAATCAAATAATAGATTTATTGATCTCAATGGAAAAGATTTTATTTTTGGTAAAAATAAGAAAGAAGATAAATTTAAGGCTACAGTTGCAGTTTTGGACAATATAACTGGAAAAAGGATTGTAGAGTCTGAAAAATTCTCAATTGTCAGAGTCGAAGAAACTCAAGAAAGTGTTACTATTATAGTAAAAGATCTTGTTGAGAATAAAGTCTTAAATAATGGTGATGAATTTGTTCAACTAAAAGAACCAACAATGGGTGAAGATCTAGAAATTACTGCATTATTTTTGAATAAAAATAATATTAATTTCAGATGGGAAATCCCTGGAATTATACTTGGAGTAAGAGAAAAACAGCTATCCTTTAGATTTAACAGTGGTGAATGGGGCTTTGGAAAAACATTATTAAGGAGGAAAGAAAAAAATAAAGAAAAAAAAGAGATTATTTTAAATGTTAATTCCGGTGGTGTTAAAACAATTAAAAGATTTAATTTGGTTTTAATCAAAAAAGAAAGCAGTAATTATATGGATGTTGAAATTATAACACCATTAGCAAAAGAAAATATTGCTATGGAAAGTAATGTTAAATTTAGTGCATATGTTGTTAGAGATGTATATTCTCAAATACAGGGGTTTTTATGGTTTTATAGAAATGGATGGTATGATTATTTTGAAAAAAATAAATGTAAACCATTAATAACAAAAATTAATGATAACTTCCCACCAATTGGATCTGATATTAGTGGAGAACCTATTGATGTTATACCAATTATTCCAGAACCAGATTTTTATACACTATACGCAGTTGCAATATCTGATGAAACAACACTAAATACTATAGATAAGGTTTATGACTATAGATATGTGATTTTTTATAAGGGTTTTTTAAAGATAATTAATCCCCAGGGTAACAAAGAATATTACAATCACAATAGACTATTATTGGAGGCTAAATTAAAAGAATCCAAAAATAGAATAGTTGGGGTTTTGTGGCGTTTAGAGGCATTAGATAACAAAGGAAATAATCTAAAAGCAGATGGAAAGAACATTGTGCATTATATTGAAACTAATCTAATAAAACAAAATGATTTAGAAAGTATAAGTCAAACAACACTTGATATCAACCTCTTAAGTGGTATATTTAGAATAGTTGCTATAGGTCTAGATAAAAATAAAAATGCATCAAAATATTACATTGATTCAATCAATATTAAAATAAAAAAAGCAATTGAACCAGATGTTGTTTTTATTTATCCAAAATCAGTAAACCATTTAGTTTATAATCAAGGTGAAGAAATGAGATTTAAAGTAGAAATTAAAGATTTAGATAATATATGCCATAGTAAGTTTGTTGCATGGAAGCTTGTTGACCAGGATATGCATGAAATACCCATTGATATTATAGGCAGGGAATTAAGATACAAATTACCAATGAACATGAGGATAGGAATGTACAAAATATATGCACAACTTGTAAGCATAAAATGTCCTAAAGAAAGCAAAGTTAGGGATTATTTATTGACATATGAAAATCATGTTGATCTTGAGATTAAAAAAAATATAACAGGGGGTGTTGTCATTAAATCTGTAAAATGGCCACAATAAATCAAATAATATTAAAAAAAGGGGAAAAAAAGGAAGTAATTGTTGAATATGATGATCCACATAATGTTGTAAAATATGCTGGCTTTGTATACTATGATAGTGAGGGCACCAAACATTATATTGTTGCTAAAGAAGTAAAAAAAGAAGAATCACATTTTAGACTGAGAGATAGAATTATACCAAACATATCAAACAAAAATTTGATAATAGAATTGGATATAATAGAACCATTCCAAGGTATTAGAGAATATAGGGTAGCTTTATTTTCTGATAAGAATAATTTAGATCAAAATGTAAAGGCTATAAGTGAAAGTAGTTGTAATTTTATCACCGAATTAGATTTAAATTTAAAGATAACTAAACCATGGCCCAGTACAAAAGAAAAATTAACCTTCAAGGAGATAGGTGTAGACAAAAAATATGATTTTGATTATTCTATTAATAAAAATTCAAAGTGGATAAAAACAGAAAAAATTAGGATTAAATGGGTAGTTTCTAAGGGTAAAATAAAAAATATTGAAGAAGAAAATCCAGATCTAATTATATTTGAGGGAGAAATTACTGAAAAATCTAGTTTAAGAGATTTGGGTATATGCGATATAGGGGAATACACTATAACTATTGTAGTTATAGCTACAAATGAATGCATTCTAGAACAAGATTATGTTTTTATTAATGTAGTACAAGAAGTTGACATTAAGTTAAAATTAGATAATATTACATATAGTAATACTAATACAATTGAGGTTGGAAACAATAATCTATTAAACGTGATCTTAGAAGATCCAAATAAAATATGCAAAAAAATAATTTATAATTACAACAATGGTGTTGTCTTCTTAGAAGAGAATGTTGAAAATAATGTTTTAAGATTAAACTTCTTAAATGGATGGAAAGGTAAAAAAGATTTAGATATCTTTTGTTATGATAAAAAAAATGAAGTTATAGCAGAATTTAATTTTGGATTGAAATTTATTGTAGAAATAAAAAAAAGAGGAATAAGTCTAATTTCAATTAACTCTAAAAGCAACAAAGATAATCTCTACGAAGTTAATCCCGGGGTAGAAAATATGTTTGTTGTGGAAATCAATGATAAAACACCTGTTTTAGAATTTGGGTGTATTCGAAATGAAAAAAAATATCTAGTTGAAAGATTTAAACTGGCAAATGAAACAAATTTATTTACATTTTTCCTTAGATTTGATTTAGGTCTACCATATTTAAGTGAATGGAAAACAGGAGATATACTAGAATTTTATTTAGTTGGTTTAATAAGTGAAGCTGGTAATGAGATTACCAATACTGTACATTTCTATCTAAAAAAAAGTGAAGAAATAGCTTTTATATCTTTTACTAATTACAATACTTTTGTAAATAAAACAAAAGAAGGAAATACTTTAGATTTTGAATACAATAAACAAGATCCAGAAAATATTATTGTTGATGTTGTAATGTGGTATGGAATTTTAGAAGAAAAAAAAAGCGAAGAATTAAATAAAGAAACCTTTAGACCTGGGAAAAGGGTTGATTTAATGGCCTTAGAATCTAAACAACTATTAATAGATTTTTCAAACGATTTTTATGTAGTTGTTGTTGGTTACAATAAAGAAGGATTGGTGGTTGCAAATGATCAATTATATTTTGAAGTAGAGGGTATAAACAGCATTAAGTTTTTGAATGTTGAAAATGGCAAAATTAGTATAGCTGATGGAAATGCTTTGAGTTTTGGTCTTGAGTATGAAGGAAGAAATATTGATAGAATAACTGTAGAATTAGAAGGAAGCAACTGGATAAATGAAGTTGAAATTAAAGAAGATAAAGGTGTTATTGCTATATTATATGACAAACAAATAACTAATGAAGAAGTCTTTATAGCAAGATGTCTTGATAAAAATGGGAACCTATTGGCTCAAGACAAAGTAAGAGTAGTTTTAGCAGAGAGTAGTTCTGAAGACACAGACATTATCATAGAACAAATAAATAATAAAAATTATGAAAATAAAGTTATTCTTTTAAATGAATCAGAAAAAGATACTTTCATCTTAAAAGTTATTAACAAATTAAAAAGAATAGATTCTTTAGTAATTAGTTATTCTAAGGATGAAGCTGAGGTTAAGTATGGAGAATTATCTTTTAACAAGGATTTAAATATACAACGCATTAGCTTTGATATAAACCTTAATTTTTGGTGGTATGGTGAAAAGAATTTTTTTATTAGTGGATTAGATCCAGACAAAACTATTATTCTTAGAAAAGAAATTAAATTAATATTACCAGAAATGGGTGTTACTTTGTTAGCATTAATGAAAAAAAAGGCTAAAAGAGATGAAAAATATAATGTTTATAGATTAGAGGAAAATAGATTTGTTTACAAGATTAAAAATCAAAAAAATATGATTGAATATTTTGCTATTGGTATTCTAACTGAAGAAGGAAAAACAATTTTTTTGAAAAAATATGCAGTTAATAGTGTTAAAAGCGGTAAATTTATAGACGAAAATTTTATTTTCCCTGAGAAACACTTATGGCAAGGTGAAATCGAATTTTTTGTTGTTGGTCTAGATAAAAATAATGAACAAATAGGACAATATTTCACATTTTATTTGCAAAGACCTATATTGGATTATGAAAGATTAAGTGAAGAATTAAAAAATTTTGTTGATGAAAGAAAAGGGGATTTAAATTTCTTTATAAAAAGACATGTAATAGAGGAAAGTAATATCCTAGATAATTTTATTAACAAAAAATTAAACAAAAACAGAAAAAATATTCTTTCCTACTTAAGTGAAATGGATTTTGAGTTAAGTGGTAATGAGTATTTTATTTTATTAAATGCAACTTTAAATAGATTAAAAGGCATAAAATGGGATGAAAACACAGAAGCCTTAAAAGATAGAAGAATTTTTTTAAATGAATTGGCTGTTGGTTTATTTAGAGAATTGTACAATATATATATTGATTGGTTAAAAAAAAGAAATCTTAACTATCAAAACTTTATATTATTCTTGAATAAAGAAAAAATAGATAAGGAAAATATAGTAAATTATATTTATAATGATTATAATTTTGTTTTGAATGAAGATGATTATATAAATGTTATTATGAATGCATTTAATATGATCTTAAACCATTACAGACCAGAAAGCACATTCACCTATTAAAAAAATTTAGTTAAATTATTTTGTTCTTTTTTTAAGATGTTTTTTACTTTTTCTAAAGCTAAATCTATTCTTTCTTCATTAAAATCGTGCTTCTCAATTAATATCTCTTTTAACCCTTCTTCATGTATAGAATTCCACCTTAGTTTATAATTTTTATTTACAGGAATATCCGTAAAGATATCATGTATCTCTCTCCAATTGAAATCTACATTTTTAAAAATTTCTTCTGGCTGGTGCGTTTTTACTAATTTTAATGCCTTTCTAGGTCCAATCCCTTTTACACCACCAGGATTAAAATCTGTTCCAATTAAAATACCTAAATTAATCAATTGTTCATGATTAATTTCTAAACTTCTTAATGTCTCTTCCAATTTTATTTCTTCTAAAAATGTATAAACTATTTTTCCATAAGCAGTTTTTCTTTTTTGAGACAATGTTAAATTTCTTATTAATATAGGAGAACCAAACAACAAGGAATCTGCATCCTGTGATGCTGTTGCATAAACATCATTATTTTTGCACATAAATGCTGCCTGCGCCTCTGCCTCAGATGGTGCTTCTATAATAGGTAAGCCTAATGCTTTAATCAAGTCCTTAGACTCTTCTATCATTACTTGGGTTAAACGAGATGTAGTTTTAGCATATTTTTGCATTTCTTCAATATTTTTTTTTTCTATAGCCTCAATATATTTTTTATACCCCTTAAGTCTTTGTTCTTTTCTAAGATTCCTTTCCTTTTCTTTAAGTAGGGGAGCCTTTCCATCAAATACATAAACTATCTTTATTCCCCTATTAAGAAGATTTAAACTCCTTGAAAATAATCCCTGTAAATGAGAAGTTACATTCCCTTCTGAATCCATTAAAGGAGATCCATCAAGTTGTCTAATAGAAGATAAAAACTGATATAAAGCATTAAATGCATCTATAGCAATTACTTTATTATTTAAATCATCAAATTTTATTTCTTTTTTTGGTAATAATTCTGAGATATTAACTCCCATTTTAGTTTAATAATACCTTTTTCTCTAATTTCTTTGTTTCTGGATCATTAAGATCACAATATATTGAATCAATACATATTTGTTTTTTAGTATAGTATCTCCACGTTTCTATATAAACTGTTCCGTCTGGGGTTTTGTAGGTTTTAGTATAATTCATTTATTAATAATTCACATAGTTTATTAATAAAATTTATTAATATAAAATAACAAATAGTGTTATGATTTTAAAAAAGAGTTTTAACCATGGATGGTTTTATGTCTATAGATTACATAAAGATAAGATAGATCAGTTGTGTTTAGATGAACTAAATAATTATTTGGTTGATGTTTTCTGTAATTGTGATGATGAAAAATTTTGTAGTGGTCCAAGAAGTAGTGCTTTAAGATTTGATTTAGGAATAGAAACTAAAGAGATTTTTAATCATGAGATTTGTAGTTTGACTTCTAAGGGATTAGAGGAGAATTTTGAGAGATTTAAGACAGCACATTCACAGGTTCAAGTTTATATGTTGGAGAATGATGATAAGACTATTGGTGTTGAGGTTCCTGTTTGGTTTGAGAAGGATGAGATGAATACTTTTAAGAACATTTTTGGTGAATGTGATGGTGTTTTGAGTGGGCATATTGATGTTTTAAGGATAGAAGATGGTAAAATTTGGGTTTTGGATTATAAACCTAACGCTTACAAAGAAAAATATGCTGCTACGCAGGTTTATTTTTATGCTCTAATGTTAAGTGCTAGAACTGGAATACCTTTAGATAAATTTAGATGTGGGTATTTTGATTCTTCTAAGTGTTATGTTTTTAAAATCTGATCTTTCTGAAAGGATGTTACTATCACAGCTTTAATTTACTAATAAGCTCTTTTAATTCTTTTCTTTGAATATATTCTGTTTCACAGACATGGAAATCATCTCTACCCATATAACCAGAACCAACCCCACAGTCTATTGCATAATCAATTATTGATTCAATTCTCTTGATATCAGGTAAAGAGGTTAGAAAAGGTATTCCCATTTCGTGAGAATGTCTGTATTTCTCTAAAAATTCTATAAGGCCTTCATAATTAATTGTACCTTTAACGTCATCAGTACCAATTGTACCCCCACTATAAACTGTACTCCAGTCTAATCTAACTAATGATACAATGTTAACTTCTATCACAGCTTTTTCTAATAGAGTATCTAATATTTTTTCTTGCATTGATTTTCCTAAAAATGAATAGAATCTTCAAATATTTATAAATTATGGTTCTATTAGAATTATATTTTTATGATTTTTAGGATAATATTTATTATGTTAAAATCTTTTAGATTTTTATGGATCCAGTATTTATTATTTTAACAATTTGGTTGGCAATGGTTGCTCACTCTTTTTGGGAGGCCTCTGTAGAGGGGAGGAATGCATGGGATAAGAATAAATATGGTTGGAAATGGAGATTTGCTAAGAATATTTCTCTAACAAGGTATCATTTTTGGTTATTTGTTATTTATCTCCCTATTTTAATTATTTTATTACCAATGATTGTTGTAGGATTTAGTTGGAAATTATTTGGGATATTAGCTAGTGCTTATTTTTCTGGGATGGTTATCGAGGATTTTTTTTGGTTTGTTGTAAATACTGAGATTAAATTTAGAGATTCTTGGAATCCTAAATTTGCTTCTTACTATCCTTGGCTTGTAATAGGCAAATTTAAAATCCCAGTTTATTATATCTTTGGTTTTGGAATTGCTATTTTATTCTGGGTTTTGTTTGTTAGTTAAATTTAAATAAATCTTTATTTTTTGAGTGATATGGATGATTGGTATGAAGCAGGTAGATTAACTGCTAAAGTAAGAGATTATGGAAAAAAATTAATAAAAGAAAATATAAAATTAATAGATGTTACTGAAAATATAGAGAAATTCACACTTGACAACAATATTAATCTTGCTTTTCCCATACAATTATCTATAAATGAAATAGCTGCGCATTATGCTGCTTTTGTAAATGATGATATTATTTTTAAAAAAAATGATTTAATTAAATTAGATATTGGTGTCTGTGTTAACGGCGCAATTGGAGATAGTGCTGTAAGCGTAGGAATTGGTAATAAATGGGATAAATTAATTTCAGCATCAGAAATTGCTTTAAATGAAGCAATTAAAATAGTTAAAGATGGGATTACATTGGGTGAAATAGGAAAAACAATTGAAGATGCAATACACAAGACAGGTTTTAAACCTATTAGAAACCTTTCTGGACATGGTTTAAATCTATTTATGGTTCACAATGGAATTAATATTCCGAATTATGATACAAAAGAATCTTTTAAATTGAAAGAGGGAATGGTTATTGCAATTGAACCATTCGCTACAACAGGTGATGGATTAGTTAAGGATGGAAAGGATTCAGATATATTTAGACTACTAACTAAAAAGAATGTTAGAGATATAAATGCTAGAAAATTATCTAATTATATCTGGGAAGAGAAAAAAACTTTGCCTTTCTCAAAAAGAGAGCTATTAAAAAAATTTTCTGAATATGAAGTCAATATAGGGTTAAGAAACCTAATAAATGCAGGAATATTACATAGCTACAAACATTTAATAGAAAAAACTAATGGCATTGTAAGTCAAACTGAACATTCTGTTTTAATAAAAAAAGATAGATGTGAAATTTTAACCATTTAAAGATCTAAATAGGTTTAGATTTCTTAATTTTTCTTTCTAGTTCATCAAGTCTAATTTTTAAAATTTCAATATTATTAAGTATTTGATTCATTTCTGTTTTATTAAGGCTTATATCTTCTTTTAAAATGTTACCTATATATATTGATAAATCATTCAATTCATTGAGCAATATATCTTTATCTCTCATATATCCTTCATTCATTAAATTATTTATAAAGTTAATTCTTTTTTTTAATACTCTCTAGAATCTTAGTTGCAGTATTTATTTCTTGTTCTATTGAAGATTTATACTTTTTTAATAACGGTACAAGATCACTTAATAAACTAGTTATGATCTTTCTTTCTTCAATCTTTTTTTTATATAAATCCTGAACTCTTTGATGAACTAATAATTCCCTTGGGTCATTTTTTGATTTAAACCATAAACTAAGAATTCTTAAATAAGTCTTTATTTTATTTATTTCTTCATCAGATATTTGTCTTTTTGAAAAGAGTTTAAACATAAAAAAAAGAGTTTTTTTTATTTAATAAAATTAACCCATATAATTTAAGTTATCCCTAATTGCTGCTCCGCGTGCTGTTCTAATGTAGCTCGACTCAATCTCTTCATATCTCTTTACATCCTCTTCTGTTATAGAGGCTTTAACTTTATTTAATGCTTCTATAAAATGTTTAAGTTTTATTTCTTTTGTTTTTAAATTTTCTCTTAATGCTAACATACCTGCTTCTCTACACAAAGCCTCTAAATCTGCACCAACGTAGCTTTCTGTTTCTTTAGCTAATTTTAATAGATCCACGTCCGCAGCTAAAGGCATATTCTTAGTATGAATCCTTAAAATGTCTAATCTGGCTTCATAATCAGGGATTGGAGTTAATATAACCCGATCAAATCTACCTGGTCGTAATAAAGCAGTATCTATTATATCTGGTCTATTCGTAGCACCAATTACAACAACATCATTTAATTCTACCAAACCATCGATTTCAGTTAATAATTGGTTTAATACCCTTTCTATTGCTCCTGAATCAAATGAACGACCCCTCTTTGGCGCAATACTATCTATTTCATCAAAAAAAATAATTGAAGGAGAGGCTTGACGTGCCTTCTCAAAGATTTTTCTTACTGCCTTTTCACTCTCACCAACAAATTTTGATAATAGCTCTGGACCCTTTATAAGGATAAAATTTGCCTCTGATTCTTTTGCTACAGCCTTTGCTAATAATGTTTTACCAGTGCCAGGTGGCCCGTACATTAGGATCCCTCTTGGTGGCTTTATACCTATTTCTTTAAATATATGTGGATGTTTTAAAGGAAGTTCTACTGCCTCCTTTAATTCTGTTTTTAGATCCTCTAAACCGCCAATATCCTTCCACGTTACATTTGGTGTTTCAATAAATATTTCCCTTAATGCTGATGGTCTAACGATTTTTAATGCATCTTTTATATCTTTATCAGTAATTATTAACCTTTCAAGTAATTCCTTTGGTATTGGTTCTTCTTTTTTATATTGCAGATCAGGAAGAAGTTTTCTTAAAACTATCATTGCAGACTCTTTACATAAAGCCTCTAAATCAGCCCCAACAAAACCGTGGGTAATATCAGCTATTTCTTGTAGATTAATATCTTGAGCCAAAGGCATATTTCTTGTATGTACCTTTAATATTTGCAGTCTTGCTGATGGCTTAGGCACACCAATTTCTATCTCCCTATCAAATCTTCCAGGTCTTCTTAATGCAGGATCAATTGCATTTGGACGATTTGAAGCAGCTATAACTATAACTTTACCTCGTGATTTTAAACCATCCATTGTTGCTAACAATTGAGCAACAACCCTTTTTTCTACTTCACCATAACTTTCCTCTCTCTTTGGTGCAATACTATCTATCTCATCTATAAAAATGATTGAAGGAGCTTCTTTTTCTGCTTCTTGAAATACAGAACGAATCTTTTTTTCTGCCTCACCAACAAATTTAGATAAAATTGAAGGACCATCGATATGAATAAAATGTGCATTTGTTTCATTTGCTACTGCTTTAGCTAATAATGTCTTTCCTGTTCCTGGAGAACCATGTAAAAGAACACCCTTTGGGGGTTGTATTCCCAATCTTTCAAATATTTCAGGATGTTTTAAAGGAAGTTCAACCATCTCTCTAATTTTTTTTATTTCTTCTTCTAATCCACCAATATCTTCGTAAGTTATATCTATGATCTTTTCTTCCGGGATTTCTTCTATCTTTGATTTAAGAATTATCTTTGTATTTTCTGTAATAATTACACTAGAATTCTTAGGTTCAGTTTCTAGTATCAAAAATTTTAATTTACCAAATCCAAACGGTGAACCCCCTTGTTCAAAAAAACCAAATATATCCTCAAATTGAGAATCAGCCATTGCTGATTTTCTTCTTGCTGTTCCACCTAGTGCTACTTGATCTCCTTTCATAACGGGTCTACCCAATAAACCTCTCTTGAATATAAACGGATCTGCTTGAATTGTAATATTTGGCTGTGCAGGTGCAATTGTTATTGTATTTGCCTCCTTAATCTCTGCTTTTCTAACAATCACATTTTCACCTAATGATGTTTTTGCATTTCTTCTTAGAATACCATCCATTCTTATAACACTCTGTCCTACATCAGTAGGATATGCTCTGTCCACAATCCCGACTGTTTTTCTAGATCCCTCTATTTCTATTATATCTCCAGGTCTAACATTTATCTCTTTCATTGTTTGTGAATCGATTCTCACAACACCTTTATATGCCTCTTCTTGCAGGGCTTCCATAACCTTAAGCTTTATTTCAAACATAGTCTTCTCTTGTTCATAAATGTTTAAATTCTTTTCTCTTTTAAATTATTTGTTTTCTTAAATCTATAAAAATATTACGAGATTAGACTACAAAGTTATTTAAACATAAATTTTTTAATAAATCCATGTTTAGTACTGGCTGTGAAGATCTAGATTTAAGAATTGGAGGTTTTTCTGATGGAATTAATTTAATCTACGGTACGCCAGCAACAGGAAAAACTACTTTAGGAATGATAACTAGTAATTTTTTTGCCTCTAAAAATAAAAAAGTATTTTATATTGACTCAGAAAATGGATTTACAGTCGATAGATTCAAATTAATTTCAAACAATAAATTATACGAAAATCTTATAGTCTTTAAAGTAAAAAATTTAGATGAACAATATAGATTAATAGAAAAACTGCCTTTGAAATGTGATCTATTGATTTTAGACAGCTTAGGTTATTATTATAGAAGTGAGCTAAGAAAAGATCATGTATTAGCCAATCTTCTAGTTAAGAAGCACTTTGATAGATTAAAATTATTTTCCAAGAAAACCTGTATTTTGATTATGAACCAAGTATATTGTGATATTACAACTACAACAATTAAATGTGTAGGTGGAAATTTTGTCATGAATAGTTGTGATACAAAAATATTTTTAGAAAAAGAACCTAGAATATTACATAGTGAAGGAAATAAATTTGAGTTTGAAATTAATAATTCAGGAATTATTTTTCCATAGCAAGTTAAAATGTTTTTGAAATGAATCTGCTATTTTTTTGTTTTCTATTCTAATCACGATGGGTTTTCCTGCTAGAAAGAAGATAATTATTTTATTTCCATATTTTCTGAATGTTACTGGAGAAGAACTTTTTTTATGTAATTATTTAGAATAATTATTTTTTAGTAACTTTCTTTTTTGTTTCTTCTTTTTTAACTATTGCTTCGATATGCTTACATTTAGGATAGCCAGGACAGGCTAAGAACGCTCCATAAGCTGATCTTCTAATAATTAAATCTGAACTACAATTAGGACATTTTCTTCCTTCTGCAAGGATTTTTTTCTCATCAATTTTCTTTGAAGGACAATTAGGATTGATACATAAGATTTGAGGTCTTTTTTTAATTAATTTTATTGTTGGATAATTACAGTGTTCACATAATTTTTCATTAGGTAAAACTTTTCCTTTTGGTATTTTGAATGTTGCTTCACATTTAGGATATTCTGTACAAGCTATAAACAAACCGAATTTACCTCTTTTAATTGTTAGTTCTCCTTTTTTGCATAGTGGACAAGGACCTATTTTTGATTGCTGCTGCTGAGTTTCTATGTTTGCTTCGCCCAATTCTTTTCCTATCTCTTTTTCATGAGTTTTGAATTTTTTTAGAGTGGTAGTTAAGAATTTTTCTGCAGCTTCTATTACTTCTGAACCTTTCTTTTCTTTTTGCTGAATTGCTTCCATATCATCTTCGAAGTCTCTAGTTAATTTTTCATCTAAGATTTCTGGGCAATATTTTAATAATGTATTAATTGTTCTTTTGCCTAATTCGGTTACTTGAATAGGTTTGCCTTCTACATAATTTCTTTGGAATAAGTTGTCTACAATTTGTGCTCTAGTAGCTTTTGTCCCAAGATTTTTTTGCTCTAATTCTCTAATTATTGATGCTTCGTTATATCTTGCAGGAGGCTGTGTTTCTTTTTCTTCTAAAGTTATTTTTTTAACGTCTAGATTATCATTTATTGCAACTATAGGTAATGTTTCTTCTTTTAATTTCAAGAATGGTTTATATAAGTCATGCCAACCGGGTTCTAGAGTAATAGTACCTTTTGCAATAAAATTTTCTTTTTTAACATCAATTGTTAGGGTTAAAGTTTCTCTTAATGCAGGCTCACCAAAGACTGCAAAAAATCTTCTAATTATTAATTCATATAATCTTGCTTCTTGAGGAGATAGTTTTTTTGGTAATTCTCCTGTGGGATAGATTGCTGGATGAGCAGCATCTATTTTGTTACCTTCTCTTGGCTTAAGATTACCTTTTAATAAAAATGAGCATTCTTTTGAAAATTTAGATTCTAATTTTTTTAATATTTTTTTATAACCTATAGATTCAGGTAATTTTTGTGAAGAGGTTCTAGGATAAGAAATATAAGAATTTGTGTATAAATTTTGTGCTAATTCTAATGTTTTTTTAGGTGCAATCTTTAGAATCGCATATGCTTCAGTTTGTAAACTAGTTAAATCAAAAGGAATAGGAGGTAATTGTTTATGTTGTTTCTTTTCTAAGTTTGTGATAGTTGCTGTTTTTTCATCTTTAATTTTTTTGTATATTTTTTGTGCTTCTTGTTTGTCTTCTATTTTTCCTTTTTCATGCTGAGCAAATATTATCTCTTTTGATTTTGTTTGTGTTTCAGCATATAATTCAAAGAATGGAATTGGTTTGAAACTTTCAATTTCTACTTCACGATCATATAATAATTTTAGAGCAGGACCTTGAACTCTACCTGAAGATAATATTTTAAAACGATTAGTGGCAGCTTTAACAGAAAGAGTTAATGCTCTTGAGAGGTTTATCCCAAAAATAAAATCTAATTCATGTCTTGTGATTCCAGCTTCAGCTAGTTTTTTATCATAAGATTTGTTTATATGTTCATAAGATTCTAAAAGATCTTCTTTTGTTGTTGTAGAATATTGCATTCTCATAGCAGTATTTTTTTTACATAGGTATTTTAGGATTCTTTCTCCTATTACTTCTCCTTCTATGTCCCAGTCTGTAGCTATTATAACTTCATCAATCTTTTTTGATACTTTTTGTATTGTTGTAAGATAAGCTTTAGTGAAATCTGATTCTTTGTTAACTTCATATGAAGGTTTCCATGTTATTGAAAATGTGGGATATGTCCATCCGTGCTTTTCTTTTTCAGCTACAGTAAATAGATGACCAACAGCACAAACTATGACTATATGTTTATTATCTCTTGTTAAAGTATAATAAGAAACTTTACCATCTTTGTTCTTTTCTAAATTTTTTTCTTTTAATGCTTGAGCAATCTTTTCTGCAACAGAAGGTTTTTCTGTTATAATCATTTGTGTTGTCATTATAATTCAGAACAAAATATAAAGTTTAAAAAGTTATGGTTTTTCATAAAACATTAATGCATTCATAAACTTTTTTAATTTTATACGTGTTAATATTTTTTTTATATTATTTAATCTCATAGATTTTTTTTCTATTTTATTTTCAAAATCTTTTAAAAACATAAATCCTTTTTTTGTGATTATTATTCCATTTTTTTCTAACTTTTTGGTAATAGCTTTAGTAGTTATAATTCTCTTTTTAGTTAGTTTTATTGAACTATTCGTAATACCTATTCCTTCATCTTCTATCTTTTTTAAATCCCTAAAGAAGTCCTTTCTTTTCTTCTTTTCTTTTAATTCTCCAAATTTAAAAATACGCATTAAAGGCCTAATTATTTTTACCATTCTAGAGTCTTCAGCAACAATCTTTTCTACTACTAATCCCTCATGTATTATCTTCTGTGATGGCAAAACAAACTCCCATAAGTTTCCAAAAAACAAAGCAAAACCTTCATACAATCTAAAAATTAAAAAAAATGGAAATATAGCTATTATCTCCAACCAGTATCTTTTAAAGAAGAATTTCATCTTCCTAGTCCTACTATATTTAAACATTAAATCTACACTAAAGATTATTATTAAAAACATATCGAATATATCAATATATACAATATAATTATTAATTTCTTCTTTAAATAATAATTCAGCTATAATTACAAATAATAAAATAACTAATAAGAGTGGAATTATTTTATCAACTACTACCTCTATTTTCTTAAGTTGCATCAATAAATAGTTTATTTATTACTTTTAAATGTTTATATTTCAATAATTTTTCCTTCCTTTCCTACATTTATTACTTTTGTTTTTCCTATTTTCTCTTCTAATCCCGCAGCTTCATGAACATGAGAGCATAATAATATATCAGGCTTAAATTTTTCTATAGCCCGTCTTACACCATTGCTACCAGGTACAAATAGTGTTAATTTCTCCATCTTTGTTTTTGTTGGATGTACGTGAGTTACCATTACCTTTTTATTCAAGCTTTTTATTTGTTTAAACCCCTTTTTTAGTGTGTTGTAGATCTCTTCTTCATTAAGTTTTTCTTGGCCAATATTTGCTCCACCACATCCAAATATGCCAACATCTTTGTACTGAACAGAGTATCCATGAATATTCTTCATTCCATATAATTGTGCTAAAAAATCTGCTGTTGCAAAACTATCGTGATTGCCAGGTATTAATAATAATTTAAGATTCCTCTCCTTGAATGGTTTAATTAAATTTTGAGAGTCTATACGAAAATTTGTTATATCACCACAAAGAATAACAAGATCAACTTTTTCTTTTTCAGCCCTCTCTGCAAGTTTTATTGCAGCTCTAGAATCTCCATGAATATCACCTGCAGATAAAATCTTTAATTTTTTCATTTTCTTTTTTTTATATATTCTTCATAACAAGCATTGCAACAAAATCTCATTATTTTTCCATCAATTTCGCTCTCTACAAAATCTTCATCTACAAGGACTTGATGGCAATAAGAACACTCAGCTAAATCATTCTCGTAACCCTCTAAAAATCCTTCCTCTAACTCATCTATAGCATCTTCTTCCTTAAGCTCTTCTCTACCTTCTTCTGTATAAACATCTTTTTCTTCATCTAATCTTGCATTCATAGATATTTTAAAAAAAGAATTTTATTTAAAGTTATTGTTTTATTTCTTTAAAGCCTGTATATTGCCAAAGCGCCCTTGGAACTTTAATTGAACCATCAATCTGCTGATTATTCTCCAGTAGTGATATCATTAATCTCGGTAGTGCTAGACCTGAACCGTTTAATGTATGAATAAATTTTATTCCAGATTTACATTGATATTTAGTATTCATTCTTCTTGCTTGAAAATCAGTACAATTAGAGCAAGAGGATACTTCTAGATATTTATTCATAACCGGGCTCCAAGCCTCTAAATCATATGTTTTTGCACTAGAAAAAGAAGTATCTCTCGTTGCTAATAAAAGTCTTCTGTAAGGTATTCCTAACCTTTTGAGTATCTTCTCTGCGTTTTTAGTCATTTCCTCTAACAATTTATTTGAATCCTCTTGTTTACAAAAATATACCATTTCAACCTTTTCAAATTGATGTACCCTATAAAGACCTTCTTCACCCATCTTCTTCCCTACTTCTGTTCTATAACACTCTGTAAAAGAACAAAATTTTATAGGAAGTTCTTTTTCTATCAATACCTCATTCGCATAAATATTAGTTACAGAGACCTCAGCTGTGGGTATAAGAATAAACCCTTCATTTGTTTTATATAATTGGTCTTCAAATTTAGGTAAATTACCAGTTCCAAAGGCTGTTTTTGTATTAACTAATTGTGGGGGGTTGATCTCTATTAAACCATTTTTTTCATGAAAGTCAAGCATAAATTGAATCAAAGCACGTTGAAGTTTTGCCCCCTTTCCTTTAAGAATATAAAATCCAGCTCCGGCTATCTTTGTTGCTCTTTTCATATCAATAATATCTAATTTTTCCCCAAGCTCAAGGTGTGATTTTGGATTTTTAATTTTTAATATCTTTCCTATTTTTTTTATCTCTTTATTTTTTTCTTCATCACCGATTGGACATTCTGGATTTTGTATATTAGGAAGAGTTGCCAATAAAATATCTAATTCAATCCTAAGTTTAGTTTCTTCTTGCTCATTTATATTTAATTCATCTAAAACAGATTTTACTTTTTTTAATAAAATATCTATGGGCTTTTTTTGTTTTTTAGCTTGATTAATCTCTTCTGATATCTTATTCCTTATTGATCTTAACTCATCGTCCTTTAATTTTAATTCTCTCCACTTTTTATCCAAACTATAGATCTTATCTACAATCTTTTCATCATAATTCCGATTTTTACAATTTTTTTTTACTAGATCTAGTTCATTTCTAATTAAATTTATATCAATCATTTTTTCTATTTTAGTGAATTTTTTTTAACTTTTATTGTTTTTGTTGTAACTTTTTTGTAGTTTCATATATGTTTTGTAGAATATATATAAGGAGAAATATTTATAAAGAAGTTTATTCTGCAAGACAATAAGTAAAAAAGAAAAGAGGCAGATTTTTAGATAATATTTAGGGGGAACCGGATGTGATTAAAAAAGATAATAAAGATATATTTGAGGTTTTTTTTAGAAGAAAACCCGCTATGGTGTTAGTCGCACTAAGACAAAACAGTAGAAATAGATACGGTTCTGTTTTAGCTAAAGAAGTTGATTGTACATATTCGCATGCTGTAAAAATATTACAAGAAATGGAAAGAGCGAATTTAGTAACTTTTGCAAAACAAGGTAGAATTAAAACCATTGCTTTAACAGAAAATGGAGAAAAAATAGCAGAATGTATAGAAAGAATAAAGGATTTGCTTTAAATTTTATTTCTCCTTTTTTTATAGCTTCTATATAAAATGTCGCGGTTTTAAAGAATTCTTCTATTTCTTTTTTTAAATATATTACCTTATTCGTAGAATTTAATATTACTATACAATCAGTAGATTATTATAATATGCACAGCATTATAGTAGATTATTGTTTGGTCGTCACAAAATTTATTGTAATTTGTTTATTAATTTTTTAATACAATATTCTGAGGGTGTTGCAAGATCAGGGAATTCTCTTAGGAATCCTCCAGCATCTAGTCCGTATCCTATTATAAATATATCAGGTATAATAAATCCTATACTTGCGATATGTGGAAGTAAAGCTTCTAGGTTTTTTGATTTGTGTCGATCTGGTTTAGTTAATAAGCTTACTATTTTTATATCTCTAGGTTTTTGGTCTTGAATGAGATCAACTATTCCTTTTAATGTATTACCTGTATCAATTATGTCTTCTATAATAATTACTCTTTCTCCTGGAATTGATTTTGCGATTTCTTGTAGATTATCTTGATTTAGATTGAGATCTCCTGAACTAGTAGAGTTGTTATAACTTTTGCTTGTTAATGAGATTGCTCTGTGATGAAAGGTTGGTTTTGTTCTAAAGAGTCCGTTATAAAAGTTGCTTGCTCCTTCTAATATTGGAATTACTATAACTCTATTTTTTGGTTCTGTAGTAGCGTCTTTATATTCTTTTTTTAATACTTCTCTTATTCTCCAGATTCTTGCTTCTATTTTTCCATTTGAGACAATTATCTGATCTATGAATTGTCTATATTCTTCTGCTATTCTATATATTTTTGGTGGGCTTAATGGAGTTTCTCTTAAATCTCTTGGATTGTCTCTATCTAGAAGGAAGGGATATAAATTAGTCACATTTCAAAATTAAATAGGCTATTAAAAAGCTTTATTGTAATTCATTTATCTTATTTTTCCAATCAACTAATGTTAGTCGTTTTATAAGAATTGCAAAAGAAAACCAACTAATTTATTGGTTGGTTGAATTTTGCAGTGGACATGAACGCATAAGGTTTAAGTACTATTTTTTTATTAAATATTTATGATTGAGATTAGGTTTAAACCAAGATTATATCAAGAAACTATTTTGAGTAGTTGTATTAGTAAAAATACTTTGATTGTTTTACCTACTGGTTTGGGTAAGACTAAGTTAGCTATTTTGGTTGCTGTTAGTAGGTTAAATACTTTTCAAGGAAAGATTTTATTTTTAACTCCAACAAAACCCTTAGCAGGTCAGATAAGGGATGAATTTATTAAAGATACCACTCTTGGAGAGGAAGAGGTTGTTTTATTTAGTGGCGAGGTCGCACCAGAGAAAAGAGGGGAGTTAATTAAACTAGCTAGGGTTATTGTTAGTACACCTCAGACTATTTCTAATGATATTATTTCTAAGAGGTTGAATTTGGAGGAGATTAGTTTGTTAGTCTTGGATGAGGCGCATAGAAATGTTAAGGAATATGATTATACTTGGTTGTGCAAGCAGTATAATCGTATAGGGAATAATGTTAGGATTATTGGATTAACTGCTTCACCTGGGGATGATTTGGAGAAGATTCAAGATGTTTGTAAGAATGCTTTTATTGAGGAAATTGAATTTAGGAATGAAGATGATGGAGATGTTAAACCATATGTTCAACAGATGAATATTGAATGGGTTAGGGTTAGTTTGTCTGAGGAATATTTAGTTGTTAGGGGGTTAATTGAGAGTTGTTATAATTCTAAATTGGATATTTTGAAGGTTAGTGGTTTTAATGGTTTGAATACTAAGAGTGATTTATTGCGATTAATGAGAGAGCTACAAGGAAGAATAGTTAGGGGTGATAAGGATTTTAATTTGATGAAATCAGTTAGTTCTGTTGCTGAGGTTTTAAAGATTCAACATGGTTTAGAATTATTGGAAACTCAAGGAATGAAGGCTTTAGTTATTTATATGAATAAATTAGTTAAGGAGGCTGAAAAGGGAAAAACTAAGGCTGTAAAAAATTTAGTAAATGATTTAAATTTTAGAAATGCTTTAGCTAAGGCAAATCATTATTTGGATTTAGAACATCCGAAACTTGTAAAATTAAAAGAAATTATTTTGGAAAATAGGGATAAGAAAATTATTGTTTTTAATCAATATAGGGATTCTATTAAGGTTTTAGAAAAAGAGTTAAATCAAATTGAAGGAATAAAGGCTGAGGTTTTTGTTGGGCAAAATAATAAAGATGGAAGAGGAATGACTCAGAAGAAACAATTGGATTTATTGGATAAATTTAGGGGGGATGAGTTTAATGTTCTTTTGAGTTCTTCTATTGGGGAAGAGGGATTGGATATACCTAATGTGGATTTAGTTATCTTTTATGAACCTGTACCTTCGGCAATAAGAACTATACAAAGAAGGGGAAGGACTGCTAGGATGGATAAAGGGAGGGTTGTTGTTTTAATGGCTAAGAATACTAGAGATGAGGCTTATCATTGGGTGGCATTTCATAAGGAGAAGAGAATGAAGGAATTGTTGAAAAGTATAAAAAATAAATTAAATTTAAGTCAAGATGTTGGTTTAAATAAATATATTGATAAGATTAAGATTATTGTTGATTTCAGAGAAAAGGGTTCTTCTATTCTTAAAAATTTAGTTGATTTGGGTGTTGATGTTTCTATGGAACAGCTAGATGTAGGTGATTTTGTTTTTGGTAGGATAGGGATTGAGAGGAAGTCAGTTAGAGATTTTGTTGATTCTTTGATTGATGGTAGGTTGCTGTCTCAGATTAAGGAGTTGCGTAGATTTGAGAGGCCTTTGCTGCTTATTGAGGGAGAGGATGATATTTTTTCTGTTAGAAAGGTTCATCCAAATGCTATTTTTGGGATGATTGGAGCGATTGCTGTAGATTTTAATATTCCAATTTTATATACTAAGAATTCTTCTGAAACTGCTGCTTTAATTAAAGTACTGGCTAAAAGGGAGCTAGAAGAGAGGGGTGATTTTGGTATTAGAATTGTTAAGAAGCCCACTTCAACCAAAGAATTACAAGAGTTTGTTGTTTCTAGTTTTCCTGGAATTGGCGGGGGGTTGAATAAGAGATTGTTGGAACAGTTTGGTTCTGTAAGAAAAATAGTTAATTCTTCTATTGATGAGTTGAAGGATGTTGAGGGTATTGGTGAGAGAAAGGCAAGGGATTTGGTTGAGATATTTGATGAAGAGTATTAGTTTAAATAATTTTGGTTAGTTAGATGTTTTATGGATTCAGTTACTTTTATGGAAGAATGGAATACTTTAGAGAATGGGTTGAGGGGGTGGTTTTTTAGGGTTATTCGTAGTCAGAGACTTGATTCGAGTTATGTTGATGATTTTGTGCAGGAGACTTTTTTGAAGGCTTATGAGTCAAGGGAGAGTTACAGAGGAAATGGTTCTTTTGGGGCTTGGCTTTTTAGAATTGGGAGAAATCTATGGATTAATTATTATAGAAGGGGAAAGTTGGTTAGGTTTGATTATTCTGGAGATTTAGATAGATATGTGATGGATTCTAATCAAGAAGAAATTGTTTTTTGTTCTGAATTAGTTGACAGGATAGAAGAAGAGGCTATTGGCTTTCCGAATTTTCGTTGGAAGGGTATTTTTAGAGGAATGGTGGAGGGGAAGAATTTTAGAGATATTGCTGATGAGAGTGGTTGTGCTTTAGGGACTGTTTGTTCTAGTGTATCTAGAATTAGAGAATATTTGAGGCCTGGTTTATTCTAATTTATAGGTTTCTATTATATTATAGATTGGATTATCTTTTGTTAGTGTTGATTTTATTAGAGAGAAGGATGTTGGTGTGAAATTTAATTGTTTTATCGCTATATCTTTTATTTCATTTAGATATTTTTTGGATTTTATTTGTTTTATTCTTCCAAGAGTTAGATGGGATCTGAATTTTTGTTGTATGGCGTTTATCATTATTGTTTCTTCATCAATTTTTTGTGCTAATTTTTTAAGATAGTCTTCTGGTTTTATATCTACCCAAATTATTTTTGGATTGTGTTCATCTGGAAAGAATCCTAATTCTTTTAGGATTAATTCATGTTTTTTATATTTTATATTTTTTAGTGATTCTTGAATTTTTTTGATTTGATCTTCTGTTGTTTCTCCTAGAAATTTTAATGTTAGATGTAGGTGTTTTTTTGCTACCCATTTTACTTTAAGGTCTTTTGGGAAATTTTTTTGTAGATTAAATAGATATTCTTTAATTTCTTCTGGTAAATCTAAGGCAATGAATGTTCTCACATTGTTAAATAAATCTTAGTTTTTAAATAGTTATTTGTTTTTTTATAATTATGAATAAGGCAGTAGCTCTATTATTGATAACCATTTTATTATTTTCCTTAATTTTATTTTTATTCAATCAAATCAATTATATTATTTTTTGGTTGGTTATTTTATTTGTAGCAATTATAACATATTGGAAGCGGATAATGCAAATCTTCAAAATATAATTTATATCTAGTCAAATATTACAAAGACCAGTAAAAACCCTAAATTAATTCAGAGATAATTTTAGCTGCTAATTTAGACGTAATATTATTTACGTCTTTTTTCGGGTTTACTTCTACTATATCTATTAATTTCACTGTTTTTATTTTCATCAATCTTTGAATGAGATATATAAATTCTCTAATTTGTATACCTCCAGGTTCAGGGTAACCAGTTCCAGGTACACATGATGAGTCTAATACATCAATATCTATTGATAGATAAATATTTTCAAAAGTCAATATTTTTTCTGTTATCAAATCAGCACACTCTTGTATACCCAATTCAAAAATTTTTTTCATATCATATATTAATATTTTATTTTTATCTAAAAAATCCAATTCATTTTTTGAAAATACCCTTAAACCAATAAGAACTAAGTTATCGATTTTTAAATAGTTATTTTCTATAAGCATTCTAAGATAATCCTCATGTGTAGGCTCATTAAAGCTTGAAATTTCTAAATCAGGGTGAGCATCCAAAACTATCAAAGAGACATTAGAATGTCTTTCAGAGAATGCCTTAAATGAGGAAAAAGTAATCGAATGATCACCTCCAATAATAATTGCTTTTTCATTAATTTCTTTTATTTTACTATAGATATCACTGTGATTCTTTGTTAAATTATTTGAAATTAAAATTTCTTCACTATTAAAAATTATTTTTTGTTTGTTTTCATTATATTCATAGTTCTTTAATTCCTCTAAAATTTGTGCAGGAGCAGTTTCAGTACCAATATTTTTGTTCAATGATCCTTGTGATAACGGACATTTTATTATTAACATTATATTCTTCAGAAGATAAATCTTATAAATGTATATTTTATTATGTTAAATATGGAGCATGACGAAAGAAATAATATATTAAGAATATTAGAATCAGCAATTATCTGCGTTAAAGAAGGTAATATCAATAAATTAAAAGAATTAAGTGACCAAACTATTCATGATGCTAGTACATACCAAGATCAATATTGTACATCAATTGCTGTTATTATGTATTCTTTATTCAAAATATTTTCTAGGATAGATTATAAACAAAAAGCTGGTTGGCAAGAATACGAAAATGGAATTTTATCTTTATTAGAATCAATGAAAAATAATCTTAAACTCAAAAACTACAGTAGTTTTGATAGATCAATAAAAAGATTTTTTTTAATAATCAACAAAATTGAAGGAAAGTTAAAATTATATGTTCAAGATGTTATAAATAATGCTAAAATCTCTAAAGGATCTAGATTATATGAACATGGAATTTCTTTAGCAAGAACTGCTGAATTATTTGGAGTTAGTGCTTACGAACTAATGAGCTATGTTGGTAAAACCGGAATTGCAGATGTTTATACTCCTAAAAAAAATATGCTTGTAAAGAGATTAACAATGGCAAGGGGATTATTTAATGAATAAAATAGTTGTTTTTGATACAAGCAGCATCATTACAATAGTTACAAATAATCTCTCTAATATCTTAAAAAATTTAAAAAAAAACGTTAGATTTTTTATATCGAAAGAGGTTAAAAAAGAGCTAGTAGATTACCCTATAAGAATAAAAAGATTTAAACTAGAAGCAATGCAAGTAATGGAGTTAATAGATGAGGGTATATTTGAAGTTTCAGATATAAAGAATAAAATTAATATAATGGATTTGGCGAATAACATATTTTATGTTAAGAAAAAACCATTAAATCTACTGCATAAAGCAGAAATAGACAGCCTAATTCTCTGTGAAGAATTAAATGCAGATTGTTATATAGTTGATGAAAGAACTATGAGGTTATTTATTGAGGATATTAAAGATATGAAAAGTTTATTAGAGAATAAATTACACGTTAAGGTAGATTTTAATGCTTCTAATTACCAAAAATTTAGAGAAAAATACAAAAACATTAAAATTCTGAGAAGTAGTGAGTTAATGGTTGTTGCATATGAAAAAAGATTAATGAATGGTTTAATTTCTCATAGATATGGACAACAAGATCAAATAGACGCCTTATTATGGGGTTTAAGGCTAAGGGGATGTGCTATCTCCACAGAGGAAATAGATTTAATGAAAAACATAGTTAAAAAACAATAAAAATAATATAATTTTATTAAAGAAATCTTTAAATAATACTATTTTAAGGGCATATATTACCTATATAATGCATTTTTAAATGAAACAGGCCCAAAAATATGAAATTAGTCACTACCAAAAGGTTTAAATATGATTTATTATCTCTTAATAGTAATAATATTTGAGGAGGATATCCAAAATGAAAACATTAGGAGTTTTTGCAGCTTTAATGCTGTTAGTAAGTATGTTACCAGTGTTTACAGAGGAAGTATCAGCTTTACCTTTTCAAGTGACACAAATACAGGTAAATGATATGCTGATAGACAAAGCTGATTTCTGGGGTTACTCACTAAACGTTGAAAGAGGTTCAGACTTAGAAATCACTGTTTATCTTGTTGCTGATGAGAATGCTGAAGATGTAACAGTAGAAGTAGAATTAATAGGTTATGAATATGATAGCTTAGAAGATAGAACTTCTCAATTTGATATAGAAGCTGGTGTTGCTTATAGTAAAGATTTAATAATTGAGATACCAGAGGATTTCGAGGCTTCAGATTATCATGAACTAGAAATCACAGTAAGGGATGATAATGGTAATAGTGAATTTTTGAGCTTTGATGTAAGAGTTCAAGAACAAACCCATATGTTGAACATATATGATGTTCTTATGAGTCCTAGTAAGGTAGTAGAAGCTGGTGAACCATTATTTGTCTCAGTAAGAATTGAGAATCTAGGGGATGAATTAGAAGAAGATATTAAAGTAACAGCTAGTATTCTTGAACTTGACATAGAAGATAGCACTTATATTGACGAATTAGTACCTGACTTTTGTGACAATGAAGATGACTATTGTAAGGATGAATATGATGACGAAGATGCACAATCAACAGAAGATTTGGTTCTATTTATACCAGCAGATGCAAAGTCAGATACATATAATGTAGTTGTATCATTAGAATATAACAGGGGTCATGAGTTAGTTGAAGACAAAGAAAGTTATATGATAGAAATTACAGGTATAGCATCTGAAGAAGAAACAGAAAATAACGCTCTAGTAACCGTAGATAGCAGTAAAAGAGACATAGAAGTTGGTACAGGTGTAGTTTACACATTAACTATAGCTAACTTAGGTGAAGAGGAAAAAACATATGCTGTTGTTGTTGACGGTGTTGGAAGTTGGGGAGACTCAAGAGTTGATCCAAGTTTTGTAACAGTAAGTCCTGGTGAAACAGCTGAATCATTCATATATATAACAGCAGATGAAGAAGCTAGCGAAGGTACAAAATCTTTCACTGTCAAGGTTAAAGATGGAGAAAACATAGTAGCTCAGTCAACATTAGAATCTAATGTTGGTGGTGTAGCGACAAGTGATGACTTTGTTGTTAAGAAAGCATTGGAAATCGGATTCATTGTTTTAATTGCTTTATTGGTCTTATTGGTAATAATAGTTATTATCAAAAAAATAGTACAGAGCAAAAATAACGATGAAGAAGAAGTAGAAGGTCAATCCTACTACTAAATGTTTTCTTTTTTTATATATTTTTTTTACTATATTTTATAGACTCAATTTCTTTATTAATCTGTTTTTGGTATAATTTTTATGAGAGTTGTATATCTGTTATTCTTATTAATGCTTATTGTTAGCTTTAATGTTCATGCAATAAAAGATGTATGCCCTAGAGACACTTTACTATTCATAAACAGCTTTGAAAATCAGGAAAATAATCCTATGAGTTATTCTATCTTTCTAAGTGGATCTGGTGCTAAATGGGGCACTGTAGTACCCACTAGTTTAATATTAGATCCTGGTGAAGAGGAAAATTTTTTCGTTTATGTTACACCATTAAAAGATGCTACTGATGGAAAATATAGTCTAGATATCTCAGTTAAAGCAAATAATTTCGAAAAAAGTTATAATTACGAATTTGTCGTCAAAGATTGTTCAGCATATAATTTAGAATTAAAACAAAATATCGAAGAAAGCTGTAATGGCCAAGATATTGAATACATTATAAACATTCAAAATTTAGGCTCTTATAAACAAGATTTTGATTTAAAGATAAGGGGAATTGAGGCATTATTAAGCGACGAAAGATTAACTTTAGACAGCCAAGAATCTAAAGATATAAGGGTGTATATTAAATCTCCAGTTAAACCAGATGAATATAACTTTATCTTTAGTGCTAAAAGTTTAGATAGTGGTGTAGAAGAATCTGTAGATCTTAATCTAGATGTTAAAGGATGTTATGATTTTAATGTTTTATCAGTAAAAGATTATTACGATGTATGTGGTGGAGATTTTGTTAAGATTCCTATGACAGTTAAGAATGACGGAACTGTACTAAATGAGTTTAAAGTGAGTTTAACAGAGAAAGAAGATTGGATGGGATTAGAGCATACTAGTGGAATAATAGATGTTGGAGAGGAACTTGTTTTCAATATAGTTTTATTTCCAGAATACGGTTTAGAGGGAAATTTTAATGGAAAATGGGAGGTTATTCCATCTAAAGGAGATTTAAAAGCAGATGGCTCTTTTGTTGCAAGCATTAAAAAATGCGAAAAGATTGAATTAAGAAATATTGGAGATATAGATATTTGCAATAATATAAAAAATGATTATCAGTTTTTTGTTAAAAATATTGGAATAATTGCAGATAATTACACAGTAAATATAGAGGGAGAAAACTGGGCTAATTTAAGCTCTAACCAATTTGAATTAAATCCAGAAGAAGAAAAAGCTATAGTTCTATCTCTAAGTCCCCAAATAGAAGGACAATATAATTTTAAGATATCTGTAAAAGATAACAAAATCTCAGATAGTCGAGATTTTAAAGTAAATGTTATCAGCACTAAAGAATGTTTCAATGCTAATTTAGAGAGTGATAATAATACTAATGTATATTTTGATTCTATTGCAACATTTCCAGTAACAATAACAAATTTGGGGCTTGAAAAAACAACATATGGGTTGAGTTTAACAGGGGATGGCCTAAATTTTGTACAATTAAACCCCAATATATTAGAGCTAGAAAAAGGAGAAAGTAAAATTGTTTATTTATATATTGCGCCAAAAAATGGAGAAGAAAGAGTATATAATCTAAAATTAAATGTAAACAAAGATGATGTCTTAATTACAAGTAAGGATATATTAATCAATGTTAAAATTGAAGCTGGAGATTTAGTTGTTTTAGAAGAAAATAATGAAACCTCTTGGAATAGGATTAAAGATTGGTTAAATGAAACTAATGAGACACAAAAGATTGAACAAAATAATACTAATGCAGAAGAATTTTGGACAAAATACGAATACTTTATTTATATTGGAATTATAATATATTTATTAATCCTATTAGGAATAAGATTAAATATTTTCAAGAAATTTGTTGAATTTTTTGATGATGATATAGAAGAAGAACCTAAGGAGAAGAACTAGATCTCTTTAGAGCTATATTCTCTGCAAATAATTTTGATATCGTTATATTAAAATTATGTAACTTATGCAAAGAATCATTTAATGCTGCAGTCAATTCCCTTGATGTTAACGTTAGTTCTTTTATATCTAAAATCTCTATAGAAGATGGTGTGTAATTAAAACAAAAATAATTTAGATGAATAAAATCCTTAATTTCTAATTCTAATTCCATAAATGTTGACCAAAGTTTTTTTTCCTGTATGGGTTCTTCTATAAAATCCTTTTTTACATGAATATTTTCCTCATTTTTTAAGGTCTCTAAAATTTTATTAGCTATTTCTTTTACATGCTCTTTTGGAAACCCCAAAATTTCTATTATTGCTCTAATTGAAAAGGTCATTTTTACCTAGCACTATTAATATTAATACTGTGCAAAATAAATAAATTTCTTTATTATCCTGCACATCATATAAAACATGGGGTTTCATAGTTTTTATAAATCTTTTTGTTTCTTTTGGAAAAATCATTATTTTTTTCTCTGATTTTATAGTTTTATTACACTCGAATATATAAGATTCTGCTCTTATTGTTTTAATTTCCTTTTTATCTGCTGGTATACTTGTTTGTTTCTTTATTGGTTTATTATCCAAATAAATAAATATTCTATTATTTGTTTTTGTTAATTTAGTGTCAAAATTTATCATTTGGTTACTATAATAATACTCTAAATCTGTGATAATCACCAGAGAAATATTGCATGGATCTGAATTTTTTTCACAAGGCGACTCTTCTATTTTAGGATTATCATAAGAAATTTTATCTACTATTTGATTATTTTTATATAAATAAATTGTATCTAGGTTATTTAAATTATTTCCTATCATTTTTCCTGATGTATAAATAGAACAATTTAAATTAAGATAAGGTGAACCTTCTTCTACTATTAGTGTAAAATTAGAATTATTTACAAATTTAAGTAATGTCAAGGTATTGTTTCTTTTTTCATCACCTACTGTATACTCAGAAAGATTATTAGTGCCTTGAATTTCTAAATATTCTCTTGTATTGTCTTTCCCTTCTGGGTTGTACATTATTTCATTTATGTTTATTGCTAGACTTTGTGGAATCAAAAAAAGTGCTATTAAAAGATATTTCATAACTTTATTTTTATTTTTCAGTTTATATTTCTTAGGTAAAAATCTTCGAAAAGTTTTCTTGGCAACTTAGGATGATGCTAAAAAATTTGTAGAATCGCTAGAGGATTAAAAATTCTTGGCACACTAGAAATATTATGGCTTGCTAAGGAAAATTCATCCTTTGCAGTGGAGATGAGGTCATTCTATTTATTATATTTTATATAAACACAAATCCTTTAAATTTATAACTTTAATTCAAACTAAAGCTTAGGAAACCTATTTTAAGAAGAAATTATTTTTAAATTGACTAATGGAGGTTACAAAAATGAAAAATACAATATTCATAATATTAGTTATTGGTTTAATTACACTATCAGCATGTACATTTACAACAGACTCAAATAATCAAGAAAACACAATAAATGTACAAGGAAACTCAGAATTAAGGTTTCAACCAGATGAGGCTGAAGTCTCGATTGGGGTTTCTATTCTAAAACCTACAGCAAAAGAAGCTCAAGATGAAGTTAACAAAGTAATTAATCAGATTATAGATAATTTAAGATATAAGGGATTTGATGAAAAAGATATACAGACAGAACAAATTTCTTTGTATGAAGATTATTCTTGGAGTGAAGATGGAAGAGAATCTCTGGGTTGGAGAGCAACTCAAAATCTTTTAGTAAAATCAGATGATATAACAAAAGTTGGAGATATAATTGATGCAGCTACAGAAGGTGGAGCCAATCAAATAAATAATATCAACTTTGGATTATCAGAAGCTAAAGAACAAGAGTATAAAGCTCAAGCATTATCTGAAGCAACAAAATCTGCAAAAGATAAAGCAGAAATTATAGCTAATAGTCTAAATGTAAAATTACATGAACTTAGATCTGTAACAGAATCAAATTATTATTATGTACCTTATAGATATGATATGGCTATGGGTGTAGAAAAAGCAGCAGATGAGGCAGCTACAATCTTGCCACAAGAGGTAACAATTACAGCACAAGTCGCTTTAATTTATACAACTAAATAATTTTATTTATTTTTTCCATAATTCATTAAAAAAGTTCTTATAACGCAAAGAAATATCTTCATTTTTAATAATAAAAGAATATATCTTAGAAGAAAAGTAAATTGTAGCAACCATTTTTTTAGTTATAACTAAATAAGCAGGAGAAATACTTTCTGTTCTTTTTGTGAATGTTAGCTTTTTTCTCTTACTAATATCCCACCATTCCTCATTCCAAGAAATAGAATCCTTATCTAACAATAGTTTGCACTTTATTTTTGTTTTTATTCGCCTTTTCTGCCAATCTTTAAGATAACCACCAATATTTTTATTTATTTTAGGAGAACCAAGAATTAAAACAACATCATCTTCTTTTAGATCTTCAATAACCATTTCTAAGACAGTCTTCATTCCATTTATGCCTTCAAATGAACTAACCAATTCTTCATTTTTTACTGATCCTTTTTTAGAATTTAAAATTTCGACAATCTCATTAATTTTTATTTGACTGGATTTAATTTCGTCTTTTTCTTTATCAATTAAATTATTCAATCTAGAGGGATTAGCAGCAACAAAATATTTTTTTCCATTTTTATTTATTGAACTAACTAAACCTTTTTCCGCTAGTCTTTTTAATATATCATAAATTTTTGAATGTGAAACTTTAGAATTTTTTATAATATTACCTATATAGCTCTCATTTAATTCAACTAAAGCAATATATACTTTAGATTCTCCCCCTGTAAGCAAAGGTATTTCCATAAAAAAATAAACATCTAAATGTTTTTAAAACTTTCCCCCACCTATGAGTAGAAAAGAATTAAATTGAAATCATATATCTATATTTTATGAAAAACATTCCAAAAGCAGATCTACACATGCATATTGGTGGATCTTATCCATTAGGTTATATAAGGACTATAACATCAAAACAAGAATTTCTTTCATTAGAAGAATCCTTAAATCAAATTAAACAAAAAGGAACAGATTATGATTCTGTGTTTAAGGTATTTTCTTTATTAAAAAAAATAATTAACGCTGAAGAAAGAGTCCATAATGGAACAAGAGCAATATTAGATTTATTAAAACAAGATAACGTAGTTTATGCCGAATTAAGAACTTTTTTAAAAGATTTTGGAAATGGATTAGAATCGCATCTTGTATCTATACTGTCTGCAATGGAAAATTCAGATTCTAAATTATTATTAAGCTTAGCTAAAACCTCTTCAGAAAAATATGCCTTAGAAACAATAAGATTAGCTTCCAAATATCCTCAAGTGGTAGGAATAGATGTCTGTGAAAATGAAAAAGAAGGTAAACTTGAAGATATTTTAACATATCTATTAATTGCAAAAGAGACTGGATTAAAACTAACAGTTCATTTAGGTGAAGTTAAAGACAAAGATCCTTATAAAATAATAAGAAAAATAAAGCCAGATAGAATTTCCCATGCCGTTTTTTTGAGTGAACAAACAAGAGATTATATTTTAGAAACAAAAACACCAATAGAAATATGTCTCTCTAGTAATCTTGGAACAGGCCTAGTTAGAAATATAGCTGAACACGCTATGAATGCATACAAAAGTAATCCATTAATAATCTGTACAGATGATCCTTTAATTTTTTCAACAAGTTTATCTCAAGAATACGAAAAATTAGATGGTAGTTATATTTTAGAAAATTTAGTTGCTAATTCATTCAAATATTCATTCAAGGGAGTAAAATAAAATGTCAATGTATTTACCAATGTATAGGCAAGATTCCATTCAATTAAAAAATATTCTAATAAAAAGAGTAATTTCTACGTTTCATAGTACAAAGGAATGGGATTATATGCTATGTTTTGGTCCTGCAATAGTTGCTTATACGGTTAGTAGAAGAAACGTAGATTTTTTGAAAATAGCATATGTTAAGATACCAAATCTCAGAGTGGGCTATTGGGATACTGGAGAAAAAGGAGGAATAGCTGTTGTGGATATTAAGTTGCCTGCAAGAATTGATTGGGATCCACTTTCTCGTTTAGAGGAAATGATTAAGTGTGACATAGATACAAAAATAAGCCAAGAATTTGGGTTAAATATTGAAACATATTTAAGAGTAACTAAAGAGGAAGAAGAAGAATTTAGTATGAGTGATAGATATCTTTTTAATATACCTGAACATAACTTCTTAGAATATGTTAGTTAAAAAATTAACTTGATTTATTAATTATTTTTTTGTTAATAACTCCATTCTTTATTTGAGGTTTTTTTAACAATCTTTATTTAGACGTTATAATTTTGGTATTTAATGAATATTTTAGAAGAGATAATAAAGTTAGCATTAAGAGCATATAGAAAAAAGAACAATTATAGAGTGTTGGTACTTATATTAGATAAACTAGAATTAATTAATTTAAAAGAAGTCAAGCAAAAAGAATTAATTAAGCAAATAAAAGAGATTATAGTATTTGCAAAAGAATTAAGAATAAATTCAAATAAAAGGACAATAAATGAATTTTTAATGAAAATTATAGGTCTTTCACAATTCGAAACAAAAACTTTTAAACAAAAAATTCTATATAATGGAACATGTTTAGCTGTAATATTTATTTTGTTAAAAGGTGGTTTCGATTTCGGAAATCCAAATGCTTTCTTCTTTCTAAATAAAAAAGCCGCTATATATTATGCTTCTTCTAATCCAAGCTTCGCCGCTAAACAAATATTCGAGATGATAGGTTTAGATTATGGGAAAGTTACATCAAAAGAAGATAGAAAAATACTAGAACAACCAATAGTTCTAGAATTTGAAAATAAAAATTTAGATCTTAAATTTTGTGGGATTGAAATTACTACAGGAGAGTTAGAATTTTCAATTAAGGATAAAATTCCCCTTTCCTATTTAACAGAACGATGTAAAAAAGAAATTATACATAGGCTAAAGATACAACAAGGTGAACAAGAATATATTAGATTATATGGATAAAGCCTTTAGACTTTTGTCTCTTTTCATTACCTCTACAGCTATTTTTAGAAAAATATCTTTTGATTGAATACTATTCAAGATAGATAAAGCCAACCCATCCTCTCCAGATTCATAATATGATTTTGCTAATAATAAACATAATTTTGTTCTAGTTCCCTCAGAAATATCCCTGCAATTTAGTCCTTCGTGTAATATCAATCTCTCCTGAGAATTATTACCATTTAAAGAGTAAAGAGCACCAAGTTTACCTGCTAAAGTTGCCTTTAGTTCAGGATCATCTCTAACTTTTCTATATTCTAATTCTGTAACATATATCTGCAATTCTCTTGAATCAGGAAGATTAAACAAATAAAGATTCCAGAGATTTTCAATTAATTTTTCTAATTCCTCTCTCCCCCTTAGGCTTTCAATCCATTTTTGAGGTATTTTACTATAACCATTTAAGCATCCACTTAAAGAAGCAGTCATTGAAGTATTTGTATCAGTATCTCCTCCAGAATTTAAAGCCAGTAAAACGCTATTTTCAAAATTATTGGGTGATTTTAAAAAACAATAGATTGCAAAAGGAACTGATTCAAGAACATACGCACTTGTTCCGATATATGAGGGATTAAGTCTATTTAGATTTTCAGAAATGTAAATTAATTTTTTTTCTAAATCTGAGGAATATTTAGAAACCAAACGAGTAATAAATCTAGTATAATCATTTTTTTTAAATCCATCTTTATTTTGAACTAGGTATGCAATAGAACCAGATATTGCTAATGCACCAGCTATAGATTTTGGGTCTGTATGGGTTATTTTAGATGATTTAACGGTTGTTTTTTTCAATAAGCTCAAATCATTGGGGTGACTATATAATAATCCTAATGGTGCAATTCTCATAGCAGCACCGTTTCCAGCGGAATCTATCCCACTTTCTGAAGGATATCTTCCTCTACTTAAATTTATACATGCTTCTTGTGTAGCCAACCCAAAAGAATTAGCTTTAGGTAGCCATCTAACAAATCTTCTCGACAAATCATCTACAGAAAATGCACCTACTTCAGTTAAAGAAGAGATTAATAATACAGTTAATTCAGTATCGTCAGTATAGGTTCCAGGTAAATCCCAGTTAGCTACATAATCTTTTAAATCACCATACTTTCTTCGTATATCTTCAGAAGAATAACCTTCTATGGGGTTACCCAATGCATCACCTATAGCTCCGCCAATTATACATCCATAAAAAGAATCTTCAATAGATTTAAGCATGTAATTAATAATAAAGAAAAATTTATAAAGCTCTCATTTATTAATTATTTTTTTTTGTTGAGAGCTCCATTCTTTATTTGGGGTTTTCTTTACCCATTCAGCATATTTTTTAATAAAGTCCAATCTATCTTTAAGATTCTTTTCTTTAAACCCTTCCAATTCCTTTACATCAAGTTCAATTTCCATTTTTTATACTCTTCCTTAACCGCTAATTTTTTAACATATTCTTCTAATTTAAACATATCTAATTTGCTTTTAAAGATTTTATAAAAATTGCAAAAGAAAACCAACTAATTCATTGGTTGGATGAATTTTGCACTGGATATGGACGCACAAAATATATAAATAAATTTCACTTAGTTTAGTTATGATAAGCTATAAGTTCCGGTTATCAACAATGTTATCTGAAAAGAGAATTGGATGAAATCAAATGAAAGAAGCACTATACTATAAAAAATTAAAAGAAAATAAAGTACAATGTCTTCTTTGCCCACATTTTTGTTTGATTAAAAATAATCAAGTAGGTAAATGTAATATAAGAAAAAATAATGAAGGTATACTATACTCTTTATCTTACAATCATCCATTAGCAATAAATTTAGATAATATAGAAAAAAAGCCATTGTACCATTTTTTGCCAGGAACAAAAACGTTTTCTATAGGGATGGCAGGTTGTAATTTAAAGTGTTTAAACTGTCAAAATTGGGAGCTTTCACAAAGAGGTTATGATAATTTACAAACAAAAGAAACCACTTCTTCAGAGATATTAATTCAAGCCTTACATTCTAAATGTCCTTCTATTTCTTACACATATTCAGAACCCTTAATATCATACGAGTATGTTTTGGATATTACAAAATTATCAAAGAAAAAAGGATTAAAAAATATCCTTGTAAGTAATGGTTTTATAAATCCAGAACCACTAAAAAATATAATTAAATACATAGATGCAGCAAATATAGATTTGAAATCTTTTAAAGATGAAACCTATAAAACACTTTGTGGCGCTAAACTTTCTCCAATCTTAGATACAATAAGATATTTGTATGAAAACAAAGTACACGTAGAAATTACAACCTTATTAATTCCAAATATTAACGATTCAGAAAAAGAATTAGAAGAAATAGCTAAATTTATTTCAAATATTTCAAAAGACATTCCTTGGCATATCTCTGCTTACTACCCTTCCTATAAATTAGATGAACCACCAACCCCATTAAAACTATTAAAACAAGCAGAAAAAACAGGGAAAAAATATCTTAACTATGTCTACTTAGGAAACATACAAAATGATAATAATACCTATTGTCCAAAATGTAAGTCTCTATTGGTAGACAGGAATAACAATAAGATTTTAATAAAGAACAATAAATGTTTTAATTGTCAAACAGAAGTAAAAGGAATATGGGAGTAAAATTTATTTAAGTATTTTAAATATTTAATACTTATGGAAAAATGGCTCTGTAGTTATAGAGCAAGGTGAAGATGGTTATTTAATTGCAAATATTGTTGAGTTATCTGGCTGTCACACACAAGTAAAAATTATGATGAATTAATTAAAAGAAGCAATAGATTTATTCTTATATGTTAAATCACATTAATTCTAAAAAAAGAGAAATAAATATTCTAGTTTATGTCTTCCTCAAAAAGTCTTATAATAAGCATAATCGGTTTTTGTTTAAGTATATATGGGGGTTTTAAAGAAGATTCAATATTATTAGTAGCGGGAATATTAGTAATTTTTCTAGATATAACCTTTATATTAAACGAACAAGAAGAAGATATAAAAATACTAAAAGCTCAAATAAACACACAAAACGAATTAAAAAGATTAAGAGAAGAAATAAATCAAATCAAAAGGAGAGAAAATGAATAAATCTAATTTTATAAGTATTTTAGTTATATTACTGATAATTATTCTTATTATACTCTGGTTATTTCAAAAGGGGTACATATGGAAATAAGAAAACCTTTGTTCGCAGGATCATTCTATCCAGAAAATAGAGAAGAATTAAAAAATCAAATAATTAACTTCTTAAATCATGCAAAGAAAATAGACATTAAACCGAAAGCATTAATTGTTCCTCATGCAGGTTACATTTACTCAGGACAAACAGCAGCCTACGGATACAAATTATTAGATAATCAAAAGAAAATACTTCTTTTAGGTCCATCGCATAATGTCTCCAATGGTTTTCTCTCAGATACATCCGATTGTTGGGAAACTCCATTAGGTAAAACTAAGTTATATCACCCAGATGTCAGATCGGAATTAAGTACAAAAGCACACAAAATGGAACATTCATTAGAAGTACAATTGCCTTTTTTACAAACAGTTTTAAAAGATTTTGAAATCTGTCCTTTGTTAATTGCAAATACAGATTTAAATTTTGTAAGTAAGGAGGTAGAATCAATTTCTAATGATATTATTATAGTATCTTCGGATCTCTCCCATTATCATCCCCTAATTGAAGCAAAAGTTCAAGATGGACATACAATAAATTATATCTTAAAAAAAGATGTAGTAGATCTCCAAGAGAAAGGAGAAGCCTGTGGAGCAAATCCAATTTCAGTTTTGTTAAAAATTGCAAAAAGAAAAAATTGGAAACCAGTACTTTTAAATTATTCAACTTCTTATAATGCATCAAAGGATAAGGAGAGTGTAGTAGGCTATGCAGCTATCGGATTCAAATAAATCATATTTACTAAATTTAGCAAGATATGCCATAGAATCTCAACTAAGCTTTACTTCAATGCCAAAACCAAGATATGAAGAAGAAATTTATAAATTTAAAGCTGGTGTGTTCGTAACCTTAACAATTAAAGGAGAACTAAGGGGTTGCATAGGAACAATAGAAGCAAGAGATACAATTGAAAATTCAGTTATTTTTAATGCAGTTAATGCGGCTTTTTATGATCCAAGGTTTGAAAAATTATCTAGAGAAGAACTTAAACAAATAAAAATAGAAATCTCTATTTTATCAGAACCTACAAATTTAATATATATTACCCCAGAAGATTTATTAAAAAAATTAAATGGTCAGGGCATTATTTTAGCATATAATAAAAACAAAGCATTATTCTTACCACAAGTTTGGGAAGATTTGCCAAAAAAAGAAGATTTTCTCTCTCATTTATGTTTAAAAGCAGGTATAAGCAAAGATTCATGGAAAACAAAAAAATTAACAATAAAACAATTTACAGTAGACTCTTTTGAAGAAGAATGATAATAAATACTGCAGCACAACAATTAGAAAGAATAAAAATATTACTTATAAAAGCTAAAAAAGAAACTGATTTTATAGAAATAATTAATTTAAGTTATAGTTTTTTTAAAGAAGAATTTTTTAATCCAGAGATATTGTATTTTCAGGAGTTAGTTATAGATTTGATGAATATGTTAAGAAAAAATGTTAATCTTAAAAATTCAAAAGAAACTTTAGATCTTTTAAATAATTGGTTAATCCTAAAAGAAAGAAAAATAGATATAATAAGGGGAAATCTTCATCTTAAGGATATTCTACAACATCCAGATATAAATAAATTTTATGTTAAAGCCCTAGAACTTAATCCAACAAAAACACTCTTTATGAAGCATGTAATTAATGATTTACAAGTAACCTATCAAAGAAAAAGAACTAACAAAGATTTAATTTCTTTTGATGAATCTGATCCTATAATAGGGTATAGAAGATTTGGAAAAGATGATAAACATTTGTATCCAGGATCAGAAATTATAGTTAAAACAGGTCATCATCGTTTAAATGAGATATATAGAAGATATTTAGAGGGAAAAATAGATGGAGAAACATTAATAATTTTCGTCAAGATCTGAGAAATATTTTTGAGTATATCCATCCCTAGGAAAGACCTCAGTAAATCTTCCAGGGTTAGGAATGCCAATTCTATTTAAGGCGTTAATAGTATGGACTTCTGTTGCTTTAGCTGGTAGATATCCATATGATCTATTATTTAAGCTACTTATCTGCCATTTTCCCTCTTCGTAGATAAATCCTGCTTCGCCAGCAGCTTTTACCCTTCTTCCAGAAGCAACTTCAACATGTTCATTTAGTTCTCCGCCCAAAATAAAGTCAGTTCCAACAACAACATATGTTTGTGGTTTAAGTTGACGATATGTTAAATCTTCGATTAAATGTTTTTCTATACTTAGTACATCGTCATATGTTCTAATTATATAGCCTTCTTTATTTTTTGATGCAAGATATAATCCTTTTCTTTCACAGAATTCATATTCATAATCTATGTTATTTAAACTAAAATTAATAGCATCAGAAGCTAATTTTTTTAAAAAGTTTTTATTAGATATTCCTCTTAAAAAATCAAGACTTCTGGGATCTCCTAGATTAATTAATGCATATAATATTTTTTTTTTAGTTTCATAGTTTTCTTCTTGATATCTTTTTATTAAAAAAATAAGGCTTCTACTATCCCCTAAATTGCTTATTCTAAACAATAAATCTCTTTTTTCTTCATCGTCTTGAGATAATCTATAATTTTGTACTAATTTTGAGAAAACATCTCGTTTTTCTTCTTTTGGTTTCATATCATCTATCCATAACATTAGTATAACTACCTTTAAGTAACTATTTAAATTTTTCGTTTATTTAAACTGTATTTTTTTTAGATAAAATATTTCAAAGTGTTTATAAATGCAGTAAGAATGTTATTGACATGAAGGTCTATATTTTTTTGATAATATTTTTTCTTTTCATAAGTTCATGCAATAATAAACCAGTAGAACCATCAGAAACAAGTCTAATTGTGATTTCAAATTTTGAGTTTAATCCTACTGAGATTATTATTCAAAAAGGAACAACAGTAACGTGGAAACATGATGATAGTGTAACCCACAAAATAGTTTCATTAGGTATATTTGAAAGTGAAAATTTAGAGAGAGGTTATGAATTTAGTTTTACCTTTAATGAAATAGGAGAATATAATTATTATTGTAGTATCCACCCTTCAATGAAAGGAAAAATAATTGTAAAATGATCTCTAATTTATTTAAAAAAGCATTTATAGTTGGTGCATTTACAATATTTTTTGATTTTATCTTTCATAAATTTCTTACACATCCAATGGAATCTCTTACTTATTTTATGATTAAATTTCTTTTGGCCTTTTTTGTAGCAATAGGAATTTATACACTTAATAATTATAGGATAAAAAAAAGGTTTATAATTCCAATTTCTGGATTGATCTTTAGTACTTTAATGAGTATTTATTATAGAATGTGGGAATTAGGTGAAGCAGGAGTACCTTTCGGATCAAGAGCACCAGATATAATTGGAATCAGTAGAGATAACTTAATTTTATTTAGTGGTACTTGGTGGTTTGGTCATGCAATATTTTTTATAATTAGTATATTAATTGCAGATAAGCTAGTAAACTCTTATGGAGATTAAATAGATTAATAATTAATTTAATTGTAAAGTCTTAAAATTATAATTTCCGCTTTTTATTCATAGTTTTATCCCTTAAAATCTGCCATATCATTAAAAATGCAAAAGCTTATAAATTGTTTATTCTCACAAATAACAAGAATTAGTCGGTTTATAGCTTACTAATCTCGGTAAACATGGCAAGAATGTATTCTAGGAAGCGAGGAAAATCTGGTTCAGTTAAACCATCTAACGAAAAAAGTGAGCCATGGATGGCATATTCTTCTCAGGAAATTGAGCAATTGATAGTAAAAATAGCGAAATTAGAAAAAACCGCTTCACAAATTGGAATAGAATTACGAGATAGATATGGAATTCCAAATGTTAGAAAATATACTAATAAAAGAATAACAAAAATCCTTGATCAACATAAATTATCCCATGAAATTCCAGATGACTTAAGTTTTTTAATAAAAAAGCAGATTAATTTAACAAAACACATAGAACAAAATAAACGGGATAAAACAGCTAAAAGAGGGCTTATTATTACTGAATCAAAGATAAGGCGCTTGGTTAAATATTATAGGGGGGTAGGTAGACTTCCACAAAATTGGAGGTTTGTAAAAGAGCAAGCAGAGTTACTAGTAGGTTAAAATGGTTGAACAAATAATAAAAAAAGAAAAAAAAAGAAAAAAATATTGGTATATGGTAATTGCTCCTAATGAGTTAAGCAAGGTAGAATTAGGAGAAATATGTGCTTTTAGTTTGGAAGATACTATAAATAAAACATTAAAATTAAATTTAATGACGATAACGAAAGATCCAAAAAAACAAAATATAAGGGTCATTCTTAAAATAGTGGAATGCAAGAATAATCAGGCATTTACTATCTTTCATGGTTATGAATTGCAACCTTCTTATATTAAAAAATTAACAAAAAAAGATAAAATGAAGGTTGAAGACTCGTTTATAGTAAAAACAAAGGATGGAATAAAATTAAGAGTAAAAATATTATTATTTACAAGATTAAAAACAAATCATTCCTATGGAACTAAAATAAGAAATGCAATAAGATCATATATGACAAAAAAAGCAGAAGAAGATATGTTTACTAATATTATTGGCTTATTATTAAACCAATCATTACATAGGGAGATTAAGAATATAGCAAATAAAATCTATCCAGTAAATGTGGTTTTTATTAAAGCATTTATGATAGAAAAACAATAAACATTTAAATTCAATTTATTCTTTATTTTTGAAGTTGCCTTTGTAGCTCAGTGGTAGAGCAGCTGACTTGTAAATCTTCAAGTTATCAGCAGGCCGGGGGTTCAAATCCCTCCAAAGGCTTTTTTATAATTGGTAAATAATATAAATCCTCTAATTAAAGAAAACGTATGGTTTTAGATAAGCTAGGATCTTCATTGAAGGAAACACTAAGTAAAATAGCGAAATCTCTATTTGTAGATGATACTTTAATTAATGAATTAATCAAAGATATCCAAAGATCTCTTTTACAGTCAGATGTGAATGTTCAATTAGTTTTTAATTTAACAAATAAAATAAAGCAAAGAATAAAAGAAGAAAAAACACCGCCAGCAATAACGCAAAAGGAACATTTAATTAATATCGTTTATGAAGAATTAGTTAATTTTGTAGGTAGAGATAAAATAGAAATAAATTTAGACCAAAAACCATTTAAGATAATGTTTATTGGTCTATATGGCTCTGGAAAAACAAGTTCAATAGCCAAAGTAGCAAAATACTATTCAAAAAGAGGTTTTAAGGTTGCAAATTTAGGTTTAGATGTTCACAGACCTGCAGCTATGGATCAATTAGAACAATTATCTAAAGAGATAAATATACCATATTTTGTTGATAAAAAAGAAAAAGATCCTAAAAAAATTTATAGAGAATTTGAAAAGGAATTAAATAAATATGATCTTATTTTAATTGATACAGCAGGGAGAGATGCACTTTCAGAAGATTTAATTACAGAAATAACTAATTTAAACAACTTAATTAAACCACAAGAGCGTTTATTAGTAATCTCAGCAGATATTGGCCAAGCAGCACAAAAACAAGCAGAAGCATTTCACAATTCTTGTAATATTACTGGAGTATTTTTAACTAAAGTAGATGGTACTGGTAAGGGCGGCGGAGCAATAACAGCTTGTGCATCAACAAAAGCACCAATTAAATTTATAGGTATAGGTGAAAAACCAGAAGATATAGAGGTATTTAACCCAAAAGGATTTATTTCTAGACTATTGGGAATGGGTGATTTAGAATTGTTATTGGAAAAAGCCAAAGATGCATTAAATGAAGATAAAGTAGAGGATATGGGTAAAAAAATTTTAAAGGGAGATTTTAATTTTATTGATTTATATGAACAAATGGAGGCTATGAATAAAATGGGTTCTTTACATAAGATATTGGACCTAATACCTGGATTAGGTAATGTAAAGATTCCAAAAGAAATGTTAAATGTTCAAGAAGAAAAATTAAAAAAATGGAAATTTATTTTGCAGTCTATGTCTAAGGGAGAACTAGAGGATCCTGAGATTTTAACTGCGTCAAGGATAGAAAGAATAGCGAGGGGTTCAGGAACTGAAGTTTCCGAAGTTAGAGAATTATTAAAACAATATAGGAACAGTAAAAAAATGATGAAATTAATGAAAGGTCAGGATCCTGAGAAATTAATGAAAAAGTTTCAGACTAAAATGAAATTTTAAAGAATATAATCCAATACGTATTCTTCTTTCTTTAAATTCCTTCTTAGCAAGATATATAATAAAACATTTTTAGATAATTCCTCAACTCTAACCATTAAATCTCTAGGTTCATCAGAAATAATTATTTTGTAAGGATCATACTTATAATAAAGTTTATTATGTTTATTTTTAACTTTTTGAGTACAAAAACCCTTAAGCCCAGATTCTAACCCTGTTATACCTCGAATACCAATCTCATTAAGAACATATTCTTTTTCTAGTTTATACATCAACATAATATCAAATAGATCCTTAATTGCAATAAATACATCTCCTTGATTATTTTCTCGTAAAACAAAAGGAGAGGAGTAATATCTAATTATCATAAAAGAAATAAGAACATAAATTTAATAATACTTTTTCTTTTATAAATTAAGATGGAAATAATCTCACAAGGTGCAGAAGCAATAATTGTCAAAGAAAAGAATAATGTTCTAAAAAAAAGAATAAAAAAATCTTACAGAATTCAAGAAATTGATGAAAGGTTAAGAAAAACAAGAACAAAAAGAGAAACAAAAATTTTAGAAAGAGCTAAAGATTTAATTCCTGTCCCAAAAATTCTTGATTCCTGTGATAAAGATATGACAATTAAAATGGAATTTATTGATGGATTAAAATTATCAGAGGTCTTAGACTCTTTAAAAAATAAATATGAAATTGCAGAGTTAATAGGAAAACAAATAGCTATTTTGCACAATAATAATATAATTCATGGTGATTTAACTACATCAAATATGCTACTAAAAAAAGATAAATTATATTTCATTGATTTTGGTTTGAGTTACATAGATGAGAAAACAGAACACAAAGCTGTAGATTTACATCTAATAAAACAGGCCTTAGAATCAAAACATTATTTATATTTCGAAGATCTATTTAAATCGGTTTTAAAAGGATATAGGAATAATTCTAATAATTATGAAGCAATAATGCAAAGATTATTAAAAGTAGAAACTAGGGGAAGATATAAAAGAAAGTTACACTAATTTAATAATAGCTTTCAAAAATTCTTCGGCAATTTCTAAAACCTGTTTAGTTTCTTCCTTATTGACAATAAATTTATCTAAACCATAAGTTATCTCATGCCTTTCTAATCTTAAATTATTAAATTCATTAATAAATTTCTTCTCTATTTTATCTTTATATTTATCTTTAATAAATATAAATAGAGCATAATGACTTTTTTCAGTAAATCCTTCTTTAAACAATAAAACTCTACAAGTATGAAACATAGAGGCATAGCTATTAACTACACTTTCATCATAAATATCTAATTCAAATAATTTTTCCAAGGAAATAAAGGTAATATTAAATTTATATATTATTCTTAAAAAAACTATTCCAACCATTCATATAGCGGAATAACTTTTATTTTTTTACTATTAAAACTTATTATTTCTTTTTCATCTTCTGTGATTATTAATCCTTCTTGTAAATTATATTTATCCATTGCTTCTAATAAACCAGCTATTTCTCTCTTTTTTACTTTTTCATCTTTTAAAGAAGTAGTTACTTGCACTGCACTAATAATTTTTCTATTCTCCTTCACTAAAAAATCACATTCATTATTACCTTTATAATAAAATATTTCTTTTTGTTTGCTAAATAAATTATTAAAGACTAAATTCTCAATCATCATACCTTTATTTTCAGAGAATTTAAAGGAAATAGAATTTACAAGACCAGTATCTATACAATATATTTTTTTAAGATTAGCTATTTGAATTTTTACAGAAGGATCATATTTATTAACAGTATTTATTAAATAAGAAGATTCTGCATAGTCAATATATTCTTTAACAGTATCTGTTGCAATGCCTAAAGTTTTAGCTATATTTGTATAAGAAAATAATCTTCCGACATTGGATAAAATAAAGTATAATAAATCAAAAATATCTTTATTATTTCTAAGTTTATGAGTATAAATTATATCTTTTAAGTAAATTGTTTGAAAATAATTTTTAAGTAAATCATGTTTTAAACTTTCTTCTTTTTCTAAAACTACCCTTGGAAAAGATCCATATTGCAAATATTTTTCTATTAATTTTTTCTTTTCTATTATTGTTAAATTAGTTTTATTTTTAAATTTTAAAAATTCAGAAAAAGATAAAGGAGATATTGTTATTGAAAAATATCTTCCAGATAGTCTTGTGCTAATAACATTCTTTAATAATACAGCTGTAGAACCCGTTAGAATAAATTTAATTTTTTTATTTATATCATATTGTGTTTTTATTGTTTGTATCCAATAATCATAATTTTGAATTTCATCTATAAATACATAAAACTTATCTTTAATTTCATTTTCAACAATATAATTTTCTATTAAATCACTTAAAAAAGTTGGATCATCAGATTTACTTTGAAAAATAGGTTCATCTAAATTAATTAATAATATCCTTTTAGGATTTATTTTTAAAAAATCTATAATTTGTAGTAATATTGTTGATTTACCTGTTCTTCTTGCACCAAGAATAATAAGGGCTTCTTCTGCTGTTAAATATTTTTGAATTTCAAGATAATAATCTAATCTATTAATGCCTTGATTATAGGGTTTATTGAACCACCAAGGATTTTGTTTCTCTAATGCTCTTTTAATCAACTCATCCATTTTATAGATTATAATCGTCAGTAGTTTATAAAGTTATCGATTATAATTGCTAATATTTGAATGAAAAGATTTATATTACTACTCATAAGGAAATAATCAATGATAGAAATGCTAAGACCACCAACAAGAGAAAAACCAAATATATTAGCAATAGCTTTAAAAGAACATTCAAAAATTCGACCAATAATTCGACCAGAACAAAATCCAATAGATTCAAAATATATTATTCTTCCGCAAGGAAAGTATAGAGAGGTGAATTAACTTATCACTTCCCAAAATCAAATAATATGTCTGTCGCCAGGTTCGATGCTGATTCAGATGGGGCTAGCTTGGGCTGCGGCAGTATTCCATTCTATGGGTATCCTTCGCTCAGGGTACGAAAATTTTTCCACAGGAAATAAACAATGAAAAATAAAGAAATAGCAGATAAAATTATTGCAAAAGCAAGAATAGACTTTAAAGGAGATATTTCAATAAAGACAACTAATGAAACACCTTGTTTTGCTGGTGCAAATAATTTAAGAGGAAAAATAAATATTGCTTACAACCATAATTATCCACTACATAAAGTTCCAGTTAATAATTCATTCCCATTAGCATTGGAGGCAGTTGTAGCATATGAATCAGTTCATAGCACAGGATGTCCAATAAATGAGAGTAAAGATTTAAAGAGTAATGATTTCTTGATAATAAATCAAAATCATTTTGGTGAAGAAGATTTTGAATGGTTTGGAATAAAAGCTAAAATTAAGTTTATTCCTTATGGAAATGGTTATTAGAATATAAATAATATTTATTTGAACGTAATACTCTGATATCTCCCATAGGCGTTAAGTGTAATTTTAAGGGAAAAACTTTTAAATCTAATACTTCTGCAAATAATTAACCCTGTTAGACATTTGGCATAGCCCTGTCGAAGATTTATTCAAATAAATCTGCAGAATCTAGCGGCCAAATATAAAGGCTAGGGATAGCAGACTTTGGATCTGTTGACGGAGGTTCAAATCCTCCCAGGGCTATTAAAATAACAGTATGGTAACTGTAGGATTGCTATAAAAAAGATTAAGTTTATTGATATGCTAAATACTAAAAAATAACTTAAAAGAAAATAAAAAAGAACATAATTTTCTAAAAGAGTTAATACATATAAATCAAAAATTAGAAAACTATTAGTATAAATAGTTATGTTATTTAATGCTATTTAATTAGAATTATTGATTCTAACTCTCTCTCAAGTTAACATTTATTTGTAAAAAAAACTACTCCAAAAAGTCCTGTTTCTTAATTTTTAAAGGCAAATAAGTATCAGAAATAAAGGTAATACCCCTTGCACTTAATGACTGAATTTCTACTTTTCCTTTAAGCTCTTTCATTAATCTAAATTGCCTCAACCATGCCTTATTATCCTTAAACCATTCATAATCAGAAACTTGTTTCATTCTTGCTAGATCTTTATCCCCTAATTTAATTAGATGCTTTTTTAAATCATAATTTATTACATCATCACCAGTAATACCTATATATTTAACATTAGGTATGGTAAGCCTTTCAGAAGCATGTGCTAAAGCAATACTTCCATATTTTATGACAGAGTAAATATATGTCCCATAAATATCCCAATCACATAATACATAAATAGGTATATTATGCTCATTACTTAGTCTCTGTAATAATCTTCTAATTCCGCGGGTTGTTTGACCTTGTGAAGACATAATTATACAATTATGTTTATCCCAATATCTATCCTGATGCAGACGGTCCCACACAGCCATCTTCTCCATATAGATTATATATTTAGTATTAACTTTTTTAAATTCAATCTCTTCAACATTACTAGGAATTGACCACCCGCCCGATCCCATTTTAGACCAATCGATAGTATCTCCCCTATCCACAATAATTACTTTACCAGCAACAGAACCGCTTCTGTTAGCATTAATATGCAACTGTTCTCTAGAACAACCAGTAATTAATTCCATATCTTCTATAGCTGAATCAGTTTCAACTTGATCATCAACAATATTTATATTAGTATTAGGAATAGTTCTTTTTACTTGATAAAAAACATCTCTGAGAGAAACATGTTTATCAATATTTAATAATTCCTTACTAACTGCAGCAACCTCTAAAGTTTGCATAAATTTCTTAGCATGGCCCAAATTAAAGAATGACCTTGAAGCCATCTTATCTCCTAACTCCAATGTTCCTTTAGTTTTATTATAATTAATATTAGTCAATCCTCTAACTGGTAAAGTAATTGTAGGATTCTCTATTTTATTCACCTGTCTAACTAAATCCTTTCCCAATTCATACAAAGTCTCTTTAGCTTTCTGCAAGGGTGATTTGTTTTTCTTCTCCATCTTCAATCTCTTCCTTTAGTTTTTCATGACTTATCCCAACTAAAAGAGGTAAATTTTTCCTTAAACCCATCATTAATTTTTCATTTATCTTCTTAACATCATCTTCACTTAATTTAGAAATTGCTACAGCAACCTCAGGAATATATTTCTCAAACAAACCAGCTCTCTCTTTTTGTTCCTTAATTCTAACATTTTTTCTTATATATTTAGCTAAATCTCTACCACAATCCTGTAAAGCTAATTTCATTTCTTTAATTATATCTGGATAATGTGCAATAGCCTCTTTACTCTCAGAAGTAAAAGGCACCCAAACTGAAGCTATATGCACAACAATAACACAAGGACCAGTTGGTAATGCACCCTTGCTTTGATTTAAACCATAACTTCTCCAATTAGTTTCTAATATTGCTTTATTTATACTACAAGCCCCTTGTTGATATAACAAAGGCACTCTATTTGCCAAACGAACAACCTTAACAATCTCTTCTTTCTCCAAATCACCACCATAACACATTGAAACTTCAATCTGGAAGGGTATACCCCTATAAACAACAGGGCTTCTAGTCACAGCTGTATAAAATTCTGCTTTATATTCATTTCTTAAACTCTTATCTAATAACTGCTCACCTATTGGACTTAAACAATCTGTAGGTGGTGCCATTATTTTCACTTTTTGTATTGCATCAAATAAATGTTCTACTTCATTCCTAGCTATTGTTGATGGTCTTGATTTCTCATATATTCCAGCTTTATCACAAATTTCTTTAGCAACTTTATCACTAACCCTACAAAATTCACTTTGTAAAAATCCAGAGATAGATGAAGCAGAAGAAGACTTCAACATATTAATTAACACACCTAACTCAATACCATAAGGATGAGGTTTAATCTCTTTGCCTTGTTTAGGTAATTTATCTGTAGCTCTAGGATAAATTATTTTTTCATTCAAAGGATTTAAAAATTCAATCATACAATGAGGATTAGCAACAGAAGTTTGTTTTAAAAATTCTTCAACACCCTTCTTACCTTTTTGATATTTAGCTTCTAATTCAATCTCTAACTTAATACCATGCTCACTATCCCATTCAACTTGCTCATTTTTAACAATTTCAGCTTCATTAGTATTAGTATTCAGTTGCAAATAGAAATAATGTGCAGGACTATTCTTAGAGATTCTAGAAGTTATTTTTATACCTTTTCCTGTAGTCAACTGACCATACATTGCTGCTGCACTTATTCCTATACCTTGCTGACCTCTTTGCTGCCGTTTAGTATGAAACTTACTTCCATATAATAATTTACCAAAAATATTAGGAATCTGCTCTTTTACAATACCCGGACCATTATCCTCAACAATAATAATATACCTATCTTCTCTATCTTTAACAGCATGTATTTCTACCTTTAAACTTGGTAAAATCCCTGCTTCCTCAGCTGCATCTAAAGAATTGTGACAATAAACAGGCCCAACCCCTCCTAAAAAATTTTCACAATCAGGAACACTTATATCATAAACCCATTTACCTTTATAATCTATCTTCTCAATAGATTTTATATTCAACAAACCCAAATCTGAATCTAAAAAAACATCACAGCCTTCATATAAAGAGATTAATTGAGATTGTACGCATTTCTGTAAAGAACTTAAATATACATTTTGTTGATTAGATCTATTTATTGAATATTTTAATTTACTTTCTTTAACCGAAATAATAGAATCATTTACTGGAATTTTATTAATATTAGATTTACTTTGATTAGTATATATATATAAATAATAAGATTTAGAAAAAACAGTCTTAATTCTTAAAATTTCTCTCTTACTTTCTTTTGCTAAACCTTGACTATAACTTAAACCTAACATAGATAATAAAAACTGCAAATCTTCATGCAACTTCCTACTTACTGTTGCAGAAATAATTTTTTGTTTACTTAAATTATAAATATAACCTCCAGACTTCATAATCTCGAATATTTCACTACTTGGATAACCATCACCAGCAAGATATGCTAATAAAAAATCATATATATTGTTATAATTCATATTAAAAATATATTTTGAAATTTGTTTATTTTTAGCACCAATACCAAAATTTAAAATATGTTTCATGACAAAACCTAAAATTTTAGAATAACAAACAACATTTAAAGTAGATTTATGTACTTTAAGAATACTAGCATCTAAATTAAAAACCTTTTCTGCTAGATCCTTAACGAATAAGGCTATATCCAATTCATGTGAACCAAATGAAAAAGAAATTTTCACCAAATTATCTAAAATTGATCCCTCAGAAACATAAAACCCCATTAATCTTGCAAAATTTTTATCTAAGTTTATTATACAAGGGATTTTATTTCTAGACAAAGAAAAACCAATCTTAGAATTATCAAATTCGCTAAGGGGTATCTTTAATTCTCTTAATAAATTTAAAGGTAAATAACTAAATCTCTTAAAATCATTAATTTGATAATATTTCTCTTTAGGTAAAATAGACTTTAATTGTAAAATAAAAGATTCAGTAAAAACATTAGAAACATTATAAACATTAATTTTCTCGGTTAATTTTACATCCAAACATAATAATTCTTCTAACAAATTTAATTTAATTTCTTCTTTCTGAAATATCCAATTATTTCTCGGCACTACTACTGAATCACCATCTTTTAATTCCATTAATTTAACAGAACAAACTTTACCCTTTTTGAAAGTAAAAACTGAGTGATAAGGTGTTAATTCTACATACCTTCCACTTTCTAAAGTCAACCTAAATATATCACTATTCACTTTATGTCTATATAAACAACTAACTTTTTTAAAAGAAGATTTTAATGTTTTTGGATCAAAAGCCATTACCTCCACATTTTCATTTAATCTTAATTTTTCAAGATCTCCATCACGTAACAAACAAATTTCTTTTTTATTGATTTCAATAGAATTATCAATAAAATCACCAATTTTTACAATTTGTATATATCCATTTTTACGAATAACTAGTGGCATATCTTCTGTTAAGCTATTATCAACAGCCTCTTTGATTGTAGTCATCAAAGCCTTCAATGGATTATCAAAACCTAATAAATGTCTATTCTTTGCAAAAAACTCCGAAACAGAAATACTTCTTTGATTCTCTGCCATATACTCTGCTGCTACTTTTTCTGCCATTATCCTTGACAAAAAAATAATTCCTTTATAAAGTTATTCTCTTGAAAATAATATTAACTTGTGGTATAATAGTTTATTTAGAAAAAGAATCATTAATTTTTTTAGCAGAATAGTTTTTTATATTATAATGACCTTGAGCATATATTTATAAACAAATAAAATAAAAATATTTAGATGGAAAAAAGAGGACAAGTAATGATGTTCGTAATTATAGGAATAGTTATTTTAATCATAGCAATCACTGTTTTTTTTATACAGAGGTATATTTTAAAATCTGATCTAGAAAGGGAATTGGCTGAACATAGAAATGTTCCTTTAGAGGTTTTGCCTTTAGTAGAATCAACTGATTCTTGTCTGCAAACAATAATACAAGAGGCTGTAGATATTGTTGGTTTGCAAGGGGGTTATATAGACCTTCTCGAGGAGGATATACCTACATCTTCTTTTTCTCCATTAACAAAAAATTTGGAAATTCTTCCCAGTTTAAAAACGCCATTATGGTTTAGAGAAACACCAAATGGTATTCAAAAGACAGAAGTTCCAAGTCTAGAGGATATAGAAACAAATATTGAAGTCTATATCAATGAAAATTCTCAAAGATGTTTTAATAATTTATCTTATTATTCGCAATTTGGTTATACAATTGTGCAGAATAAAGCACCGTTAAGTACAATAGAAATTTATGATAAAAATATTTTAATGAGGGTTATTACACCAATAGAGATTTCATATAAAGAACAAATTTATCCTTTAAGTACTTTTTTAGTAGAGATGAAATCAAATTTAGGTTTGTTATATGATGTTGCTAATGAAATTATAAATACAGAAATCGATGAATATTTTTTAGAAAATATGACAATAGATATGCTGATAGCTTATGATTCTATAGTGCCTTTCTCTGGCACAAAATTTGATTGCTCAGAGGATGTTTGGTCAAAAAAAGATGTAATAAATAATTTTAAGGATATTTTGACACAAAATATTGCTGCAATAAAGATTAAGAATACTAAAAATAATGCTTTAGATAAATATTTTGAAGTAGATGCATTAGACTCCAGCCAAGATGTTTTTGTAGATTTTATGTATTCCTCGCTATGGCCAACAACAGTGGAGATTACACCATCAGAGGGAGATATTCTAAGATCTGACTCTACAGCTACTTCATCTTTAATCTCAAGATTCTTGTCATCTTTTGTTTGCATAAACAATCATCATTTTATCTATGATATAAAATATCCTGTTTTAGTTCGTATACAAGATGGAAATAATTATATATTTCAATTTGCAATAGAAGTTATTATAGACAATAATCAGCCAAGAAAAAATAATTTGATATTAGAAGAATATGAACAAGAAGAAGATAAAATATGTAAATTCTCAGATAAGGAAATAACTATTTTAACATATTATAAAAATTCATTTGATGAATTAATTCCATTGACTGATGTAGATTTATCTTTTAGATGTGGTACAGCAAACTGTAAACTTGATAAAACAAAATTAGATTATTATAATGATGCATCGCTAGTTACACAAGTACCATTGTGTTTTAATGGAATTGTAGAGGGAAATAAAGATGGATTTTTTAGTGGTAAATCCTTAATTTCTACTAATGAAGATCAATCTCAAGTCTCTGTAACTCTAGAACAAATTCAAATTAAACCTGTAAATGTTATTGTTATAGACAAAGATAAAGGAATACAAAGAGATGTATTTTCTTCAGAGCAAGTAATATTCTTTTTTACAAGCCTAGATAATGATTATTCTATAAATTATTTATATCCTGATTCAACTATACCCTTAATTCCTGGTACATATGAGGTTGTGGGTTTTATAACAGGAAATAGTACATGGCCAATTAGATTTGAAAAAAAGAAAATAGAAACTTGTATTGATGTTAAAAAAGAGGGTTTATTAGGAATTTTTAAGACTGAAGAAAAGTGTTTTACTACCGAGATTCCGGAATTAGAAATGGATTTGGCATTGAAGGGAGGAGAAATATTTAATTTTACTGTTAATAGATATGATCTATCGAGATCTTCAGCCTTAAATCTATATATTTTAGCAGAACCAATTCCATCTAATGTAGAGGATTTAGCGCAAATAAGTACAGAAATAGAAACAAATTATCTAAATCCATATTTCAAATATCCAGATTATGAAATCTAAAAATTTTGTAACAATAGTTTGTATGATTTTAATAATTATAACACCGTTTAGCGTAGCAATAGATAATCCATTTTTGTTTTCACAGCGTGCACAAGATTTAGGCGAGGCTGTTGTAGTAAATGTTGCTGGGCAAGAACCATTAATTATTAGACAAGCCTTGATAGAACAACAACCAGTTCCTGTTTTTGCTTATTTAAGAGGAGACACATTTACATCATTTTATTCTATTCAAGAGGTTACTCCAGAGACGAGCAAGGATATATTTACAGATATAAACAATATTCCTCCAATTAAAGATATCAGGATATTTCCTTTAGAAGACACGTTAGATAAAATAGATGGAATTCCAAAATATGTAAAACCAAAAAATGATAGATATAGCTTAAATAATCTAGGCTATGTAATAATTACACTTAAACAATTAGAATTAGAGACAGGAGAAAATATAACGCCGCATTATGATATTCCTAAGGAATTAGACCTAAAATTTCAGGCAAAGATTCTTTATGATCTTGAAAAGGGCTCTTTATTCGGAATATCATCACAGGATTTAATCCTACAAGAACTACCAGATGATGAGCAATTTGATAAGATTACGGCTGCTGGATTACAAGGAAATTCTTTTTTTAATGAACGCGGTTATCTAAGGGCTACATCAATCGAACCTGGAAGGGTAAAATTTTCTGTTTACAATAAAGATCTTAACCTAATCACTGTATTTTTTCCATCGAAAGCAGTTTCAGAAAGGGAACGATTAACAACATTTACCCTGTCTGAGGGCCAAACATCAGATGCTATGACTTTATCATATCTGAGTAATCCATTTACAGATACATTTCGAGTTAAAGTAAATCAGGCAATAACTCCGCAAGATAAGGCGTACTTAGAGGTTTTTTCAAATGGTCAAACTAAAAAAGTAGTTGGCGTAAGAAATTCTCCATTATATTCTGGTTCAAATTGGATTGTTGAAGAAATAAAAGATAATGGCATTGACACGTCTATTTCAGCAGAAAATTTAAAGAAATTTCATTTAGATCCTTCCAATATACAAAATCTTGGAGAAATATCAATAGCACATTATTCTGTTACTTTAAAAAATAAATTTACTGGAAGTATAAAAGTATTAGATTCTGAACAATTAAGAAAAGGAGATGCTGCTTTTGATGTAATTACCGAGGTAATCTCTGATGAAGAGGCTGTTGCAAAAGAGGATAAATATTGCAAGGTTATAGAAATTACACCAGAAGATACAGAAAGAAGGATTCAAGATCCAGCTTGTGCTGCAATATCAAATTATAAGCAACTAGTAAATGAATATCCTTCTTCTAATCTAATAGAGGGTACATATATGAATATAGGTAAAATATATTCTCAAAATTTAATAGATTGGGCTCCATGCTTACCAGAGTATTTTAATGAAGGATTATGTTTGGCCTACAAAGAAGATATGATTGATTTATCCCGTTATTATTATGATAAGGTTATAAAACTAGGTGGAACAAAAAGATCAGAAGCCGAACATGAATTGCTTAGACAAACAAGTTCAACATCAAAAGAAGTATATCTTGAAGATGAGTTTGTTTCAGTTCGATTATTAGAAGTAAAAAAATTAACAAATCAAGACAAAGGTTTTACAAAAATATCAGTTGAAAACCAACAGCCAATAACATATTATATAAATGACTTACTAAAGGATGAACAGGGAAATACAATAACTGGTTATGATGAATATGCTAAACAATTTAGTTATTTAATTAAGGATTTAGATTCTAGTTCTGTTACTTTGCAAAAATTTTATACAACACAGAATATGCCAAATGTCAGGGCAGAATTAATGCAATATATTGAAAATAATCTGTATAGCTCTTCTCTCTTCGGTGGAACAATAAATCCTGTAAAAAGTATCCCACAAATTATTACATATTACACAGATCCTATGCAAAGAAATTATGTTTCTAAAAATATATTAGTATCGGAAATTAATACAAAAAAAGAGGTTTCAGTTACTGTTCTTCCTGGTGTTGGTGAGGCATATTCTATATCTAATTTTACATTAAAAGTGGATATAGAGCCAAGACCATTTGATTTTACGCCCTCACAATTAAATAAACAAATTGAGGCTTTAAACTCAGCAATAGATCTTTTATCTAAAATAACTGATAAGTTAGATTCTATAGTGAAAACATGGAAAAAAACTTGCTTAGTTACCTTTACAGTTTTAACACTAAAGAATTCATTTTTCTCTGGAACATCAAGAAATCTTGCTAGAAAGGATGTTGCAGATTACTATAAACAAGAATGTTTAACTAAGGTAAGTTCTGGAGAATTTTCTACAGTGGATTCTTGTTATTTTCATTATTCTGATGAAATAAATCAGGCAACAGATAGAAATCAAGAAGCAATAGAGGGTGTAAATGAAAGATTAGAGGGAAAAACCCCTGATGAATTAGCTATTGATGATGAGCAATTTAGAAAATATAGAGAAGCTGGGGGAACAATCACTGATTATAGGGATTATTTGCGCTATAAAGAGTTTGAAAATGATGATTCTGATTTTAGTAGATATATTATTGAAAAAAATAAAAAAATTGATGTTGAATCTAAAATAAATGCGTATAATGCAGCACAAATTTATGTCAACGAAAATAAACAAATGCTTTTTGGTGATAAAGAAATTGATCCTGAAATAGAAGCAGCCACAATAAAAGCTGTATTAGATTCAAAGGAAAATCCTGTAGATATTAAAAATTTAGTTGAGATAGATAATATACAAATAATTGATCCAAATTCAAAAACAGCATTTTTATATGTTACTGATGCTCAACATATTACTAGAACATTAGAATTAGAACAGATAACAGAATTGCAAAGATTAGCTTATCAATCTGGAGGGATAAAATCTTTAATTGCTATAGAAAAGGCAAAATATCCGGGTTTAGATGATGCAAATATTGCAGCAAAATTATATGGCAAAGAAGGAACACAATATGCACTTGATAAATATGGTAAGAAAATATATGTTGAAAAAAAATTTATCTCTACAGACCCAATAGAATTATCTCTTAAAACAAATATTGCAGCAAGATTACTTGCAAAACCTGAAACAAATGAGGAACTTATAGCTGGAGCAACATATCAAGATTTTAAAATGTATACCTCTTCAATAACTACTCAAGGTTCAGGCTTAAAAAATATTGGATTTAAAGGAAATAAGATAACAGCACCTTATGATTCAGATGGTTTGCCTTTATGTTTTCCTACAAAGGGTGGAAATTATGTACAAGCATTAGAATGGTATAAAGACGGCAGAGCAAAAACATTTAGGGTATTAAATGTTGGTGCAGATGGAATTATGGATTGTGGCAGGGGAGATGATTCTACAATTTATACGGAATATCAACTAAAATTATTAGATTACAGTTCAAAGGACTCAGAGTTTAGAAAGATCTTAGATAATGCACAAAGATGTAAAACACAAAATCAAAGAGTAGGTTCAATTGATGGTAAGGAAATAATTTGTAGTTTTGATCTAGCACAAGCAATAGAACTAAATAAAAATCCTTCTTGTATAGATATTATGTCACCTACTGATTGTAGGATATTATATAATGCCTGTGACCCTGTAATGTGTCCGAAATCACGTTGTAATTTTGGGGGTCAATATCAGATAGAAAATGTTATTGGGTCTGGAATTATTGGCTCATCAATGTTATGTTTACCAAACTTTCCAGAGGTAGCTATGCCTGTTTGTCTTACTGGAATATTAGCAGGCTTAAATAATATTAAGTCTTTGTTAGAGCAATATAAAAGTTGTTTAGAGGTAAATCTTAAAGAGGGAAAAAATGTTGGTTTATGTGATTATATTAGAAGCGTTGGTATCTGTGAATTATTATGGAATGAAGCAACTATTTTATTAGAGAATAGGGGGGGTATTATTAATTGGGTTAAAGAAAAGATCTCTGGAAAAACAGGTGGAGGAGAATATCTTTCTTTCCAAAGCAGTTTTGATAATATTGGAAATTCCTTTAATTTTTTTACAACACAATACTCCAATACCTATTTAGCTGGATTTCAAGGGAAATCAACAAAAGAAATTGGTACTGCTGTATGTAGAATGTCTGTTAACGGTCATTTTCCATCAATAGGTGAGGTTTTGGATAGACTATCAGAACCCGAGGATCCCCCACAATTTACAGCTTGGTTTGAATCAGCTCCTTACGTTACTGAGGCAGGAGATGCATGGGGTGGAATAAGAGGAGCATCTTTCTTAACACCAGGAGAATACAATATTTACACTGTATTCTATCACATTTATGCAGGAAATGGATTCCCAGATGCTCAGAGTTTTGTGTCAGGAATAACAACAAAACAAAATTCAAGGGATGTACAATATGCTGTTTATCTGACTAATGATCGTGGGGATGAATTATATGTTACTACAAATCCAGAAACAGATGGGCGTATTTGGGTAACAATACCAACAGGTCAAGCCTCTGATCAGACAATTCATACAGTGGCAAAAGCTGGCTTAGATAAGATCTGTGTTGTAATACAGGGCAAAAAAATATGTGGATTTGGAGCAGTTTCCAGTGATATGGCTTATACCTTGTTTAAGGATGCTATTACAGGTGATGAGGTAGAAAGAGAGATTAATACAGCAGAGGAATGTGTCCCAGAACATGGAGAATTGTCTCCATCTTTAGGTTCTTTAACTTTGCCTCAAGAATATGGTTTGTTATCTACTGGAATAACAAGAACATGTGCAATAGATAGACCAACCCCTGATTTAAACAGATGGAGAAATGTTGGTAGTTGTGGTAAGAGTGAAGATGGCATTGATTTTGGTTATTGTTGGTTAGATGTAAATACAATAGATATAAAAAATATGGAAAAAAAACAGGAATTATTGCAATCCTTAAAACAAGCTGATAAGATCTCAGATATTTCTAAACAATTTAATCTAATTAATTCAGAACTAAGCTCAAAGATTTTATCTAAATTAAACCAAGAAAGGGATCAAATTTTAAGTTCGTTAGAGAATTTATTTTTAAGTCTAACAACAAGAACCGCAACACCTTATTTAACACAAACTTCTTCAAAAAGTTTTTGCCAAACTAATGGTTTTACAATTTCTGGATTATCAGGTGATCCGTATCTTTACAAGTGTACAACTCCTAATTTTGCTCAGGGATGTGACACAAGAAATAATGAAATTATAAAAGAATTCAATTTAGATGCATATTCTTCAAATGTGGCTGTAAAAGATATTACAAGTAAATGTGAAGGCGTTGAAAAAGATTCAACTCTTTCAGAGCTAACATAATGAAAATAAAACAGATAATTATCATAATAAGTATTTCTTTATTATTTATTACAACATCCTTAGCCATTACGGTTTGCGAAGGGTTATCTGAAGATTTTAAATGTATTGGAGAAAAAGAAACTTGTAATGGAAAAGTTATTGAGAATACAAACTGCGCTAATTCTTTAAAATGTTGTCAATCTGTTTCTTCCGTAGTAGCAAGTGCATGTGAATCGCAAGGATATAGATGTTTTGATTCCTTGCTACAATTCTGTGAGGGTATGACTCTTACAGATATTGCATGTTCAAAATCAAATTATAAATGTTGTAATGGTCTAATTAAATATAAAGAAACCTCACAACTTATACAAGCCTATGATTTTTGCAGATCTGATAATTATGATCAATATTCTCAGGAGATTTGTAAAGAAATAGAAAATTATAATTCTTTAAGAACAAATCTTGAAGGTACAGATTATACATATCTTCATGTTATATATGGTTCTATAAGTCCAGATATTAGTGCAAAGGCCTTATTTGATCAAGCTGAGGGCTTTCAAAAGATTGCAGCAGTAAAGAGGAGTTATCTATTTCCTCAAGATTCAACTACTAGCATAAATGCAGAAGGAAGTCAATATATGGATGCTGTTTTTTTTGCAGAGAAAGGACCTAGTATGGTTCAAACCTCTCTTTTGGCAACAATAAAAGATAAATCTAAATCTTATTATGTGAATTATTTTATTGAATTAAGAAGCTCTTCTACAAGGTTAAATATATTAAATGAAAGAGAATTAATTTATTCTTCTGGAGGGCCAGATAAAATAACAAGAAAAAACACTAAATATCTTGGAGATTTTAAAAATCTTGGAAATTTTAATTACAATGATATTACTAAGGTTGTTTTAGAGGTTTATGATTCTCAAAATGGAAATTATTTGTTTAAAAGAGAATATTCATTTCTGTCTGATATGGGAAAAGAATCAGAAGGTGTGGCTACCAAAACTGATTTTATTGATGTAAAAATAACAAACAATGGTTTAGAGATCTCTATTAAACCTGATTCAGATGAAGCAAACAAGAATTATTTTTATCAGTTTGAAATATTTTCTGATGGTGGGAGTAGTATTCCTTATCCTTCTTCGAGGTTTACTTACAATGGCTTAAAAAATACAGTAATTTCAAATCAAGAATTAACAAAATTAAATGGAAGAATTTCTAGAATTATTTTAAAGGCTTATGAAACTACAACCTCAACAACCTCTTTATATGAAAGAGAGAAATATTTAGAAAAGAGTATAGCTTCAGGAGATTATTGCCAAAGCCAATGTGATAGGGGTTTATGTTCAGAAGAAAAATGTCGTAGTATTTCTGGGTGTAAACCAGAGACAAGGACCTTAAATTTTATATCTACTATGGGGGGTTATGCAAATGTAAAATGTGTGGTTGATATATCTTCTTATTCTGGATCTGGTGATTTTTTGAACAGAATAAAAAAGAGTCCGTATTGGCCATATATCGAAGAAGTTTCTAAAATTTATGACAAAGAAATAGCAGCTATGGTTGTTGGTATCATGTCTATTGAAAATAATGGGTTAGATCCACTATTAAAAAATAAAGATAGTGATGCAGCTGGATTAATGCAATTTATGGCGAGTACAGCAAAAGATAATCATTTAAAAGTAACCTGTGCAGGAAAAGATGAACTTTGTAATCCTAATTGTGATGAAAGATGTGATCCACAAAAATCAATATTAGCTGGAGCAAAGTTTATCAAAGAAATTTATGATAAGGCAAGTTCATGTAGCGAAGAAAAAAAATATGAAATAATATATTATAGATATAATTCAGGTGGTAAACCTGATTGTTATTGTACAAAATCATTAGAAGATTGTATTCCTACAAGTTTGCTATTTAGAGCTCCTAAATTAGAGGCTTATACTTCAACAATACTTAGTGTAAGAAATTGTGCTTATAAAGAATTAGGGGGAACAGGTCATCAAGATTGGGCTTGTTCTACACCCTCTTCGAGTACACAGCCTTCAGTTATATCAAAAAATACTTGTGAATCACAAGGATTTTTTTGTTTTGATGCTACAGAAGAAAAATGTGTAGGACAAGAGAATACTGGCTTATCATGTTTAGAAGACGACCTTAGTTGCTGTCAATCACAACCTAAACGCAAATCAATAGATGATTTTAATGAAGAGTGTCAGAATGAATGTGAAAAAACAAGAAAAGAAGAATCAAGTTGGTTATTATCGGGGCTAGATGTTATTCTAGATATATGTACACAAGAATATTGCACAGCAAAAAATTGCATATTTAAAGAAAATTCGTGCGTTTATGATTCTACTAAACAAATAACAAAAACAGAATTAAGTGAAGTAGATCAAAAAGCAAAAGTGTCATCAAATGTTTTAAACAACCTTCCAAAGTCAGAAGAAATAGATCGTTATTTTTGTGATAGTTTAAAAGATTATGTTGAAAATGTTAGATCTAAAAAGGAAGATTTCTATGGTTATATAATAGATAGCAAAAAAAATAAAGAACTAACTCAAATATACGGTTCTTCTGCAGAAAATATATTTAGAGAAGGAAAAATTCAAAAAAAAGATATTTTCTTAGGTTATGGACCGATTTATTTACATGAGCTAGTAATGCCTTATTTATCTTGCGTAGAAGCAGACATAGAAGTATCATGTCCAGGTTACTTAATTAATAATATTCAAGATTTTATGTCTGGTGAAAATCAAAAAGGAAGAGATTCAATTAGACAATTTGAATTAAATTGTGCGAGTAATCCAAAATGTAGTTGTTTATTGGATAAAAATAGATATTGTTCAAAACATATGTTTGGCATAGCAATAGATATTAATCCAGAAGATAATCCACTTTGTGAATCTGAAGATTGTATTGATCAATATGATCTCCCACCATGTTTTATTGCTTCCTTTGAAAGATATGGTTTTCAATGGGGAGGAAGATCTTTTGGTTCAGATTATCTAGATTATATGCATTTTGATTTAGCTATAGATCCAATCAGATTTGGGAAATTTTATAAAGATACGACTGTAATATGAAATTTAAAAAATATTTTCCAACATTATTAAGTATTTTAACAGTAATTTTAATACCTTATTTCCTTTACAAAATAAGAAATTTATTAAAATTTACAATAGAGTCATTATCTAATTATTCCCCAAGACTATTAGACTTACAAAATTCCCTAACAACCAATATAACTCTACAAGAAACATTAAATATTCAAAACGAACTTTCATCAATTCATTTTGCAACACAAAAGGCATTGGCAATAAACTATTTCTTACTTCCAATTGGAATATTTTTAATATGGATTTTAACAGAAGGATTTTCTTGGAAAATAAAAAATAAAGTTAAATTATCTACATTCACATTATATTCATTGCCTTTATTTATTTTATTATATTTATTTATTCTACAATTATTAGAATTAATATCAGCTGTATTTTTTTATACAGAATTTAATATTATTTATTTGTTAATTTCAGGGCTATTTTTATTAGTATATTCATATATAGCTTTTATTAGTTTATCAGTTAAAAAGAATTTTATGCAGAATTTAAGGGCAGCAAAAGATAATATAAGATTATTTCCTGAATTTTTCTTATTTATAATTACTACAGTTTTAGTTTTAATTTCAATGATAATTATTTATATTTTTTTATCAGCAGATTATTCAATAATTATTCCATTTATTGTTTTAATTATATTAACTCTATTATTAATCTGGCAAAAGAATAGATTAATTAAGAAAATATTATTTTTTTAAAAAAACCTTAAAGGCAATTAAAAAAGGAGATATAATCCATTTCAATTGCCCATAGAGTATTGACAATTAAAAAAATAACACATTAACTACAAAAGGAGACGCAAATCTAGTTTATTTAGATGAAAAACTAAATATTTTACTAGAACAAAGTTTTTAGAATCCTTATTTAACTTGTAAATTTAATATAAGAATGAATTGTTAAGATCTATACCTTTGATTTGTTTCGAGAATTATGCTCTCTGTTTCTTGATCATTCAAAATTCTATCTAAAAGAAATATTTCAGCATATTTTAATTTTTTATTGTTTATTCCTTTTTTTGCTCTTTCTTCAAAAGAGGGTAATCTATCTCTTTCTAAAGCAAATTTGTTTAGAATAGCTAATATTTCTCTATCACGAGGTATTCCTAAATATCCATTTACGCTTCTGTTTTGAGAATTATCTTCTAATAAGTGCCCTCTTTTACGAAGCAAACCATACTTTTTAGCATTTTTTGTTCTTATCAGTAAAATATTCATAAATCTTTCATAATGTAAATCTAAATCAAGGAAATGATCTTTAATAATCCATATTTGTCTCCTTAAATCTTCTTTTCTTGTATTTGGTGTTAAAGTTATGAAAGAAGGCATAAAATTAAAATTTGAATATTTAGACTTTAGCTCTTTTAATATTTCTAAAGCTTGCATATTCTGTTCAGCTGTAATCCCTTTTTCTAATTCTTGTAAAGTATTATCTGAAAAACTTTCAAAACCTGAAAAGAGTATAAAATTAATTAAAGGATTTTGTTCAATAATTTTCTTTATTTTTTCATACTCTACTGGAACAAAATCAGGTCTAAAATCAAACATCAAATTAGATACCGTTTTATCAAGACCTTCTTCTTTCATTTTCAATAATAATTGTTCTAAATTTATTAGTGGCATTTCGTCTATTAAATGCAATTCTATATTCTTTTTAGTCCAACTTCTTTGAAGTCTTATTTCCTCAATAGTAGCTTGTAAACTTCGCTTAGTGTATATTGGTTCTTTTTCTCTTATACTGCAATAATTACACCTTCCTATGCAACCCAATCCTCCTAAAACATAGGCTGTGTTGAAATCGAATGTTTGAATATTCCATTTAAAACTAGCAGGAAATATAAACTCCCAATCTCTAGGTGGATAAATAATTCCATTTTTAATTATTTTTTTACCTTCTTTCCAGGTTAAATTGGGAACATTATAAGTCTCTCCTAACATTAAACCCCTTATCGTGTCATCACCCATGCCTGTACAAACATAATCAACAAACTCAAAAGCAGCAAGTATCTCATCTTTTAACTCAGTAGCTGTAGTACCACCAAATAAGATCTTAGAATTAGGATGTTTATCTTTTAATCTTTCGGCTAATAATAAACCAGCTTCATAGTTTTTATCTAACAATGAAAAACCGTATATATCTGAAGGAGGTATCTCATCGCAAAGATCTGAAGATAAATTATCTTGTCTAGAAAAGTCGTAAGCTCCAATTTCTGAAGCATCAATATCCATTTGCATTAAAGTATAAATTAATCTAGAAACGCCATAATTAATGTTTTTTGTTCTAAATGTTATAGGTCTAGAATTGAATAATGAAAGTAATTTTTTTATGTGCTTTCTTTCCAATATTTAAATTCGCTTCTGATATCATTTCCAAATTGTGTTTTACTTAATTGGTTTATATCAATAGATAGTTTAAATTCTTTTATAAATTCTAAAAATATCTTTTTGCCATATTTATTGATTAAATATTCTACAAAACAAGGTGCAATGACATAATTTTTAATCTGCATTTCTTTCAATTCTTTATTTTTTTCAAATAAATCTAAATTATACTCTTTAGCTTTTTCTTTCTTTCTTCTAAATTTTCGGAGAGATATACCGCAACACCTTCATTAATCCAAATTGGAACAAAAGGAGATAAAGTATTAGTATAAATATGGCTCATTTCATGCTTAAGGACTTGTTCAAAACATTCTTTCTTATGTAATGTAAGAGTTTCAATTAAATTTTTACTAAAAATCCATAGATGATGTTTACTTGCAGTACCTACCATCCAATTTTGAAATTCTCCCTTATAAAATTCAAATTCATGAGGAGAATAAATTATCTGTACACTTAATTTAGGTTTTATTTCAAAGAATTCGTTTAATTCTATGATCTTTTTATGGATTATAGGTTCAACTTCTAGAATTTCCTTTTCTTCTAAAGCCATTACACTGAATTGTTCGAATTTTCGTATCATAGTAAAAATAAAAAATTAAGAAGTGTACTGACAAAAGTAACAACCACTGTTGCATGCGTGACAGTCACAGCTATATTCTTTGCTGTTTTGTTCTCCAATAGGTGTTTTCCCTTTCTTTAGCCTTATGAAAATTCGCCCTTGTTATTTCTAAGTCTAATTCAGTAACATCTTCTGCTAAAAATTCTAATTCTTGTGTCATTTTTACCCCCTCCATCTTAAGATAAATATAAAAAACCAGAGTCATATATACGAGATATGAAGTTTCTTATGTTACTTTGCTCTTCTTGACTATTGCCTTCTTTATTTATTATGTCTTCCATTTTAAATATTTTGTATCTGGAACATAAATAAACTACATATTTTGCTTCTTCTGGTGAAACTTCTAAGGACCTATTTATCTCTTTCTCTTTTTCGTCTAAAGGAATAGATTTCAAATTTTTTTTCAAAAATTTAGTTAAACTAAACAAATCATCCACAGAATTTACAGCTTCTCTTATTTTTTCACCAATAACTATTTGCATATTTCTTCCTCTCCTTTTATTTATAGGTCTGTGTAATACAAAAAGCGTAAGCAGTATTTATAAAAAAAATGCGGAGGACAGGGTTCGAACCTGCGTAGGCACTAAGCCACTAGGTCCTAAGCCTAGCCCGTCTAGTCTATGATAGCCCTTATCTTTTGCGAATCTCGCACAAACACTTTTATTAATTTTTGTTGGTTCTCTTTGTTAAGACTTATTCTGAACCAACCAGGAATTGTAATTTTACCATCTTTTCTATAATATTTATCTTTCGAATTAATGGTTATTTTTCCTGTTTTAATGCCCAAGGAAGTAAAAATTTCTTTCAGATCTTGAAGGAACAAATTCAAATCTTTTTTATATTTTATCCACTTGGATTGTTTTATTTTAAGCCCTCTTAATGTATTTTTCTTTTCTTTTCTTATACTTTCTGCTTCATCATCGATCAAAGCAGCTAAATATTGAACTTGTTTTTCTTTACTTCCATATTTTATCCAATCAGGCACTCTATAAGACTGAATAGCTTTATCTCCTGAAGGAGCTCCAAGATCTATCAATTTTCTAGCAAAAGAGGTATTATTGTAACGTAACAATAATTTATTTCGTTCTTCAAAAGCATAATTTTTATAAGGCAAAATGCCAATTTCTTCTTTTATAATTTTTTGTGTTTTCATTAATTTTTCACTATCCTTTGAATAAAACCTAACTCTTGCTCCACTTTTATTCGGATTTTCATTTATGTTACCATCAAAACTAGCATGAGCTACTAATCTTGCCCACACAGCTGATAGATTTTTATGGGCTATCATATTTGACCACTCCGGCACCTCCGCATAATAAAATAGAAAATTCATTCATTTAAATAGTTTATGTGTCTTTGTCAAATGCAATTTCACAAAACTTACTAAAGCTTACCAATAGCTTTCAAATACTCTCTTGCCTCTCTTTTAAAATCATCTTTAAATCTATTCTTAAATAAACTTCTAGAAGCAATAATTTGGGAATCAATCAACATTTTTTGTTGTTGAAAATACTTATTATCTTCTCTCATCCTTTCTGCATAGAACTTTACATAATCTATCATAAAATCACCTTCTTATATTCTTTAAATCTTTCTTCATTTAAAATAGGCATTAACAGATCTACATTCTCAGTTCTCTTGTTCTTCCAGTAGAAATACTAACAATTAAATAATCTGAATATTCTTTAAAAACTTCTAGGAAATGTTTTACAAATAGATCTAACTCAGTTGATTCTCTATTTATTACAATAACATCTCCCTCTAAAGTATAACCCTTCATCAATACTATAGAACAAAGCTAGTTTATATGTTTTAGGTCTATTTGGTGTACTAAAAATCTTCATCTATGTTTTTTTCTTCAGAAGGATTATATTCTTCTTCGTTAATTTCATCTAATTCTTTTTCAATTATTTTATTTGCTTCTTCACTTTCACCCTTAATTTCAAATTTAATAGCTTTTTCTATTTTAGAAATATCCATCTCTAGTTCAGTTAATAGTTCCATAGAGCCCTCTAATGCCTTTTTTCTTGCAGAAGAATTCTCAGAATTTAATGTTTCAGTCAACAATTTTTTTAATTCCATTAACAAGGGGTTCATTTTTTTCCTGGTTTTTGCCAATTGTAATGTCTTAATTTAGCAGTTTCTCCAAATCCACAACTAGCGCAAACCTTTTTTTTAATATGATATGCACTTTTACCACATCGTCTGCACCTAATAGAGTTTTTTTTTCCGTTTTTTTTACCTAATGACGCAGTTCCCATTTTTATGCTGGCGATATAAATACAACCATATCTCCTCTAATAAATATAGTGCCTAGCTTTCTTTTGACTTCTCCATCTACCTTTTCTTCTCCATCTTCAAGTACAGTATTAACATGTATGTCAAAAGCTTTTAATTTTCCTACTAATTGTTTATTGTTTTTCAACTCAACAATAACATTTTTTCCCCTTGCCTCATTAAGGGTATCTAAAGGCCTTAATTGTTCCATTATACTACCTCCGAATTAATGCTAAATGCTAGTATCTTTTATATATAAATCTTTTTATAGTTTTTATTACATCTTAAAAAAGATTATTATGGTTCTAGTTGACAGCAAAAATCTTAACGAATTATATAATTTTAAAAGAAATGATTTGAATGAACAAAATTAATTATGAATTTACTTTACAATAAATCTTTGTTTTAAAAAATGTTCTAAAAAATCTTTTATTTTAATTAATAAATAAAATTGATTATTTAAAATTTAAAAAAATTTATCTAGAAAACATTAAAAAATTATAAAATGTTAAGCTAAATATGATGATAAGTTTCTTTGAAGAGTTTCTTAATGATTCTTGCCTTAAGAAATTAGGTTTGATTGACTTTGACACTAAAATTTATCTTGGAGCCAAGGATATTGGGTATTAGTAAACATATAAAAAAGACTAAAATAACTTTTTTTGAATGTTTTATTTTTATTTTGCTTAGATCAACTGAGTTGATATGTGAAACATACTTAAAAATTTTTTGAAAGGAAAACTTTATATAGTATGTTCCATTAATGTAATATATGTTACAAAAAAGTAGTATGTCTAAAACTTTGGAAGTGTTTTTTGATAATCCTATGAAAGAATTTTATCTTATGGAGCTTAGTCATTTTTTAGGTCTTGCTCATACTTCTATTAAGAAAAACTTGGTACAATTGACTAGATTAGGGTTTATAACTGAAAAAATAATTAAAAGAGGTAAAAGAAAGTTTCCTGTGTATAAATCAAATATTGAAAATAAAAATTTTAAAAAGTATAAAATAATTTCTAATTTGTCTATTCTTTCTGAATCTGGATTAATAGAATATTTAGAAGAAAAATTGTTTCCTAAGGTTATTGTTTTATTTGGAAGCTATAGAAAAGGGGAAGATATGATAGATAGTGATATAGATCTATTTGTTGAATGTAAAAAAGAAGAATTAAATCTGAGTTTGTTTGAAAAAAAATTAAAAAGAAAAATACAATTACATTTTAAAGAAGATTTTAACTCTTTTCCTAAGGAATTAAAGAATAATATAATTAATGGAATTGTTTTGTATGGTTTTTTAGAGGGCTGTAAATGATTACTAAAACTCAACCTGACAAACAGAAAGCAGAATCTTTAAAGAAAATGGCTGAAATTACTTTACAGAGATTAGAAGAGATGGATTTAGTTAAATATCCAAGTAATACTCTTAATGATTATTATGGACAGCATCCATAAATTAATGAAGGCGCTTACTTTATTAGAAGGTGTTAAAATTAGAGGAGAAGGTGCTCATCAAGAATTAATTGATTATATTTCTAAAAAACATTCTCTAAATGAGCAAGAAAGATTATTTCTTCAACAAATGAGAGATTATAGGAATAGAATCTCTTATGAAGGATTTATAGTGCACCAAAATTATATTTTAATTAATAAAAGTAAAATTGTTGAAATTATTGAAAATTTAAAAAAATTATTGAAAAACCTTTAAAAATAGAAAGGTAATATGGTATCTATGTTAAATCCTAAACAGAAGGCTTATGTTAATTTAGATTTGAAGGATCCAAAAAATGGTGAATATTTGCTAACTGTTTATCATTTGGTTCCTAATAAATTAAATATGTTGCAAGCTGCTGCTGAGGTTGCTGCAGAATCTTCTACTGGAACTAATTTTAAAGTAAATACTGAAACTGCTTTTTCTCGTGAGATGAATGCTTTGGTTTACAAAGTAGATACAAAGAAAAATTTAGTTTGGATTGCTTATCCTTGGAGAATTTTTGATAGAAATGGAAATGTACAGAATATTTTAACTTACGTTGTTGGAAATGTTTTAGGAATGAAAGAAGTTAAGGCTTTAAAACTATTAGATGTTTGGTTTCCTTCTGCTATGCTAGAACAGTATGATGGACCTAGTTATACTTTAGATGATATGAGAAAATACTTGAATGTTTACGGTAGACCAATTTTAGGTACAATAATTAAACCAAAGATTGGATTAACATCTGCTGAATATGCTGAGGTTTGTTATGATTTTTGGGTTGGTGGTGGTGATTTTGTTAAGAATGATGAGCCACAAGCAGATCAAGACTTTTGTCCTTATGATAAAATGGTTAAGCATGTAAAAGAGGCTATGGATAAAGCTGTTAAAAAAACTGGAAAGAAAAAAATTCATTCATTTAATGTTTCTGCAGCAGATTTTGATACTATGATTAAAAGATGTGAGATGATAAGAAAAACCTTTGAGAAAGGAAGTTATGCTTTTTTAATAGATGGGATTACTGCTGGATGGATGTCTGTACAGACTTTAAGAAGAAAATATCCTGATGTATTTATTCATTTTCATAGGGCTTCGCATGGTGCTTATACAAGACGGGAGAATCCTTTTGGTTTTTCTGTTTTAGTTTTATCTAAGTTTGCTAGACTAGCTGGTGCCTCCGGGATACATACTGGAACTGCTGGTGTTGGAAAAATGAGTGGCAGTCCTGGAGAGGATATTATTGCTGCGCATAATATTTTACATTTAAAAGAGAGAGGTTATTTTTTTGATCAGTTGTGGGGTAAGGTACAAGCAAATGATAAAGATTTAATTGAAAATGTTCATAAAGATTTAGCACATCATGTTGTATTAGATGATGATTCTTGGAGGGGTGTTAAGAAATGCTGTCCAATTATATCAGGTGGTTTAAACCCTACTTTGTTAAAACCATTTATTGCAGTCATGGGTAATGTTGATTTTATTACTACTATGGGTGCTGGTTGCCATGCTCATCCTTGGGGAACCCAAGCAGGAGCTAAGGCTTTAGTTCAATCTTGTGAGGCTTATAAGAAAAAAATAGATATTAAGAAATATGCTAGGAATCATAAAGAGTTAGCTGAAGCAATTAAGTTTTTTTCTAACAGAAAGATTTAAATATTAAAACGTATTTATGTTTTTATATAATTAGGAGGAAAAATGGTGTCTATAACTCTATCTGTACCTGAAGATGTTCATGATTTAATGAAGAAATTTCCAGAAGTGAATTGGAGTGGGTTAGTAAGGACTTGTATAACTGAAAAAGCTAAAACTCTTGAAATAAAAGAAGAAATGCTAAAAAAACTAGGCGAAGAAAAAGAATTTAATGATTGGGCTGTAAAGTTAGTTAGAGAAGGAAGAAAAAGATGAAGATAGTTGTGAATACAAATATCTTATTTAGTTTTTTTTGGCAAAAATCTTTAACAAGAAAATTATTAATAACCTCCAGTTTAGATCTTATTTCCCCTGAATTTGCTTTATTTGAAATTGAAAAATATTCGCAAGATATAATTGAAAAAATTAAAATTACTAAAAAAGAGTTTGATGTGCGATTTAAAGAATTAAAAGAAATTGTTGAATTTGTCGATAAAAAGGAATATTATCAATTTTTGAAAGATGCTGAAATAATTTCTTCAGATAAAGATGATTCTGATTTTTTTGCATTGTGTTTGAAAAATTCTTGTTTTTTGTGGAGTAATGATTTAATTTTGAAAAATCAAAAAAAAGTAGAAGTTTTATCTACAAAGGATATTATAGAGATAATATTTTAATTATTAAATTTTTTAAAAATTCTGAAAAAAGTAGCTTAGGACTTTCTATTTATTACTTTATTTTGAATTAGTAAAAAAAGTTTTCAAAGAAAAAAGAAACTAAATTAAATATAGTTTTATTTTTAATAAAACTACAAATTTTCTTTTAAAGCCTTTTTCTCTAATTTATCTAAAAAATATTTCTTATATTTTCTATATTTTGCTCCTTCACCTTTGGCATATCTAACTGCATTTCTCTTTACTTTTTCATATTCTATTCTTGCTTTTTCATGTTTATTTAAATAATTTCTGATAGCTATAGCTGCTTTCCAGGCATAGGTATCTTTGCTAGATAAGTGAATATGCACTCTTCTCTCTTCTCCATTGTATTTTATAATTTTTTGAAAAAATATTCTATCTTTATCTCCTCCAGAATGTATATAATCATATCTATTTTTTTCTAATCTTTCTTTTGATAATTTTATCTTATCTTTAGGAATAGAGATTATAATGTCTATAATTCCCTTTCCTCCTAAATTTTTGACAGAAGAGCTTCCTATATGTTCTATAATTGCATTTGGAAGGATTTTTTTTAGTTTAATCCTTTCTTTTTTAAAAAGGGTTTTATAGGTTTCAGAATATTCTTTGAAGGAATATTTCTTTAAATCCATAATAAAAATTTAGTTTAAATCTTTATAAATATTGCTTAGAAAAGGTATAGGTCTTTTTTGAGAATTTACTAAAGTATTTTGGTATTCTTTTAGCAAACTCCATTACAGAATCAACAAACTTTAAGGCTTGTTGACCTGCTAAGGAAACTTCATCCTTTAGGGTGGAGAGAAGGTCATTTCTAATAAATTATTTAAATAAGAAGCCTGTTAATAAATTATGCCAATTAATGCTGACTATAAATATTTTGAAGCTCAAAAGAAATACAATGAAGCCAAAACAACCCAAGAAAAATTAAAGGCATTACAAGAGTTACTTTCTGTATCCCCATCTCATAAGGGTGCAGAAAAATTAAGACAAGAAATAAAAACTAAAATTGCGAAATTAAAAGAAAAGCAAGAAAAAGAGAGATTAAAGAAAAAAAGCTCTGGCAAGTCATTTTTTATTAAAAAAGAAGGTATAGTCCAGGTAGCTTTAGTTGGTCTTAGTAATGTTGGAAAGAGTTTTTTGTTATCAAAATTAACAGGAGCCAGGGTAGAAATAGCTGATTATGAATATACTACCAAAAAACCAGAGATTGGAATCTTAGATTATAACGGAATAAAGATTCAATTAATAGAGATACCAGCTTTATTCACAGGTATAGCTAATAAAGGAATGGGTCCTACTTGGTTTGCAATAATAAGAACTTGTAATTTGATTGTTATTGTTTTAGATGGAAAAAGGAATTGTGAAAATCAATTAAAAATAATTGAAAATGAATTTAAAGAAGCCTTTATTGAACTAAGTGATATCAAAGAAGGAGATAAAATTCCTGTTTTAATTGTTATCAATAAAGAATTTAAGCATATAAAATCCAAATATAAAGTAAGTTTTGTCTCTGATATAAGAGAAAATATTTGGAAAAAAGTAGGGTTCATATATGTTTATACAAAAATGCCTGGAAAACCCAAAGACTTTCCGCCAGTTGCATTAAAGAATAATGCTAGTATACATAATCTAGCTGAATATGTTCATAAAGATTTCATTAAAAGATTCAGATTTGCGAGAATATGGGGCAAATCAGTTAAATATGATGGAGCAACTGTTGGATTAGATCATAAACTAAAAGAGGGAGATGTTATTGAATTCCACTTAAAATAATATTTATATAATATTTTGGTGTTTAACTAGTATGAGAAAAAAAGAGTTTTTATGTTTTATTCTAGGATTTATCTTAATCATTATATTTATAGATTTTTCTATTACCGGAAAATCTGTTCAAGAAATAAATATCTTTGAAGCTGTAGAGTATTCTTCAATTATATGGGATTTTGAAAATGAAAGTCTATATGAATTCGACAATAAAAATATTCTATTTAATAATAGTTTTGTCTCACTAAAAAAATTACAGGATCTAGAGAATAATAACTTGGTATTTAACATTTCTCCAGGAAATATAGAAACCTCTTCAGAAAGAAAGGGATATTGGAAATCTAAAGCATTTGATGAAAATGTTAATACAATGTGGGAATCGAATAAACAGGGCATAAATGCCTCTATTAATATTACCTTAAATGAAAGTATTAATGTCTATAAAATAGGTTTAGCGCAAATAAATACTAATGATCCTGTTTGGAATGAAACTGAAATAATATTCTCAAATAATTCCTCAACAATATTCCTTAATGACTTTTATATTAACAATAAAAGACCAATAGAATATTTTTATTTTAATATTAACACTAGTTTTATCTCCTTAAAACCCATATCTTTACATCCTAAAGATGATAATAAACCAAATACTGGCTTAAGCGAAATAGAGGTTTATCCATATTTATACAATGAAACCGGGATTGTTCAAACAAAAAATGTGTATATTGAAAATCTTAAGTTTTGGACAAATTATGAAATCGAAGAAAATAATGTAACTTATTATTATTCTAATGATTCAGGAAATACATGGTATAATCTTTCTGAGATAATAAACAAAACAGACAAAAAAGTAAAATTAAAGATTATCTTACTTTCTGATCATTTAAATACACCTGAAATTGATGAGATTAGTCTAGAATATACATTAAATGATCAATCAGAAAATATTCCAGAAGAGAAAAATATTACATATTATACAAACGGGATTTATGATGATGATGTATTATTCTTTACAGGAGATTGGATTGTTATAAATGATAATCTTTCTTATCAGCAAAATTTTCATAAGGGTTATAATAATTCCGAGGCTAAGTTTTACTTTAAAGGTAAAAATTTAAGAATTTATAGTATTTTGAGTAATGAATCATCTTGTTTAGATATTTACTTGGATAATAACTTTACAAAAACCATGAATCTTTACTATAATAACAGTGAAATTTTATATACTAACATTGATATTTTTGATGATTTAGAGGATAAAGAATACAATCTAACTTTAAAACACAATAAAAGCTGTGTAGATTTTATCCAAGAACCATACATCATAATCGACGCTATAGAAATCTTTGAGAACGAAGTAATTCCTATAAGTACGTCTAGTTCATCTAGTAGTAGCACTAATTCTAAAAAGATTGAAGAGAATGAAGAAGAGAATGAAGAAAATATTGAAAATGAAATTAAAAATAAAGTTAATGAAAAAACCACAGAAACTAAAGAAGATGAATCATCTCAAAATATTCCTTTAGAAAATGAAAATACTCTTGATAAAAAAGAGATATTACCTACTGGCTTTTCTATAAGAGATATTACTGATTTTTTCGCTTCTGGAACCGGGGTTTGGGTATTTGGTGTTATAGCAGTTATAATCATAGGAATCCTAGTATTAAAAGAGATTAAGTAAGCGCGCCTAAAGATGGATACAAATACTCCAGTGAGTTTTATCTTGAACCTTTCTTAACTCCGCTACCTTAAAAGCACCAGTAATTATACTTAGTGTTGCTGCATTCCTGTCCTCACACGTTTTGTATAATTAATAGTCAATTAAGACAGAGTTTCATAGTAGTGAACAAGACTCCTTGAAATAATTATACCTCTCTATAGGCTTCGACTCCCCTATAGACCGTTTAGAGTTACAACAGAGGCCTAAACTGCCAGTCTAGCTTACATTTTATAGATGATAATAAGAATTTATAAGGTTTTTGGGAAAGTAATTGTTTCGTAATGTCCGGAAATTATTTCGCCAACATTTTATAAACTGGGAAGATATTCCCAGCATGACTAAATTAAATAAAAAGAGAATAAAAGAATAATATTTATAAATTAATAACAAATAAATAACATATGAATAAAAAAGGACAAATATTTATTACTATAGCAATTATTGTTATTATATTTGTCTACATTGGTTTAAAAATATATAATACTATGACTATAGATAAAGGACAAGAGGAATAT